>Ga0182015_10006688_pt1 | contig 11484 bp, 7 predicted proteins | sample 712P3MmetaG_FD_120478 | JGI IMG/M metagenome (GOLD analysis project Ga0182015, IMG submission 120478) | Permafrost microbial communities from Stordalen Mire, Sweden - 712P3M metaG | ecosystem: Environmental > Terrestrial > Soil > Wetlands > Permafrost | place: Sweden: Stordalen | collected...
GCCGCTTCAGCGTTGACCAGCGCTCCGGCTTCGAGATGGTTGAGCACCAACAGCCGCCGCTGTTCTGCCTGGTTCAAGGTGACCCTGTCCTCCATGAGAGGACAAACTCACAGAACTCCTAAGGGAGGACGTTTTCTCAGAACGCCCACACAATAGGGCGTGGGTCCTTGTCAAAACGCGCCGCGGGCCGCATCCTATCTCGGCACCCGGCGTCACATCGCCCCATTCGTCTCACACAGCGCCGGGAAGAGGATCTCGCCATCCGCTCTACCCCACGCTCCAGCACCGAGAGCCCCATCACGCTGCGCCGGATTGCAGTCGTGCTCATCGCCGGGGTCTGCGGACTGGTCGCTTTCGCGGTGTATGGACAGGTGGCGCAGACGCGGCATCTCGACGCCCAGGTGACCTCGCTCTCGGCGCAGAACCAGGCGCTGACCCAGCAGATCTCGGATCGTGAGCAGGAGATCGCTGACGCGCAGACCGTCGCCTGGCTCGAGGAGCAGGCCCGCCAGCTCGGCTACATCTTCCCGGGCGAGCACCTGTACGTGATCGTCCCACCGGGCGGTGCGCACAGCTCGACCGGAGGTGTGTCGGTGCCGATTCCGACGTTCAAGGTGCTCCCGCCGCCGACCCCCACGCCGTTGCCGTCGCCGAAGACGAGCGCGTCACCGAGCCCTACCCCGAGCCATGGGCCGACGCCCACGCCGACGCCCAAGCCGACCCCGACTCCGACGCCCCACTGACGGTTCGCGCCCCGAGGAGGAGATGCCACGTGCGGTATCCTCTGAGAGCGGCGTGGAGCAGTGGAAGCTCGTCGGGCTCATAACCCGAAGGTCGTCGGTTCGAATCCGACCGCCGCAACCACCCTTCCCGGTCTGCGAACTGTGCCGCTTTAGGTATCAGTCGCATCCACCTCGGCGAAGAGGTACGCGGAGCGTGGGCGCAGGCCGCTGAGAGCCGCACGTTCAGTGTGCGCGGCGGCGACATCCTCCAACTCGGTGACTGCGGTTGGCTTACCAAGTCCAAAGCCCTGGCCGAGGCCGATACCCGATGCCTTCATCGCGTCTGCCACGTATTCGTTCTCAACGCCCTCGGCGATGATTGTGGCGCCGCTGATGCGCGCGAATGCGATCGTTGCGTCGATCACCGCCCGTGAGCCGACGCGGCTGGATGTCATGGTGAGGCTGCGGCCGAGCTTGAGGTATTCGCTCGACGAGGCAGCCAGGAGTTCGAGGGTGGAGTGCCCCTCGCCGACGTCGTCGAGAGCAAAACGAATGCCTTCCGTTCGATAGTCGGCAAGGACGCGACCCAGCAACTCGTAGTCGCGAATGCGCTCGTGCTCTGTTATGTCGAGAACAACCGTCTGCGGCGATCTCCCGGCCTTGCGCAGAAGGTCCAGGAATCGATCAACGCCGTGAATCGGGTCGATGAGGCTGGAAGCGCTCATGTTCAGGAAGAGCGTGACTGCTTGGGGTAGCTGCTTCGCGTCGTCCACGGCGCGGCGACGGCAGATCCAGTCGAGATCGCGAATGTGGCCGCTCGTTCGCGCAGCTTCAAAGACCTCATCCACGGAGTCCATCGCTGCGAAGCCCTCAGGTCGGGCGAGAGCTTCGTACCCCAACACCGACCCATCGAAGAGACTCACCACAGGCTGGAACACCGTTGCGAGTACGCCGCCCTCGAGGACGCGAGTGATCACATCCGAATAGGACCGCTCTGCGATGTCGCCGGATTCGCCGGCTTCATACGAGGAGCCGATGACGCGATCGCCACCCGCGTGCTTCGCTTGATAGAGGGCCTCGTCGGCGCGTTGCCACACGGAGACCGGGTCCGCGCCCGCCGGTCCCGCGCTCCAGCCGACCGTGATGCGCGCTGGCGAGCCGGGGAGGAGCAGAGCGTGCATGGCAGCCCGCATTCGTTCCGCTACGACGCTGGCGCCAAAGACGCCAACCTCTGGGAGCAGCGCCGCGAACTCATCACCTCCAACCCGCGCCATCACGTCCCAACCCCGCACGAGAAGACCGAGCGTATGTCCGACCAAGCGCAGCAGCGTGTCGCCGGCGGCATGACCCTCGGTGTCATTGGTCGCCTTCAGGCCGTCGACATCAAGGGAGAGGATGGCGAATGGTTGACGCGGAATCGTCCGCAGCGCCCGATCGAACTCGCGTCGGTTCTTGAGGCCCGTCAGCGAGTCCGTTGACGCCAACTCGGCGAGTTCTCTTGCCGAGTCAGACAGCGTGTTTTGGGCGCGCACGCGGTCGAAGAAGATTCCAACGTGACGGCACGCAGAGAGCACGGCATCGAACAGGCCCTTCGGCGGGCGACCCGGCGATTCGTGAAAGATCACCAGGACGCCGATGACCCCGCCCTTCGCTCGGATCGGAAACGTCAGGATGCACCGAATCCCAAGTGCTGCGCTTTCGGCACCCCGGTCTTCGGGACCACCATTCGAGTTTGGCGGTGCCATGGACCCGCGGCCGCTTCTCATGGCTCGGCCAATGAGTGCAGGCCCCGGTCCAATTCCGAGAGCCTTTCCAGCTGCTTCGAAGGCGACGAATCCAGAGGCCCCCGTGGAGGAGGAGGAGTACTGCAACTCGACATCGCGAGACGCACCGCTGCGCAGCCATACCTCGCCGATGCTGCAGCCGAGTGTCGCCGTCACGAGATCAAGGGTCTGCTGGAGTGCGCCGTGCACTTCCGTGGATTCGTTCAGCAGCGCGAGCACCTTGACCAGCAACCCATCGCGTGATATCTGATCCTCGGTTGGGTACCGAGCGATGCCTGTCATTGCAATGGTGTCATCCAAGGGCCCTCCGCTTGGCCGGCTGCGTGCCGTGCCCAGGATCTGCATCGGCGTGCCGTTGGTCGCAGCTTCCAGCAGTCCTGGATGAGTACGGGGGCCTGACATTGCTTTGGCTACCTCGTGACGGCGTACCCCTCCCGCGCTACCGTGCCGCCCGGCCCCACGGGCGTCCGTTCGCCACCGTACGCAGCGTCACTTCTGATACGCCGCCGACACAGCGTCGATCATTCGCGTACGGGAAACAGCGACCGGCCCGCGATGACTGCCTCACATCGGACACCGGCGCTACGGCGCTGAGACGTCGCGGGACCCTCCTCAAGCAGGCGCGAGCGCCGCGATCGGCACCGTGGCACGGAGCGTCGTACCGGCACCCGGGGCCGACTCAACCTGGAGGGTGCCACCGAGCGCTTCGAGCCGATCCTCCATGTTGGTCAGCCCCGCACCACTAGACACGTGTTGCATATCGAACCCACGGCCATCGTCGACGATCTCGACCGTGAGATCGCGCATGCCTGCGCGAAGGCGCACGTCGACAACTGACGCGGCAGCGTACTTCTGGATGTTCTGCAGCGCCTCCAGCGTGCAGAAATACAACGCCGCCTCGGTCTCCTGGGGATAGCGTCCGACGCCGTCGCAGTCGACGTGAACGGGAACCGTCGCCTTGGCCGCCTGAGAGCGGAGAGCAGCACCGAGGCCCTGGTCCGCCAGTAGCGGCGGGTAGATACCGCGGGCCAGGTCGCGCAAGGTCTCGAGGGCCTCATCGGCATCGTGCTTGAGCTCGGAGAGCTTCACAGCCGCTTTGTCCGCGTCGCGGTCAGCCAGCATCTCGACGAGGCCTAGCTTCACCTTGATGGCGACGAGGTGCTGCTGGGCGCCGTCGTGGAGGTTGCGTTCGAGCCGGCGCCGCTCGCTGTCCTGAGCGGCGACGAGTCGCTGCCGGGAGGCGCGGAGATCGTCGAGTCGAGCCTGGAGGTCGGCGCTGAGACCGACGTTCTTGAGGACGAGGCCGGCCTGATGCGCGAGGTCGTCCATGAGCTTGACCTCGATCGGTGTGAGCGACTCGCCGCGTCGCTTGGTGACGGTGAGTGCGCCGAGGACATCGCCCTGGTGACGCACGAGCACGATGCGATCGGCGTGCGGGATGCTCGGTACAGCGGATCCGTTGAGCTCCACCGCCGCGTCGGCGCCGGCGTTGTCGGGGAATGCCGCGGCACGACGCAGCGCGGAGCCGCTTCGCAACCACACATCAGCGATTTCCGCGGATGTCCCCTCGCAGAGGACCCGTGCCATGCGCGGCAGCACCTCCTCGCTGGCATACGACTCGGCAACACGCCCCGAGAACTCGGACAGAACCTCATACGGCGTTGCGCGTCTGCCGTAGACGAGACGGTTGGCAAATCTCTGGAGGCGCTCGCGTACCGGCTGGAAGCCCACCGCGACGATACAGGTCGCCACGATCGACAACCCGAGATTCGGTTTCCCGCCGCTCCCGACGAGCGATCCGATGCCGACCGCGATGCCGACGTAGATTGCCGTGATCAGTGCGGCCAGTGACGCGTAGACGAGGGTGCGGCTGATGACGACGTCGATGTCGTACAGACGGTACTTGAGAATCGCCACGCCGGTGGCGACCGGCAATCCGAGCGCCGCGAGGACGAAGAACGCCGCGCCGAATGACGACCCGGAGTTGGTCGATGTGAACGTCGTGGTGATCACACCCGCGACGAGGATGGCGCCCGAGAACAGGAACCACTTGAGCTGGTGGCGCATCTCGACCGTCGCGCGCCGGTAGCGCAGGATCATGCCGGCGATTGCGACCACCGCACCAGCAGCGAGGAGCAGTTGCAAAAGTCCAGCGATGTTCGCCAGCTGATCGTTCTGACCGGTGGCGAGCAGCGACGCGTTCTGGAGCTCACCGCCGCTGTTGATCGTGAGATTGGCCGGCGGGAACGCGTCGACGACGATGGCGGCCACCGCGACGACACCGATGAAGAGCGCGAAGATCCGCCATCGGCGCGACGGCAGCCCGCCGTGGGGAAACAGCAGCGGCAGAAAGATCCCGAGAAGTGACAGAACTGGTAGGAACGCCCACGAGCCAAGCCAGGCCGCCACCACCGCACCGGGGAGACTCCCTGGTGCGACGAACACCGTTCTGATAGCGTACTGCTGCGCAGTCGCCCCCAACGCCCAGGAGAGGCCGGCAGCAAGAAAGATCCACCCCACCGCGTTGTTGTGCTGCCGCGATGCGACCAGCGCGCCCATCGCCGCGAAGGTCAGCGGCACCGCCGTGCTGACACCGGTGATCCCGTAGCTGCCATTCCATCCGCGGCTGCCGTTGACCGTCATGAGCACAAGGTCGGCGGCGGTCAGGAGTACGACGACTGCCAGGATCGCCCAGGCGAGCCGGGCGACGGTGCCGCCCGTGTTCCGGCGGCCGATCAATCCTCCATCCATGCCGCAATTGTGCGGCGATCGATGCGCGTCTAAAAGGGTGCCTGCTCGACTCCAGCGCAGGGTCGGCCACCACCATCGCGCCTGATACTGGCACCCCAGTCTTGGTCAGGCGTCGAGAACGGCTCGAACGTGTTCAAGCAGATCCGCTGCGTTAAAGGGCTTGGAGACAAAGCTGATCCCCTGATCGAGCACGCCCTGAGACGCGATCACCGACTCGGGGTACCCGGACATGTACAGCACACGAATCTCCGGGCGTGCCTCCAAAACCTGCTCAGCCAGCTCACGCCCGGTCAGCCCCGGCATGACAACATCGGTGAGCATGAGATCGATCGTGCTGGGGTGACTGTCGATGAGCGCACTCGCGGCGTCGCCACTTGAAGCGACAAGCACCTTGTATCCGTGCTGCGTGAGAATTCTGGTGGCCACGTCGCGGACCAGCTCCTCGTCCTCCACGACGAGAATGGTCTCCCCCGTTCGGTGGAGGCGCATGCTCGGTCCTGCGACAGGCTGCGCCGCAAGACCGGCCACCACGCTGGGAAGCAGAATCGTGACCGTCGTCCCGGATCCGATCTCCGAGTCGAGCTCGACCATTCCTCCCGTCTGACTCACGATGCCATACACGGTTGCGAGACCGAGACCCGTGCCCTTGTCCTTGGGTTTCGTGCTGAAGAACGGCTCGAATGCCCTGTCGATGGTCTTCCGGTCCATCCCCGTGCCGGTGTCGGTGACGCAGAGACGAACGTGCGGGCCGGCCTCGACAACGGGATGCAGTGTCGCGAACGCCGCATCGACTGTGTAATTCTCGGTTGCGACACTCACGGTGCCTCCGTTCGGCATCGCGTCGCGCGCGTTGACGGCCAGGTTGAGCAGAATCTGCTCGATCTGCCCGCGGTCAGCTCGTACCGCGGCGAGATCGGGTGCGCCCGAGGTGATCAAACGCACCTGCTCGCCGATTGTCCGGCGCAGCAGTGTCTCGACGTCGCTCACGATGCTGTTGATATCGAGTACCTCGGGATGCCTGACCTCTCTCCGGGCGAATGCGAGCAGTTGATGCGTGAGGGCGGCCGCGCGTTCCGCCGCGGCGCCAATCTGCCCGACATCGCTGAGCACCGCCGTGAGGCGATCGCTCGAACCCACGGGCCGGGTGTTGATCTCCGCGCTGATCCCCTCGGAAGCGAACGCGACATAGTTGAGAATCGCGGCAAGCAGGTTGTTGAAGTCATGGGCGACACCGCCGGCCAGCTGACCGAGACTTTCCAGGCGGTGCGTCTGGTGGAGCCGTGACTCAATGAGGTCGCGTGCGCTCTGCACCTCGGCGCGGTCCTGTTCACGCCGCGTTTCCGCTCGATGCGAGGCGTCGCGGATCGACGCGGAGACGAGTGGGCCTTCTTTGGTTTCAACGGCCGAGAGAGAGATCTCAACCGGAAACGCCGATCCATCTTTTCGCCGGCCTTCCAGTGGGGTACCCACTGCCACCTGCACGTTGAGCTCTCCTTTCACCCTCCGAGCGCCGTGTCGAGAAGGCTTATTGCGGGAGGTTTGCGGATCAAGAACATCGAGGGGCTGGTCGGTCAATTCGCGGCGGGTGTTGCCGAACAGCTCTTCGGCTTCCGGGTTCACGAGCGCAATCCGGCCGCTCTTGTCCACGCCAACGGCCGCGTCCTCGCCCGCTTCAAGCACCCCTCGGAACCGGGCTCCATCCTCAAAACGCTCTGAGATATCCCGCACCGACCCCATGGCGACGTAGCCTCGGCCATGTCGAATCGCGGTGACGAGCACCTCTGCCCGAAACTCGGAGCCGTCCTGACGATGCGCGAGGAGGTTCAGCGCTTTGACTGTGTGGCGCTCCGTCGCAGCCTCGAGCTGAGAAGCACCCTTGCGCGTCTCCGCGTCGCGAGGGAACCCCGCGATCAGAAGGTCGACAGGCTTGCCGATCAGATCGGTCGGCTCGTAGCCGAACAGCGATGCGGCGCGTACATTCACCAACAGGATGGCGTTGGTGCCATCAACGATGATGATCGCGTCCGGGCAGACTTCCGTGAAGGCCAGGAACTGCTTGGTGCCGGCGAGTCGCGCGGTGGTCATCGCGGCGCCATGTTCAGGCCTTCGCGCGTGGCAATCACGACGGCCTCGAGCTTGGAGTGCGCACCCAACTTCTCGATCACACGCTGCGAGTGGTTCCGAGCGGTGTTCATGCTGATCGACATCGTCCGAGCGATATCCGCGAGGGAAAGACCGTGTGCAAGATGTCCGAGCAACTCGAGCTCGCGACGCGTGATGTCGTCGCCGACGCGGCGGTCTCGACGGCGCAGTCCCGAAACAACGAGCGCGAGCAGTTCGGGGGCGATGACCACTTCGCCGTCGTGCACGCGTCGTATGGCACTCGCGACGGCATCGACGGTGGCCGTCTTGACAACCACGCCCGAGCATCCGGCGGACACGCATCGCACCGCGTCGTCGGTCGCTGCAACATCGACCAGGACGATCACCTTGGTCTCGGGCTGATCAACAAGCACTGTCCGTATCAAGGCTGCGGTTTCGCCGTCGGGCATGCGGTAATCCGCCAGGAGCACGTCGGGGCGGAGGCTTCGGACGGCGTCGAGCGACTCGCTGATGGTCCGCCCGCTTCCGAGGACGCGTATCTCGCCTCGTCGATTCATGAGTCGCAGCAACCCATCCACCAGAAGTGGCTCATCGCCGGCCACGACGATGCGCGTGGCGCGGGGGACTGCTGGGTCTGGAAGCGACTCGGTCAGGTCGAGCACCGCGTCGAGGTGATCGAAAAAGAGATCGAGTACCTGTGGGTCGAAGAGCCCACCACGATCGCGAACCATCACCTCCACGGCAGTCTCCACCTGAAGTGCAGCCCGGTAGACACGGTCCCGGGTCAGCGCGTCAAAGACGTCCGCCACCGAGGTGATGCGCGCTTCCAGGGGAATGTCCTTCCCGCTGCGGCGATTCGGATAGCCGTTGCCATCCCAGCGTTCGTGATGGTTGAGGGCAACCGACGCCGCAAGTTGGAGCACCGGGCTGGTCGATCCGCTCAGGAGCGCGTGTCCCAGTTCGCAATGGCGTTCGATGATCGTTCGTTCGTCCGGGGAGAGGCGACCCGGCTTGAGCAGCACCCAATCGGGGATGCCGATGTTGCCAACGTCGTGCATCGCAGCGGCGAGGCGAATGGCGGGGGCCGGATCACTCACGAATCCGCACCAGTCGGCGAGAGCAGCCGCGGTGATGCTGACACGCTCGATGTGCCGGCCGGTGTCGTCGTCACGCAAGCACACCGCCGAACTGAGATGCCCGATGATCCGTTCGTCCTCGAGTGACGATCCAAGGGTGACGCTTTCCAGACGAAGCTTCAGCTCGCTGATCCCGACGGTGCTCTCGACGACCTTGCGTTGGAGTTCGAATACCTGGCCCACGTAGGCGCGTTCCAGACGCCTCCTGCGCAGCGCACTGCTGACCTGCATGAGGAGCTCGTTCGGGGTGAACGGCTTGACCACGTACCCCGAGGCGCCGTCTTCGAACGACGCCTCCGCGAGGTCGACGTTGTCGGAACCGGTCAGGATCACGATCGCCGTGTCGAAACTCCGAACCCAGGCTTCGTTGAGGAGTACAGATCCCGGCTCTCCGCCGAGCTCGAGATCGACCAACGCAACCTCGGGACGGTGTTGCTCCCAGAGCACTCGCGCCTCGGCGACGCTGCCGGCCTGCACCACGTCGTAATGAGCCCTTGCGAGAACACGTTCGGTGGTTTCGCGCATCAGCGGATCGTCGTCTACGATCATGACTTTCCCGCGACGCGACGTGGCGACTGAGACCTTCGCGTCATCAATGTCAGGCCCGGCGTCGACCGGTGTGGGTCGTCCAGTTCGGTCTGTCTGTATCACCACACGAGCCGCTTTCGCGCGCCGGCTACTGGCGTGCGGCTTTTCAGCCGTCTGCGACGCTGAGCCTGGCCGACCGCCAATATCGCGATCGCGAGGAGCACGAGCGCACCCAGACCAATGCCCACAACCAACGCGATGGAGGGTCCCGACGAGAACTGCATAGCAAGCGACTGGGAATGCAGCGTTGCCACCGAGACCCCGTTCACCAGGATGCTGACCGTCGCCTGGGCACGGTACGTGCCGGATAACGACGCGGGGTGCCTCCAGACCGCGGCGAGGGGTGCCTGCCCAGCAGGCACGACATATGCGTTGGCCGGCGTCACCGGTAACCGCGCCACGTCGTGTCCGTCAGCGTTGACGATGTCGATCGAGCCCGCATAGGTGATCAGGAGATTTCCGTTGTTGGAGAGCTTGATGCCAAATCCGACCTGTCCCGCCACGGCTGTTGATCCGGTCAGCGCGCTCAACACGGCCGACGGATGCGCCGTCCCCGGTACAGACACGACTGTGATCAGGGCGGCTCGAGCTTCGATCGGTGTGTCTTGCGACGTCGCCCCGACATCAGCCGAGACGACCACCGCGCCGAGGTGCTGCCCCGGCGACACGATGGCGGGCACGATGAGCGTGAACTGGTCTGTGAATTGCGCATGCGCAGCGACCACCACAGTGGGCGTCGACACCGTGATCCAGGCGCCCACCGCGCGCTTGGTCGCCGTCGGCTGCGCTGGAGCCAGTCCACCGCCCGTCGCTGTGATCAAGTCTGCGCCGTAAACATGAAACGTCAGGGCCCGATTCGAGAGGTTCTCGACCACGATCCCGTCAGTGATGCGCTGACCCGGGAGGAGTGCAAAGTTGAAGTGACCGCCGGGAAGTGTCGTGCTTCCCTCTTCCACGGGGTGAACGCCGAAGAGTTGCGTCGGATTCGGCGCTGCAGTTGCATCGGCGAGCGCAACCGGCGCCGCCACCAGACCATCGGTGAGCAGCGCGACAAAACCCAACAATGCGATCGTTCGAAGCCCAACGCTGACGGCACGAGCGATCGACGCAATCTTCAATTCAACCTTCCGGCCTCAGGGTGCGCGCTCTCAGTCGCGGATGCCGTCACAGGAAGGCACCAGTTGTGTCGACTTGTGAGACGGCATGACGCAGTCACGTGCCCGGCTCCGGCTCCGGACTCTGGGCTGGGAAGGCGGAGCCCAACCCAGATCGGACCCGCTAGCCCGTGACGGTGTACTGGATCGTTGCCGCGAACGTGGTGCCGGGGGTGGTGTCGGCGGGCACCGCCACGACAATCTGGTTCGCCGCCTGCGTCCAGGTGCCCTCACTTGTTGCCGACGCGGTTGCCAGCGTGATTGGCGTGGAGTAGGTTGCGAAGTCAGTGGTGGCGGTTCCGGCGAGCGTATATGGGCTTCCTGCGGGCACGGTCGCCGCTGACCCAGTGTTCATGGCGTTGCCGGTCACCGTTGGGTCCACCGTGACCGTGAAGTCGGCCCAGGGGATGTACAGCCCGGCACCCGCGGCATGCCAGAGGTTCGTTGCCGCAAGCGTGACGCTCGAGACGATGGAGTCATTGAGGGTGTCTGTCCAGCTCAGGCTGCCGAGGCTCGTCGCAGCAGTGGAACTCCCCGAGACCAATGTCGGCAGTGCCAGGGCCCCAGGTGCGGTGATGCTCAGCAGGCCTCCCTGCGTGGCACCCGTGACAACCTGGGTGGCGCTCGCTGCGTCCACGGGGCTGGATGCCAAGAGGATCAGGCCGCCGGATGCGATGACTCCGGTGACCACGGTGGCGAGTTGCCGTCTGCCTGCAAAGAGCGTTGCGCGATTGATCATGCGTGATATCTCCATATGCGATGTGCCCGGTGGGGCGTCTTCACATGGTCCTGCAGAGAATGGATCGCGACTAGAGGCATATGTACGCAATCGAACTGATGCAGTTGCTTCATTGGCGCGGCGTCGACGGCCGAACACCCCTGTGACTGCATAGGGATCGCCGGTCGTTGCAACGCATTTGGGCGGAGGATGTTTCGACATCGACTCTGTCCCGGGCCATATGTTGACGCGAGCGAGGGTGCGAGCATGTTTCAACGCTCCCGCGTCTTCCCGCTCGTTGTTGTATCCGCCGCAATACTCGCTGGCGCGTGGCCGGTGGCCGCGTTGGCCGCGACCTCGCCTCCTCTGCGCAGCTGACAGGAACGCTCACGCTGAGTGGATTCCGCGTCTACATCTTCAAGATCGAGAGCACGCTCACCACAGCGAGCAATTCGGTCGTGCGACTCACCGACGGAGCGGAGGGATGCTCGGTCTTCTGGCAGGTCGGCAGCTCGGCCACCTCGGGAC
>Ga0182015_10006690_pt1 | contig 11484 bp, 7 predicted proteins | sample 712P3MmetaG_FD_120478 | JGI IMG/M metagenome (GOLD analysis project Ga0182015, IMG submission 120478) | Permafrost microbial communities from Stordalen Mire, Sweden - 712P3M metaG | ecosystem: Environmental > Terrestrial > Soil > Wetlands > Permafrost | place: Sweden: Stordalen | collected...
CGACAATCTTTCGCTGGCCGGCGGCGTGCGCGTCATTGTGCATGCAGGCAACATTGAAGACCGTTTCGTCTCGGAGGATCTGAAGGATGAACTGAAGGTGCGCGGCATTCGCCTTCGCGAATCGACCCCAGCCGTCCGCATTTATCTACTGCGCGACGACACTGTCCTGGCACGCCAGATTCTGCAGCGCGAGGCGTTGCAGCTCGACGAAGCCATGCGGCCGGAAGGCTACGTGCTCACAACGGGCAAGAACGATGCCTTCGTCATCGCCCACACCGCAGCCGGAGTTTTTTACGGAACACAGACATTGAAGCAGCTGGTACAAACTGGCCAGGACAAACCCTTCCTCGCGGGAGCAGCGATCCGCGACTGGCCGGCCATGCGCTGGCGAGGGGTTCATGACGACCTGTCGCGCGGGCCGATTCCGACGCTGGAATTTCAGAAGAAGCAGATCAGCACCTTCGCCGCCTACAAGCTCAACGTCTACTCGCCCTATTTCGAAAACACTATGCAGTATGCCTCAAATCCGCTGCCGGCGCTGCCCGGAGGCTCCATCTCCGCGGAAGACGCGCAGGCACTGGTGGAGTACGCACAGAAGTATCACGTCACGATCATCCCCGAGCAGGAGGCGTTCGGGCACCTGCACAAGGTCCTCACATGGCAGCAGTACGCGCCGCTGGCAGAGATTCCGAACGGAGCCGTCCTTGCGCCAGGCCGGCCCGGATCGATGCAACTCATCACCCAGTGGTTCGATGAGCTCGCGAAGCTTTACCCTGGACCCTTTCTACACATCGGCGCCGACGAAACCTCTGAGCTGGGTCAGGGACAGACCGCGAGCGACGTGCAACAGCGCGGACTAGGCGCGGTCTACATCGACTTCCTCTCCGGAATTCATGAGGCGCTCGCGCCGCTTCATCGCCGTCTCCTCTTTTGGGGAGACGTGGCGATGAACAGCCCGGCTCTGGTGCCGCGGCTGCCGCACGACATGATCGCGGTGACGTGGCAATATGATCCCGAGCCGCAGGGCTTTCATCGCTGGCTCGATCCCTACACGAAGGCGGGCATGGAAACCTGGGTTGCACCCGGCGTGAATAACTGGAACCGCGTGTGGCCGGATTTCGATCTGGCTCTGCGCAACATTCAGGGCTTCGTCGCCGACGGGCAGAATGCCGGAAGCACCGGCATGCTGAACACAATCTGGGACGACGATGGCGAAGGATTGTTCCTCGAGGATTGGTACGGGGTCCTGTTTGGCGCGGCCGCATCGTGGCAGCCAGGAAGCGCAGACATCGCGCAGTTCCAACGGGACTACGGAGCCGTCTTCCACGGCGACGCGACCGGCGACATCGATGAGGCGCAGCGCGCGCTGATCGCCGCGCATCAGACGCTCGCGGGCGCCGGCCTCGGCGATGCGCGCGATGCATATTTCTGGATCGACCCCTGGAGTCCCGAGGGCCAGCAGATCGCAGCGAAGATTCGCCCAGTGAGCGCGGAAGTGCGCCTCGATGCGGAGCGCGCTCTGACTTTGATCGCTCAGGTAAAGGCCGCCGCCTCGCTACGCGAGATGGAATCGCTCGACGCCATGGATCTCGGTGCGCGTCGCATCGATTTTCTGGCGTTCAAATTCCAAACCGCCGATCAAATCGCCGACAGCTACCGCCGCCTCTACGACGGCCAGAAGACCCCTGAAATCTTGTCACACATCTCGCGCGACCTATGGAATCTCTCCGGCGTCAACGGTCACTGTGAGGATCTGCGCGATGGCTACAGCTATCTGCGAACGCGCTTCAGCGATGTGTGGCTCATGGAGAATCGGCCCTTCTGGCTCAACAACGTCACAGCCCGCTACGATGCCGCGGCCCAGTTGTGGGTCGAGCGCAGCGAGAAAATTGCCGGGGCGCGCGAGCAATGGAGCCAGCATCACGCTTTACCTTCACCAGAAGAGATTGGGATTCCGCAGGCACCCGTTGCCCCCTGAGATTTGCCGATGACTCCGCTGCCCGTACACCCATCGCACCTCCGCTTGATCGATCTGGCGCTGGTCGCCGTGTACCTCGCGGGCATCACGCTCTTCGGCCTGCGCTTCCGCAAATCAGCGGATCGCTCCTTGCGCTCCTACTTTTTGGCTGACCGCAATCTGCCCTGGTGGGCGATCTCGCTGTCCATCGTAGCGGCAGAAACCAGCACGCTCACGATTATCAGCATTCCTGGGCTGGCGTTTTCCGGCGACTTCGGATTTCTTCAGGTCGCGATGGGCTACCTTGTGGGGCGGGTCGTGATCTGCATTCTCTTCCTGCCTCGATATTTTCGCGGCGAGTTGCTGACCGCTTATCAGCTCATCGGCCAACGATTCGGTCCGCGCCTCCATCGCTTCACCGCGGCTCTGTTTCTGATCATGCGCGCTGCGGCGGAGGGCGTGCGCGTGTTTGCCGTCGCCATCGTTGTCGGACTTGCCATCGGAACCGGCGACGTCGCTTCGATTGCGATTCTCTCCGCGCTCACGCTGCTCTACACGTTTGAAGGCGGCATGGCCGCTGTCATCTGGACCGACGTAGTGCAGATGTTCCTCTATGTTGCCGGCTCGCTGGTCGCCCTCGCAACCGTCTGCCACAGAATTCCGGGCGGCTGGAGCGCGCTCGTCGAGGGAGCGTCCGCTGCACACAAGCTTACGGTCCTGCACTTCTCCTGGTCCGTCGCGCAGACCTACACGTTTCAGGCTGGCCTTCTGGGCGGATGCTTTCTGACCATGGCGAGCCACGGGACCGACCAACTGATGGTCCAGCGCTTGTTGGCGGCGAAAAACCTGCGCGAATCGAGACTGGCTCTGCTGGCGAGCGGCGTAGTAGTTTTCTTTCAGTTTGCGTTGTTTTTACTTATCGGCGCGGGCCTTTTCGTTTATTACAACAAAATGGGCATCGCACCCTCTCTTGGAACAGACCGCATTTTTCCCGCATTTATCGTGCAGCAGATGCCCACTGGCATCGCCGGCCTGATGATCGCGGCGATTCTCGCTGCGGCCATGTCCAATCTGAGCGCAGCCCTCAATTCGCTGGCCTCTGCTTCTGTCGTCGACTTTTATCTGCCGCGTTACCCGGAACTCTCCGAGCAGATGCGCACTCGCCTGTCGCGACTGATGACCGTCGTCTGGGCCGGTGTGCTGTTCGCTCTGGCGATGTTCTCCCGCAGCGGCGGCCACGTCGTGGAAATTGGTTTGTCGATCGCTTCAGTGCTGTGGGGCGCCATGCTCGGGGTCTTCCTGCTCGGCACCCTGACTCGTCGCGCCGGCGAACGCGGGACAATCGTCGGTATGGCGGCCGGAGTTGCGATCAACCTGTTGCTGTGGCTTCAGCCGCACTCCTTTACCCTGTCTGTTGCGGGCCGGGAAGTGGTTCTTCCGAAGATTGCCTGGACATGGTGGGTGCTCATCGGATCGCTGGTGACCTGCGCCGTGGGATACAGCGCAAGCCTCGCGTTTCCAGAGCCGATCCCATCGCAGGAGGGGTTCGAGGGATGATTCGCAATCTTCAGACGCCGACGCTGCTCCTGGCCGTTGCACTCTGCGTTTCTTCAGCGTGCGCGCAGAGCGACTTCTCCTCCATCGATCAAATCGTCAGCCACGCGGTCGATGAGCAGCAGCTGCCCGGAGCGGTGGTCGTGGTCGGCCATGATGGGCACGTCGTCTTCCGCCGCGCTTACGGCATGCGCTCGCTTGAGCCAACCCAGGAGACGATGGCGACCGACACCATCTTCGACATGGCCTCGCTCACCAAACCGCTGACGACGGCACTCGCCATCATGCAGCTCTATGAGCAGGGCAACCTCGGGCTTAACGATCCGGTCGCGAAATACCTGCCCGAATTCGGCGCCAACGGAAAACAGGACATCACCATCCGCCACCTGCTCACGCATTACTCCGGACTACCACCGGACCTTCCGCTCGGCGAGCCGTGGACGGGAAAGGATAAGGGCTATCAGCTCGCGTTCGGCATCGCTCCGCTACGACCACCCGGCGAGCAATTCCTCTACAGTGACATCAACTTCATTGTGCTGGGTGCGCTGGTTGAAAAACTCTCCGGCCTCACGCTCGACGAGTACACAAAGCGCCACATCATGGATCCACTGGGTTTGGCGCACACGCAATTCCTGCCGCTCGCATCATGGATTCCTCACATCGCGCCAACAGAGTACGAACACGATCCGATTTCCTCGGGTGTGCCGGCAGCGAGGACTTTTCCCGGCGACACGATGTTGCGCGGCGTGGTGCACGATCCAACCTCGCGCCGCATGGGCGGCGTGGCGGGTCATGCGGGACTCTTCAGCACCGCCGACGATCTCGCGATCTATGCGCAGAGTTTGCTCGATCGTCTCGCAGGCCGCCCCAGCAAGTTTCCTCTGTCGCGCATCGTGTTGCAGAAAATGACTGCGCCGGAACAGCCGGCCACGGGTACGGCGCTGCGCGGTTTCGGCTGGGACATCGACTCGCCGTATTCGAGCAATCGCGGCACGCTGTTCCCCGTTGGCTCCTTTGGCCACACGGGTTTCACGGGAACCTCCCTGTGGATCGATCCAACGAGCGATAGCTACGTGATTGTGCTCGCCAACTCGGTCCATCCGCACGGGCCGAAGAGCATCACGTCTCTCCGTGGCAGGATCGCCGACGCAGCGGCCATTGCGCTCGGCATTCATGCGGACAACGGCGCACTGGCTGCACACATCACCGGCTACAACGAGTCGCTGAGCGGGATGCGCCGCTGGCCAGCGCGCAATGGTGAGGTGAAGACGGGCATCGACGTCCTGGAGAGCGATCACTTCGACGAACTTGCGGAGATGGCTCGACGCCATGCCGGCAAATTGCGGCTTGGCCTGCTGACCAATCAAACGGGAATCGACGCCGAGGACCGTCGCACCATCGACCTGCTCTTCCACGACGCGGAACAAGCAGTGCCGGGGCTGACCCTCGACACACTGTTCAGCCCGGAACACGGCATCGGTGGCACCTACGACGAACCCGGTGTTCCGAACACGACCGATGCAGCGACGGGCCTGCCGGTGATCGGTCTTTATGGGACGAAAGACGCGGATCGGCGCCCCTCACTCGACGTTCTGCGCAAACTCGACGCCGTCGTGATCGATCTTCAGGACGCCGGCGTCCGTTTCTACACGTATGAAGCCGTGGTTCGCTATTTTCTGGAGGCTGCCGCCCAGACGGGAACCGAGATTGTCGTTTTGGATCGCCCCGACCCAGTCAACGGCTCGTTTGTGCAGGGTCCGATCTCCGACCCGAGCACGGAAAGCTACGTCAATTCCATTCCAATCCCCGTCCGCCATGGGATGACACTGGGCGAGCTGGCGCGTTACGATAAGCAACAGCTGCAGTTACAAACTGCTCTGACCGTCGTGCCCATGCAGGGCTGGCAGCGTGGCGACTGGTATGACTCGACCAGCCTTGCCTGGGTGAATCCGTCGCCCAACCTGCGCGACCTGGAAGAGGCGACCTTGTATCCCGGAATCGGCCTGATCGAGACGACGAACATCTCCGTCGGTCGGGGCACCGACACGCCATTCGAGCTCGTCGGCGCGCCCTGGATCGACGCCCACGCTTTCGCCCAGTTTCTTAATCACCGGCAGTTGCCAGGCGTGCGCTTCGTCCCCGTCGACTTCACGCCGCAGAAGCCCTTTCCGTACGCCGGCGAACCCTGCCATGGCGTGCGCATCCTCGCGATCGACCGCAATGTTCTGGATGCCCCGGAGCTGGGCGTCGAAATGGCCTCGGCACTGCACCGGCTTTATCCAGAGAACTTTGAGCTGCAGAAAATGAACACGCTGCTCGCGAATCAGACGGTTCTCGACGCAATCGCCGCAGGCCAGGATCCGCAGCGTATCGCAGAAGATTGGCGCGCGGCACTCGATGCCTTCGAGCAGCAGCGCCAAAAGGCTCTGATCTACACGCCCTGACGAGCTATTCGACCGTGACGGACTTGGCCAGATTGCGCGGCTGATCGACGTCGCATCCGCGGCGTACGGCGATGTGATACGCCAGCAGCTGCAGCGGGATCACTTCGAGGATCGAGAGCAGCAGCTCTGGTGCGCTCGGAACAAAGAGGACATGATCCACGAGCTGTCCGATATGGTCGTCGCCGCGCGTGGCGACCGCGATCACTTTGCCCGACCGCGCCGTCACTTCCTGAATGTTCGACAGCGTCTTCTCATAGCGCAGAACAGAATCGCGATTCGTCTCGTCCTTCGTCGCCAGCACCACCACAGGCAGCGTCTCGTCGATCAGCGCGTTAGGGCCGTGCTTCATTTCGCCCGCCGGATAACCCTCAGCGTGAATATAGGAAATTTCCTTCAGCTTTAGCGCGCCTTCGAGCGCAATCGGATAGTGGATGCCGCGTCCGAGGAAGAGGAAATCGCGCGCGTTCGAATACAGGCGGGCCAGCGGCTCGCACTCGTCGTCACAGGTGCGAAGAATCTCCTCAACCTTGCCAGGCAGATGATTGAGCGCATCGAGCAGCGAACGACTCTCGTCTTCGCTGATCGTGCCGCGCACCTGCGCAAGATGCACGGCGAAAAGAAAAAGCGCGACCAGCTGCGCCGTGAATGCCTTCGTCGATGCGACACCTATCTCCGGCCCCGCGTGTGTGTAGATCGTCCCATGAGCCTCGCGCGTAATCATCGCGCCCACCACATTGCAGACCGCAACAGTAGGCGCGCCCTTCTGGATCATTTCCCTCTGCGCGGCCAGCGTATCGGCGGTCTCGCCCGACTGCGTAATCAGCAGGCCGACCGTGCTCGAGTCGACGATGGGATCGCGATAGCGAAATTCGCTGGCATAGTCGACTTCGACAGGTAAACGCGCCAGCCGCTCGATCATGAACTTGCCGGCAGTTGCAGCGTGCCAACTGGTCCCGCAGGCCGCGATGTGAATGTTGCGCGCCTTGCGGAATGTCTCGTCGGGAATCTTCATCTCGTCCAGGAAAACCTTGCCCGTGTCCAGCGAGATCCGACCCAGCGTCGTGTCGCGGATGGCGCGCGCCTGCTCGAAAATTTCTTTGAGCATGAAGTGCTTGTAGCCGCCCTTTTCCGCCTGAATCGGATCCCACAGAATCCGCTGCAGTGGCCGCTCGATCGGATTGCCGTCGAAATCGGTCAGTGCGACACCCTTTGTGGTCAGCACCGCCATATCGCCGTCGGCGAGGAAATAGAGGTCGCGGGTGTGATGCAGGATGCCGGGCACATCCGACGCGACGAAATACTCGCCGTCGCCCACACCGATGATGACCGGCGGTCCGTTGCGGGCCGCGACAATCTTATTGGGCTCATCCGCAGAGAGCACGCTGATCGCGAACGCGCCCGTCAGCCGCTTGACGGCGCAGCGGACCGCGTCTTCGAGAAGAATCGGCTTGCCGGCGCGTGCTGCAGCATTCCGTTCCTGCTCGATGAGGTGCGCAATGATCTCTGTATCCGTCTCTGTGACGAATTTATGTCCCTGGCCGATCAGCTCCTGCTTCAACGCCAGATAATTCTCGACGATGCCGTTGTGCACCACGACCATGCGCCCGGTGCAGTCGCGGTGCGGGTGGGCATTCTCCTCCGTGGGTCTCCCATGCGTTGCCCACCGCGTGTGGCCAATGCCAAAGGTCCCATCGACGGGGCGCTCGTGCAGCACTTCCTCCAGATTTCGCAGCTTCCCCGGCGCGCGGCGCAGCTGCAACCCGTCGCCATTGCCGCCCACCGCGATTCCCGCCGAATCGTAGCCGCGGTACTCGAGCCTGCGTAGTCCCTCAATGATGATCGAGACGACATCCTTGCTGTTGCCGACGTATCCAACAATGCCGCACATAATCCTTAAGCGTACCCCAGGCCTTCAGTTGAGCAGCAGACGACGAAAGTTGTAGAACATCGCGGCCATCAACACCACGCAAAAACCGCCATCGCGCCGCTACGCCAACTCCAGGCGGAAAGAAAACTCCTCGATCACCGGATTCGTCAGCACTTCGCGGGCGATGCGCTCCACTTCCGCGCGCGCCGCGCCCTCGGGCATTCCATCCTCCAGCGTCAGCTCGAAGTGCTTTCCCTGGCGTACATCCGCGACCCCCGCATACCGCATCTTGCGCAGCGCATTGTGAATTGCCTGCCCCTGCGGGTCCAGGACCGTTTTCTTCAACGTCACATAGACATGGGCCTTCATTGTGGCCGATTATAAATCCAGACGCCTCGCGCCCCGCTTCCCCGGGGCCACTCCGGCATCCATAACGATAAGAGATACTGGATCTACCTATGACGAATTATCTGGAACTCCCCGTGGGCGACAAAGCGCCTGAGGTGTTCAACGTCGTGATCGAGATTCCGGCGGAGGGCATCAACAAGTACGAATACGACAAGCAGCTGCACGTCTTTCGCCTCGACCGCAACCTTTACTCGCCGGTGCACTATCCGGGCGACTACGGTTTCGTGCCCTCAACTCTCAGCGACGATGGCGATCCGCTGGACGTGCTGGTGCTGGTCGACGCGCCCAGTTTTCCCGGCTGCGTGATGCAGGTACGCCCCATTGGACTGCTGCAGATGCTCGATCAGGGCATTCTGGACGAGAAGGTCCTCGCCGTGGGAAAAAATAACCCGCGCTACCGGGATGTGTGGAATTATTCGGAGATTTATCCGCATATGCTGAAGGAAATCACGCACTTCTTTTCGATCTACAAGGACCTTGAAGGCAAGCGGGTGGAGATTAAGGGATGGCAGGACGCCTCCCACGCGCGCGATCGCGTTATGTACGCCGTCCGGAACTACGAGGAATCGCGAGGAAGGAAGCTCGTCGAAGTGGGGGCGAAGAAGTAGGCCCTTCGTTCTAGTCGCCAACGGCGACCGCGCCAGCGCGGCGGCTTATCGTTCTTGACACGAAGAAGAATAGTGGCCCGCACGCGGCGATCAATGCGCCCAGCAGCAGGGCGGGATTATGCGCCATGCGTTTCTGGCGCGATGCAAACGCCGCGTAGACGATGAGCTGCGTCGGCCGCGCGCCGATGATGCGCTCCGAGGAACGCTAACCAGCGGGATTAACCATGGGAGAGATCCCGATTTCTGCGTCCCCGAAGGTCTTCCTATATACTGGCCACAACCGAGCCGGAGAGATGGCCGAGAGGCTGAAGGCGGCGGTTTGCTAAACCGTTATAGGGTTGAAAAGCTCTATCGAGGGTTCGAATCCCTCTCTCTCCGCCAGGCATCTTGCGTAGATTCTTGATTCTAATACAAATCACTTAAAATCAGTTGATTATGGCCAAATCTGATTTGGCCATCTTGGCCGTTTTGACCGCCAAATCGGCCTTGTTCGGGCCTTTTTGCATGACAATGCTGGGGGCGCATGACAACGGAGAGGCGCGAGATGGTCGGCTTCGATGCACACTGAGCGCGAGTTGATTCTGCACTCAGAGGATCCTTTCCGCGCGGGCATTCCTTCATGACCGCTGCCGCAGATGTAGTGATTGTGGGCGCTGGCATCGTGGGCGCGGCCTGCGCGCGCGAGTGTGCGAGCCGGGGACTGACCACGATCGTCGTCGACGCCGCCGGCGTTGGCAGCGGCGCCACGGCCGCCGGGATGGGCCACATTGTGGTGATGGACGACTCACCGATGCAGCTGGCCCTCACTGTTTATTCGCAGAAGTTGTGGCGTGAGATCTCCGCGGAGTTGCCCGGCGACGTCGAGTTCGAGGCGTGCGGCACATTGTGGGTTGCCGGCGATGACGAGGAAATGGACGAAGTCCGGCGTAAGCGGGCACTTTACACGTCGGTTGGCGTAGACAGCGAGATTCTTGACAGCCAGGCACTGGCGGAAGCGGAGCCACGCCTGCGGCGTCCGCTGTCCGGGGCTTTGCTGGTTTCCTCCGATGCGGTGCTTTATCCGCCATGCGCGGCGGGATACCTGATGCGGGAGGCCGTGCGGATGGGCGCGCGGATGCTCGCTCCACAACGGATTCTGTCGGCGGGAATAGGCCGCGTGCAGCTGGAGAACGGGACCGAACTTCACGCCGCGCGGATCGTGAATGCCTGCGGAGTGGACGCCGCGAGACTGCTGCCGGGACTTCCCATCCGCAAGCGCAGAGGCCATCTGGTCATCACCGATCGCTATCCGGGGTTTGTGAGGCATCAGCTCGTGGAGCTTGGGTATCTGAAAAGCGCCCATTTTCTCACCACGGATTCCGTCGCGTTCAACGTGCAGCCGCGCAGGACCGGACAACTCCTGATCGGATCGTCGCGCGAGTATGGCGCGGAGAACTCCGGAGTGAATCACGCTCTGTTGGCGGCGATGGTCGCTCGAGCGCAGGCTTATCTTCCGGAGATCGGCGAACTGCAGGCGACTCGGATCTGGACTGGGTTTCGCGCCGCAACGCCGGACAAGCTGCCGCTCATCGGACCGTGGCTGGAAGACGGCACGCTCTTTCTGGCAACCGGTCACGAGGGCCTGGGGATCACCACTTCGCTGGCGACGGCGAAACTACTGGCGTCCGCAATGTTGGGGGAAGAAGCGGAGATTCCAGCGGAACCGTATCTGCCGGCGCGCTTTCTTCATGAAGAGGGCGGCACGGGATTAGGCCAACAGGTCGACGCGCCGGAGAGATCGCATGTCTGAAGCGGCGCGCTCCATTCCGCTGACGGTGAACGGCACGACCGTGCGAGTCGCGCCAGGGACCACCATTGCTGCCGCGGTCTTGCTGGCGGGCGACGCCACGCGCGTGTCTGTATCGGGCGAGCCGCGCGGACCGCTGTGCGGCATGGGTATCTGCTTCGAATGCCGCGTGACGATTGACGGCGTACCGCATCAGCGAAGTTGTCAGATCATCTGCTCGTCGGGAATCCGAGTGATGACGGATGAGGTGCTCAAAGGCTCCGGAGGCACCGGAACGCCATGAAATGGAGCTTCGACATTCTTGTGGTGGGCGCCGGACCAGCGGGCATTGCCGCAGCCGTCACTGCTGCTGAGGCCGGCCAGCACGTCGGTTTGGTGGATGACAATCCTGCGCCAGGCGGACAGATATGGCGAAAGGGCGCACATCTTCCCGCCACAGCCCACCAATGGCAGGCGCGGCTCGACGCCTCTTCGGTGGTCCGCCTCCACGGTTGGCGCGTCTTCGACTGTCCGGAACCCTACGTGGTGCGCGCCGAACGGAACGGCTCCTGGCCTGCGCATCCTGACACCGAAATCGATGAAAACCGCGGTTGCGCCGAATTGCGATGCCGGGCGCTGATTCTGGCAACCGGTGCACGCGAACGATTCCTTCCCTTTCCCGGGTGGACGCTGCCGAACGTGATGGGCGCAGGCGGACTCGATGCGATGGTGCGTGGTGGCTTGCCCATCGCCGGCAAGCGCGTGGTCATTGCGGGAACGGGCCCTCTGCTTTTGGCCGTGGCCGCGCATCTGGCCGCGCGCCAGGCGAAGGTTGCCGTCGTTTGCGAACAGGCCTCGCTATCGCGGCTGGCGCGGTTTGC
>Ga0182015_10006692_pt1 | contig 11481 bp, 10 predicted proteins | sample 712P3MmetaG_FD_120478 | JGI IMG/M metagenome (GOLD analysis project Ga0182015, IMG submission 120478) | Permafrost microbial communities from Stordalen Mire, Sweden - 712P3M metaG | ecosystem: Environmental > Terrestrial > Soil > Wetlands > Permafrost | place: Sweden: Stordalen | collected...
AAGCGCCATCAGCCGCGCCACGCGATTGAGGGTCGGTCCGAAGTAGTCGCCATCGGTCACCGCGGCGACGCCGGTGTGGATCGCCATACGGACGTCGATCCGTCCGATCGCCTCGGGCCAGGCATGGGCGCTCAGCCGGCGTTGCGCTTCGACGCCCGCGGCGACAGCGGCGGCCGGCTGCCCAAAGGCGGCACACACCGCGTCGCCGACCGTCTTGAAGACGACCCCGCCCTGCTCTTCAACAGCGGCGCTGAGGATCGCATAGTGCGCCGCGACGGCGCCGCGCATCGCCTCGGGCGCCTGCTCCCACAAGCGCGTGCTCCCGCCGATGTCGGTGAACAGAAAGGTCACCGTCCCGGTGGGGTACGCCGTCGCGGAAACGGTCACAGGGGTGCCCACACACACCGCAACTTCTCTACGCGGAGCCGCCGTGCTTTGCGCCGGATGGATACGACCGCAAGCCTGGCTGCGCGATGCCTGACGGACCGGGAGCTAGGGGCTACCGCCTAAACCGACTAAGGTAAGGCTCAAGCTTCGCCTATCCGGGCGAGGATATTCTTCTATGAGGCGCCGCGAGGGGACGTTATTTTATGAAATGCCGGTTTGGAATTCTGCGCTCGGCGGTACTCGCTGCCGCGTTCTCGCTGACGGCGACGACCGTCGCGTTCGCGCAGCAAAGCCCCTCACCAGCAGCCGCTCCGCAGCTGCCGCCGGGCGTGACGCCGGCGATGATGAAGATGATGATGACGCCCGGGAAAGCGCATCCCGCCGGCCTGCCCGCCGATGTCGCCCCGTGGATGGGGTGCATTCCGACGATGGGCTTCCATTATGTCAATCCCAAGAACGCGCCGTTCGGCCCGATCTACGGCTACTACAACGGCAAGCCCGTCTTCACCGAGGTCATGATCGACAAGAAGGCGTTTGGCGCCGGCCACAGCTGGGACAGCGAGCTCAAACCGCTGCCCGGCTACGCGATCGACCACGTCGACATCTGGTTCGAGGCCCACGGCCACCCGGGCTACGAAGTCCCGCACTACGACATCCACGCCTGGTATGTCGCGCACGCCGTCCACATGAAGTACTGCGGCAACGCCAGCGGCAAGAAGCCCGCGTTCTTATAGGCCGAGCACGTCCCTCGGGCCGTAGGAACACCCGCGTCGAGGACCAGAGCGGCCGGCAGCGTTAAGAAATCGTTTTGGGCCCCCGTCCAAGCGGGAGTTTCGTGCCCGTTGCGCTTTCTCTACAACAATGGCCACCCGGTTCCACGACCCGGAGGCGGGTTCGATGCCGACGCCGGCCACCGGGAACATCCCCTTCTTAGAGCGCTGCGCCTCGCTGGGCCTCGCCGCCCTTCTCGTGGCGTCGGGTGCATTCGGGATCGTTTCCGCTCGCGCCACCACGGAAGCGCTTGCTTCTGCGCGCGTGGCCAGCACGTTGAACGACGACTACGAGGCTGCGCGGTACGACGTCGCCGCAGAAGAATCGCTGGAGCGCGAATACCGGCTTTCGCCCTCGCCGCAGGTTCGTGCGGAGCACGCGCGGGCCGGACGCAGTTTAGAGCAGGCGCTTTCGGAGGCCGCGGTCCTGGCCGATCCCGCCGAACGCGCCGAGGTTGCCGCGATCCTGAAGACCCATCGACGCTACGTCGCGTCGAGCCGGGCAATGTTCGCGGCGGTCGACGCTCGACGTCCCGCCCTCGTGGTACGGCTCGATCGCGAGGGGATCGAACCGATCTTCGGGTCGGTGCAGAGCCGCGTGCTCGCGCTCTCGGTGCGCCAGCAAGTTGCGATGGCGACGATCGTGGATCAGCTCCACGCGACGCAAGTCAGCGTCATCGGGATGTCGCTTGCTCTTTCCGCGGTGAGTTTGCTCTTTTTCATCGCCTACTTCGGCGTGATGAGAACCTATAAGCGCCAGTTGGCAGAGTCGCACGAGAGTGAAATCCGGCAACTCGCCGCTGCCGCGATGATCGACCACCTGACCGGCATCGGCAACTATCGCGCCTACAAGGACGAGCTTCAGCGCGAGGCCGGGCGGGCCAGACGCCATGGCGAAACCGTCGCGCTGGCGCTGCTCGACATCGACGAAATGAAGCAGCTCAACGACCAGCACGGTCATCTGCACGGCGATTGGGTTCTCGAAACGGTCGGGAGTCTGCTGCGTCAGCTTCGCAACACCGATCGCCCCTTTCGCATCGGCGGCGACGAATTCGCCGTGTTGCTGCCGAACACGTCGCTGCCGGAAGCGCAGATCCTCATGGCACGTTTCTGTGACGGCGCGGAAGCGACGCTCCTGGGCGGCACGGTGAGTATCGGCGTGGCGGCGCTGTCCGGGGAATCGTGCGATCCGGAAGTGCTGCAAGGAGAAGCGGACGCCGCCCTCTATGCCGCTAAGCGTGCCGGGCGCAACACCATCGTCGCGTTTGACGCCGAAGTCGACCGCATGTGGCCGTTGTCGCCGGTCAAGGTGCGGCAGCTCCGCCGTTTGATCGAGCAAGAAGGCGTCAGCATCGTGTTTCAGCCGATCTGGGACGTGGAACGCTGCGACATTCTGGCCTACGAAGCCCTCGCGCGTCCGGCTGAGCGCTACGGCTTCGAGGGCACACAAGGCGTCTTCGACCTTGCGGAGCGCGTGGGACGCGCGCACGAAATAGATATGGTGTGCCTGCGCGCGACGCTCGAACGAGCGAAGGATCTGCCCGACGGCGCGCTGCTGTTTGTGAACATGACACCGCAATCCCTCGATCGCGGGCACCTGGACCCGAAGTTCTTCGCTGCCGCCGTGGTGGCTGCGGGCCTCACGCCGAACCGGGTCGTGATCGAACTCACCGAACGCTCGATCACGCATCTCGACGTTGTCGTCGAAGCGGCAAAGCAGCTGCAGGGCCTCGGGTTCCGGCTCGCGCTCGACGATACGGGGGCCGGCAACGCCGGGTTGGAGATGCTGAGCCGGCTTCCCGTCGAGTTCGTGAAGATCGATCGCGAAATCATCGTGCATGCCTTGACCGACAGAATCGCCCGCGGCGTGATCGCCGGCATCGTTGCAATCGCGAAGGAGACGGGCGCCTATGTCATCGCGGAGGGCATCGAGACCGAAGAGATGCTGAACCTCGTATGCGACCCGGGGCGCGACGAAGACCCGCATCAGCGCGGCGTGCAGGGCGTTCAGGGATACTTTCTCACCCTTCCGAGCGAATATCTCACCTCGGCCCAGGACCTCCTCAACGCGCGTGCCCTCTTGCAAGAGATCGCGGTGCGCCAGACGTCAAACATGGAACGCTACGCGATGGCAACCTTGGCGGAAGCGCCGCTCACCGGAAGCCGAGCTGAGTAGGTTCGCTCGGCGCTAGGCCTATGGGTGCGAATGCCGTTATTTCACGCACTGCGTTGCGTGATGCGCTGTCGGAGAGGCCCGACGGACGGAATGTCGCCGCGATTGCTGCGATTGCGACGCATCCGCTTGGCGGCGCCCCGAGCAAAACAGCGGCCGGACGCACCGCCGTCGTTATTGTGCACGGCATCAGTCCGATCCAGCGGTACTCCATCCAGGACCAATATGCCGACGGTCTCCTTGGTTATCTCAACGCATGCGAAACGGTCGCGAGCACCGGCCGAACGTGGACGTCGAGCATTTACTGGCCCGAGTCCAAGTCCGTCTCAGATCTCCGTCCATCAGCTATTCGCATCCATCTCGAACCGTCGCCGCCGAACGGGGCATCGACAACACAAGTGCCGCCGACCGACGGGCCCGACCCAGGGGATCTCCCACAGCTGCCGCTTGCTCCACTAACGCCAATCGGCGAACACACGTCGACACAGATCGACGGCGCATCGTTCGACGTATTCGAGGGCTATTGGAGCCCCTACACCAAGCACAAGACGAACATTGCGTCGCTGCTGACTTGGCTTCTGAACGCAACGTTCTTGGCGACCAGCTCGACGGCACGGCTGCCGGCGACCTGGCGTAAGATCGGTTGGGACTTCGGCTATATCGCTGCGGCAATCCTGATTGCTGCAGTTTTCGCCGGCCTTGCTGTGCGCGAGGCTGTTGTGTCATGGGGCACGTTTCAATCAATCTACACTGTGCCGCCGGCCACCGGCAGCGCACCGCTGCCGACATCGCTCGGCGCTTTATTCAACGCGGCACGAGCGCTCTCAGGGGACGGCTGGCGTCAGATTATCCTGTCCCTCGTGATAGGCTTTATACTCGCGCAGCTCTTCACGCTGCTCTACACGCGCTGGAAAACGGGTCGTCGAACGGACGCGCTGCGAGCAGACGTTCGTTCGCAAACGAGTTCATTCGCTACTTCAACGATGAGCGCCGCGCGCTGGCAGACCTGGGCCGGATGGCTCTTGTTCGCTTTCCTCGTAGCGTTTGTCGGATTTGATCTTTGGAGCGCTCGGAACTACCCGGGCGCTGCGAGCTGCAGCTTCGAATTGGTCGTGTTCGTGTCGCTCGTTCAGTTCGCACGGTTCTTGCTGGATTTCGTCATAGAGGACATCCTCGGCGATGTTCAAGTCTATACGACGCATGACTCCAACGCCGACTTTTTCGCGATTCGCGAGAAGGTCGTCGCCGACGTAACGGCAGCAGTCGTCGGCGTCCTCAAAGCGAGCCCAGCCTACGACCGTATCCATATCGCCGGTCACAGCCTCGGCTCTACGATAGCGCTCGACGTATTGATGCGAGTTCGTATGCTCGTCCAAGAGAATCCCTCACTGGAACCACAATGGCGGCGGATCCGCTCCCTGCTCACGTTCGGTACTGCACTTGAGAAAACGCGCTTCTTCTTCGACGTCCGGAATCCGAGTGTTAGCGCCGCGCACGACCAGTGGGATGCCGACGTGTTCGGGAAATTTTTCACGGCCGACGACACGGTTCTCCAAATTCCGGCCCCCGTCAATCCCGGCATCTATTGGCGAAACGTCTTTTACGTGCGCGATGTCGTGGCGAACGAGATCCTGTCCTACAAAACCGACGTGCCGCTTGGGCAAGACTTTGCAGCGTGGAGCAAGACCACGACCCCGAGGCTCGTATGCGACAACGGGGGCGGCCCACTCGTGCATAAGAAACCGTTTTGGAGCTTCGTGCACGGTGATTACACCGGTGATCCGCTCTTCTGGGCCATTGCCGGCGCCCTGGTCCGCCGCGGTTGATTTGGTAGGCTACTTCGGTTCCGGCAAGTGAGAGAGGGCTTTGTCCGCGAGCGCTGCGGCGCCGGTGACGTTGAGTTGCGCGGCGAGGCTGTAGCTGCGCCAGGCGAGTGCCCAATATACGGTCGCGTCACGACGCTGGCTGTCGCGAGAGGCGCCGACGTTCTGCGCTAGCCGCGAACTGAACACGGCGGCCTTCTCGTAGGCATCACCTGCTTCAAGGAAGAGCGGGGCGGCAAACAGCGGGGCTTGCGCCAGGTAGGCGCGTCCGCAGGCCATGGCATTGTCGCCGACATCGACTTCCGCTTGCGGCACCGTCGGCGCGATGTATTCTGCCGCTCGCAGGGCGGAACACGGATCCGTGGCCTTCGCGTCTGCAGGCGGTGGAAGGGAAGCGTTCGCAGGGCACGCGGCAGCGACCACCGCTGTCAGCGCCGCGGCCAGGCCCCAGGTGCGAGACACTGCCGGCCTACTTCTTTTCGAGCGCGCGCAACGCAGTCAACGTGTTCTCCACGTGCTTTGAGGGATCGAGGCTCGTGTAGGCATACGCGATCGTGCCGTCTTGCGCGATCACGTACGACGTGCGGTTGGCGTACGAGCCGGCGAGCTGCGCATCGTACTCTTTGGCGACCTTGAGACCGGGGTCGGAGGCGACCAGGAAGGCGGAGCGACACTCCTCGGTCGAGAACTTCTTCTGCGTTTCGATGTCGTCCGAGCTGACGCCGATCACGGTCGCGCCGAGTTCGGCATACTGGGGGATGGCTTCGGAGAACTTGTGCGCTTCGATCGTGCAGCCTTGCGTGAACGACTTCGGAAAGAAGTACAGCACGACGGGGCCTTTCGCGAGCGTCGCCTTGAGATCGACCGTTTCAACGTCGCCGCCAATGGCGGCCTGAAGCGTGAACTCCGGCGCGGCCTGCCCATGCTCGAGGTGCGCCATCGCCCGCCGCGTCATCAGCGCTCCGACGACGACGACCACCGCGATCACGATCACCAGCGGGACCATCAGTCGATTCATCCGCTCCCTCCGTCCTGAGCCGGGACGTTTCGGCGCGCGGGCGCGCGTCCATGCCGCGCCCACGCTGCCGCGGGGCGCGTTAGTGCGCGCGCCCGATGTGGTTAGCCCGGTTTTCGGTGAACCACAGCGCTCCGTCGGGACCGATCGTGATGAACAGCGGGTCGGCGTTGGGGCTGGGCACGGCATACTCCGTGACCACACCGGTCGTCGTGATGCGGCCAAGCTTGTTGCCGGCGCCTTCGGTGAACCACAGCGCGCCGTCGGTCCAGGCAATGATTCCCTGCGGCACCGAGTTCGCCGTCGGTACGGGGAACTCGGTGATGACGCCGCCGGTGGTAATGCGGCCGATCTTGTTGCCTGCCGCTTCGGTGAACCACAAGTTGCCGTCGGGGCCGCTCGCGATGTCCTGCGGGAGGCCACCGGCTGTTGGCACGTTGTATTCGGTCTCCGCTCCGGAGGTCGTGATGCGCCCGATCTTGTTCCCGGCGTATTCGACGAACCATAGCGCGCCGTCGGGACCGCTCGTGATTTCGACGGGATTGCCGCCCGGCGCGCCGTATTCAGTGAATGCGCCGGCTGTGGAGATGCGGCCGATTTTGTTGGTGTTCGATTCCGCGAACCAGAGCGCGCCGTCCGGACCTGCCGTAATGCCGTTCGGATTGCTGTTCGGCGTCGGGATCGGGTACTCGGTAATGACGCCGGCGGTTGTGATGCGGCCGATGTTCATCCCGTGCGTTTCGGTGAACCACAGGTTGCCGTCGCTGCCGGCGGCAATCCCGTACGGATTGCTGGCCGGCGTTGGGATCGGGTATTCCGAGAACGCGAACGTGGTCGAGATGCGGCCGATCTGGCCCGCGCTGAATTCGGTGAACCACACGGCCCCGTCGGAACCGGATGTGATGCCGTAGGGCCCGGAGTTCGCGGTGGGGATCGCGGACTCGCTGAAGATGGGAGCGCTTTGCCTCACGGTGAGCAGCGCGGGTATCACGCTGCCGGCCGGCACGCCGGCGGAAGTCGCACCGATCGTCGCGTTCGTGATTGCTGCGGAACCGTTATAGGTGAGGGTCGCCGATTGCGAAGATGACGAGATCGTCATGGTCGACAGCGTGAATGCACCGGTCGTGTCGGAGTTCGTCAGCGTAACCGGCGCGGCATAGGCGCCGGTGATCGTGTTCCCGTCGCTGTCCTGCGCCGTGACCGTGACCGACGTCGTCGCCGGTTGGCCCGTCATGAAGATCGATTGCAAGGCCATGACTTGTATCATCGCCGCAATCCCCGACACCCCGATCGCCACGCTGAATCCGGCAGTCGTCACTTGCTGGACCCCGCTTCCGGTGCCAAGCTGATTGCCGGTGGCGTTGGGGCCGTCGTACAGCGTCGCCGTAAAGGTGTCGGTTCCGACGGGCGCAGAGAGCGGTATCGCACAGACGCGAGAGCCAGGCGATCCCGAACAAACCGGCGAGGTGGCCGACACGTCCGCGATGACCGGCGCGGCAATCCCCGTCACGGTGATCGACACCGATTGCGCCGAGGGCGAGAGAAACTTGACGCGTCGCGCGCTCGAGGCCGACGGTGCTCCAAGTGTCAACGAAAGCGTGCCGGTTTCGACTGGGGCGCCGGCCGGCGTCGTCGTTCGCGGAGAAGTGCCGCCGCCGGAGCACGCGGCCAACGCCAGAAGGCAGGCCAGCGCCAACAACCGCCGATTCGGCGCGCGCTTCGCGACGCTGATCATAAAAACGTCAGTCTCCTCGAAACGCGGCCGTGACTGGTTACGCGACCGAGGAGCCTTCGGCGTGCAGGTCGCTTCTACCGTCCAAGCAGGCGTGGTTCGGTTTTGCGAACCGTACGCTTTCGTTTTTCTAGTTGGTCACCCGGTACATGGCGACCATGCCGCCTTCCATGTGATCGCTGACGTGGCAGTGGAACATCCACAGGCCGGCATTATCGGGGACCATGTCGGCCGTCAGCGATGCGGCCGGCATCAGCGCCAGCACGTCGACGCGATTTCCGTTGAAGATGACGGTGTTGCCGTGCCAGTGGGGTGTATGGAAGTTGAACCCCTCACCGATCGACATCACGTACCAACGCACGTGCTCGCCGACTTTCATCGTCGGCGGCGGCATGTTCGCATATTGGTAACCGTTCATCGTTGACCGAAAGTTGGCATTGAGCAGGCCCGTTCCCATGATCGGATCGGGCTTCCCGTCGGGGCCGATCGGGGCGCCCGCGAGCCGCTGCTTCATGGTGCGCACCTTCGTGAAACGCTGAAGATTCTGATCGATGAACCAGCTGTGGTTCTCGTCGAAGATGTCGAAGACCACGACGAAATTGCGGTCGACGTCCTTAGGCGTGCCGTCGTCGCGGGCCATCCCGGCACGCGTCACGACGATCGCGCCGATCAGGCCGGTATTGGTATCCCGGCGCTCATCGACATGCGAATGATAGGGCCAGACGATCGAGCTCGGATCGTTCGGTCCGGGACCGGCGCGTTCGGGAACCTCCCACAGGTAGGTGAAGGTGTGGCCCGGTGCGACCGAGTTTCCGTCCGGCGCCTGCACCGGGGCGCCGCCGTACGGCGAGCCTTCAGAAGCCTTCGCATATAGCACGCCGTGCGGGTGCATGCTGTACGGGTGCGTGCCGTTGTTCTTGAACACGACGCGGATCGTGTCGCCGACTTCCGCGTACATCGTTGGCCCGAGCAGCCCCATGTAGGCGTCACCCGGCGCGCGGGGCTTGCGCTGCGTAAACGTCGCGTCGGTGTACTCATGATAGACGGCCTTGTAGTAGACCGATCCAATGAGGGCTTTTGTGCGCTGCGTGTACGCTTTCGCGTACCCCATCGGCGCCATCCCCATCATCCCATCGCGGCCGGTCGGAAGGTAATTCCAATCGAGCTCGTCCGCCGCGACGTAGTACGTCCGCACGTGACCCGTCGGCACCGGCGCTGCGGCCAGCGCCATGAAGGTACACAGAGCAACGGCGGCCCCTAAGGCCCCGCGTAAGGTCATCTTCATTCTCTTGACTCTTTCCGTCGACGGCGCCCGAAACGTGCGCTTCTGTTCGTTTGGGCTGCTGCGGAAGCCTGGACTGCCCGTCGGACAATCTGGCGCTAAACGAGTGCGTCGCTGAGCACTTTCTATCAGCGGCGGGGTGGCCGTGTGCTCGATCCTCTCGCCAGCTTGCCAAAACCTAACCGTTAGGTTATTGTGTAGATGGGGACAGTTCGCGGGCGCGAGGTCAGATTTCGCTTGTATCCGCACGACCATTTGCCGGTCCACGCGCACGGAAAAATCGGCGCCGGCGAGGTTGTCGTCGAAATTCTCGCGGCGGGCCGCGCTCGACTTTCGCTCGTGCACGGCGAATCGGTAAGAGGTGATGTCAAGGACAACGAGATTCGCAAGGTGGTGAGGGAGGCAACAGAGCTGGCGCGAGAAATTCGCGCCGAGTGGGGAGCGATGCACAAATGAAGGACCAGCGCGTCGAAACGACGGCAGCCGAGATTCGAAATGCGGGAAGGCGTGCACGCCGTATGGCCAAAGACTTGACGCGCATTGTCGATGCTCGATACGCCGAACCCCAAGACGAGATCGTTGTCCGGCTCAATAACGGTGCGACCGTAAGCGTCCCTCGCCGACGTGTGCCGGGCTTTGAAAACGTCGATGCCGCCGCCTTGCGTGAACCTGAAATCGAAGCGCCTGGCAATTCCCTTTGGTTCGAGGCGCCGGATGTTGGCGTGCGCCTTGAAACACTGATGATCGCCGCGGCCGGCGAGAGCATTGTGCGCAGCGCGGCAGCGCAGCTCTTGGGATCGCGAACGAGTCGTCAGAAGGCGTCGTCCTCGGCGGCAAACGGAAAGCTTGGCGGACGACCACCAAAGAAGAACCTCACCGCCTAAAGGGTGGGCCTGGCGATCGAAGCCGGATTACGCCGCGTCGACGTCGATCGTGATCGCGACGCTTCCCGGCAGCGGCACGTCGTCGCCCAGCTCGCGTAAGAACTCGACGTGTGCGCACGCCGCCTCACGAATGAGGCTTTCGACTTCCGCGCGCGACGAGCCCACGGCAACGCATCCGGGAAGATCGGGGATATACGCTCCCCACGAAGTTTCGCCGCGCTCGACGATTGCCGTGTAGGTCATTTCCACCCCGCCTGTTTGAAAATTGCCTTCTGGGTTCGGGTGGGTATATCCTCAGATCGACTGAAGTACGCTACCGTAACTCGACCCGGCTTCGTTGGGTGCACGAAGTGCGGGTGGCTTCCACGCTGCCCTCGGAAAACCCAGCCGTCGTGTTTGAGCATCCTGAGCAGTTGCCGCACCTTGATCGCCATCCTGACAGCAATCCCACCGGCGCCGACGACGTCTAGGCAGTGGGCGGCCTGCGTTCGCAGGGTCGGCAAAACGGCGGCAGAAGCGCGCTCGATGCAGAGTTTATCGCGCCTTGCGGCCGTCTCGTTGATGATCGCCCTGCCGTTGCTGGTGGCCGCGCCGGGTAGGGCGGCCGGCGAGCCGTATGTCGTGGGCGCGGTCGTCTCCGAGAGCGGCCCTGCGGCGACGCTGGGTCGTCCGGCGGCCGACAGCATCACCATGGCGGTTGCCGAGATCAACGCGGCCGGTGGCGTGAACGGCCATCCGATTCAGCTGACGATCCTCGACGACCAGTCCGACCCCACGACCGCGGTCAACTCGCTGCGCAAGCTGCTCGACATGCATCCGATCGCGGTCATCGGCTCGTCCGGAACGCCGCCGTCGCTGGCGATGATCCCGGTCGCGACCGCCGCCGGCGTGCCGCTGATTTCGCTCGGCTCGAGCTCGCAAATCATCGACCCGGCCACGGACCACTGGATCTTCAAGATCCCGGTCGCCGACACGTTCATCGTGCAGCGCACGCTGCAGTCGATGAAGCTCCGCGGTTTCACGCGCATCGCGGTCGTGTATCGCGACGACGACTATGGGAAGTCGGGCCTTGCCCGGTTCCAGCTGATGGGTACCGCCGCCGGCATCCAAGTGGTCGATACTGAGGCGATCGCGCCAACGGCCACCGACGCGACGACGCAGCTGACGCGCATCAAGGCCGCCAATCCGCAGGCCGTGCTGGTGTGGACGACGCTGCCCTCAGCGACCGTCGTCGCCAAGGGCTATCGAGAGCTCGCGCTGCCGTATCAGCGCTACTTTTCGGAGGGCTCCGCGAACCCGCTCTTCCTCGCGCAAGCCGGCGATGCCGCAAACGGCGCGCTCTTCGTCACCGAGAAAGCCGCGACTGCGGATGCGGTCCCGAATTCGGATCCGCAGAAGCGCGTGCTCACGCACTA
>Ga0182015_10006694_pt1 | contig 11477 bp, 9 predicted proteins | sample 712P3MmetaG_FD_120478 | JGI IMG/M metagenome (GOLD analysis project Ga0182015, IMG submission 120478) | Permafrost microbial communities from Stordalen Mire, Sweden - 712P3M metaG | ecosystem: Environmental > Terrestrial > Soil > Wetlands > Permafrost | place: Sweden: Stordalen | collected...
AGCGGGTCGGCATTCCCGTCTCGAACAGGAACGTGGCCCTGCGCGAATCGGCAACGATCTCGCCATCCACGACGACTTGGACATGCCGCGCCGACGGCAGGCAATCGAGGCGTCGAAAGGGGTCGCGCGCGTGCACGAAGACCTCCTCGTCCTCCTCGTACCAATGGTTCATCTTGTTCCAATAAAACGCCACATGGTCGGCGATCGGCGGACAGCCTTTGACGGGCTCGAGATAGCGCCAGCCCGCATCTTCGACCAACGTAACGCCGGTGTTCACCGAGTAGTGCGTCGCGGTGCCCTTGAACGGCGATTCCGTCGTGGTGGCGCTCGGCATCAGAAACTCCTGATGCACGTCTTTGATCGGAAAATAATAGACCGGGAGATGATCGGACTCGTGCATCATCAACCCTTCTATGGTGTCGGCGATGAAGAGGTCCCCGACCTTGATCCGCAGCCGCTTGGGCGAGGGCATCGTGAAGACCACGTAACCGGGCTCGAGCGGATATTGCTCGACGGTATCGAGGATCGGAAAATGCGGGCCGCGGCCTCGCAGATGGGGCTTGCGCATCGAGCTCAACTCCGGGTGACGCGGTCGAGCAAGAGGCCGGCCGCGATGGGAACGAGACCGGTGAATTCTTTGCGCACCGGCACCAACAGATCGGGGAAATAGCTGATGATCAGCGGGGTTTCGTCGAGCAGAAGTTCCTGGATATCCCGGGCCGCGCTGCGCTGCGCCTGCAGATCCAGCGCCCTCACATAACGAGGGACCATCGCGTCGTAGGCGGCACTCTTGAAATGCGCGGCGTTCCAAGGCGCATTGCTGATCAGCGGATTGCCGAGCAGGGTGTTGGGAACTCCTCGATGCGCGTAATCCGTGATGCCGAGCGTACTGTCGAGCCAATCCGACTGCCCGGGAATCGATTTTCCGTAATACAGCGCCTGGGTTTCGACCTTCAGGCTGATCCGGATGCCGATCGCTTTGGCGAAATTCTGCACGAGCTGCGCATATTCGGGAATGTCGGTGTACTGCTCGGTCGTCAGCCTCACATCGATGCCGGAGGCCAGGCCCGCGGCCGCCATCAGCAGTTTCGCCTTGGCGATATCCTGATCGCGCTGTGGAACTGCGGCGTCGGTCGACGGATACAAGGGCGCGAACGGGCTGTCGTTTCCCATCGCGCCCATGCCGCGACACAAGCCGCCGACCAGCTTCTTGCGGTCGAGGCTGAGTGCCAGGGCCTGGCGCACGCGCTTGTCGGTGAACGGTGCCACGTCGCACCGCATATGGAGCTGGCGATGGTTGGCCGAGGGCACTCGCAGGATCCTGATGTCGGGATTCGCGCGAATCGCGGGGCTCATGATCACCGGAATGGCATCGAGCACGTCGACCTCGCCGGTCTGCAAAGCGAGCAGGCGCGGCTGAATGTCGGAGTAGAATTTGAATTCGATGCGATCCGGCAGCGCCTTCGGGCCCCAATAATCGGGATTACGGACGAACGTCGCCCCTTCCCGCGGGCGGTAGCGCTCCAGCCGGAAGGGTCCGGTTCCCATGAAGTCGCTCTCGTAACTACCGCGATAATTCGCGGGCAGAATGACGGCATTGTAGTTATCGATGGACACCGCGTAGGGGAAATTGCCGTTCGGTGCATCGAGGTGAAAAGCGACGGTGTAATCGTCTATCTTCCGCGTCCCGCCCTTCGACAGCATTCCCTTGAACACCGACAGAGCGTTCGATACGCCGCGAGGATCCGAGAGCCGATCGAAGCTTGCCACCACATCCTGGGCGCGCATCTGCGCGCCGTTGTGAAACTTCACGCCCCGCCTCAGCTTGAAGGTCCAGACGCTGCCGTCGCGGTCGTGCGACCAGCTTTCAGCCAGCACCGGCCTGAGCGTCAGATCGGGCTCCGTCACACAGAGGAACTCGGCGACTTGAAATATCATCTGGTAACTGCCGCTGTCGTTCACCAGTACGGGATCGATGGCGCCGTGTGGCATCGCGACCGCGGCGCGCACCTCGCCGCCGGCCGCTCCTGTGGCGAGTGCGCGGCGCGAGCCAAACCCGAGCCCCTCGGCGGCGGCCAGAGCGCTCAACAGCGGCAAGCCGATGCCGAGCCGGCTGGCGTGCCGCAGAAAAACGCGGCGGTCGATCCGACCGGTCAATAGATCATCGAGCAGCCCATTCTCGATATCGCCGAGTTTGAGTCTGGCGTCGTCGACCGCGGTGCTCGCGGTCCGCACTTACTCCCTGCCGCCCGCATTGGCGCCCATCAGCTGGCGTCTCGCATAATGCAAGTGGCTGGTGACGATTGCCACGGCGGTCTCGGTGTCGCGCGTGCGAATGGCTTCGTAGAGGGCCAGGTGCTGTTGATTGTATTCGGCGATGCGCTGCGGAGTGAGGACTTTGTCCTTCATGGCATTCCACTGGCTGTGCATGCGGACGGTATTGATCTGACGGTAGACCCACACCATGAGCGGATTGCGGGTCGCTTCGGAAATCAGCTGATGGAATTCCTCGTCCCATAGCGTGAAACTTTCGCTGTCGCCGCTCGATGCCTCCATGCGAGCGATTGCGCCCGCCAATCGTTCGATGTCGCGCCCCGTGGCGTTCAACACGGCCAGGTGCACCATTTTCGGCTCGATGCCGAGGCGCACTTCAATGAGCTCCAATGGACTCGTCAGCTCCGCGATACCCTCGCTGTCGCCGGACCCGCGAAAATTCACAAACGTACCCGCGCCGAGTCGACGGGTCACGAGCCGCTCCGCTTCGAGCCGGTTCAGCGCGGTGCGGATGGTCGCGCGCGATGCGCCGAAGGATGAGGCGAACTGACGCTCCGCCGGCAGCTTTTCGCCATGCATGTAGCGGCCACCGAGTATCGCCTGGCGAAGCTGCGCGGCGATCGACCATGAATCGGCCACCCGATCCAGGAGAGCCGGCTCATTGTCAGGGACCTCGCCCGCGAGCGTCCCGGGAGTGGTCTCACCAATTTCGGCCATTGCCAAATCCTGGGTGAAATTTGGCGCGACTTTGGTTTGATATCGGCACAATCCTATGTGACACTATCCGTGTGCCGAGTCAAGCCCCGCGGAACTTTGAGCCAGGGCCCGCCCGGGACCCCAGGAGTGCTAACGATGCCCATGATGCCTACCAGCCTCTTATCCGCGATCGCTGACGCACCGCGTCTCTCAAATCGGGGATCGTCCATGATCGGCGAACTTCGGCACAAATTCCACGCAGATATGGCCCAATCCGGCCGAGGGGTCGCTCCATGACTGATTTGGAAGCCCATGTCAATGCCCCGGGCCGAGCCGATCTGGTCAGGCAGGTGCGGGAGAAAATCAATCAGCTGGGCATCCAGTACGTCTACTTTCAATTCATCTCGGTGACCGGACGGGTCGTCGGCAAGGGTATTCCGGCCGACCACTGGGAGCGGACGGCCGAACGTGGTTTCCAATTGGTCTATGGATCGACCGCCAATTTGTTCGTCGATCGCCATAAGAATTACATCGGCTACGGGGCCGAAGCCTCGGAGCTGGTCGGCATTCCCGACCCCGAAACGTTCGTGCAATTGCCATGGGACAAGCGCGTGGCGCGGGTATTTTGTACTTGTTTCCGCAACCGCGAAGAGAGGACCAATCCCGGCGGGCATCTGACTTCCGACTGCCGCGGGAACCTGCGCCTCATCCATGAGCAATTCAAAAAGGCGCACAAAGGGCTGCATCTTCGCGACGGCTGCGAACCCGAGATGATGTGGCTCAAGAAAGGGGCGGACGGTCTGCCGAGCGGCGGATTCTCCAAGCCCAACTGCTATCACATCGATCAGTTCGAATCGCTCCGGCCGGTCTTCATGAGAGCGATCGAATATTCCCGCGCGATGGGGCTCGACATGATCCAGGGCGACCATGAGGACGCTCCGGGCCAGCTCGAGCTCAACTGGATGTACGACGACTGCCTGCGCACGGCCGATCGGCTCACCACCTATCGCCAGATCTGCACCCAGGTCGCGCGCGAATTCGACCTCATCGCCTGCTTCATGTCGAAGCCGTTCATGGGCGTCTCGGCGTCCGGTTGCCATCACAACCTCTCGCTCTGGCGCGGCGGGGAGGAAAAGCTCAACAAGCTCGGACATGACGAATTGCCGGGACTCGAGCAAAACTTCACGTATCTGGAGGGCGGCGAGAACACCTTCATGCCGTTGAAGGGTCAAGCCAAGCCGGGTCCGATCGGCCTTCATTGCATCGGCGGCCTCATCAAGCACGTGGGTGCGCTGACCGCGATCGGCTCCTCGACCGTCAATTCGTATCGGCGGCTCTGGGACACCGGTTTCTGGGCGCCGGTCTACGCGGACTGGGGTTATCAAAATCGCACCTGTGCGCTGCGCATCTCGGCGCCGGGGCGGTTCGAATACAGGTCGGTCGATTCGACCGTGAATCCGTATCTGATGGCGGCAGGCATCCTCAAGGCGTTCGAGGACGGCATCAAGGAAAAACTCGATCCGGGCGAGCCCGAGGAACGCAATATTTATGTCGCCATGGCCGCCGGCAAGAAGGTGAAGAAGCTGCCCATGTCGCTCGGCGAGGCGCTGGACGAGCTGGAGAAGGACGAGACGGTCAAATCGGCGATGCCGGATGAGATGTACCGCGTGTTCACTCATTACAAACGCGACGAGTGGGAGAAGTTCATGTCCACCGTGACCGAGTGGGACTTGAAGCAATATTGGGACTACTTGCCGTGACGTGAGCGGCCGCCCGGTCGCGAAAGGAGAGCAATTCATGTGTGGAATCGCCGGATTGATTCATCGCGGCCGTACCGGAGACGTGGGCCGGGAAATGACCGAGATGCTGAAGTCCCTGAAACACCGCGGGCCGGATTCGACGGGCTACGCGCTCTACGGCAAGCCGCAGGGCAAAGAGCTGGTCATACGCTTCAAAGTCGCCGAGCAGGACGAGATGTCAAAGGGATTCGACATTCATCGCCAGGTGAAGGAGCGTCTGGTCGAAATCCAGCGCCGCCTGGCCGAGATCGGCGCGACCATCACCGAAGAGCGCGAGGTAACGGAATACGCGCACCGCTATCGTGTCGTGTATGAAGGCGATTTACGCCGGCTGGCGAATTACATCGAAGACGTCGAGGGTGCCGAGATACTCTCGATAGGCCATGGCCTCGAGCTGATCAAGGATCTCGGCGATGCCGATCGGGTCGCCGGACAGTATTCCTTGCGCGGTTTCGTCGGCACCCACGCCATCGGCCACACCCGAATGGCGACCGAATCGGACGTCGACATCCGCTCGGCCCATCCCTATTGGGCCTACCCGTTCGCCGACGTCTCGGTGGTGCACAATGGCCAGCTCACCAATTACTGGAATGGCCGCCGCGCACTGGAGCGGCGCGGGCATCGCTTCGTGTCGAACTGCGATTCCGAACTGATCGCGGTTTATTTGGCGGACCGGATGGCCGAAGGTGCGACGCTCGAGGATGCCATGAAGACCTCGATCGAGGAGCTCGACGGCGTCTTCACCTATCTGGTTGCGACCGCCAATAGTCTCGGCATGGCCAAGGATACGATGGCCGCCAAGCCGATGGTGCTCTACGAGAGCGACAAGTTCATCGCACTCGCCTCGGAAGAAGTGGCGATCCGCAGCGTCTTCCCGCACGAGATCGATACCTTCGATCCCTATGAGGGCGAAGTGCGCGTCTGGAACAACTGAAACTGATCGACATCAAGCCCTCGAGGGAAACCATGGCAGTCACGACAAAAGCGACCGAGCTGGGAATGCACACCGAGCAGCTCGCCGGGCGCTCGCAGCAGCGGTTCTTCCATTCGGAAGAACAGGAGCGGTTCACTTATCCGCAGTCATTCGAAGTCGATTTCAAGAAGCGCACGCAATTCGACGCGGCCTCGATGAGCACCCGCGAGATCAACCTGAAGCTGCGCGAGCTGATGAGCCAGGGCTATGGGTCCATCGCCATGAAGAATCCCGGTGCCAAGCATTCTCTGGCGGTGGGCATCCTGAATCGTCTCAACTTGACCATCGAGGGCAGCCTCGGCTATTTCGGCTGCGGTTTGATCGACGGCCCGAACATCCACATCAAAGGCCGCGTCGGCTGGTCGTGCGCCGAAAACATGCTCGCCGGCACGGTGGTGATCGATAAGAACGCGGGCTCGACCTTCGGAGCGGCCCTGCGCGGCGGGGACCTCGTCTGCAGGGGGGATGTCGGCGCCCGGGTGGGTATCGACATGAAGGGAGGCACGATCATCGTCGGCGGCCGCGCCGGCGCCTTCTGCGGCTTCATGATGCAGCGGGGACGCATGGTGATCCTGGGCAATGCCGGCAAGAACCTGGGCGACTCGATGTACGACGGCACGATCTACGTCGGCGGCAAGATCGATGGGTTGGGCGTCGATGCGGTACCGGCCGAGATGACCGACCTCGACGTGCAATGGCTGGAGCGCAAGCTCAAGCAATATGGTCTCCAGGCGCCCAAAGGCGCCAAGAACATGCAGAAGATCTGCGCCGGTCGGCAGCTCTGGAACTACGACAATCTAGAGCCGGCCGAGAAAAAGCTCATCCTCTAAACGCAACGTATCGAGAAAGGACGGCAGAACATGGCGAAGTTAAAGAAGGCGCCGGCCCCGGCGACGACCACGAAGAAAAAGCTCGGCCGAAACACCAATGTGCTCGGCGGAAGCTTCATATTTCCGCCGCACGTCATCGACGACATACACATCAAGGCTCAGCTCGGCCGCTACCGCATGCGCGGCTTCTCGCTGTTCAAGAAAATTCCCAGTTGGGACGATTTGACGTTCTTGCCCGGCACGTTGACACGCTTCGTAATCGAGGGCTATCGCGAGAAGTGCGAAACAAAGACGGTCATCGGCCCGCGCGCCAAGCGGCCGTTGGTTCTGGACATCCCGATCTACATCACCGGAATGAGTTTCGGCGCCCTGAGCTACGAGGCGAAGATCGCGCTGGCGCGCGGAGCAACGATGGCCGGCACCGCAACCTGCTCCGGCGAAGGCGGCATGATTCCGGACGAGCGCCGCTATTCCTCGAAATGGTTCTATCAATGCATTCAGTCGCGCTATGGCTTCAACCCGAATCATCTGCGCTTGGCGGACGCCTGCGAGTTCTTCATCGGCCAAGGCTGCAAAGTGGGCCTCGGCGGCCATCTGATGGGCCAGAAAGTGACGGATCAAGTGGCGGAGATGCGCTCGCTCCCGGCGGGAATCGACCAGCGCTCGCCCGCGCGCCATCCCGACTGGCTCGGGCCCGACGATCTCGCGCTCAAGATCGAGGAGGTTCGTGAAGCGACCAACGGAGAGATTCCGATCCAACTGAAGCTCGGTGCGGCGCGCGTCTATGACGATGTGCGCATGGCGGCGAAGACCGGGCCGGACAGCATCTATATCGACGGTATGGAGGGCGGTACGGGGGCCGGCCCGCACATTGCGACCGAGGAGACGGGGATCCCCGGCATCGCAGCGATCCGTCAGGCGCGCAAGGCGCTCGATGACGTCGGCAAGTCGGGCGAGATCTCGCTCGTTTATGCCGGCGGGATCCGCAACGGCGGCGATGTCGCGAAGGCGCTGGCGCTCGGCGCCGATGCCGTTGCGATCGGCCATTCCGCTCTGATGGCCCTCAACTGCAACAAGGACATCCCGGAAGCGGACTACGAGAAGGAGATCGGCGTCGAGGCAGGACATTGCTACCACTGCCATACCGGGCGCTGCCCCGTCGGGGTGACGACCCAGGATCCGGTATTGCGCAGGCGCCTCGATCCCGACGGCGCCGCGGAGCGCGTCTACAACTTTCTTCACACCCTCGCCATCGAATGTCAAATGATGGCGCGCGCCTGCGGGAAGACCAACGTGCACAGCCTGGAGCCCGAGGATCTGGCCGCGTTGACCATGGAGGCATCCGCGCTCGCCATGGTGCCTCTAGCCGGATCACAGCACACGGTCGGCCGGCCCGACATGACTCGCTATTGAGAAATGGAGAGACCATGGCCAAAGTAGTCAAGCTCAACAAGTACGCACAGGCGAGCAAGGCGGCCAAAGCCGCCAAGGCGGCCGGCAAAACGGCGGGGAAATCTGCCGCGAGGACGAACGGCGCAAAGGACATCGGTGCCAAAGACATCGATCACTTCATCAAGACCTCGGGCCTGGACACCCGGCGTGAGAAGGAGATCGGGCAGCACATCGGCTATCGCTACGATGTCAATCTCGTTCCGGATTACACTCGGATCACGCCCTTTCTCAAGAAATACATGGAAATCATGGGGTGGTCGGACCTGAACTGGCTGGAGGATGTGCACTTGGGGTACGAGGAAGGCAGGGCGGCCGTCTTCGACCGCAACGTCAATGGCTGGGTCACCGTGCCGGAGGCGGTGCGCCTTCCGGACAATCAGCAGGACCGCGATATGCTGGCACGCGAGCTCTTGATCAAATTCCAAATGTCCTGGCGCCATCCCATGGTCGATCTGAACAAGGCCTATCGCAAATTTTGAGCGCGGTGTCAGCGCTCCGCCTCAGCGCTCCGCCTCGGGGTCGAAGCGATAGCGCGCCGAGTGAGGCCAATCCGGTCGGAACGAGAGAATTTCCACGTCGGCGGGAAGATTGGGATTGAACAAGCGGTTGTGCCAGTGGGTCGCCTGATAGAACGGGTGACCCTCGGCGAGCCGCGTGACCTTACAGTGAATGCGATAGCCCTGGCTGTATTGTTCGAACTCGAGGATGCAGCGCCCTTCGTGACGGAGCAGCGCGGCGAGCGTTGAGCGAGGCCCGAAGAGCGCCGTCATGAGATCCGAGAAACGGCTCGGCTCCTGAAAATAGCTTCCTTGTAGAATTTCGACGATTTTGTCGCAGCGTTCGTTCGGATCCTGTGTTTTCAGGTACTGATATCGAAACAGCTCGGTGCTGTTCTGTGGCTCGGACTCGATGATCAGCGTGACGATGCCCGGGGAAATCTCGCTCCCGTCCTCTGCAATGACGCGCGGCCGCATCCCCGAACTGGGGCGGCCGCCCTGCTCGCGCGCGGCCAACTGCCTGAGGCGGCATTGCCAGCCGATGAATTCGAGGCGCAGCGTCTCGGAGGCGGCGCGGGTGAGTACTACCTTGTCGGTCCAACCGGTCATTCGCGCGCCGCCTTCGAATCGAGCGCACCCAATGCGTCCTTCAGCGGACCCAACCAGGGCTCGTAGTGGCGCCATTGATCGACCCCGTCGCGGTAGATCGGCCGGCGCACCTGTTCGGAACTGGCGCTGTGCACGCTGCGCGCCGTCTTGTAGAACTCGACGCAGCCGGGTTCGAACTCGAGTTCGCAGAACTCGAGAATGCGCCGCACGTTCGCTTCGAGATCGTCGACTACTTCCTCGTGCTGGACCCGCAATATCGCGCCCGGAAGGACGTTGGTCCAATGAGCCATGAGCTCGACGTACATTCGGTAGTAGCGCGCGATATCGGCGATGCTGTAGGTAAATTGCTGCCCGGACGCGAATAGCTGCTTGTAATTGCTGAAGCAGCAGGCGATCGGCTCCCTGCGCGCATCGATGATCTTGGCGTTGGGCAGCATCAAATGAATGAGCCCAAGATGCCTGAAGTTGTTCGGCATCTTGTCGATGAAGAAAGCCTTGCCGGTACGGTACACCCGGGTCTCATCGAGATATCTCTCTCCGAGCCGCGCGAAGTCTTCGGGCGTGAGTTCGGCTAGTATTCCCGGATAGCGCGGAGCCGCAGCGTCGATTAGTTCGCGCCCCTTCAGCTCCTGCGCGAGCCGCGGGATGTCCGCGAGCTCCATCGTCCCCTCGACTCGAGAGTGCGAGGAGAGGATCTGCTCGATGAGGGTCGAGCCCGATCTCGGCAATCCCACGATGAAAATGGGCGATGTGCCGGGCGATTTGCCGGGGGCTCCAACGCCCTGCCGGGCGGCGAAGAACTCGCGCGTGCACACCGAGGCCTGCAGGCGGGCGTTTCGCTCCAGCGGCTCGGGCCGGTAACGGCACTCGGTTTTCTTCAGCGCGTTGCCGCGCTCGTAAAATGCGAAAGATTCCGCGTATTCGCCCCGATCCTCGAGCGCCTTCCCCAACGCGAAACAGAGATGATAACGGTCGGCCGGCTGAACATCAGCCGCCGCCTCGTCGGCCCGCATGGCGGCGATTTCAGCATCCGTGAATCGATAGACCTTCAGGTTGGCCAGGCTCCAATACGCTTCGCCATAGCGCGGCCTGACCGCCGCGGCGGCGCGATAGGACTCGATCGCCTCGTGCGTCCGGCCGAGCGTCTTCAGCGCATGCGCGATCGACAAATGCAACTCGGGATCGTCGGGCGTCTCGGCGAGAATTTCACGATAGACCGGCAGGGCCTGCGTGTAGTCGCCGAATCCGGTGCACACCGTCGCATGGGTGGTGCGGTACACCCGGTTGTTCGGATCGGTTTCGAGCAGTTTCTCCATTTCTTGGCGCGCGCGCACGTGCTTATGGCGCTTCAGCAGCGCCTGCGCGTACTCATAGCGGGCAGCATGATAATCCGGCGCGAGAACGAGCACGTTCTCGAGCAGAAGCTCGGCATCGTCGGTGACGTCGAGCTTCATGCCGATCTGCGCGAGCAGCCGCATACCCTCGATATGATCGCCATGGGTCAAGAGATACTGACGCACGACATGTTCGGCCGCCGAGATCTCACCGTCCGCGAACATGCTGAAGGCGGAACGGATTTCCCGGGGCAAATTCGCGAGCTTCGCGACCTGGTCTGCGGCGTTCTGCGCATCGGCCGGCCGTCCCGCCATGCGGAACAAGACCTCGAGGGCGTTCCAGCTCGCGGAAAGCGACGAGTTGAGAGTGACCGCGCGGAGAAAGGCTTGGGTGGCAGGCTCGGCGCGGCGCAGCGCTACATAACAATGGCCGCGTTCCTGGAACAATCGGCTGTACTCCGGATGACGCCTCTCCAATTCCGCAAGCATCTCCAGCGCTTCGGGAATGCGCTTCAAGTAGCGCCGACTGACCGCAATCAGGTAGAGAACGTCGCGATTCCCGGGAACCTCGGCGCGCAGGCCTTCCGCGGCAGCCAGCGCTTCATCGAGCCGTCCGGCCCTGAGCAACGCCTGGATGCGCCTGACTTCAAGTTCGATCGTCGATGGGGGAGCGTCGAGGTCGGCTGCTGCCATGTTTGCGTGGAAAAAAATAGGGCACCATCGCCACGTGCGATTCTAGTGCAGCGGACGGCGTTCCGTCAGCTGCCTGCGGCCCAAGTTGGCTGCGTAACCGGTACATGTTTCGAGACCAATTTAGCCCATTCCTATCCTAGGATCCTCGTAGGATCCTAGGCAAAAAAGCTGCCGCCGCAGTTTTTCTCTTCATTGTTATAAGGTGATTTCAAAGAACACTTGGGATGGGAGCGAACAACGTGCTATACAGAAAGCAGTCGGCATCTATCTCAAAAAGATCGATCCGGCTGCACAGGGATGAAAAATTATTCGAGTGTCGA
>Ga0182015_10006695_pt1 | contig 11473 bp, 11 predicted proteins | sample 712P3MmetaG_FD_120478 | JGI IMG/M metagenome (GOLD analysis project Ga0182015, IMG submission 120478) | Permafrost microbial communities from Stordalen Mire, Sweden - 712P3M metaG | ecosystem: Environmental > Terrestrial > Soil > Wetlands > Permafrost | place: Sweden: Stordalen | collected...
CTGACCTCACTGCTGCCCTGCTAGTTGTGACGACCGCCCCGATTGCTGACGGTGACGCAGCAGCACGTCTTAATGAAGGGGTGAGTGAGTGGGGCCGTCTGTGGCGTGAAGGCGGAATGATCGGCGAAATCGAGCATCACGAATCTCCTGACGGCAAGGGCCACTTTCATTGGCTCATTCGACTTCACGGTGATGAGAAGGATGTCATCACGGTGTGGCTCTCTCTGCGCCAACGTACGGTGCACGTGGAGACCGAGTTGATGCCCGCGCCCGAAGAAAATCACGAGGAACTCTATCGATACATGCTCGTCAAGAACGCGGAGATGCGAATCTTGCACGTGGCGATTGGACCGGAAAGCGGAATCTATTTGATGACGGAAATCCCGGTGGGCGAGATGAGCCTGGAGCGCCTCGACGAATTGGTCGGGGCGACGATGACCTACGTCGACGAAATCTTTCCGACGGCCATGACCATGGGGTACGGATCGCTCTACCGGCGCCGCAAGAAGTAATCAACCTAACGACAGGTAGCGTGACGTCATGGCGTATCGACTCATTGTCATTGGCGGCGGGCGAATTGGTTCGGCCCTGGCGGCGGGCCTGCTCGACGCAGCGTGGTGCACGCCAGAACAGATGGCCATTGTCGAAGTCTCGAGCGATCAGCGCGACGCACTTATTCGACAGTTCCCTGGCGTCTTGGTTGTCCCATCGATCGAGTCCGATCACGTCGATGACAACACGGGGGTATTGCTCTGTGTCAAACCCGATCATGCCGAAGGGGCGGCTCGCAGCGTCGGCGAAGCGGGCGTCACGCGACTGCTGTCAGTGGTCGCCGGTCTCTCATGCGCGCGCATCGAAGCGGTCTTTCCCGGACCGGTCGCAGTCATCCGCTCGATGCCCAATACGCCGGTGCTCGTTCGCAAGGGCGTGAGTGCGATCGCGGGCGGGTCGTTTGTTACCAAGGTCGACCTCGACTGGGCTGAGACGATTCTCAGCGCGGTGGGAACTGTGGTGCGCGTCACGGAGCGAAATATCGACGCGGTGACCGGGCTGTCGGGTTCAATGCCGGCCTACCTCTACCTGGTCGTCGAGTCGCTCATCGACGCCGGTGTCCATCAAGGACTGACCCGAGAAGTGTCGCGACAGTTAGTTGTCGGCACTTTCGAGGGTTCGGCGGCGCTGCTCGTCCAGACCGGCGAATTGCCCGAGGAGCTGCGCGCCCAGGTGACGTCGCCCGGAGGCACCACGGCGGCGGGCCTACGAATGCTCGAAGGGCGCGCGGTGAGGGCCGCGTTTCTCGAAGCAGTGGCCGCCGCGACCGAACGAAGTCGCCAGTTGGGACGGTAGGTACAACAACTACTGTGGGGCCATGGCGACTCCGCGTCTTCGAACGAGGAAACTTTCAGAGCCGACCATTTCGCGCCTCCCGGTCTACCAACGCATTGCCGAAGGTTGGATGGCGCGCGGCATCACGCGTATTGACTCTAAGCAGATAGGTGAGTTGGCCGGCGTGACCGCGACCACCGTGCGCCGAGACCTCGCCGGACTGGGATCACTCGGCACCCGCGGCGCGGGGTACGACACCAGCGTGCTCAGTGAACGGATTGGCGACGCGCTCGGACACGACCTGCACTACGACGTGGTGGTGGTCGGCGTGGGCAACCTCGGCCGAGCGCTTGTGAATTCTGCACATTTCCTCATCCGCGGTGCCCAGCTCGTAGCCCTCTATGACACTGACCCCGCGGTCATTGGCACCGAAATTGGTGGTCACGTGGTGCGGTCAATTGATGAGCCCATGGTGAACGCGACGGTCGGCGTGCTCTGCGTGCCGGCGAGCGACGCCCAGGCGGTGAGCGACATACTGGTGGGAGCAGGAATCCACGCGCTGCTTAACTTCGCGCCCCAGGTGCTCAACGTGCCCCTGGGCACCGCAGTTCATTACGTTGACTTTTCGATTGAGTTGCAAATACTGATGTATCACTTGAACAACGGCACCGGACCCTTAGGGGGCGGTGTCTTGCACTCGTTGGGTATCGCTAGGGTGAATGCCACACGAGGGGCGTAGTTTCATCGACGCCACGGAGGCGCAGTGACACTTATTTCTGTTGGCGTTGACCACGAGCACGCCTCGTTGGATTTCCTCGAACGAACGACCGTGCTCGAGCGTGAATGGAGCAAGGTACTTCGTTCACTCCTTAGTCATCGCAACATTCACGAGGCGGTCTTCGTCTCAACGTGCCTGCGCACCGAAGTGGTTGCCGTGGTGGACCGTTTTCACGGGGCCATTGAAGAGATCACGGCGACGCTGTGTGAGGCGACCGGACTCGTCGCGAGTGATTTTGAAGACCACCTCACGGTCCATTTCGATCGCGGCGTCGCGACTCACCTCTTCAGTGTCGCCGCCGGGCTCAAGTCCGTGGTCCCGGGCGAGTTCGAAATCCTCGGACAACTACGTCGGGCGCTCGACCTCGCGAGCGATGAGCAGACAGCCGGCGCAGAACTGACCGAACTGTTCCGTCGCGCCATTGCCACGGGTCGACGAGTGCGCACCGAAACGGGAATCGCGCGCGGCACCACGAGCTTCGCCCAGGCCGCCGTGTCGATGGCCCTCGAAGATATGGGCGAGCAGTTCAATGGCGCCGACGTCGTGGTGGTGGGAGCGGGACAGTTGGCGACTGGCATTGTCAAGAGTCTGCTCGCGAGCCCTCGTCAATTCGCGCGACTGACACTGTCGAATCGGACGATCACAAGAGCGCAACAGTTACGTGACGCGCTGCACGACGACCGACTAAACGTTGCTCCGCTAGCGGAACTTGCGGAGCACACCGCGTCGGCGCGACTGATCTTCGTGGCCGTTGAAGTCGCGACGCCGCTAATAACGAGCACACACTTGAAGAACCGCACACAGCCGTTGTTGATCGTGGACCTCGGATTGCCCAGGGCCGTCGATGGCGACGTAATGGACGTGGCTCACGTGCGAAAGGTCGACATCAGCGACCTTCGCACGCGGGTGGAACTTGCACTCGACCATCGTCACGGTGCGGTTGACGAGGCTCGTCAGATTGTGCTCGACGACGTCGAGAAGTTCCTGGACGATCAGCGCGAACGAGGTGCGGCCGCCATCGTGAGCGAGCTGCGTGAGTACTTTGACGAAGTGGTCGCCAGCGAAATGAAACGCCGTGAACACGAGCTGGCCGACATGAGCGACGAGCAACGCGACGTAGTGCGTTCGTTGCTTCGCTCGGTCGTGGCCAAGATCGCGCACCGGCCGACGGTCGCCTTGAAGGACGCCGCCGGCATGGACCAGGGGATTCGACTGACTGAGGCCACTCGCAATCTGTTTGACCTATGAGCGAAGTGCGCCTGGCAACCCGGCGCTCACCGCTGGCACTCATTCAGGCGGAGTTCGTGCGAGGTCATTTGCGCGTACACGGCATCGACGCGCAGCTCGTGCACATAGAAACGAGCGGAGACATCCAATCTGACGTTTCGTTGACGACCCTGGGTGGCCAGGGCATCTTTGCCATTGAGATTCAACGAGCGGTATTGGACGGCGACGCGGACGTCGCCGTGCACAGCGCCAAGGATCTTCCGAGCGTCACGCCTGCGGGTCTGGTGCTCGCGAGCGTTCCCGAGCGTCGTGACGCGGCTGACGTTCTGGTGGGGCGATCGTTGGCCGGGCTTGGTCCGGGCGCCACGGTCGCCACGGGATCGCCCCGTCGACGGGCGTTGCTCTTAGAGCGACGTCCGGACCTGCAGATCGTGGGCCTGCGCGGGAATATGGCAACACGGTTGGCGCGCGCGGGCCACGACGGAATCGACGCCGTGGTCACGGCGGCCGCGGCACTGGACCGACTAGGTGAGAGCAGTCTGGTCGCCGAACGGCTCGACACCGAGTGGTTCGTGCCCCAGGTTGGTCAGGGAGCGCTGGCCCTCGAAGCTCGAGAAGATGACGCCGACACGATTGCGACCTTGGCAAAAATCTGCGACGCCGATGCGTTTGAAGCGGTGAAGGCCGAACGGGCGTTCCTCGCCGAGTTGGGAGCGGGTTGTTCAATTCCTGCGGGGGCCTACGCCACGATGTCCAACTGCATCATCTCGTTGCGCGGCGTCATGCTGGCCGCCGACGGTAGCCGCAGCGTGCGCGGCGTGGTGGAGGGTCGTGATCCTGGAGAACTTGGACGCGACCTGGCTCGTCAGTTGCGCGACAAAGAGGGCGGCGCCGATCTGCCGGGATGGGAGGACTCATGAAGATTGCGCTCACCAGGGAAGCCGGTCGCAATGACGAGGCTCGCTCGTGGTTGCCAATTGACGCCGAAGTTATGGAAGTCCCGCTCACCTCCACGAACTACTTTGCCATCGACGAAGTGACTCGCCATCTTGAGTCAACCCCGGACTACGGCAACTTCGAAGTGCTGGTGGTGACGAGTCGGCGAACGGCTGACTATATACATGCGGCCCTCGGCGCACTGGTCGAAGGCGCAGACGTACTGAGCGTTGGGCCGGCGACCACTCGCGCGATGTTCCATCGCGGTATCGCGGTGTCCGGAGAGGCACCGACGGGGCTCGAATTGGCCGAACTGATTTCGAAGGGTCCCGTGCTCATGATGGGCGCCGCACAGATGCGCGAAGAATTGCCCACAGCCCTGCGCGAGCGTGAGTTGTCCGTAACCCAAGTCGCGTGCTACGAGACGTTGCCGGCCGAACTCACCCAGGAGCAGTCAGATCTACTTCGCAGTGCCGACATAGTCCTGATTGGCGCACCCTCGGCCTGGTCCCGAGCTCGCGATATCATCGCCGACGCGACGTGGGTGATTGTTCCGGGCACCGCTACGGGTGAAGTGGTAGCGCTCGATCACCCGCGGGTGTTGGTGGGTTGGGGTCCATCCTTGTGTGAACGGCTGGCGACTTTCAATCTCTAGTGTCTGGGAAGCATTTTTGACACTAGTAATAAGGTGTAAAGGTGTTTCCCGCCGAACGACCCCGCCGACTTCGCCGCACGGAGGCATTGCGACGTTTAGTCGCTGAAACCGCGCTCGCCCCGGACGATCTGGTGGCGCCGCTCTTTGTGGTCGAAGGTCTCACCGAGGCCCGCGCCATTACTTCCTTGCCTGGTCAGTCCCAACATTCGCTCGATTCACTGCTCAACGAAGTTCGGGCCCTGCAGGCGGCCGGCGTTGGCGGCGTGATCCTTTTTGGCGTGCCGTCAAAGAAGGACGAATTTGGCAGCGGCGCCTACGACCACGATGGCATTGCCCAGATTGCACTGCGAATGCTGCGCGATGAATTTGGCGACGAACTGGTGCTGATGGCCGACCTCTGCCTCGACGAGTACACCACTCACGGCCACTGCGGGGTAGTGCGCGGCGACGGGACCGTCGACAACGACGCGACGCTGCAGTTGTACGCGCAGACAGCGGTCGCCCAGGCCGAGGCCGGTGCCGCGGTCGTGGCCCCGAGCGGGATGATGGACGGGCAAGTTGGAGCTATTCGTTGCGCCCTCGACGGCGCCGGATTCGACGAGACGGTCATCTTGGCCTACGCCGCCAAGTACGCCAGCGGTCTCTACGGCCCATTCCGTGACGCCGTGCAAGTCGAGATCGCGGACGGTGGGAACCGCCGTTCTTACCAGCAGGACTCGCGTAACCGTCGAGAAGCCATCCGTGAGGCCCGAGCCGACGTGGAACAGGGCGCCGACATCATCATGGTGAAGCCGGCCATGACCTATCTGGACATCGTGGCGGACTTTCGCGCGGCCTTGGAAGTACCCCTCAGCGCCTACCACGTGAGCGGGGAGTACGCCATGGTCAAGGCCGCTGCGGCCAACGGATGGATCGACGGCATGGCCGTCGCCATTGAACAACTCACCGCCATTCGCCGGGCCGGTGCCGACTTCGTGCTGACATACTTCGCCCGCGAGGTCGCTGAGGAGCTCGGCCGTTGACGGGTTCTAACCAGTCGTGGTTTGATCGCGCGCAGCACGTCATTCCCGGAGGTGTGGATTCGCCCGTGCGTTCATTTCGCTCCGTCGGCGGTACGCCCTACACCGTGGTGTCGGGCAGCGGTGCGTACGTCGAGGACGTGGAGGGAACCCGTTACCTCGATTACGTCCAGTCCTACGGCGCCTCGCTGTTCGGCCACGCGCATCCTGAGGTCGTCGAGGCGTTGCGAGTTGCCGCCACCAGAGGCACAACGTTTGGCGCACCGACGCCGGGGGAGGTTGAGCTCGCCGAACTGATGACCGCTCGCGTACCCGGGCTCGAGCAGGTGCGATTGGTCTCTTCGGGCACCGAAGCCGTGATGAGTGCGGTGCGCTTGGCCCGCGGCGCCACGGGTCGGGATAAGATTCTGAAGTTTGACGGTTGTTATCACGGCCACTCTGACGCGCTGCTCGTTGCGGGCGGAAGCGGTGTCGCCCAGATGGGGCTGCCCGGTTCGGCCGGTGTCACCGCCGGTGCTGTCGGTGACACCATCGTCGCGCCCTATAACGTCGTGCCCACGCTCGATGACTCCATCGCCGCGGTACTGGTCGAACCGGTCGCCGCCAACATGAATCTCGTGGTCCCGAAGAACGGCTTCCTCTCGGGACTTCGTCAAGAGTGCGACCGTGTCGGCGCACTACTGATTTTTGACGAGGTCATCACCGGATTTCGCCTGGCGCTTGGTGGGGCGCAAGAGTTTTTTGGCGTCACGCCGGATATATGGTGCTTCGGGAAAGTCATCGGGGGAGGGCTGCCGGTGGGCGCGTTTGGCGGATCTCGCGAAATCCTTCGTCACCTGGCGCCACTTGGACCGGTCTACCAAGCGGGCACACTCTCGGGTAATCCTCTGGCCACCGCCGCCGGGTCAAGGGTCTTAGAGATGCTCACTTTGGGCGACTACGTGGATTTGAGCGCGCGGGTCGCTTCCTTCGCCGACAAACTGTCCACGGCAATTAATTCTTCCGGGCTTTATTCGGCCACGCCCGTCGTCGGTCCACTAATGGGACTGTATTTATCACGCACGCCATTCTCGGCACCCACTAATTTCAACGAGGCCAAAGCGCTGTGCGAGAACGGGCTGTACGGTCCGTTCTTTCACGCCATGTTGGCGCGCGGTGTGGCCCTCGCACCCGGGGCCTACGAAATCCTCTTTGTGTCGCTCGCGCATAGCGATGACGATTTGGCCCGTACAGTTGAATTGGCGGCAGAGTCCGCGAAAGTAGTGGCGAGGTCATGAGTCCAACAATCCGATCAGAAGGCTGGGCCGTACGTCCGAGTTTCGTGCCCTACGGTCCCACCGCCCCGGTGACGCTGCTCTGCGACGACACGGGACTGACGCAATTGGCGGGAGAGCCGGCCGTTGTCTGGCAGACGCCGTGGGATGAACTGGCCAATATCCAACTCGTGCGTTTCGCGCGCGGCATGGCGCTCTTTGCGACCACCGGTGGTGTGCGTTACTGCTGGCGCACGGCGAGCCGCACGGACTACGAACAGTTGAGTGCGATCGTGGCGGCCCACGGTGGACTCGTCGTTCGCCAAAAGCGCCGTGGCGCGGTCTACGCGGTGGTCGCGGCGGTCTTGATTGCGTCGCTCGCCGGTGGCCTCGCCGCGTGGTTCACGGGGCGCAATTCTGGCGCGAGCGAAGCGGCCGACGCGAGTGCAATAAATCTGACCCTGCGAGATCTACCGAACACGTTTTCCACCACGGGTGCGACGGCGCTGGAATCACTGTTCCCTCCCAGTACGCCGACCGTCGCGACCACGACGACCACGACGACCTCGCCAGCGCCCGTCAACGCCAAGTTCGAAAAGATCGTGAAAGTATTTGACCGGTGCATGGGGGTTTCCAATGCCAAGGACCGCGTCTACGGGGCCGCGGGTCAGGTACCGCTCTATCAAGAGACGTCCAAGTTCTTCACGTCGCGCGATTTCGATGGTATTCAGATTGCCTCGACGGCGCAGTACTACAACACTCCCGTCAAGGTGCAGAAGGACACCGCGGAAATGTCGGAGAAGCCCTTCGGTGGTTGCTTCGTCCAGTCCCAAGCTCTCATCTTGAAGAGCTACGCGCAAGCGTCAACGAATACCAACACTCAGAGTTACCAGCCTAAGACGTACGAAAAAGGATGGTCGCGCGGTGGGGTCACAGAACTGTCATTGCCCAGCGTTCCCGGTAAATTGCACCTCGTGATGGTCGAGCTCACTCACGGTCACTACGAAGTGACTTTGGGTGCGCTCGTCGCTTCATGGCCCAAGACTCGACCGTTCATTTCCAACCTCGCGAGCGTGCTGCTGTCGCGCATGATCTCGACGTCGTCGGCAGCCACGTAACACTGTTACTACGTCGGGAGTTGTCGAGTCTTCTTGCTGGAACGGGTTGAGTCTCTCGGAGTCAACGGTGTTCCCGACCTCGGGGTGCGCTCGCGTCCCAAGTGAATAAATATCAACATGCTCACCACGACGTAAGCCACCCACACGATTATCTGTAGCACCGTCGGACGATCCGCGTATCCCAACAGTGAGTGCAGCACATCCCCCAGGCTGGACGATTCAGTCACGACGCCGCTCGAATTCCACACCACGTGAGTTCCGAAAGGCAACCAACGTAGTTGCTGAAGATTTTCTACGGCGTCGGAAAGTAGCCCCGCCGCGAAGAGCATCAAAACCAATCCGAGAACTTGGAAGAATCGCCGTAGATTGAGTTTCGCACCCAATTTGTAGATAGCGAATGCAATGCCGAGTGCGCACAGTAGACCGAGCACAGCGCCGACCAAAAGCAAGTTGCCGTGGACAGGAGTCGCTGCCTGTCGCGAACTCGCAAAGATGATGGCGAGTGTAAAGACCATGGTTTCGAGACCTTCACGGCCAACCGCTTGGAAGGCCAACAGCCCTAATCCGACCCGACTGCCCTTCGAGAGGGCCACCTCGCTGCGTCGTTCCAAGTCCTTGGACATGTGCCGCGCGTTCTTGTGCATCCAAAACGTCATGAAGGTCAAGACTCCGGCGGCGATGACGTAGGTCGCGGTCTCGAAGTACGTCTGTATATTCGATCCGTCGTAGTGCTTAATGAGAAAGTATGCGGCAATGCCGCCGCCAAGTACCAAGACGAAAGCCGCTGCGACGCCGAGCCACACGTCGCGGAAATGCTGACGTTTGTCGATCCGAGATAGGTACGACAAGAGGATCGCCACGATCATGGACGCTTCGATTCCTTCGCGCAGGAAGATGACGAACGTTGGTATCACCAGTTAACGATTCGTTTGGTGGCGAATAATCATCCCGGTCAGGCTAACCGTCCCGCGCCCCCGGGCACACACGCCGAAAAAACTACCCAACGTCCTTCTGGTCGCCGGAATTTCGATCGCCCAGCAACATGGCGTACGCCTGCTCGGGGATGACGTCGGCCAAACGTGAGAGCGCGCGGTAGCCAACTTCGGCCGGCCCCTGCTTGTCGTTGCGCATGAGGTTCGCCATGATGGTGAGCAGTTCGCGCATGACCGGCTCAATGCGAAGGCCGACGCTCAAACAGACGGTCAAGATCTTCGGTTCGGAAATGAGTCGCACGAAGGCGCGAGCCACCTTGAAGTAATCGCCGTAGGCCCCTTCGAGCCGCTCGTCGTAGAGCGCGAGGATCGAGGGATTGTCGGCGAGCAGCGCTTCACCGAGCACGCCGGCGGCGAGGCGGCCCGTCTCGTAGCCGTAGGCAATGCCTTCACCGTTAAAGGGGTTGACCGTACCGGCGGCGTCGCCGATCATCATCGTGTTGACGCCGACACGAGGACCAATGGCCAGTCCCATCGGTAGTCGGCCGCCGGTGGGTGGGCCGCACGAGGTGGCCTCACTGAGCCCCCATGCGTCGGCCGTCTGGGCGACGAAATACTCCTGGAGTTTCGTGGTGTTGACGCCCTTCCACGCGCCATCGGTCGAGAGCAGCCCCACGCCGACGTTGACGCGACCGTCGCCCAGAGGAAAAATCCATCCGTAACCCGGCACCACGGCTCCGTGGGCGTCGCGGATGTCGAGGTGTGAATCAATCCATGGCTCGTCATGGCGCTCACTCGTGTAGTAGCCGCGCAGCGCCATGCCCATGGGCCAGGAGCGGTTGCGTGTCGTGCCGAGGTCTCGACCCAGGCGAGAGTTCTGTCCGTCACCGATCACCAGATAGCGGCCACGAATCTCGCCAGTGGTACCGGTCGACTTTTCCTTCACCACGACGCCCGAGGCACCCTTTAGCCCACCGTTCGTAGATTCGGTTTCCTCGAGAAGGCCGACCGCTTCGACGCCGTTGACCAGCACGGCGCCGTATTCCACGGCCCGTTCGGCGACGAGCCCATCGAGGTTGAAGCGGGTGATGGTGTAGCCGTAGTTCGGAAATATTGGGTGTTCGGGCCAATTGAGTTCCAACGAGGCTCCGAATCCGAAGGCTCGCAGTCCGCTGTATCGGTGGCCGTGCGCGGCAACGGTGGACTCGAGTCCCATCCGGGCGAGTTGGTGGACCGCCCTCGGCGTCAGACCATCGCCGCAGGTTTTTTCGCGAGGGAAATCTTTCTTCTCCACCAGGCAGACCGACCATCCGGCCTGGGCCAACCAGTACGCGCAGGCCGAACCGCTGGGACCGGCGCCCACGATCACGACGTCAAAAGTGACGGGCGTAGAAATCAGCTCGCCGAGGTTTGTCACGGACCAACACTAGGTCCTTTGTCCTCGGCGGCTGCCGGGAGGGGGCTGTCCGGTCTGGTAGAAATGATGGAAGTGGACCAGTACTTATCAATACTGGGGCTTCTGATTCTCGGAGTGTTGTTTGCCTCGGGGTCGTTGGTGATGTCGTCAATGCTGGCGCCGCACAAGCGACCATCGGACGCGAAACTGGCACCGTACGAGTGTGGGATTGTCCCCGAAAGTGAACCGCCGCAGCGATTTCCGGTGCGCTTCTATCTCGTGGCGATGATCTTCGTGATCTTCGACATCGAAGTGGTGTTCATGTACCCCTTCGCGGTGGTCTTTCGCCAACTGGGGACCTTCGGCCTCATTGAAATCCTGGCCTTTTCACTGACCGTCTTCGCGGCCTTGCTCTTCTTGGTGAGCGAGGGGGCCCTCAGTTGGGGGCCTGTCCAGCACCTCACCAAGGGAATGCCGTCACGCACCAGTTCGTCGACCATCGTGCGTATTGGCGCCGAGTCCGATCAGGCGGCGTAACCCGTGGCGTTAGAGGATCTACAGCACAATTTCCTCACGGGCCAACTAGAAGATCTCGTGCGCTGGGCCCGACGGGCCTCGGTCTGGCCGGCCTCGTTCGGACTGGCCTGTTGCGCCATTGAGATGATGGCCGCCGGGGCGGCGGACTTCGACCTCGCGCGCTACGGCATGGAAGTGTTCCGCAACTCGCCGCGCCAAGCCGACCTCATGATCGTGGCCGGACGGGTCTCGCAAAAAATGGCGCCCGTGCTGCGCCAGGTCTACGACCAGATGATGGAGCCCAAGTGGGTCATCTC
>Ga0182015_10006696_pt1 | contig 11471 bp, 12 predicted proteins | sample 712P3MmetaG_FD_120478 | JGI IMG/M metagenome (GOLD analysis project Ga0182015, IMG submission 120478) | Permafrost microbial communities from Stordalen Mire, Sweden - 712P3M metaG | ecosystem: Environmental > Terrestrial > Soil > Wetlands > Permafrost | place: Sweden: Stordalen | collected...
ATAACCCTGCACCGCCAGGTGGCCGCCGTTCGCTGCCAGCGCCCCAAACGCCACGTAGGCCGCACTCGCCGGCGCCGCCGACCACTGTGCGACCTGGATTTCCTGCGGCGTTCCCGGCGTTGCTGTCGGAATCATGCTCTTCGAAACCACGTCGAAGATTCCCGCATAACGCAAATCGTTATAGAGCGTCTGATCGAACGCCGACTTCAACCCGCTCGTTTGCGGATCGGCCGATCCCGCCTTGAAATCCGCAGCGGCGACGCGAATCTTCTGGACGCCAAGGTTCGTGCCGGTACGCACCCAGTCCTGGGCCTGGAGTTTAGCCGGGATACCGCAGGCCGCAACCATCAGTGCGAAGAAAAAGAAGAACCGAACAGCAGGTTTCCGGGGGGAACTCGCGATCATGCCTTATCCGTTTCCATGAGGATTAATCAGCAGCGGGGGCCGGGCCGGCTCGGCGGTGTGGGTCTGCGCTTGTGTGCTGTGGGAAGCGCAATCGCCCTGGAAGGATTCCTCGCCGGTATGGGAAATCGATGAATCGACACGTTAAAACGACCAGCGCCCACTCACTTCGATGGCTGATCGTACGTAAAAGTGTACTCCACCGAGACGTTCCTGCCTGTGTACTGATCAGGCAACGGTCCAAAACTTCCCACCCGCTGTACCGCCTCTTTCGCCGTCTTGTTCAGCGTCGACGAAGCACTGGCCTGCGGGATCGTGATGCTCGTAAAACTCACGCTGCCGTCCCGCTGAATCGTGAATACCACGGAGACCTGCGTTCCCCACCGCGTGCTCGGGTCGATCTGGTATCTATACCAGTTCTGGCTCACCAGCCGCGTGATCTTATCCACGTACCACGGAAACCGCGCCGCAAAATCGCCCCCCTGCACCTGCACCGGAGTATCACTGTGGGTCGGCGAGGTATTCATCGCGTGCGCCAGATTCGTCGACGCCGCTTCTCCATAGGTCGCACGGTTCTGCTGCGTCTGAGGCTGCGAGTGCGGCGGCGAAGGCGGCTGCGGCTTCTCTGCGGGCTTCAGCTTCGGCTTATGTGCGGCCAGCGGGATCGCATCCGGCGGCGTAATCGGAATCGTCTCCTTATTCGGCGGAGCCGGTGCCGGACTCGGCTGCTCCGTAGCCAGCACATTGGGAGTTGGCGGCGTAATCGACGGCAGCGGAATCGATGGCGCCGAGTTCACCAGGTTCGCCTGAATTGTCCCCTGCGGCCCGTTCACCCCCCACTGGTTGGCATGAAAATGAGCGTTGGCGAAGACCAGCGCGAACACCGCGCCAACCAGCCCCACATGCAGTAAAAACGATCCGGTCATCGGGCCGCCAAAGGGCTCCCGATGTTCCGCCACCGACATGATCGTGTCCCGCATCCGCTTCCTTCGCTCCTGCCAACAGCTACTGGCTACCCGCTCCCAGCTCCCAGCTTCTGCTTATAGTTTGACGCGCCCCACCCGCAAACACAACTCCGCGCCGCGGATTGGAAGAACACCGTAGTACCTCGGGTTGTACGGTCTGCTGCTTCTGCCTTCCGCCGCCCAGCGCGTGCTTTTCCGGGTTCCTTCCACATTGACGCCACCCCAGAATTCCCGTATCCTGAAGTCCTTGCGCAGTGTGCGTCCTCGCGTCTGTGCGTTTGTGCCGCAGACCAGGGACTTGGGTTCCCGAATCCATCTTCACTCGGGTTTCTAAATTCTGCGCCAACTCACGCGAACAGCATCCGAAAGCCGCGGAAGAGTTCAAATTCCGCGGATGGGCGTTGCGTGGGCAATTTTGATTCGTGCCGCCCTCACAAGCAGCACCGCAAGGCCTGGAGAAAGAAGAGAGATGTCGACATTTATTCCGAGCGGGCTCAACATCGAACGTAAGTGGTTCGTGGTCGATGCCAGCGGCAAAACCCTGGGCCGCCTGGCCACTGAAGCGGCCAGCGTACTGAGCGGCAAGCGCAACCCCAAATACACGCCTTTCCTGGACATGGGCGATCACGTCATCGTCATCAACGCCAGCAAGGTCCGCCTCACCGGTCTCAAGGCCCAGTCGAAGACCTATCGCCGCTACACCGGTTTCCCCGGCGGCCTGCGCGAAGAGTCATTCATTCGCCTGATCGCGCGCCGGCCCGAGAAGGTCGTCGAAGAGGCCATCAAGGGCATGCTGCCCAAGACCAAGCTCGGCCGCAAAATGGCCACCAAACTCAACGTCTATCGCGACGAGAAACACCCGCACGCGGCCCAGAAACCCCAGCCGCTCGAAGTGAATGCATAAGAAGTGCGACAGAAACGGTTTTAAGAATTCAGGAATTTAGGACGGCACATGGCAGATCTGGTTCAGTACTACGGCACGGGACGGCGCAAGTCGGCAATCGCCCGCGTCTTCCTCCGCCCCGGCACCGGCGACTTTAAGATCAACGGCAAAGCCTTCGACGTCTACTTCGTGACCGAACAGCAGCGCGTCTCGGCAAAGAAGTCGCTGGTCGTCAGCGATACCCTCACGACCTTTGACGTGATCACCACGGTTCGCGGCGGCGGCGTTGCCGCTCAGGCCGACGCGGTCAGGATGGGCATCGCCCGTGCTCTGCTCCTGTTCAATGTCGAGTTGCGCAAGACACTCAAGGCCGAAGGCCTGCTCACCCGCGACGCCCGCATCAAGGAACGCAAGAAGTACGGACAGAAGGGCGCCCGCAAGAGATTCCAGTTCAGCAAGCGGTAAGGTTCTGTGCTCTGAGCCCTGTGCTCTGAGCCCTGAAGTAGTTAAATCTGCCCCTAACCGGGGCATCAATTCCGGCCCTCAAACAATGCCGGAATGCAGTCCAATGAGGAGGTCGTTTGGCCACTATCACCATGAAGGAGCTGCTCGAAGCAGGAGTCCACTTCGGGCACCAAACCAAGCGCTGGGATCCAAGGATGAAGGACTACATCTTCGGCGAGCGCAACGGTATCTACATCATCGATCTGCAGAAGACCCTCAAGATGTTCAAGGAAGCGTCGAAGTTCGTTACCGAACTCGCCGCCTCCGGCAAGGTCATTCTGTTCGTCGGCACCAAGCGCCAGGCGCAGGACGCCATCGCTGAAGAAGCCACCCGCTGCGGGATGTTTTACATCAACCAGCGCTGGCTCGGCGGCCTCCTCACCAATTGGGTGACCGTGCAGAAATCGGTGAAGCGCCTTCAGGAACTCGACGATATGGCCACCGACGGCCGTTACGACCTGCTCACCAAGAAGGAAGTCATCAAGCTCGAGCGCGAGCGCAAACACCTGCAGGCCAATCTGGCCGGCATCAAGAACATGCGCCGCCTGCCGGATGCCATCTTCGTGGTCGATTCATCGAACGAAGCCATCGCCGTCAAGGAAGCCCGTAAGCTCGGCATCCCGGTGGTCGCTGTTGTCGACACCAACTGCGATCCCACCGTGGTTGACTACGTCATCCCCGGCAACGACGACGCCCTCCGCGCCATCCGGCTCTTCACGTCGAAGATTGCCGACTCGGTAGCCGAAGGCGCCGCAGCCGCGAACGATAAGCAGTTCGTTGCGGAAGCCGCAGCCGCGGGCGTCACCAGCGACCTGCAGGCTGTAGCCGAAGGCGACCCCGTGGCAGTGGAAGCTGCAGCACCCGAAGCGGAAGCTGAGCCCATCGAGGTTGTCGATCTCGAGGCAGCACTGGGCGGGGGAATCCGCAAGGCGCCCGCCATCGTGGCCGCGCTCGAAGAAGCCGAGGCCGCCGAAAGCGGATATTAGATTACGGCAGAGTGCTTTCCGTGCCAACCGGCGCGAAGATTGGGTGCCCCGGGTCTCGTTTTTGAGACCTGGGTCCAACATCCCGAAAGTGTGGCTGCCGTCAATCGGCAGCCACGCTTTTTGTGTGTGATGAAGGGCTCGTGTCGGTCGCGACTTTCAGTCGCGCCGCCAGACCCCTTAAGACCACCGGAGCCCCGTTCCAGCACGGCTTTAGCCGTGCCGTAACGCGCCTCCGGTACAACGTTGGTTTCGGCCTTCGCGAAAGAACGCTCCGCGTTCTTTCCGCAAAAGCCAAAACCGCATCCGAGCCCCGGTCTTCGCAGAGGACGCTTGCGCGTCCTCCCGCAAACACCAGGGCCCCGCATTGCGGGAACCTGGCCAGGGATGAAAAGATCAGGGACGAAAAGATCAGAAGGGAAAGGTAAACAAGGATGTCTACGGTGACTGAAAAGATCGATGCAAAGCTCGTAAAGGAACTCCGCGAAAAGTCCGGCGCGCCCATGGGCGACTGCCTCAAGGCCCTCCAGGAATCCAAAGGCGAAATGGAAGCGGCCTTCGTCATCCTGCGCAAGCGCGGCATGGCCTCCGCTCAGAAGAAGGCCTCCCGCTCCACCAACGAGGGCGCGGTTGGCCACTACATCCACGCCGGCGGAAAGATCGGTGTCATCGTCGAAGTCAACTGCGAGTCCGACTTCGTCGCCCGCACCGAGGATTTCCAGGAGCTGCTCAAGGACATCGCCATGCACATCGCGGCGACCGATCCCCGCTACATCCGGCGCGAAGACGTGACGGAAGAAGATCTGGCGCGCGAGAAGGATATCTACCGTGCCCAGGCCGCGGCCACCGGCAAGCCCGCGCCCGTCGTCGAGAAGATCGTCGAAGGCAAGATGACCAAGTTCTACGAAGAAGTCTGCCTGCTCGATCAGCCCTTCATCAAAGAGCAGACCACGACCATCAAGGACATCATCGCGACCAAGGTAGGCAAGTTAGGCGAAAACATTACTGTCCGGCGATTCGCCCGCTTCAAAGTAGGCGACCCCAACTGGACCGTAGCCCAGACCAAACAGGCCGACGAAGCCCCCGCCGCGGAGTAGTTGCTCGCCGCACAGGCGGACGCGCTCCGCGCAAAACCAAAAAAGCCCGGCCGAAAGGCCGGGCTTTTTTTGCTCAGTCTCGACGACCAAATAGCCGCCGGAATATTCCGAGTCGGTCATCAGAAAGATTTCTCGGCTCCCCACTTTGGAGGTTCGGATCCTCGGGCAAGTGGACGGCGTTGGCCTGTGGATCGAAGACTACGAGTCTGTGCCTGTCGGCCAACTCATGAGCGAATGACGCGACCTCTTCAGATTTCGGCCACACGCAGGACATCACCACCGCAATCCCGGAATGACTGATCGCACAGGACCAGGGACAATAGTCCAGATCGTCAACGCGATCATCCGGTACCGTGCCGATTTCGGGCCATCGCCGGGTCAACTCATCGTAGAAGGCACCAAGAGCGGAGTTTTCCCCATCTAGATAAGGCCAGTTTTCGCAAAGCTGCACATAGATGGCGGCTGCCTCATCTCTCGTTAGACGCCGCTCACTATGCCAGACTCCGAGATCGAAACTCATTCTCGCAAAATATATCACCGGTGGCCCATTCAAGCCGGCTTCGGGCTTGAGTGGGACAATCGAGTAGCTATTTTGTTCATCTCCGTACTCATTTTGAGTACAATTGTACTCAAAATGAGTACAGCCACCCCATTCATCGGAGACCTCCTCCTCGGCCAAACCCGGGGCCAAATCCTGGCGCTTCTCCTCGGAGCCCCCGACGAGTCCTTCTTCCTTCGCCAAATCGCCCGCCACATTGGCGCAAGCGCAGGCACCGCCCGCCGCGAGCTGAATCTTCTCGCCGAAACCGGCCTCATCCTGCGTTCCGTCCTCGGTAGCCAGGTCTTTTACCGAGCCAATCGCGACCACCCCATCTTTCCTGAGCTTCGCGCCCTGCTCGCAAAAACAATGGGCGTCTTCGAACTGCTGAAAAAAGCCCTCTCGCCCCTGTCTTCCCGAATCAATTTCGCCTTTGTCTACGGCTCCGTAGCCCGCGGCGAAGACAACGCCGCCAGCGACATCGACCTGATGGTCGTCGGAGCCGTTTCCCTGGACGAAATCCTCGACGCGGTCAGTCCGCTGGAAAAGCAGCTGCGGCGCCCCGTGAACCCAACCATTTATTCTTTAAAGGACCTGAAGCAGAAATATCGCTCCGGCAATCATTTCCTGCGATCCCTGAAGAACACGAGCAAAGTCTTCCTGATCGGCGACGAAGATGACTTTAGAAAAGCTCTCGCAACTCGGGTGGTACAAAGCTGAGCCAACCAGCCCAAAAGAGATTGCCGACCTCTTCAGCATTGTCGATCGCTCCCTCGCGGACCTGAAGGTCGGGGGCATCTCCGACGACCTCCGATTCCAGGCCGCCTACAACGGAATCCTCACCCTCACCAACATCGCCCTTCGCGCGAACGGATTTCGAGTCGGCTCCGGCCAGGGACATCACCAGCGTGTGATCGAAAGCCTGACCCACACCTTGACCACGCAGGACTATACCGCGCGCGAGAAATGGGTACGCAAAATCAAAGCGCATTCGCAAAAACGGAATGCCGCCAGTTACGACGCAGCAGGCGCCGTATCGCCGAACGATATCGCGCAAATCATAAAGGACCTGTCCAGCCTGCAAGAACAAGTCATGGACTACCTGAAACAAACTCACGCAGAACTTGTTCCGCGGCAAAGGAGAGCCGCCCAGTGAACAACCCAACCCAGGTAACCCGCAGCCGCTTCGAAATCGAGCAGGACGGCCTAACCAGCTATCTCGAATTCGAAACCGATGGCCACGGCTGGCTGACCCTCTGGCACACCGAAGTCCCCGAGTCGCAGCGCGGCAAAGGCATCGCGCTCGAACTGGTCACCACCGCCTTCCAGTACGCCCAGGACCATAACCTCAAGGTCGACGTCCTGTGCCCCGTGGCCCACCACATCGTCCAAACCCACCCTGAGTTCCAGCCCCTCCTCCGCCCAAAATAACCACCGCACCCGCCAGAACCAGCGCCGCTGTACTCATTTTGAGTACAACTGTCCTCAAAATGAGTACACCCCGCCTGCGACCCGCCTGAAACAATCGCCCCAGGTGCCGATAGAGCATCGAGCACCGCATGCACCCCACTCTTGAACTCTCAATGATCGTGAAGAACGGCGCCCCGGTCCTCGAGCGCTGCCTGCGCAGTGCCGCCCCGTTCGTCGACCGCATCCTCATCGGCGACACCGGCTCCACCGACGGCAGCCAGGATCTCGCCCGAGCCTTCGGAGCCGAAGTCATCGACATTCCATGGGAGCAGGATTTTTCCCGTGCCCGCAACCGCGTCCTCCAGATGCGCAAGCGCGACTGGATCCTCGTCCTCGATGCCGACGAAATGCTCGATCCCGCCGGCGGCGCGCGCATCCGCGAGCTGATCCAAACGCAAGCGGTCTTCGCGTATCACAACCCGCGCTGGAACTACATGCGCGACGCGAGCACGCGCATCGGCTTCCAGGCAGCCAAGCCGAACCCGGCGCTACTCGATGACGCGCGCTCGTATCCGGCCTACATTCCACTGCCCACCACCCGCCTCTTTCGCAGCTACCCCGGCATTTACTACGAAGGCTGCGTGCACGAAACCGTCACCCGCCGCGTCGCCGCACTCAATCTCCCCACAGCCAGCGCCGATTTCATCGTCCATCATTTCGGCCATGCAGAAGACGCCAGCGAAGAGCGCCACCAAAAGGACGCTCTCTATCAAACCCTCGGCGAGCGAAAGCTCAAAGCGAATCCCAACGACCCCCAGGCGCTCCTTGAAATGGGATTAGCCGAGCTCGAACACGCGCGCCGCCCGGAAACCGCACTCGCCCTTTTCGAGCGTGCCAGCCACCTCAGCCCGCAATCCGCCGCGGCATGGCTCTACGCTGGCGTCTGCCTCGTGCGGCTCGCCAAAATTCCGGAAGCCCTCGAAAGACTCGAACAAGCCGCAAGCCTCGGCCTCGAAACCGGCGTGTATTTTCAGGCTCTTGGCGATGCGCATTTCCAGGCCGGCCACTTCGCGCAAGCCAGCGCGGCCTACATACGGCTCGCCTCTCTCGGCGAAACTTCGCCATTGAGCGAAACCAAATTAGGAGCCTGCGAAGTCCACCTCGGCCTCGTCGAACAGGGAACGCGGCGCATGCAGCAGGCCGTCGCCGCCGCTCCCGAATATGCCGAGCTCTACGACATTCTCGCCGCAGCCGCTCTGCTCAGCGGCAATCTTCCAGTGGCCGTTGAAACGGTGGAAGCGCGTCTCCGTCTCGGCAACCCAACCGCATTTCACATCCAGCTCGTATCGGCGATCCAGGCGCAATTCAACCAACAGCAAGCAGCAAAGATCGCGTAAGCGGCTGAAATCATTTTCAGAATCAAACCGGCGAGGCGGACTTACCCCGCCTCCGCCAGCCCATACTTCCGCTGCCAGGTATCCTTCAGCCGCGCCGCCACCCGCGCCCGCTCATCGGGAGTCGACTCCTCCGTTGCCTTCTGCACAAACCGCGCCGACTCCACCTTCGCCAACTCCAGAAGCTTGCGGTCCCGCACCAGGCTCGCAACCTTGAAATCAGGCAGCCCCGCCTGGCGTGTTCCGAAAAATTCTCCCGGCCCCCGCAATTCCAAATCCAGTTCCGCCAGCTCGAACCCATCCTGCGTCCGCACCATTGCGGCCAACCGCTCCTCGGCATGCGGAGAAATCTTTCCGCCCGTCATCAGAATGCAGAACGACTTTGCCCCACCACGCCCAACACGCCCGCGCAACTGATGCAGCTGCGCCAGCCCAAACCGCTCCGCATGCTCAATCACCATTACCGTCGCATTCTGCACATCCACGCCCACTTCAATCACCGTCGTCGCGATCAACACGTCAATCTCGCCGCGCTGGAATCGCCGCATCACCACTTCCTTCTCATCCGCATCCAGGCGCCCATGCAGCAACCCCACGCGCGAACCAGAAAGCTCCTGCCCCCGCAGCCGCTCATACATATCGGTCGCGGATTTCAACGGCAGCTTCGGAAACAACGGCGCCGGCTTTTTCTTCGCCGTTTTCGAAGGCTCCTCCTCCGGAGCCTCATCCGGCAAAGCAAAATCCAGCTCCGGCTGATCATCCTTCGGACCCTCAATCACCGGATACACCACATACGCCTGGTGCCCCTTCTTCACCTGCTTGCGCACAAACTCCCAAACCTCATCGGCCCGCTCATCCGCCACCTGCCGCGTCACAATCGGCGTCCGTCCCGGCGGCAACTCATCGAGCACGCTCAAATCCAAATCCCCATACAAGCTCAACGCCAGCGTCCGCGGAATCGGCGTCGCCGTCATCACCAGCACATCCGGCTCCGCGCCATCTTTCTTCATCAGACGAAACCGCTGCAGCACCCCGAACCGATGCTGCTCATCCACCACCACCAGGCCCAGGTTTTTAAACTCTACTTTTTCTTCGATCAGTGCATGCGTCCCAATCACCAGGTCCGTCTCGCCCTCATAAATCCGCCGCCGCGCCGCGCGCTTTCGATCTTCATCCAGCGACCCCGTCAGCAAAGTGATCCGATATTTGTGTTGCGCTTTTTCGAGCACCCGCTTCGCAGACAAATAATGTTGCGTCGCCAAAATCTCCGTCGGAGCCATCAGCGCCGCCTGGTGCCCGTTCTCAATCGCAATCAGCATCGCCTGCAGCGCGACAATCGTTTTCCCCGATCCCACATCGCCCTGCAGCAGCCGCCGCATCGGCACGCCGCGCCGCATGTCGCCGGCAATCTCGCCCAGCGCGCGCTTCTGCGCCGTCGTCGGATGAAACGGCAGAATCTCCCTGAGCGCCGCCCGCACCTTCTCGCTCGTCTCGAACGCGATCCCCGTCTTCTCCTGGAACCGCCGCCGCTTCACCTCGAGGCCGAGTTCGAGGTAAAACAGCTCCTCAAAAATCAGTCGCCGATGCGCCGGCGTCCCCGATCCCTGCAACTGCCCCATCGCCGTTCCCGCCGGAGGAAAATGCACCTCTCGCAGCGCCTGCTCCCGGCTCACCAGATCCAGCCGTCGCAGCAAAGACTCGGGTAGGGAACCAGGCAGCGTCTCCGGAAACACCCCCTTCAGTTCCTCGAGAATGTTCCAGATCGTCCGCCGAATCCATCGCGACGCCAGCTTGCTCCCGCCCAGCGATTCATACACCGGCGTGATCCGCCCCACTTCCAGAATTTGATCCAGCGCGTCGCCTGACCCATCCGGCAAAATTTCAAACTGCGGCTGGATCATCTTGAACCCACGCCCCGATCGCGACGGTTCCACCTTCCCAAACAACGCCACCATCTGCCCCGTCCGGAACCGCCCCTCGAGATACTTTCCGTGGAACCACATGCACTTCATCGATTGCAGCCCCTGCCCTATAGTCATCTCGAAAATGGGCATCCGCTTCGTGCGCAGCAGCGCCGCGCCTCTGATTTCTCCAATCACGCTCGCCGTCTCGCCCGCCTTCAGTTCGTTCAAAGCTCGCGGATTCAACCGATCCTCATACCGAAAAGGCAGATGCAGCAACAAGTCCTCGACCGTCGCGATCTCCTTTTCCGCAAGCATTTTGGCCAGCGTGGGCCCAATGCCCTTCACAAACTGAACGGGAGTTTCAAGCGTGAGCACTGCAAGCGATCCTAAAGCATCGGCACTCCCCCCAATAGCTGTGAAACAAAGTTCTGACAGCGGCAACGACTGTTTAAATGATGAGAGGAGGGCCCATGAGTGGAGACATCGCCGCGTTTTACAACGACCTCGCCGAGCACTACCACCTGATCTACGAAGATTGGGATCGCTCCATCGACCGCCAGGCGAGTGTACTGGGTCCGTTGCTTCAGGACAGAGTCGGCCCGGCTCCCCTTAACGTACTGGACTGTGCGTGCGGAATCGGAACTCAGACCATTGGACTCGCCAGGTTGGGCCACACGGTTGTCGCCTCTGACTTGAGCGACGCATCTGTCAAGCGAGCGGAACGTGAAGCGCGCGCGCGTGGACTGAAGGTCGAGTTCCATGTCGCGGACATGCGAAATCTCTCTTCTCTTCCGGAGTCTGATTTCGACGTGGTTCTGGCCGCCGACAATTCATTGCCGCATCTGCTGTCCGACCACGACCTCACGCAGGCTTTGAAGAACATTTCTGCGCGGCTGAAGCCTGGGGGTGTCTTCCTGGCCACAATTCGAGATTATGACAGCCTGTTGCAAACTCGACCGTCCGTTCAGGGCCCGGCGTTCTATTCCGAGAATGGCAGACGCCGGATCGTCCATCAGATCTGGGACTGGCATGAGAACAGTTACACAATTCATCTCTACCTGACTTGGGAAACAGGCTCATGCTGGACGACAAAGCACTACGCATCTCAATACCGAGCCATAAGACGAAAAGACCTTTCTGAGCGCCTGGAGTCGAGCGAGTTCCGCGAGATCGAGTGGCTCATGCCAGAGTCGTCCGGCTTCTATCAGCCAGTCGTGGTCGCACGAAAAACAGCAACGGTGCCCTAAGACGAACCCCGCAACACAACGCGCCTTCTCATGGGAGTCCCGTAACCCTGCAGTAAGACGAAAAATTCAGCACAACGTTCCCCCTTCATGGAAGCCCAGTAGCCTGCCGTACGACGACAATATGGAAGCCCGTTGCGGCCGGTA
>Ga0182015_10006697_pt1 | contig 11470 bp, 9 predicted proteins | sample 712P3MmetaG_FD_120478 | JGI IMG/M metagenome (GOLD analysis project Ga0182015, IMG submission 120478) | Permafrost microbial communities from Stordalen Mire, Sweden - 712P3M metaG | ecosystem: Environmental > Terrestrial > Soil > Wetlands > Permafrost | place: Sweden: Stordalen | collected...
CACGCCGGCCTCGATCGATCGCCCCCAGAGGTTCGCGTCGACGGAGTACGGTTTCTCGGCGGTGTGTGAAATCGAAACGCCGTGCTCGCGAGCGAAGACGATGGCATCGGGACGCGAGAGCGGCGATTCGCGCAGCGGAGCACGGCAGACGAGCGACGGGTCGAGGGCTCGCACGCCGAGCTCGATGCGCACTTGATCGTTCCCTTTGCCGGTGCAGCCGTGCGCCACCACCGTTGCGCCATACTCGTGGGCAGTCGTCACGAGCAGATCGGCGATAAGCGGACGCGACAGCGCCGCCGAGAGCGGATAGACGTCTTGATAGAGTGCATTGGCGCGTAAGGCCGCAAACGCGTACTCCGCGATGAAGCGTTCGCGCGCGTCGACGAGCACCGCGTCGTACGCGCCGAGCGCCAGCGCTTTCTCGCGCACGACTTGGAGCGCCGCGTTTGCGCCGCTTCCGGCCACCGCGTCGCTCTCGCCGAGATCCGCGGTCATGGCGACGACCTCGTTGCCCTCGAGAATGAGCTTCTTGAGCAGCACCGAGGTGTCCAGACCGCCCGAATACGCGAGGACGATCCGCGTCATGCAGCGGCCTGCGACTTGAGATCCAGGAAGCGCTGCGCGACGTACGGCGTCTCTTCGGCGGAGCGCACGACGACGAGGATCGTATCGTCGCCGCCGATCGTTCCGAGAATCTCCGGCCAGCCCGCTTCGTCGACCGCCGAGGCCAGCATCATCGCGCTGCCGGGCGAGGTATGGATGATGATGAGGTTGACGCTGGCGGCGATCGTCGTGGACAGCTCGGCCATGGCGCGATGCAGCCGGCTGACGTAACTCGTCGGAGCGCCGGGCAACACGTACTTGAACACGTCACCGTTCTCCGAGCGGATCGGCACCTTCGTCAAACCGAGCTCCTTGATGTCGCGGGAGATCGTGGCTTGGGTCGCCTCGAATCCTTGACGCTGGAGGAGGTTGACGAGCTCCTCCTGCGAGTGAATCGGACGCGTCGCGACCAGGGTCAAGATCGCGCGCTGCCGGCGTTCCTTCATATCGGAAATCCTCTGCATTCGGTCAGAAGGGCGACGAGTAAGGCTTTTTGCGCGTGCATCCGGTTCTCGGCTTGATCGAAAACCGCACTCTGCGCTCCGTCGATCACCGCGGCGCTCACTTCTTCGCCGCGATGTGCCGGCAAACAGTGCATGAACGCGGCGTGCGCAGCGGCGTAGCGCATCAGCTCGGGCGTCACCGCATATGGACGAAGCAGCGCTTCGTTGCGCTCTCGATAGCGCTCTTCACCCATGGACGTCCACACGTCGGTGTAGACGGCGTCCACGCCGCGCACGGCGCGCACCGGGTTTGCGAAGGCGCGCGCCCCAGCGCCGGCATTGCGGCCGAGCCGCGCGAGCTGCGCGAGGAATCCCTCGGAGGGACGGTGCGTCGGCGGTGCGCCGAAGTGAATCGTCGCGCCGAGCATCACGCTCGCCTCCGCGAGCGATGCCGCGACGTTGTTGCGACCGTCGCCGACGTAGGCGACGCGCAAGCCGGCGACCCGCCCGAAACGCTCGTCGAGCGTCAGCACATCCGCGAGCGCCTGGCACGGGTGCGCCTGCGCGGACAGCGCGTTGATCACCGGCACGCCGGCGGCGCCGGCAAACCGCTCCAACCCGGCGTGATCGTGCGTCCTGATGACGACTGCATCCACGTAGCGCGAGAGCACCCGGGCGGCGTCTTCGGGCGTCTCCCGGGAGCCGATCGCAAACTCCGAGCCCGTGGCAAAGAGCGCCTTGGCGCCGAGTTGGGTTAACGCCACTTCGAACGAGACCCGCGTCCGCAGGCTCGGCTTCTCGAAAAGCAGCGCTACGGTCCGCCCTTTGAGCAGCGTTCCCTGCTCGCGAATGGGCTGCTTTTTAAGGAAGCGCCCCAAGCGCAGCAGAGCCGCCAACTCGTCGTGCGAGAGGTCGCTTACCTGCAAAAAATGCCGCCCGAGAAGGGCGAGCGGCGGCGCCGGGGCTGGCGCGACGGCGTACATGTTATGTATATTTATGCATATGACGCATGATTATGCAAGGCCGCTCGTCGTGAAGTATGGCGGGAACGCCATGGCGGCCGAGGGGCGTCAGATCGACGATCCGGTTCTCGCCGAGGTGGCGAGCCTGCATCGCGCCGGGCAGGCGGTCGTGCTCGTGCATGGCGGCGGCCCCGAGATCGACGCCGCCCTTACCGCACGCGGCATTCGCACCACCCGCGTCGGCGGTCAGCGCGTAACCGACGCCGCCACCCTGCGCGTGACCGAAGCCGTGCTCTGCGGCACGGTGAACAAACGCATCGTGCGATCGTGCGCCGCCCTCGGGATCGACGCGGCCGGCATCAGCGGCGTCGACGGACGAACGCTGTTGGCACGCCGCGCGATCGGAATCGACGGCGAAGATCTCGGTTTCGTCGGCGAGATCTCGACGGTCGATACGCGACTGATCGAAACGCTGCTGGCGTCCGGCTTTCTCCCGGTCGTCGCGCCGCTCGCACTCTCCGACACCGGCGCCGACACGCTCAACGTCAACGCCGACGGCGCTGCCGGCGCCGTCGCCGCCGCGCTGCAGGCCCGCGCGCTCATTCTCATCACCAACGTCCGCCGCGTCCTCCGCAATCCCGACGATCGAAGCTCGGGCATCGCCCACCTCACGCCCGACGAAGCGGTCGCCTTCGCGCAAACCAACGCCTGCCGCTCCAGCATGAAGCCAAAGCTCATCGCCGCCGCCACCGCCGCCCGCCACGCCACCCCCGCCTACATCTGCCCCGCTAAAGCAAACGGAATCGATGCCGCGCTCAAAGGTGATGCAACAATAATTTCACAATCCAACCGCGCCTGACGCGGTTAGACGAAGCCCTCGTCTCTAGCGTCCTCATCCTCTTCGTCGTCGTCTTCGGGTTCGTCGTCCGGCACGGGGATATCGTTCGTTCGCACGTTGCACCTCATTGTTGATTGGCGAAAGTTATAGTCATGGTACGAGTTTATCGTTAAGGCGTTGCTAAGAGATATTTATATTCCGATCTTCACGGTGAGCCAGTAGCTGCGGAACGGTAGGCCGTACTCCTCGGTACCTTGCTGGATGGCGCTCGTCGCGCCGCCTTGCGCCCCTAAACCGTAGTAGTTCTGCGGAACGTAGACGCCGTAGCCGATGTACCCGTACTGCTGCGCCACGCTGTTGAACAGGTTGTAGACGCCGAAGTTCACGCTCGTTTGACCGCTCGTCTTCGAAATGCTGGCGTTGGCAAACCAGAACGGATTGCGGTTCCAGGTGTTGTTGGCGCCGATGTAGGTCGCATCGAGGCGCGCGCCGACCCCGTTGTTGTCCTGATAGGCCAGTCCCGCGGTTCCCTGACGCAGCGGAACGCCGTAAATCTGTCCGCCGTCGAGCAGGCTTGTGTTCGCGAGCAAGATGTCTTGTGGGATCCCGAGGTACGCCGCCGACTGCACGTCAAAGCTCGCGTTGAACGACACGTTGCGCGTGATGCCGGTATTGGCCGAAAGGACGATGCCGCGATACCGCGCCGCGGCCGCGTTATAGGTTGTCGAGAAGGCCAGGTTTTCTTCGCTCGGATGCAGGCCCGGGCACGAGTCGAGCCGCTCGAGCGCCTTTTCGATGTAATCCTTCGGCACGGTAATGCCGGGGAAGCCGACGATCGAAACGTTGCCGTTGAGCAGCGCTTGGCTCTCCAGCGACTGATAAACGTCGGCTTGAATCGTCGTCGTCGAGGTAAAGCGATGACCGTATGCGAGTTCCAAGTCGCTCGCCGTCTCGGGCTGCAGTCCGGGATTCGCTACCGATGCGATGGAGACGAGCGAACCGGTTCCGCTCTGCACCGGCGGGCAGTTGATGCTCGACGGAGCGCCGTAGACGGGCGGCGCCAAGGCGAGCAGTGACGGGTCGGGCTCGCTGTACGATCGGCCGCCGGTCAAGCGCACTACGTCGGCGCTGTCGGGCCGGTAGACCAGCGAACCGCGCGGATCGAAATGCGTCGACGACGTGTCGAGCGAGCGCTGCACCCAAACGCTGCCGAACGCCGAGAACTTTCCGTTTGGCGTCCAGGCGTCGCGCGCGAAGTAGCTCGCCGTTGCGAGATAGAGCGGCGGGTTGGTGCCGAACACGTTGTACGTCGTTCCGTTCGACAACGAGTACGGGAACTGGCCGTTCGTATTGGCTTGGTGCAGCCAGCTGTAGCCGAAGCCAAAATCGTTCTTCGACATCGAAAAATCGTCGCTCAGAAGGTAGCCGCGATTGCCGTAGAGGTCGAGGTAGTTGGGGCCCGGCCCGTACGGACCGATCGGCGCTCCGGGGCCTTTCTGCTCGTTGTAGTTGTACGCGTCGGCGAAGCCTTCCAGCGTGATCGTTCCGGCACCGAGCTGCTGCGTGGCGCGCGCGTCGTAATCTTGGTTGCCCAGCGTCCGCCAGCGATCGATGCTGCCGCCGAACGGGCCGTAGAAGTTCTCCGCATACTCGACCGGCGTCATGCACGTGTAGCCCTGCGGGTCATCCATCAAAACGGCGATGCTGTCGTGGCACGAGCGCGGTTTGCCGCCCACGAGAATCGTGTTCAATCCGTGCTTACTCGCTTCGATCGAGGCCAGCGTCTGTTGCGCTCCGTACAGCACGTAAGGAAACGTCTCGTAGTCGTTGTCGCCTTCGCCGGTCGAGTTCGACCAGTCGTTAGCCGAATACGCCGTGAACTGCAGCGTCGTCTTCGGCGAGAAATCGTAGGCGAGCTTCCCGACGAAGTTCCGCTGCACGTAGCCGCCGCTGACCGGATAGTAGTTCACTTCATTGAACGCATTGGCGTGGGTCAAATCGGGTGGCGGCGGGCTGGCGTCGGCGGCCGGCCGATACGGCGGTCCGATGCCGGGATTCACGACGCTGGTTTGCAGCAATGCGGTCTGCTGGATATAGCCACCCGGGAAATTTCCGGTCGTTCCCTGACTGCCCCAGGCAATCGCATAGCCGAGCTTGCCGATCGTTCCCGTCCCCATGAGGCCGGTCATCGCTTTGTTGTCGCTGCCGACGCCCTGGGTCACCGAAAGGTGCGGCGTTTGCGTCGGGTTGATCGTTTGAAAGTTCACCGCGCCGGCGATTGTCGTCGCGCCGAACAGGCCGGTTGCGCCCGATCCGAAGATTACGTCGGCACCGCTCAGGCCGAAGAACGGCGAGACGTTGTAGTTGTAGCCGTTCCCAAACGCGCCGATGGGTCCGATCGGGTGCCCGTCGAGCAAGGTCGCCGTCTCGGTGGAGTCGTAGCCGCGGATCGAGAGTGTCATGTCGTCGCCGACCGACGAGCTCGTCGAGGTGATGATGCCGGGCACCGTCGTCAGCACGTCACCGAGACGCTGGTAGTTCTCGTCCTGCAAAACAGAGGTGTCGATATGCGTGTTGATCGTCGTCGTCGTCTGCAGGGCCGTCCGCCCCGCCGTCGCCACGTAGCCGATCTGCTTGAGCCCTTGCGGTGCGCGGCTGATCGCGGTCTGGAACGCAACCTCGGGCGTCTCGCTCGTCACGAGCAGGTCAGGCAGGATGCGCGTCGTCTGGTAGCCTGAGGCCCGAACCAAAATGACATACGTGCCCGCCGCTTGGTCGAGGATGCGAAACGTTCCGTACGCATCGGTGTGAGCCTCGGCGACGCGGGTGCCGCCGCGATCGAATTCGACGGTCGCGTTGGGCACGGGCAGGCCGCCTTGAGCGTCGAGAATCCGGCCGGAGATGGTCGTTCCATCGGCGGCCGGCGCGGGCACTCCGACGGAGAGGACGGCCGTCAACGCCGCCAGCGCGAGGCAAGAGCGCGCGATATCAAAAGCGATCATACGCCGACAATGCGGCACGAAGTTTATGCCTCAATTATGTTTTGTTTAAGGGAAGCGCCCGTCTGCTCTTCATGTAGAGTTCATTTGCGTGCCGTAGAATGACACGATGCTTTTGCGAGCCCTGGCTTTCGTCACGATGTTCTGCCTGTGCGCGTCTTCCGGCGTGGCCCAGCCCAGCCCCGAGCACGCTCTGCGGACAAAAATCAAACATATTTTTATCATCTACCAGGAGAACCACTCGTTCGATAATTACTTCGGAACGTTTCCCGGGGCCGACAATCTCGCGAGCGCCGAAGCGCAAGCGCATGGCTTCAGGCAATACGATCCGATCGGCTCCTCCTGGGTGACCCCCTTCCGGATTACCGACCCCGACACCGAATCGCCGTCACAGTCGCGAACGGTGATCTACGCGAAGATGAACGGTGGCGGTATGGACCGTTTCGTCGCCGCGCAGGAAACCGTATCGGGGAAAAAATTCGACCGTGCGGGCGCACGCGACGTCGGCCTACTGACGATGGCGCACTACGATTGCGATACGATCCCGTTTCTCTGGAAGTATGCGCACGCGTTCGCGCTCTACGATCACATCTTCAGCGCCGTGGCAGGTCCCTCGACGCCCAGCGCCCTCGCGCTCATCTCCGGGCAGGAAGGGCAGTCGCAATGGGCCCGCGATCCGGCCCAAGCCGCGGCCAATGACAGCGCTCCCGGGGTTCCGGTTGAAAACGATCTCGATCCGGCGTACGGTCCCTATTCCGAAACCGGTAAGGCCCATCAAATTCCCCAGCGCTACGCCAGCCTGATGCTCGCGCTTGCCGGCGCCGACGCCTCGCAGGTCACCGCGGAAACGGCGGGCGTCCGCGAAGATCTCCGCAGCGTCGTGACGAGCGGTCGCGCACCGATTCCCTGGGGTTGGTATCAGGAAGGATACGTTTCGCCGACGGTGGCGCTGGCCGGCTACGAAACGCATCACAACGCGCCCCAGTATTTCGGCTACGTGCGCCAAAACAACGTCCTCTGGAAGAACGAACACGAGGTGCACGCCATGCTGGAGCAGCTGCGCGACGGCACGCTCCCGCAACGCGGCATCTTCTACATCAAGGGCGGCTCGCAGAATCACTTCGGATGGAAGCCGGGCAACCCCGATCCGTACGTTCAAGCGCATTGGCTCGGCGACGACGACCATCCGGGCGTCGGCGATAGCGACGCGCAGGTTGGAGAAGCGTTCGTTGCCACCTTCGTCAATGCGATCGCGCGCAGCAAGTACTGGAAGGATTCGGCGATCATTGTCACCTGGGACGACCCGGGCGGCTACTACGATCACGTGCCGCCGCCGCATTTCGAACGCTGCGGCGACGGCAAGCCCTGCGGTGACGGGCCGCGCTTGCCCTTCATCCTGATCTCGCCGTACGCCCGCGACGCCGCCGTCGTTCACGCCCAAGGCGATCAGACATCGGTTCTGAAGTTCGCCGAGGCGCTCTTCGGTCTGCCGCCGCTCGCCTCGCTTCCCGATGAAGCCCCGTACCTACCAGAAGGCCCGCGCGATGCCAGCCCGGCCATCACCGATTTGCTTTCGGGTTTCGATCCGGCCCGGCTCGCCGGTGATGCGCCGCCCATCGACGCCGCGCAGGCCGAAATCCCCGACGCGACCGTCACGGCGTTTCCCGCCACTATGAACTGCCGGTCACTCGGCATCGAGCCGGTGACGCTCCCCAACGCGCCGTCCGAACCGCCGCCGAACTTCACACCGCGACCGCGCCGCACGAAAGCTGACGATTAGGAGTTTACGACATGCCCATCACCGTCGCCGCCCCGCCCCAGCGCGTCCCCATCTTCAGCGGCTTCGATTACGTCGCCGTCGATGAGCTGCGCCATCGCGCTTACGCGGCGCATCCCTCCAGCAAGCGACTCCTCATCGTCGATACGTCCACCGGCAAGGTCCTCGCCCAAGTCGACGTCGGACCGATGCACGGCCTCGCCGTCGATCCCCCCACCGGCATGGTCTTTACCGGCAACGGTACGGATCAGTCGCTTTCAAAGGTCAATCCAAACACGATGCAGGTCGTCACCTCGGTGGACGTTCCGGGCAACATCGACGCAATCGCCTACGACGCTTCGCGCCGCCGCGTTTATGCCGATCAAGACGGAGGCGGTTCGGTCTACGTGATCGACGCGGCGACGATGAAGCTCGTCGGCACGATCGCCATGCCGGCCGACGATTTGGAATCGCCCTCGGTCGATCCAAGAACCGGCGTTCTCTATCAAAACCTTGCCAACGGTGGCGGCTTCGCCGTCGTGGATCCGGCAACGCTCGCGGTCGTTAAAGTGGTCAAGACGCCGCAGCTCAAAGACAATCACCCGCTCGTCTTCGCCCCTGCCGCCAACCAGGTGATCGTCGGCGGCGTCAACGGCGTTATCTCCGCCTACACGCCGGACGGTGTGCACGTCGGCGACGCGCCGGTGCAACCGCACGTCGATCAATGCAGCACCGGCTCGCGCGGCCGGCTCGTCGTCTGCGCCGGGCGGGGAATCGTGACCCTACTGGCCGTGACGAGCGGCTCCGCTCCTCGGGTCGTGGCGCGGCTGAGTACCGGGCACCGCGAGCTGCACACGGTGGGAATCGACGAGCGAACCAACGACATCTGGGTCGTCTACGCCGACGAGCGCGGCGACTGGGTTCAGCGCCTCCGCTGGGCCCCTTGAGGTCCTAGCGCACTCCGCGTCGTAAAGGCTCGGGTGCGCATCCTCGTTATAGAAGACGATGCTCCGCTACGGGCCTTGCTGCTGCGCGGCCTGCGCGAGGACGATCACGTGGTCGACGGTCTCGCCGACGGCCGCGACTGTCTCGACTACCTCGCCGCGGCATCGTACGACGCCATCGTGCTCGATCTCAACCTTCCCCACGAGAACGGTCTTTCGGTACTCCGCCGCGTGCGTGCTGGGGCGAGCCTCGTTCCGGTGCTGATCCTGACGGCGCGCGACGGCGCCCGGGACGTCGTTGCCGGACTCGACGCCGGCGCTGACGATTACCTGCGCAAACCATTCGCGTTCGACGAGCTCGAAGCGCGGCTGCGCGCCCTCGCGCGGCGGCCGCGAAGCTGGATCGACAACGTGCTGCAGTTCGGTGATTTGATCTTCGACGCCGCGACGCGTCAAGCACGTCGCGGCGACCGCGAGCTCTTGCTCACTGCGAAGGAAGGGATATTCCTCGAGCTGCTCATGCGTAACCAGGGCCGGACGGTGACGCGGCGGATGCTCGAGGAGCAGTTGTGGGATCGCGAAAGCGAGCGCGGTTCCAACGTTCTCGATGTCTACGCGCGCCGGTTGCGCAAGAAGCTCACCGAGCAGGGCGAGCCACAGGTGCTGCACACGCTGCGCGGCCTGGGATATCGGCTCGCCGCACGATGAGCATCCGCACGAGGTTCACCGCGACCGTCGCCGCGATCGTTGCCGTGACCGCGATCCTCTTTGCCGGCCTTTCGATCGTTGCACTCGATCGGGCACTGCGCTCGAGTTTCACGACCCGCCTGCAATCGGCCGCGCGCACCGTCGCCACGACCGCCGACGTCCATCACGGCCGCCCGTCGCTGGATGCTGGCGATCTGCGAACGCTCGCGTGGCTCCATGCGGCCACGCCCTTTGCGGTCTTCGACCGCGCCGGCCGAGAAGTAGCCGGAGACAACCCGCCCGTCGCCGGAGGCGCGCAGAACGTCCAAACGGTCGAGGTGCCGATCGTGCGCCAGAATCGGCAGTTCGGGAGCGTCTCCGTCTGGCAATCGAACCAGTGGATCGAAGACTTCGACGGAGTGGCCGGCATCGTTTCCTGCATCGTGGCCCTGCTGTTGATCGGGCTCGGCGTCGCGGCGTCGCGCCGCGTCGCGCGGCGCGTTCTCGCGCCCGCCGGCAAGATTGCGTTGCTCGCCGAACGGATCGAAGCCGACGATCTCTCCTCACGGCTGCACGCCGACGGCGGCGACGAGCTCGGCCGTTTGTGCGCCTCGTTCGACCGCATGCTGGATCGCCTGGAAGACGCCTTCGCGCGAGAACGGCGTTTCGTCGCCGACGCCTCGCATGAGTTGCGCGCGCCGCTGGCGGTTCTACGCGCCGAAACGGAGCTGGCGCTGCGCCGCGAGAGAACCGGGGACGAGTACCGCGCCGCGTTGCAATCCATCTCGCGGGAGGCGCTGCGGCTGCAGGAACTTGCCGACGAGCTTCTCGCGACGGCGCGCGACGAGAGTGAAAGCGTGCAGCGGCAGAGCATCGACGCCAACGAGCTCTTGGTGGCGCTGAGCGAACGCATCCGTTCCGCGGCCGGCACGCGCGGAATCGACGTCAGCGTCGAGAGCGGCGGCGTGACGCTCGCGCGCGCAAACCGCCCCGCGCTCGAGCGCGCGCTGCTGGCGATCGTGCACAACGCTATCACCTACGGCCGCGAGCGCGGGATCGTGCGCCTGCGCGCTACGGGCAGCGCGGACGGCGTGCGGATCGAGGTCGCCGACGACGGCCCGGGATTTACCACCGATGGGCTCGCGCACGCCACCGAACGCTTCTGGCGCGGGGACGCATCGCGGCCGCGCGGCGGCAGCGGTCTCGGTTTAGCGATCGCTCGCACGATCGTGGAATCGAACCGGGGCCACCTCGAGATCGCCAACGCGCCCGACGGCGGCGCGATCGTCACCGTCGCGTTAGAGAATCTCTAGGGCGAGGGTGACACGAGCGGCACGTTGCTGCAGAACGCCGCGCTCGACATCACCGCGGTCGCCGCGTCGTTCTCGCGGGTCGCGGTCTGCGCGATGGTCCAACGCAGCGCGTCGATCAGCCGCGTCACCGGATTGTACCCGAGGGCCAGCCCGGGGATGGTGGCTAAATCGATCGTGTACGGGTTGGGCGGAAGTCCCGCGTAGTTGGGATTGTACGAAAGCGGATTGGGCGCCGGCGTCGCTTCGGTCGCGTTGTTGGTCTCGGGCTGATTGACGGAGTTGATGTACTCCTGTCCCGCGTGCTGCAAATCGGCCATCTGCTGCGTATCGACGAATCCGGAGATGATGTCGAGCGACGCGTTCTGCGCGGCGAGCGCGCGCAGCAGTTTCTGCCGAATGTCCGCCAATCGTTTGTCGTCGTCTTGGCGCCCGGTCGGCGTGTTGAGCTGCGGGCTGTCGAGCACCGTTTGGATTGCGATGACGTTGTTGGCGATCGGGCGTATCAAGTTTTCCAGGCCAAGCAACGCGATGTCCTGGGCGCCGTTCGAGGTCGCGCCGGGATTGCTGCCGGCCGGTCCGTTCTGCGACGACTCGCTCGGATCGGCGCCGTAGAGCGAGGCTTGGTTATACTGTTTGAAGAGCTCGGGACTGCGCTTGATCGTCCCGTCGTTTTCGAGCATCATGCCGATCGCGGGTTTGATATGGGCACGCAGCTCGCTGCATAACGGCCGGCTGACCACACGGTAGATCTCGGGTGGCGGCGTTGGGGTAGCGGCTACGGTCGCCACCGCGACCAAGATTGCAGCTCGCAGCATGTCGACCTTCTACTCGCCCGACGGGCCGCGGGACCTGCTTGCGCGCCGGTTACGTGCCCTTCTGGGCGCCGCCGTAGAAGATGAGCTTGAAGATCGCCTGCGGCACGGTC
>Ga0182015_10006699_pt1 | contig 11467 bp, 15 predicted proteins | sample 712P3MmetaG_FD_120478 | JGI IMG/M metagenome (GOLD analysis project Ga0182015, IMG submission 120478) | Permafrost microbial communities from Stordalen Mire, Sweden - 712P3M metaG | ecosystem: Environmental > Terrestrial > Soil > Wetlands > Permafrost | place: Sweden: Stordalen | collected...
AGGTTGTAGATTCGGGCAATGTCTTCTCTTGCGCGTTCAAAGAGGGCGGATTTGAGGAGTTTGGGTGGACAGGGGGGGTTGTCGAGGTGGAGGAGGGAGAGGTAGATGTCTCGTTCGCGGTGTTGGGGGAACCAGGGCTCTAGGTTTGAGGATTGGGCGGCTTTGCGACGACGGTAGACTGTGCTGAAGATTGTGAGGGAGCCGAGGACTAGGATGAGGTAGGCTATGGGCGCGATTGCAGACGCGGAAATTGAGACCATGATTGATCCTGATTTGTTAGCAGGCACTTTCGTAGCTGTGGAGGTAGGAATAGTACGTTCTGAACTAAGATATTATATTTCAGCGTGCATTCGAAGATATTGATGCTATTAGGTGGGGAAGAACTGTGACTCGAGGGTATGGCTAGGATTCAATGTCCACGTTGCAGAAACCTCCTTGAATGTCACTCCCAAAAAGGTGAAAAATTCGTGTCAAGACGCCAGACCAGCACCTGTCCCCACCACAAAGAAGCAGGGACCGGATTTTAGCGACAAGGAATCATAGTCTCGAAAGATAAATCCCTTCCACCAATATACCTACTACGAACTATTACAGACTTTAACGAAGAAACCATAAGAAATACTAAATATGGAGAAACCCCGTACACGCTAAAGAAGTAAGAAACAAAACCCAAAACACCATCCATCATCCATCCTCTCTTCCTTTTCTCCAAATTTTCCAAATTCATTTTGGCGGTTGGCGGGGTTGGGGGTTGCGACACATGATGAAATTTCCTTGTTCCTTTGCTTGTTTGCTCCTTTGCTCCTTCTGACATGGGCATGAAATTCCTCTTATACATACAATCCGATAGTAATAGTACAATTTGCAAAATAATCCACCATAAACAACAACTTTGAAGAGCGAAAGCGAACTCTGAGAGGGAGAATGAAATGAAGAATCGGGGGTGAGTATGGAGGAGAAGGAGAAGGTGTTAATGTTGAATTGCATTATGCCCAGATTTTAAGCTGGGATTAGCGTGCGGTCTTATAAGGGGGGTACCAATGAGTCCCATGATCCGGTACAGAGACTCAATCCGTCGTTGCTGACTCCGAGACAGCTTACACGATTGTCGTGTCCAGCAAGAATTCCAACTCGATCACCCTTCAAGACGTCCCAGACCTGATGTTAGATGGCAATTGAGGAGAACAAACGTTGCAATTGAAATCGTCATAGCCGGCAAAAAGGAGACGACCAGAAGCAGAAAAAGCAATTGACGTTATTCCGCAGAGAATATTGTCAGACTGAAATCAGTATGGCAAATATTATGTGACTTACCGCATAACTATTCAATTCACGGTCTGCTCGGATATCGAATAATTTGCAAGAAGCATCATCAGAGCCCGTTCCAAACGCATCGCCATTGGGAAAGTATCTACAAAGTCAACCTTGCAGTCTGAAAAGGGATCATACTGTACGGCATTAATATCCTCCGCATGACCCACAAAAGTCTGAACCGACTTTCCCATCCGAATATCCCAAACTTTGGCCATACAATCGCAAGCTCCACTGACAAACAAATTGGGATTTGCAGGATTAATGCTCAAACTCATCACATCGCCCAAATGATCCGTAAACTCAGTGACCTTTGTCCCCGTATCAATATCCCAAAGAATACAAGTCATATCCCCACTCGACGTCAAAATCCTGCGATCATTCAAAAATCGACAACAACTCAGATATCCCGCATGAGCAGACAACTCTCTCGCTACACGATTGGGACCCTCCCGGGCGTTCAAATTGTATATTGAACAGGTATTATCGAGTCCTCCACAGGCGACAAAGTTTCCAGAGGGGGCGTACGCACAGGTCATGACCCAGGATGATCGGAGGGGGATGGCGTGAAGTTTGTTTGTTGTGTAGGCGTCCCAGATGATGAGTTTGCCGTCTTGTGAGGCGGAGACGAGATGCCGTCGGTCTGTGGCCCAATGCATGGCGTATATTTTGGCGAGATGGCCTTTGAGTGTGCGACGGGTTTTCATGGCAATTCGAGGTAATGGGGGGATATCCCTTGCCATTGTTCGGACTTTGCAACGTCAGCACACATACACACACAGAAAGAAGAGAGGGAATACGGTCAGCATCGTTGAGGTCTTCTTTCTTTTGTCTGATTTTTTCTTTTAATTGGTCTCCTTCTCGCTTTGCAGCAATGATCTTCTCTTGCCAGTCGGACATGATTGATGATGATTTTAATGGTGGTGGTGTTGGTGGTGAGAGTTTTGTCTATGGATGGTCGTCAAATTCGGGATTGCGAATTCTAGCGAAGGGGAGGGTTTCCCGTCCCAGGCGTCAGGAGAAGGCGCTGCAGTGGAAGAAATCGAGCAAGAGCCAAACGGCACACGGCTACCCGGGAGAGGGGTGGGATCGTGGGTCACCGAACAATAAGCGTATTATTGTAAGGGAGCGAGCGAATGGCAGCACGAGAAGGTTACCGTGGATGGAGGGAGGGGAGGGGAGGAAGGGCGACGGTTGACGCTATGATCGAATGCAAAGAGGCGGGGGAGTTAATTAAAAATAGCAAAAGAAGAAAAAAGTAAGGTTTTCCTCAATGCTGGCCGGACGTGAGGGGAAGGGGAACGGGGGTGGTGGTGCTTGTGCTTGTGGTGGTGGACCGTGGGATTAGAGTGGTGGTGCTGGTTGGCAGAGTTAGGGGTGGTGTGGCCCTCCGATGGAGACAGCGGCGGTTGTGGTTCGGGGAATGAATAATTTCGCTGTGTGGTAATTTCACTGTGTGTAAAAGTAAGGCGAATTGTGTGTGTGTGTGTGGTGTGTGGTTCCACAATTGAATAAAAGTGCGTGCTACTTCATGGGGGAAAGCTATTCGTTAACGGGTGTCAGGTGGGCGGGTTTTCGTTGCAAGCATCCGAAATCCGTAAAACGGCGAGCAAAGAGATTTAAAATGAAAAAAGAAAAAATGAGAGGTTTCCCGGGGGCCTGAGCGTTCACCGTCCTGGATCAAGCTTTCCTTAGTACAATCGTTCTTTCGTTTGTCTCACGCCAAGAAATGTAAATGCGCCGCGTAAATCAAATATAACGTCAAACGGCTTGATATTATCTAATCCGCCGCAAATCTTTGGCGAACGTACGAAACCCCCTTATCGCGCCAACATCGGGCTTATTTTGAGATCCAAGCAACTTGTCTTGGACTCTGGACGATTTGCTATGGTCTTGAACTTCCTCAATTCTTTTTGCGAAACCGTATTTATGTTTGGTGAGGTATTTGTCAACGTTTAAATGAGGTCGGCCAAGAGGAAACGGTCCGTGCGCGGTTCCCCCTTTTTTGCCTTTTTTTTTTTGCATACATATGTCAGGGAAACCCGGGGTCTCCCACTTCGGAATATTAATTTCCATACGTTTACGAGACACGATCGTAACGACTCACAAAATCCCATCGTGTTGCTTGACCGTTGGATGTCAACTTTCAGGTCCCATGGGTTACCTATACTTATGCTCTTAACTCAAACTCTAGTTCTCCTGCCGTTGAAAATTGGCAGCAAAGTCGCTGCTCGTAAATGAGTCTCGGTACGAAGCTTCAGGATTGCATTTGCGCCGTCAAACTTTGTCTGTAGTCTGCAAGAATAAGGGAGATCGGGAGATCGCATCGAAGTACGACGGTCAAGACGGGGCCTGTCAATGTCGAGAAAATGTGATTCCTGGCTCTCGTGTTCCAATTGCCATCTCGCAATCCACCTACTCTGCCAGACTATAGGCAAAGTTTGGTGGTGGGATTCTCCTGACTCACTCCGATCCCTACGAGTAGAAATGCAGGCATACTTTGCATATCCCGTATAAACCGATAGTGACATCGAGACGCGTTACACAAGATACCGATGGAAAGACCCGGGACAGCTCCGTATCTGTTCTTCCGTTGCATCGTGGTGTAAAATCTCAGAGTTTCAATGTCGTTCGTATCGAGATCTTTCGTCAACATCTTTCTGGGGATTCGGAGTCCGAGTCGGACGGGATAATAAACGAAAGTGTTGACGAAAGATCTCGATACGACCGACATTGAAACCCTGAGATTTTACACACGGTATCCGAATTGAATCATTTGTGCATTTCCCGTTCCCAAACCTATGTACCCGTCCTATCGCTTCCCCTGTATAAACCGACCGTAACACCGAGACGCGTTACACAGGCTTCTGTAACGAATTGGTATCCTCCAAATTGAACAGCACATTTCTCGAGTAATTGCTCCACATCTGCGAAAGAATCTCTGTATCCATGTTATTCGCGTTAATTTCCTAACACCCTGTTAAATCCACGATTTGGGACGCGACACCTGCAACGACCGACTCAACTCGACAATAGCCTCATTTAGTTTTTCCTTTCATCAGCTCTAATCACGAGAGTGGACTTACCACATTGTTTATGATGCGGGAGACGAGAGCTGTCTGTTGTTGCTCGTAGGGGTTATCCATGTCCTCCCTGACTTTGATGTGCTAGTGTTTGGATTTCGGACGCGTTTTTTTAAGCGGCAGAAAAGAATAGGGTTAGGGTACTAGCAGCTTTTTAAAGGGCGGAAAATTTTGGCGAACAAAACCATGTCAATATAGACACCATATTAGAGTCGCGGCGCAAAGCTTTTCGATGCTTGACTTGTCGTGCTATTGAGTGTCTTAGAAAAGAATTTACTCTAATCCTTGATGTCGAGCCCGTCTTCAAGGACCCGACAAATCGGTTATTGTGGACATTCTTCCTCAAACAAAACTTTTCTTCCACCTTCACAACAAAATATCTTGTTTATGGCCTTGGGAGTAGTACTTCGACATTGAAAACCCTGTTCAAGATGGAGCGGTTTCTGTCTCTTTGAGAGATCAAGTTTTCACGACGTTGTCATATACTCAGAGCCGCAGAATCTAAATTGATTCCCCGGCGGCATGAGCGAGGTTCAACGGTTGACAAAGTCGTGCTGCCTTGACCTCTGGAAGAGATACGCAGACCGCTCTATCTGAAAGTGCAAACAAATATCGATAATTGCACTGTTTGCTACCAGATTACTATTACGAAGTATGGATGACTACATCCCCCAGCTTAAAATATATTTCCTCAATCGATGCTTCGCAACCGTCCAAAACGAAAACTTACGCCTTACCGGAACTCCTCCAATCCCAAAGCCAATAACTATGCTATTTCCCTCAGTCCCACACCTTACTCCAGTCCCCCCACTCTCATTACTACATCCCAACTCTTCGCCCGTATATACACCTGTCGTCTCCTCCCCAGTGCAATTCAAAAAGCCTTCACATTCAACCCAATCATGTTCATTTCTACATCCGCGACAGGATTTTTGAACACAACTCCAATCGATGTGATGACATTTGCGGGTTCCGTATGTAGAGCCTTGTTGGGGAGGAATTCCGTGCTGCCAGACTAGATGGACTGAATCTGCGGAGGGGTTAATGGAGTGAATGAAGTAGTGGAAATTCAAAATGTTGAAGTACTCACTCCATGGATTGATATCTCCAGGAATGTAGAACGCATGGTGAGTCTGTGTTGAAATTATCTCGTCGTTTTGCATAAATCGAAGTCCGTGAAGGGAGGTAAAAGTCCCGGATGGACTTACGATGATTGACAGGTTCGCGAATAGTCCTGCAGATTTGACATCTTCTCGAGGTAGATCGAACTCTACATAATAAGACAACTTGTGATAGCTGGTCAATACCAATATTGTCCCCAACAGGTATCCGCGAAGCGAGAACCTTTGGTCCGCCGTGGCTGAGGAAGCTGAAGACGAAGAAGACGAAGAAGAGGATCGGCAACCGCCTCATTTTTGGCGGCGGCGGTCATGAACTCAACCTATGTTGATGGAAGACGAGTCGATAAGTCTCAAGAGACACGGCTGATTGGTCTGAAACTCTGTTCGGCGACATCCCGCAGCCGTCCGAGTCATTTTAGGCGTGCTCGGACCACAAGACTCACATTTAAAGTTTCAGTTCGTCACGTGAAACTATACTTTCCCTCCTCACAAAGTACAATTTCGTCTCATTTGACCTTGACAGTTAGTTAATAGCAAAAGTTACCCGGAAACGATAGAATGAAACCTATGTTCTCGTTCGTGGTCTTCAGACAAGCAATATTTCGAATAAATTTCTAGATGTATCCCAATCCGGCCCATGAACCGTTCGTCCGAACAAACTTCCTCCACACATCAACGCCACGTTGTCGGCTGACCCAATTCGCTAAACCCACGCACATCCCGACTACTCTAGATCATCTGCAACTGCGACGTTCACAACCGAAGAATTTCCACTGCATCTGTCCTTTCGGAAAGATTTCGTTTATTCTTGCCGCCGAAAAGCCACGCGAGATCTGCGGGCCAATCAGTGTCACATGTCTGCGCCGGAGAAACGGATCGCTTCCGCAACCAAGTCTGCTCACACGACCCGACTTGTGCCGAACTCGCACCGAGAAACCTTGCGACTACAAATACTTTGGAGCAATTCCAATCAAACACAAAGTCTCCGAACAGACAATTCACTACACCGCAATGGCAAAAGGGTCATCCAAGCATAGTCTCACTGTAACATCCCCCAATTCTCCCCGTCTCTTCCCAAGACATTCGAAATTTTGCTTTTTTACCCCGCAAATGAACTTTTGTTAATTGAAGGTTACGGACAACCGTACAGGTCAGACGATCGAAGTTCCTATCCAGAACAATTCTATCCCTGCAACGGCCTTCAAGAAACTTGCTGCACCATATGAGAAGGGCGTAATTCCCCAATTCGCGATTTCATCTGAGACGTAGGAACGTTACGAGAATGACACCCCCTCTGGTCTCCGTGTCCTCGACACAGCATACATGAACACCGCCGCCATAACCAGTAAGATTACTTACATCGATGGATTGAAAGGTGTTCTTCGTCATCGCGGATACGCAATTGAAGAATTAGCCGACAAATCCGATTATCTCGAAACTGCATATCTTCTCGTACTTTCCCCAAACGCGCGTTTGGCTAACTTTAGATTTACGGCGAACTTCCGACGAAAGAGCAAGATACTATTTTCAGAAGAGAAGTTATGTCGCATACGTACATTGCAGATGATTTGACGAACCTTATTCGTTCGTTCCGATTCGATGCTCATCCCATGTCAATCTTCATTTCTGTTTTTGCTGCTATGTCTGCATATGCACCGGAAGCCAATCCAGCATTACAAGGACGAGATTTGTATACTCGCGACCACAAGACAATGAACAAGCAAATCATCCGAATCTTGGGGAAAGCAACTACCGTCGCCGCAATGGCCTACCGTATCAGAATTGGAAGACCATTCAATTACCCTCGCAACGATCTCAGTTACGCTGAAAACATGTTGTACATGATGGATGTATCTCCCCATCCACAAAGATGTGTCTAATGACAGCACTTGTCAGAGTCGGAGAATTACAGACCCGATCCTCGTCTTGCAAAGGCATTGGATGTCCTCTTCGTGCTCCACGCCGACCATGAAATGAATTGTTCGACATCAACCATGACTCATGTCGGTTCTTCTCTCGTAGACCCGTATTCTGCGATCGCAGCGTCCGCTGCTGCTCTCTATGGACCTCTCCACGGCGGTGCAAATGAAGCAGTCATTCGAATGCTCGAGAAAATCGGCAAGAAGGAGAATGTCCCTCAATTCATCGAAGATGTCAAGGCTAGAAAGACCCTCCTCTTCGGATTTGGACATCGTGTGTACCGTGAAACAGATCCTCGAAGCAAAGTCATCCGCCAAGTTGCAGACGAGGTACATAACCCTGCAAATTCCACCTAACCTGTAGGTATTTGAAGCAGTCGGTCGTGATCCATTGATTGATATTGCAATCGCATTACACGAAGCTGCGTCAAAAGACGAGTATTTCACTTCCCGCAAACTTTACCCGAATGTGGATTTCTGGTCGGGATTGATTTATAAAGCCATGGGTTTCCCTCTTGATTTCTTCCCTGTGTTGTTTGCTGTTCCTCGTGTTGCGGGATGGCTTGCGCATTGGAAACAACAATTGGATAGTGGGACCAACAAGATTTGGAGGCCGAGGCAGGTCTATGTCGGTGAAGGAGAACGTCCTTACGTTGGGTTTGAAGCGAGACGTGACATTCAAGGGATAGGAGAGATACCTCACTACATGAGTAGGAGGAGATTAATTGCGACCGCGAAGTTGTAATCTGTCTCTGCTTGATAGTGTTTATAGCCAAAAGTTTACGGACCTTGTGGGAAATACTTTCGAGAGACTTCAAGTGCCCAATTTCACAATGTTTCGACCATATGAATTTCTAGATGCCTAACTAAACCATGCTACAACAATCATCCTATTCTCCTGAAATCTCTTGAGACTTGATATCTCGAACATGCTACACACCCCTGTTAAACAAGACCCGTGATGTTCGGCAAGACATTCTTAATCGCTTCTACAGCACCAGCCAAAGTATCTGCGATCCTTCCAATTAGCCGGTTTCCAGAGATAGGAGTATACGGATTGCCATAAACTTCTGGGAACAAGTCTCTTGCGACCTGCATCTGCGCCGCCGTCCTGTACTCGACATACTTCCCTTCCTCTCGGAGTTTCTTCTCCTTTTCCGCTTCCTCCGCCGCGAGACGTTTATCCTCCGCCGTAAGATACTCTTCCTCTTCCTCCCGATGGAACGTCTGTGTGAGATCGAGTTCGAGGAGCTTGGGTCCTTTGCCGCTTTTCGAGTAACTGATCAATTGATCGAGGACAGAGTCTTTCCCTTCAAAGAGAGCGTCGTCGAATGGTTCGGCTGCATCATCATCTTTCAGCGGCTTGAAGTACTTGGCGATATCTTTGTCTCGGTGCATGCCAAATCGGCCGGGATTATGTTTGTCGATGACGCGTTTGGAGAGATTGAGCTTGAAAACATTTTCATTGAAGAATATATCTTCGTATGTTCCGAAGGTACCGAGACGATAGACGAAGACGTGTTTCTTTTGTCCGAGTCTGTAGGCGCGTCCGACGGCTTGCTGATCGTGAACGGGATTCCATGCCAAGTCGAACAGGATCACTCGGCTGGCTGACGTGATGTTGAGACCCAAACTTCCCGCCTATAATTTAGCACCAAATGACAAGGAGGTTACTCTGCAGGAAATTAGGTAGACTGCCTTTGTGTCTTTGTTGAACTTGTCGATAGATGGCTGGCGATCCTTCATGGGGGTTTGTCCTGTTAAAACATAATTCTTCTGTCCTTTGTGATCGAGTTTACTTTGCAGGTAATTGAGCGTCGGGATGGAGTGGACGAAAACCAGGATATTTTCGCCTAAGGCGACGGCCTCTCGGATAATTTCGAGCACGATACGGACTTTATTGCTGTGTGTCGTGAACGAGAGTTCTTTTTGTTCTTGCTCGGAACGTGACGCAAAAATGTCGTAAGCCCACTGTAGATCATCGATCGGGGGTAATTCATCGTCGTCCGAATCGGCTGACGCTGCACGGCTTGGGTCTCCTGATGTATCGGATACGTCGTCCACTTCCTGTTTTTCCACTTTCAGAGACATCTTACTCTCTCGACGCTCAGTCTGCTCTCGTCTCCTCGCCCGAATGTGTTTCTAGGACATCAGATAAACCAAGAACGGGGCATACAAAAAGTGTCAGAGGATGATTGCATATGTAACGGAGAATGTTGATCCACTTGAACAAACCCTTCTCACCTTGACGCTCCCAGACTTCCTCCTCGATCAACTTTTCGTACAATTGCCGTTGCAAAGGCGACAGAGGAACATGTACAATGAATTCTGTCTTTTTCGGTAAATCCGCCTCAATAACACTCAAATCTCGCCGAAGAAGCTTGCCGTCCAGGAGAGTCTTTAATGCCAGCAGCCGTTTCTGTGAGAATTTCCTCTCTTCCGCGAGACTATCACGATACAGTCCATCTTTGATTGGCGTGATGTAGTTCATTGTAAATCCCCTGAGCGATCCAAGAAATCCAGGGTGAATCCAGTCCATCATCGCCCAGTATTCTTGGAGATGATTTGATAACGGTGACCCAGTCAACGCAATTCTGGACGTTGTCTTGACGCCAGCAAGTAATTTCCCGATCATAGACTTTTCGTTTTTAATCTCATGTGCCTCATCGGCGATCACGATATCAGGACCTTCGAGAAGCCACTTGTTCAACACTACCGCGTCCTCCTCAGATCTCACTTTCGAATTCAACAAAGTCCGGAACTGACTATACCCCACTACTTATTAGCTCACAAGTCATGAAGGTCGTACTAATTAAAATTCCTCCACGGTCGAACCATCTTTTCGTAGTCATAATCCGTTCGCATAACTTCCCCGGGTGGATGCAATAAATGTCCCCCAAATTTTCCACGCAATCTGGAGGAGTCCATAGTTTGAACTCGTTGTTCCAGTTGACGACGATGCTGGGAGGACAAACAATGAGGTATCGGCGATAGCGAGTTTGATTTTCATCGAGTTTGAGATGTTGTGGCATATCGAGTTTCGCGTCGCGAGGTACCAACGAAAGCGTAACGAGGAGAGCAATGATTTGTAATGTTTTTCCAAGACCCATTGTATGAGCAAGAAGACACCCGCGACCCCTCGTTATCGTGATTATCTTTGTCATTAGCACGTATTGTACGGCGATGTACCTGTTTCCACATGAATTGCACTCCCTCAATCTGATGAGGCTTCATGACGTTTGCGAACTGAGGATGTAGAAGGACAGCTAGCTCGGCAACTTTCTTTCCCGGATTGACAAGGATATCGCCTTCCGCAGTGGTAGTAACGAAATTCCCCTTCTTCTTCTGTGCTCGCTCCCGATCAGCAATCCTCCTTAATTCTTGTTCTTGCAACTTTTGTTCGGATGATCTAATGATTGGCTTGACAATTTTCGCTTTCCCCTTGCCCTTCTTATCCTTCTTTGCTCGCTTTTCGGCTTTCGGCGATCGACTTGGAGATTCCGGCAATTCTTGCTCAACAGATACCTGGCTCGAAGCCATTGCAGCGTCATCTCGCGTGATTTTCTTTCTCGCGGGAGTCGGCGGAGGAGGGCGAATGCCAAGATACTCAATAAGTCGATCGTAAAACTTTTGAAAATTATCTGAATTGTGCATCCGATGCAATTTGAAACTCGAGGGTTTTCCATAGAGAGGACAGGCAAAGAGATCATGTGTATAAGCGAGATAGACTTTCCAATATGCTTCACAATTCGCGACCGTCTCGCCAGACAGGAACGAAGTTGAAGAATCGATTTTCTGAGTTGTTGCAATGTTTGCGATTTCGTTTAGCGTTGCATGTAGATCTGCTGGTCGGATACTTTCGAGAAGAGCGTTGACGACACGTAATTGTTTTCCGCGGGGGAGGATATCGTTGAACGGAGGTTTGAAAATCGGTGCAAGTTCGTATTTCGAGGTTTTGGGTTCGTCGTCATCGCTGAGGTCTACGACTTTGCGCTTTCGAGAGGAGGACTTGTCCTTTTTGGACGGTTTTGGC
>Ga0182015_10006701_pt1 | contig 11466 bp, 8 predicted proteins | sample 712P3MmetaG_FD_120478 | JGI IMG/M metagenome (GOLD analysis project Ga0182015, IMG submission 120478) | Permafrost microbial communities from Stordalen Mire, Sweden - 712P3M metaG | ecosystem: Environmental > Terrestrial > Soil > Wetlands > Permafrost | place: Sweden: Stordalen | collected...
GCGGGAGACGCAGACGAAGCTCCGCGCTACGAGCGCCTGGTGGCTAACTGGCGGGTCGCAACCCGCCAGGGCAGCACGGTAGACGAGTACGGCGTTTTGTTCCGCAATTTATTTTCGATGGCCAGCCTGAAGGCGTCGGAGATTAACGGTATTGTGATTTCATCCGTCGTGCCCCCGCTCGATCCGGTGCTGCGGCAGGTATGCGAGCGCTACTTCAATTCCAAGCCGCTTTTGATCGAGCCCGGCGTGAAGACCGGTATGCCAGTGCATTACGACAATCCGGCGGAAGTGGGTGCGGACCGCATCGTCAATGCAGTGGCTGCGTTTGAAAAGTATGGCGGGCCGAGTGTAATTGTGGACTTCGGAACGGCGACTACCTTTGACTGTATTTCCGCAAAGGGTGAATATCTTGGCGGAGTGATTTGTCCAGGCATTGGCATTTCGGCCGACGCGCTTTTTCAGCGCACTGCGCGCTTGCCACGTGTGGAGATCCGCAGACCGGCGCGCGTGATCGGGACCAATACCGTGGGCAGCCTGCAGTCAGGGCTTTATTATGGCTATCTTGGCTTGGTGGATGGCATTCTCGAACTCCTGCTGGAAGAACTCGGTAGGGAGACGCACGTGATCGCCACGGGCGGCCTGGGCTCGATGATTGGCACGGGGTCGAAGTACATCAAGCATGTGGATGATTTGTTAACCCTCGAAGGCCTGCGCATCATTTGGGAGCGAAACGTGGTGGCGCGGCCCGGACTCGCGCCCAAGGCCACGGAAACATCACGCAAGGTGAACCACGGCGGTCAGCGCGCGCCTACCACTCCGCGTTCCACTCGCTGATCCGCCGTGGAGGATCAATTCAATTACTTCAACTATTTCACCGAAATCGAGGAGCAGTTCTTGCGCCGGCGCGGCGGAGGACTGCTGCTGACAACTCTGGACTGGGCGCTGATTGAAACCTGGAAGGACGCCGGGATTCCGCTCGAAGCTGTGCTGCGTGGGATCGATACCGCGTTTGACCGCTACGCTCAGCGCCCGTCGAAAACGCAAAAAATAAACAGCCTGGCATATTGTTCGCAGGCCGTGCTGGCGGCAGCGGAAGACATGAAAGAAGCGGCGGTGGGCACGGCCGCCGGGCAACTGGCATCGAGCAAATCAGGCGCCGGGCAGGGGTTTGAGCCGGAGAGGATCGCGGCCTTCCTGCGGCGCAGTGCCGAGCTTCTGGAAGCGGCGAAGCTGCCGCACAGTGCGGGACTTTTTGTTCGCGCGATCGCCGAGGATTCCGCTGCCACGCTATGCAAGCTGGCGCAGGAAATTGAGAGTCGGAAGGCATCGTCAAGACTGGAGGATTTGGAACGTCATTTGACGGTATTGGAAGAAAAGCTTTTCGCCGCGTTGCTGGCCGCCACGCCGGACGAAGAAATCGTAACGGTGCGCGCGCAGGCCGATCGTGAACTGGCTCCCTATCGGCGCAAGATGGCGTCGGCACAGATCGAGCAATTGCAAAGGCAGTATGTCCACAAGCGGCTGCTGGAAAAATACGGGCTGCCGCGCCTGAGCCTCTTCTACATGTGACCGCGTGGATTGTCGAGTCCTGGTTATCGATACATATGACCCATTCCTTCGATACGCTCATTCTCGGTGGAGGTGCGGCGGGACTGATGTGCGCCATCGAAGCCGGCAAGCGCGGCAGGCGTGTCGCGGTGCTCGAGCAAGCGGACCGGCTGGGGAAGAAAATTTTGATCTCCGGCGGCGGACGCTGCAATTTCACCAACCTTCATTGCGGACCGGAGAACTTTCTTTCCTCGAACCCGCACTTTGCGAAGTCGGCGCTGGCTCGCTACACGCCGGCAGATTTCATCGCACTGGTCGAAAAACACGGTATTCCTTATCACGAGAAAACGCTGGGGCAGCTTTTCTGCGACCGCTCCGCGCGCGACATCCTCGGGATGCTGCAAGCTGAATGCCGGCAAGCCGGAGTGAGCATTTTTCTGAAAATGAAGATTCAGCAGGTCGAGCGGAGCACGGACTTCACCGTACACTCTGAGGAGGCTGAGTTCAGAGCTCCCGCGCTGGTGGTCGCTACCGGAGGTCTTTCGATTCCGAAGATCGGAGCGACATCGTTCGGCTACGAGTTGGCGCGGCAGTTCGGGCTTGCCATCCGGGAGCCTTGGCCGGGGCTCGTACCGCTAGCGCTGAGCGCGGAAGACTGCTCCCGCAATTGCGATCTGGCGGGCGTTTCGGCTGAAGTCATTGCGACGTGTGGCGCTCAGCAGTTTCGCGAGAAGATGCTGATCACGCATCGCGGCTTGAGCGGACCGGCGCTTCTGCAGATTTCGTCCTATTGGAAAAAACCGGAGCCCATTCTGATCGATCTCGCGCCCGGGCGCGAAGTCTCTGCTGCGTTTCGCGATTCAACGACCCCGAGAAACCTGAGTACGCTTCGAGCAGAGCTGCGAAAGTTTTTGCCTCATCGTCTCTCGGACCGCTGGCTGGAACTGCACGCGCCAACTTCGTGGACAAATCACGCGCTCGCTGATCTGGAGCGGCAGATGCATGCCTGGGAGATCTTCCCGGCGGGCACGGAAGGCTATGAGAAAGCCGAAGTTACGGCGGGTGGTGTGGACACCGGCGAACTCTCAGCCAAGACGATGGAAAGCCGCAAGGTTCCGGGTTTGTTTTTCATTGGCGAAGTTGTGGACGTAACCGGCCATCTCGGCGGGTTCAATTTTCAATGGGCGTGGGCTTCGGGCGCGTCGGCCGGTCGAGCGCTGTAGCAGTTCCGACTTGAAAGCTCCAATTTTCATTGAAGCGCAAAAGCTGTTTCCTCAGTTAGCGATTAGAAATTGAAAATCGGCAATCCGTTCTCGCCCTCCCCATGCCGTAGAATCAACTCTTGCTCCTAAACATTGAAAAGCTGATCTACGGCGGCGACGGGCTCGCTCGCCTTCCTGCCGACGAGCGCGGACGCGGCAAGGCTGTGTTTGTTCCCTTTGTTCTTGCCGGAGAGAAGATCGAAGCCGCGCTCACCGAAGAAAAGCCCGGCTTCGCCCGCGCGCACGCCTCTACAATTCTGGAGCCTTCGCCGCACCGGGCACAGCCTCCCTGTCCACACTTCGGCCGCTGCGGGGGATGCCACTACCAGCACGCCAGCTACGAGCATCAACTCGAGATCAAGAAAGAGATCCTGCGCGAGAATCTGCGGCGGCTTGCCAAGCTCGAACTCGATTGCGCAATTGAGATGCATCCTTCGCCGCCGTGGAATTATCGCAATCGCTCGCGCCTTCAAGTGCAGACTCGGCCCGAGTTCGCAGTGGGATATTTCAAGTTTGCATCGCATGAATTGCTGCCGGTCGAGGAGTGTCCCATCAGTTCGCCGCTGATCAACCGCGGCATCGCAACGCTTTGGCAAGCGGGACGCGTGGGCAAAGCGGTGGAGGGCGTGCGGGAGATTGAATTCTTTGCGAATGGAAATGATACGCGCCTGCTGGTCGAGTTCTTGTGCGCTCCCGAGGCGCGCCGCGCCGCAGTGCGGGCGTGGGCGGAAGATTTGTGTTCAGCCATGCCGGAGATTGCGGGCGTGGCGGCGTTCCGCGAGCCCCAGAAAGGCGTGCAGGCGCCCCTGGTTACGGTTGGCACTTCGGAATTGACCTATCAGACCAAGACGGCGGCCTACCGCGTCAGCGCAGGGGCGTTCTTCCAGACCAACCGTTTTCTCGTCGATGAATTGATCCGCATCGTGACCGCGGGCCGGTCCGGCGAGCTGGCGCTCGATCTCTACGCCGGTGTAGGACTGTTTTCCACAGCCTTGGCCTGTAACTTCCGTCACATCGTTTCGGTTGAGTCGTCACAGACAGCCGCCAACGACCTTCAATACAATCTGTCTGGTAGTGGAAAGGCTGTGCATTCCGCGACCGAGCAGTACCTGGCCGAGCTCGGAGAAATGGGGCATGTCGGGCACGGTGCAGCAGTCCTCCCCCAGTTGCGTAAGCCCGATCTGGTGGTTGTGGATCCGCCCCGAAGCGGTTTGGGAGATCGCGTGGCGCGTTTGCTGGCAAGTGCGGGCGCGCCTCGCGTGACCTATGTGTCGTGTGATCCGGCGACTCTGGCCCGCGATCTTGTGCCACTACAGGCGGCAGGCTATCGCGTCGAGCAGGTGCATCTGATCGACTTGTTTCCCCAAACCTACCACCTCGAGAACATCGTGCAGTTAGTGCGATGAGGTTGTAGAGCATAAGTTCTTCGCACCAACTAAGTATCTTTATTCCACGGCCGGTCCGTTGTCCCCATCTACCCGCGCCAACGCCAGACCAACCAATGCCGTCCTTTCCCCATAACGAGCAGCTGCCAGTTCTTTCGCCTGAATTTCAGGTCAAGCCCACGCGGCAACCAATGCTCTGGGCCGCGCTGGCCTATTCTGCGGGGGTAGTCGCCGGCACTTACCTCGGTCGTCCGCTCTCGTGGTGGGTAGCGGCCGGGGCGGCATTCCTCGCCGCAGGGCTGTACTTCTTGCGAAGAAGGAAGTGGCTCGGTGCAGGCCTCGCGCTGGGTGCGTTCTTTCTGACAGGTGCGCTTCACATGCAGTTGCGCGGCTCGTCGAGCCCTCTCGATACCAGCCTTCAGGCCTTTGCATCCGGCGATGCGGTCCAGTTGACGGCGCATGTAAGCCGGGAAGGCAGGCTGCGGGAAGCTGGTCCAGGTGAAATCAGACAAAGCCTCGACGTAGAGACGGAAGACATTGTCGCCGAGAATGGCAACCACATTCCCGTGCATTCCGGTGTACGGCTTGGGATCTACAGCGCCCTCCCAGACAGGTCAGCGTCTTCGCCAGCCGACGGCCCAGCCCCGTCCACGATGCACCTCTTTCTCTACGGCGAACGCATACGGCTCCCTGTCAAGCTGAAGCTGCCGCGTAACTTCCGCAATCCCGGGGCCTTCGACTATCAGGGTTACCTGGCCTCGAACGGCATTGCGGCGCTGGGGTCGGCCAAGGCGGGGGACGTCGAACTACTGCCCGGTTTCGCAGGCAGCCGCGTCGAACCCTGGCGAACGCGTATTCATTCCAGCATCGTTGCCAAAGTGCACGCGCTCTGGCCGCCGCCTCAGGCAGCTCTGATTGACGCCATGGTGATTGGCGAGGAGGCCTTCATCGACCGCGACACGCGAGTCGATTTCCAGCGCTCGGGGACCTATCACATCCTTGTCGTTTCAGGAATGAACGTGACCATTCTTGCGTTCGTCGCTTTCTGGACGCTGCGCCGGCTGCGGCTCGGCGACATTCCTGCGACTCTGTTGACTATCCTATTCTGCGTTGCTTACGCCTTTCTCACCGAGGTGGGCGCTCCCGTGTGGCGAGCGACGCTGATGTGCGCCATCTACCTGGGCACGCGACTGCTTTACCGCGACCGTGGCATGCTCAACGCGCTGGGAGCAGCGGCTCTGGGGCTGTTGGTATTCGATCCGCGGCAGCTCTTCACGGCAAGTTTCCAGATGACGTTTGTTTGCGTCCTCATCGTCGCCGCGATCGGCCTACCGCTGGTGGAGCGGACTTCGGCGCTCTATCGTCAAGCCTTGGCACACTGGGACGCCGACGATTATGGCCCCGCGCTGCCGCCACGCATCGCACAGTTCCGCGTGGACCTGCGGCTGATTGCAGAGCGGCTCGCGCGTTTTTTCGGGAAACCAGGATCGTTGGGTCTGGTGCGTGGAGTGACCATTGTTTGCCTGCGCACGTTTGAGTTGCTACTGGTGTCGGCCGTAATGCAGATGGGGTTGACGCTGCCTATGGCGTATTACTTTCACCGCGCAACCACAATCGGTCTACCCGCCAACGTGGCCGTGGTTCCGCTCACACAACTGCTAATGCCGGCAGCCGTGTTGACGGTAGGCTTGGGATACATTTCCCTTCTGCTCGCGAAACTTCCCGCGCTGCTCACCGCCTTTGCGCTGCAAGCCATTACAGGCACGGTACACGGCCTGGGAGGCCTACGCCTGGCTGATCTTCGGGTACCGACGCCGTCTGTGTGGATGATGGCGGTAGCTTCGGCGGCCTTGTTCCTCGCGATGGTCTTGGTGCGTCGACGCTGGCTGCTCGCAGTCACCGGTCTGGTCGCCTTGCTGCTGGCCTCGCTGATGCTGGCCTTCGTTCCGCCGCAGCCGCAAATGCGAGCGGGGCTGCTGGAAGTCACTTCTATCGACGTAGGCGAGGGCGACTCCATCCTGCTGGTGATGCCGCAGGGCCGGACTTTGCTCATCGATGCCGGCGGCCCCATCTTCAACGCCGGCTCGCAACTCGACTTTGGGGAAGATGTGGTTGCACCTTACTTGTGGACGCGCCGCATCTCGCGCCTTGATGCGGTCGCAATTTCGCACGGCCATTCTGACCACATTGGAGGCATGGCGGCCATCCTTGAGGACTTCCACCCGAAAGAGTTGTGGATAGGCCTGTTGCCGCCGAGTCGAGCCCTGGAGAGCCTGATCGCCGAGGCGCACGCACTCGGAATCAAAGTGGTGCGGCATTGGGAGGGAGATGAATTTGAGTTAGGCGGCGCCAAAGTCAACGTGCTTTTTCCGCCGCAGGACTGGCCTATCGGGCTCGCACCCAAGAACAACGATTCCATGGTGCTGCACGTCAGCTATGGCAAGACTTCAGTACTGCTGGAGGGCGACGCCGAGAAAGCTGTGGAGCGTCGAATCGCCAGTCTGCACCATCCGCAAGCGGACCTGTTGAAGGTGGGGCATCACGGCAGCGCTACATCCACCACGCCAGAGATTTTGCAATCGGTGAAGCCAAGGTTTGCCGTGATCTCGGTCGGCTTCCAAAACTCTTTTGGCATACCGAAACCCGACGTTCTGGCGCGGCTGCAAAACTCCGGAGTGCGCGTCTACCGTACCGACCTCAACGGCGCGGTGACCTTTTACCTCGATGGACGCTCCGTCACTCCTTGGCTTGCAGCTCTTCGGTAGAGTCGTCATCCTGCTCGTCCGCGATGCTAACGGCGGCAGGCCCCTGCCGGTATTCGGCGATCGTACTGCGCGCCTTCTCCGCATCCTCTTCGCGCACCAGGATGATCATTCCGCCCATTCCGGGGAACGCGTCCTGCAAAAGGCTGGCGGACGCGAGGTCATTTTCAATGTTCGCGGAATCGAGCAGGCCCTTGACCACCAGCGCTTCTGTTTCCTGCTCGCTATCGAAGACCTTTACCAGTTTTTCATTCGGATCAGGGCGGCGTTCTACCGTCGTCGCCTTGGGCTGCTCTGCCATAATATCTCCCGTTCTCGGGCCGGGCCCCCACCAGATGGCTCGGACTCCGCACTCTTGTGATTCTAACTCTTATCACAAATTGAGTTGCATCCCGGCGCGCGATTCGTTGACGGGCCGCAGCTGCGCCCGTAAGATGAAACGATCCGAAAAGGCGCGCGCCCACCAATGATCGGCCAGACTATTTCTCATTACCGCATCGTTGAGAAGCTCGGCGGCGGAGGGATGGGGGTCGTCTACAAGGCCGAAGACACGGAACTTGGCCGCTTCGTCGCCCTCAAGTTCCTGCCCGATGAAATGTCTCGTGATCCCCAAGCCCTGGAGCGATTTCGTCGGGAGGCGCGAGCGGCGTCTGCTCTCAATCACCCCAATATTTGCACTATCTACGAAATCGGCAAACACGGCGAGCAATCGTTTATCGCCATGGAGTTTTTAGACGGCGTTACCCTGAAGCACCTTATCGCTGGAAAGCCGTTGGACAACGAAACCGTACTCCCGCTCGCTATTGAGATTGCCGACGGCCTGGACGCCGCGCACTCGCAGAACATCGTTCACCGCGACATCAAGCCGGCGAACATCTTTGTCACCAAGCGCGGTCACGCCAAGATATTGGATTTCGGGCTGGCGAAGGTCGCACCCACCCTGAATTCCTCCAGCCAGGTTGCATCGGCGAACACGATGACGGGCATCGACGACCGGCACCTGACCAGTCCCGGCTCCACGCTCGGCACCATCGCTTACATGTCACCGGAGCAGGCGCGTGCGAAAGAGCTGGACGCACGCAGTGATCTGTTTTCTTTCGGCGCTGTGCTCTACGAGATGTCGACCGGCACGCTTCCGTTCCGTGGCGGCAGTTCAGCGGAGATCTTCAAATCCATTCTGGATGCAGCCCCAGCCTCGGCCCTGCGGCTCAATCCCGACATGCCCGCGGAGTTGGAACGCATCATCGACAAAGCTTTGGAGAAAGATCGCAACCTGCGCTACCAGAGCGCGGCCGATCTGCGAACTGACCTCACGCGCCTGAAGCGCGACTTCGAATCCGGGCGGTCGTCGGGCGTTTCCGCCGTGAGCGGCATTGCTTCAGCCTCTTCTGCTTCGTCTTCGGCCGCGACAGCAAAAGTATCAGGCCGTTCCGGCAAGAAGCTATTGGCCAGCCTCCTCGCCGGGATGTTGATCGCCGCGGCGGCCGCCGTGGTTTACTTTTGGCGAGGAAGACCTGCAACTCAAAAAGTCAGCTCCATCGCCGTGTTGCCCTTCGTCAATGCGACCGCCGATCCCGGCAACGAGTACCTCAGCGATGGCCTGACTGAAAGCCTGATCAGCACGCTCTCGCAACTGCCGGATCTGAAGGTGATGGCGCGTAGCACCGTTTTCCGTTTTAAGGGGACACAAGAAGATCCGCGGCAGATCGGCCAGACGCTCCAGGTTGGCGCAGTTCTGATGGGTCGCATTACGCAGCACGGCGACGAATTGGGCATCGACGCCGACCTGGTCAACACGGCCGACGGTACGGAACTGTGGGGTTCGCACTATGCCCGCAAGACGGCGGACGTCACCGAAGTGCAGAGCTATATCACCCGCGATATTTCCAGCAGCTTGCGAATCCACCTGAGTGGCACCGAACAGCAGCGTCTAGCTCGTGCCGCCACCACGAATCCCGAAGCCTATCGGCTGTATCTGGAAGGTCGCCAGCTTTGGTACGGCCGAACTCCCGACGGCCTGCAAAAAAGCATTGCATTGTTTCAGCAGGCGATTGCGGCCGACCCCAACTATGCGCTCGCTTATTCGGGCCTTGCTGACACCTATAACATTGCCCCCAGTTACATTCCAATCACGTCGAAGCAGGCGGAACTGCTGGCCGACGAAGCGACGCGCAAAGCTCTCGAACTGGATGACTCCTTGCCCGAGGCCCACGCTGCCCGTGCCTTCGCCCTGGCTAACGAATGGAGATGGAACGAAGCGGAATCTGAATTCCGCCGTGCCCTTGAGTTGAATCCCAACAACGCCGCAGCCCACTATTTCTACGCGATCAGCTATCTCTCTCCTGAAAATCGCATTACCCAGGCGATGGAACAGTATCGAATTGCTTTGTCGCTCGACCCTCTTTCCTCGATCGTTAATTCAAATTACGCTCTCATGCTCATGCAGGCCCGGCGTTATCCCGAGGCGCTCGCACAGTTCCAGAAAGTTATCGCACGGGACCCGAATTTTGTTCCGGTGCATTTCAAGCTGTCGCAGTTTTATGCGATGACCGGCCGGTTCGCTGACGCAGTGAGCGAACTCCAGAAGACATTTCGGAAGCCAATCTCCGTGAGCACCGACGCGAAAGGGTATCGCGAGCTAACCCAGGCGATGGAGGATTCGGATCGCTCGGCCGCCGTGGCCGTGGCGTGCGCAGTCAGCGGGGAGCGCGACCTCGCATTCCAGTATCTCGAGAAAGCTTATTCTAATGGCGATAGCGAACTGATGTTTGCCATTCGCTATCCCGCGCTCGACCCGCTTCGCTCCGATCCCCGCTACGCCGACCTGATGCGCCGCCTCGGACTACCGGAGTAGCAAGCTCCGATTCCGTCGGAGATCTGGCGACCCGGCACTTTCGGGCCGTTTGTTTTCTATCCCGATTGGAGGAGAATGCTTGGAAACAGCCGCAACCCGGGCTGCATTGCAGCATCCAAATCTGTGGCGAGAAAAGTTGTCGGGCGAAAAAGGGGCAGCATGAACATTGGGGAACCGGCGGATCACGAGAAAAATCCACTTCTGGTACGGGAGAACGCAGGTGAAGGAGAAGATGAAGCCCGGAGAATCCGACGCTTGCAGGTGATGATGAACATGGTGACTTCGGTGATCAGCCAAGACCCGGGCCTCACCATCGAAGAGGCGTCGGAGCTGGCTGCAGGCGCGAAGCGCGCCGCGCTTGCCATGTTTCCGGACAAAGAGCTGGCCTACGACCTACTCTACAAACCCCGCCTCCAGCGCCTGATGAGAGAACGCTTTCGCCTGCAGTGAGACGGTGGCCGATTCTTAAGGTTGAACGAATTCCTGAAATGAATTCTTGAAAAAGCTCGTTGCCGACTTTCCTATTCATCCACCACAGAATTCCTCAATGTCCCGACTCCCTCCACGCTGACCTCCACCACATCTCCCGCAACCACCGGTCCTACGCCTGCCGGTGTGCCAGTGGCAATCAGATCGCCGGGGAAGAGAGTCATTGTCTGCGCGATGTACCGGATGACCACATCCAGAGCGAAGATGAAGTCCCGCGTATTGCCCTGCTGCTTCACTGCGCCATTTACGCGGGTCTCCACGCCAACGCCGGTCCAGGGATCGATCTCATCCGTCACCAGGGGACCCACCGGACAGGAGGTATCGAAGCCCTTAGCGCGGGCCCATTGGCCGTCCCTGTTCTGCAGGTCGCGTGCTGTGACGTCGTTCAGGCAGGTGTAGCCCAGGATGCATCGGCGCACATCTTCCTCGGGCGGCGGCTGATAGCAAGTCTTGCCGATCACCACGCACAGCTCACCTTCATAATCGACGCGTTGCGAGATCTTCGGCCTCCGGACAACGCCCCCGGGCGCCAGCAGCGCGGAGCTAGGCTTGAAGAACAGAAGTGGTTCTTTCGGAACCTCATGCCCCAGCTCCGCCGCATGTTCCCGATAGTTGCGGCCAACGCAGACAATCTTTGACGGCTGGACCGGCGGAAGGAGCGCGGCCTCGTCCATTGGGATCGGTTCGATCCGCCGCGTCCGTAGGCCCTCCAGGTCGCCATCGGACTCTTCCGGAGCAGTGACCAGAGTTCGCAGGATCGCAACCCGTCCCGCAACGGATTCGACCAACCCGTAGTAAGCCTGTCCATCCAATTGAAAGCGGCAATATTTCATCGCAATCTATCTAACCACGAGACATGAAATCCGGCGAGAATTTTCGACGAAACTGTGGCGGCGGAATCTAGAATCTGCCGCACGCCCCGCGAAGCCCGGCCCTTCCAAAAGCCGTTTTCGGTGGACCGTTTCCGGCGATTTGAAACACTGACGTAACCTGCGCGAGATTTGGGTTTGACACTGTTTGTGAGGCGTTGCTATAGTCGAGGAGTTCCCTTTGGACGCGGGTTTCTGTAAAACGTCCGGCAGCTGGGATTGTCCAAGCTCACTCGCCAGGGTGAGCCCACCACAACCAAACGACTCACTCCAGCAGTCCGCCAAGCAGGCCCCGCA
>Ga0182015_10006702_pt1 | contig 11464 bp, 8 predicted proteins | sample 712P3MmetaG_FD_120478 | JGI IMG/M metagenome (GOLD analysis project Ga0182015, IMG submission 120478) | Permafrost microbial communities from Stordalen Mire, Sweden - 712P3M metaG | ecosystem: Environmental > Terrestrial > Soil > Wetlands > Permafrost | place: Sweden: Stordalen | collected...
GCTGCCGATAAGGCAGGCCGCGTCGCTGTCTCGTGGGATTCTTACCGCAACGGCAACTACGATGTCTACGCGCGCGTCTGGTCCAACTCATGGGCACCCGAAGTTCCCATTGCTGCATCCACGCGGTATGAGGCCTACCCCTCGATCGCCTTCGATCCCAAGGGCCGTCTGTGGATCGCCTACGAAGAAGGCGGTTCTGGCTGGGGACAGGACTTCGGGGCCTACTCCAGCCCCGGCATCGCTCTTTACAAGGGTCGCGCCATTCGACTGCGCGCTCTCGAAACAGATGGACGCCTGGTCACCCTCCAGTACTCAATCGACAAAAATCTTGTTGGTATCCCATCCGTCCGTCCCGACGTAACGGGCAGTCAGCTGGATGGGGAACCGCACGATCCCGACACCGCGACCGCCCTCACCCGAAAACCCGATGTGGCGCCTGAAGGCGGCGCATCTACTTCGGCCAAAAACACGCTTCCGCGCCTGTCCATCGATGATTCCGGCCGCTTGTCTATCGCCTTCCGCACCGCGCATCCCAGTTGGTGGAGCACGGTCGGCACCGTGTGGTCGGAATACGTTCTCTCCTTCAACGGCACGGAGTGGTCGAAACCCATCTTTATCGATCACTCCGACAACCTGCTCGACAATCGCCCGGCAGTCCTTCCTCTCGCTCCCGGGAAATTGTTGATCGTCAACTCGTCTGATGGGCGCCGTCTCTTCGTGCCGGCGGCTTCGATCATGGGCGAACGTACCGGCAAGACCGATCCCTATAACAACGATCTATGGAGCCAGGAACTGGACCTCGGTCCCGGCGACCAGGTTCTTCCCGTAGTTGCGCTTTCGCAATCGGAGAGAACCCCGGCACCGCCCACATGGGAGGCTCAGGAAGTGGACGGAGCCAAAGCCATTCGTGACTACAAGGCAGGTCCCGACGGGTCGTACCACATTGTGCGGGGTGAATTCCATCGCCACAGCGAGGTATCGATGGACGGCGGCGGCGACGGCACCCTGCTTGACCAATGGCGCTACGTGCTCGACGCGGCCGACATGGACTGGATCGGCTGCTGCGATCACGACAACGGCGCTGGCCGCGAATACTCGTGGTGGATCATTCAGAAACTGACCGACGTTTTCTACGCTCCTGGAAAATTCACACCGTTGTTTGCCTACGAGCGCAGCGTTTCCTACCCGGAAGGTCACCGCAACGTTTTGTTTGCGCAGCGTGGCATTCGTCCACTGCCTCGCTTGCCCCTCTCTGCGGAAAATGATCCCCAGCATGCGCCGGATACGCAGATGCTGTATGCCTATCTCCACCAGTTCGACGGGGTGGCGGCATCACACACCAGCGCCACCAGCATGGGTACAGACTGGCGTGACAACGATCCCGGGGTGGAACCCGTGGTTGAGATCTACCAGGGCTTGCGCCAGAACTACGAGATCCCCGATGGCCCGCGGGCCGTCAGTGAGAAAGATGCTATCGGCGGCTGGCGCCCGAAAGGGTTCATCAACCTTGCGCTCGATCGCGGCTATCGTCTTGGCTTCGAGTCAAGCTCGGATCATGTATCCACACACATCAGCTATGCCAACATCTTCGTCAAGGGCGACGTGACTCGCGAGTCTCTCCTCGAGGGTTTCCGCAAACGCCATGTATATGCGGCTACCGACGAAATACTGGCGGACGTGCGCAGCGGCGACTACCTTGCGGGCGACGAGTTCACCACCTCGTCGCTGCCCACCCTCACCATCAAGCTCCAGGGAACCTCGAAATTCTCCAAACTGGTTGTGATTCGCGATGGAAAGTATGTCTACTCCACCGCGCCCAACACCCAGAATGTACAGATCACCTGGCGTGACAATCAGCCGAACAAGGGTAAGAACAGCTACTACTACGTCCGCGGGGAACAGGACAACGGAGAGATTGTCTGGGTTTCCCCATTCTGGATTACCTACAACGGAAACTGATGCGCGTCATCCTCCGTTTATTTCAACACTGGAAGTTCGCCGCCTGCGGAACATGTAACCGCAGGCGGCCTTTCCGGCCGAAAAGGAGCAATTAAGTCCATGACCGACGAGCGCCGAGAGCGAATTCTCTACTACTCCTTTGCAGCTGGCGTGGGGATGCTCCTGCTGCTGAACTGGCTCGGCATTTTCCAAACCATATTCGGCGTCAACACGGCGATCATCATCACCCTGCTGGCCGGCTACAAAACCTTCTACGGCTCGATTCAGGCACTGCTGGAAAAGCGGATCTCCGCCGATATCGCCCTCTGCGTCGCAGTGGTCGCTGCGCTGTTGGTGGGCGAATATCTGGCGGCTGCAGAAGCCATGTTCATTGTGTTGGTGGGCGAGGGCCTTGAATCCTACGCCGCCGAACGAACCACAGCCGCAATCGAACGCTTTGTCGAACAATTACCGCGCACGGCTGTCGTCCTTGGTGAGGGCGGGGAGCGTATCGTTCCTACGGCTGAGCTCAACCCCGGCGAGATCATCCTCGTGCGCAGCGGCGAAAGGATCCCAGCCGACGGAATCATCGAGAGCGGCTTCTCCACCATCGATGAGAGCTCCATCAACGGCGAACCGTTACCTCAGGAAAAGAAACCCGGCGATGAAGTGTTCTCCGGGACGCTCAATCAAAACGTCTTGCTGAAGATCCGCGTAACCCGCAGCGGATCCGACACTACGCTTGCCCAGGTAGTCGAACTGGTCAGGCAGGCCAGTGAACGCAAATCCCCCGTGGAGCGAACGGCGGACCGCTACGCGAAGTATTTCCTGCCTGCCCTGTTGCTTTCCGCGGCGCTCACCTATGCCTTTACCCGCGACTGGGTGCGCACCGTCTCCGTGTTGATCGTTGCCTGCCCCTGCGCGCTGATCCTGGCTACTCCGACGGCGATGGTCGCCGCAATCGGCGGGCTCGCGCGACGCGGCATCCTGGTGCGCGGAGCGGATGTTCTTGAGCGAGCGGCCAAAACCGATGTGCTGGTCTTTGATAAAACGGGGACCGTCACGGAAGGTAAGGTTCAAATTTCGCAGGTACTTGCCGCCGGGGTGACTGCGGATGAACTCATCTCCCTCGCCGCCTCCGCTGAGCACGCCTCCGGACATCCGTTGGCTCGCGCAATTGTCAGTGAAGCGAGCCGACGCAACATTACCCCGCACACCCCTGAAAACGCTGAGATCCTTCCTGGACGAGGGGCGCTCTGCTACTTGAACGGCCGCCGGATTCTCGCAGGAAACGCCGACTTCCTGAGAGAGAACGGGGTGACCGGCTTCGAATCATTTGTCACCGACGCGGACGAGCAGGGAGCAACGCCCGTTCTGGTCGCCGACTCCGGTGAGTTTCGCGGCGCCATTCTTTTCCGCGATCACGTTCGCCAAGGCGCGCTCGAAGCCCTCGCAGCACTGCGGGAAGCAGGTCTGGTTGATCAACGCATCTTTACCGGCGACCGCAGGCGGGCGGCAAATGTCATTGCCCAGGAACTGGGTATTTCCCAAATCGAAGCCGGCCTTCTGCCCGCGCAAAAGGTAGAACACATCGAGAAGCTTCAGGCCCAGGGGCACAAGCCCGCCATGGCCGGCGATGGTTTGAACGACGCCGCGGCTCTGGCGACGGCGAATGTAGGCATTGCCATGGCAGGCGCGAGTGACGTGACAGCCGAAGCGGCTGACGTCGTCTATCTGCCTCACTCGCTCGACCGCCTGCCGGAGTTTTTCAGCATAAGCCGGCGCGCGGTCCGCACTGCCTGGCAGAATATTTTCTTGTTCGCCGGACTCTTCAACGCCGCCGCTGTTGTCTGCGCTGCCACCGGGCGGATTGGGCCCGTGGGCGCTGCTGTCACTCACCAGCTCTCTTCCTTCCTGGTCATGATGAATTCGCTGCGCCTGCTCCATGTCGCCTCCGCCGGCGAATGGAAAGAAAGGCTGGGCGCTGTTTGGCAGCGAATTCCGTTTGGCCGGGCCATCGGTCAGAGTATCGATGGGGGCATCGGCTGGGTGAACACGCGCATCGAGCATTTTGAATTCAGTTCTCTGGCGGCGCGCTTCGTCTCTCTGTGGCCTCGTATCCGTAAGCCCCTGCTCTACAAGGCCGTTGCGCTCTATGCGCTGAGTGGGCTCTACATGCTGGGTCCGGAAGATGTTGGCGTCGTCCAGCGGTTCGGACGCAAACTACCCTCCGACCGTCAGCCAGGCCTTCACTACAAACTCCCCTGGCCCATCGACACGCTCACCCGCGTGCGAGCGCAGCGGGTGCGTCTGGTGGAAATCGGTTTCCGCTCCAACGCCAGTGGACGTGGCGTCGCCGAGCCGGCCGCTTATGAATGGAATGTGCAGCATCGCAGCGGACGCTTTCAAAGCATCCCCGAAGAATCCCTCATGCTCTCGGGCGACCAGAACATGCTCGAACTGAATGCAACCGTGCACTATATTCCAGAACAGCCGGATGACTTTCTCTTTCGCCAGGTGGATGCGGATCTCACGGTCCGCTCAGCTGCGGAATCGGTGATGCAAGGCATCGTCACTTCTTCTTCTCTCGACGACGTGATGACCCACAACCGCCGTGGCATTGAAGACAGCGCACGCCGGCAATTGCAGGCCCGGCTCGATCACTACGGCGCAGGCATCCGCGTGCTTCAGGTACGGCTCGAAGATGTGCACCCGTCTCTCCAGGTCGTCGACGCCTTTCGCGAAGTGTCCGATGCTTTTGAGGAGAAGAGCCGCCTCATCAATGAAGCCGAGGGCTACAGCAACGAACAGATTGCCCTGGCCAGAGGAAACGCCGCGGCTCTGCTGCAAAACGCAAACGCCTTCAGCATTGGGCGCACTGCCCGCGCCGGAGGGGATGCCAGCCGATTCGAAGCCGCCGCTGCGGCCTGGCGCCTGGCTCCCGCCGTTACCTCTTCCCGGCTCTACCTCGAAACGGTGGAACAGGTACTGCCCGGCAAAAACAAGCTCATCGTCGACAAAACCCATAGCAAACGCCAGCTCTACCTGCTGCAGAATGGCGTTTCACTGCCCAACGGAATTCGGCCGCTGCCCACGGAGTAACGCACATGACACGTAAAACAATTCTGCTGCTCTCAGTCTTCATCGGCCTCGTGCTGGCCTCGCTCTCTCTGTACACGGTGAGCGAAACGGAATTCGCATTGATCACCCAATTCGGCCGTCCGGTGCGCACCGTAGCGCAGGCGGGGCTGCACGCGAAGTGGTTCTTCCAAAGCGCGCTGCGCTTTGACAAGCGCCTCCGGATCTATAACCCGGCGCCTTCCGAGTTTCTTACCCGCGACAAGAAGAACCTGGTCATCGAAAACTATGTTGCCTGGCGCATCGAAGATCCCAGCCGCTTTGTGCAAAGTGTCGGAGACGTTCCATCCGCGGAAATGCGCCTGCATGACATCATCTGGTCTGGGCTTTCCGCCGCCTTCGGCAATGAAGACCTGGACTCGCTGGTTTCGACCGACAGGCAGAAGCTGCAGAGCACTGCGATCCTCGACGCCATCACCGCCAGCAGCGACCGTGCGGCCCTGCAACAGTACGGGCTGAGCATTGACGATGTGCGCATCAAGCGTCTCAATCTACCCGAACAAAATAAGCAGAACGTTTTCGCGCGCATGCGAGCGGAACGCGGCCGCATCGCGATGCAATACCGCGCCGAGGGCGAAGAGCAGGCGCTCGCCATCCGAGCCGGTGCCGATCGTCAGAAAGAAGAGATCCTCTCCACCGCCTACAAGGAGTCGGAAACCATACGCGGCAAGGGCGATGCGGAAGCCACTCGCATCTATGGCGACGCCTATTCGAAAAGCCCGCAGTTCTACAAGCTGACCCGAACACTGGAGTCGTATAAGAAGATTCTCGACGACAAGACCACCATCATTCTCAGCTCAGACTCTGACTTGCTCAAGATACTCACCAAGGGCCAGGGAGCCGCGAAATGAGCATCCTCATCTCGCCTCCAGTACCCATGGCAGCTTCGGTTGAGCCGGCTTCTCCACCGCAAAGCCGGCGCTTCCGCCAAATCGTCTCCTACATTTTTGCCTTGTGGCTGATCTCCGGCGTCTATATCGTGCAGACCGACCAGCAGGGGCTGGTTACGCAATGGGGCCGGGTGGTCGAACCCCGGGTGTTCCCCGGAATCCACTATGCGCTGCCCTGGCCCATCGACAAGGTCTACAAGCTCAAGGTCCGTGAGCTGCGCCGTAGGGTGGTGGGGGGAGAAATCCCCGATACGGTGCTCGGGCGGCCGGCAAGCAGCTCCGAGTTCTTCAGCGGAGACCAGAATCTGTTGAACATTCGCGTCGTGGCGCAGTACTCCGTGAGCAACCCACGCGATTTTCTATTTGCCGCGCAGAGTCCCGACCAGATCGTCGGCCTGGCAGTTGAATCCGAGCTGGTACGCCGGGTCGCTCACACCAGGGTCGACGATATTCTCACCACACAAAAGCTCGCCATCCAAAGCGACGTACTCCGGTCCGCGCAAACCGTTGTCGATAGCTATCGCACGGGAGCGCTGCTGGCTAGTATCAACATCGAGAGCGTGTCGCCTCCGCCGGAAACGGCTGAGGCCTTTCGAGGCGTAGCTGGAGCTCGCTCCGATGCCTTCCGTATCGTGAACGAGGCGGACGGTTATGCCAACGACTTGGTTCCCCGCGCGCGCGGCCAGGCTGACCAACTGCTCGACCAGGCTCATTCGTACTCTAGTGGCAAGATCAACCGTGCCCAAGGCGACGCTTCCCACTTCAACGCCGTTGCCGCGGAATACAGCAAGAGCCCGAACGTTACCAGCACGCGGGTCTACCTGGAAGCTATGGAGCTGGTGCTGCCAAGATTAAAGAAGCTGATTGTGGATGCCAACAGCAACCTTGATCTGAGCATGATTGGCAAGCAGGATAACTCCGCCGCGCCGGCAACGGGACCAGGCACAGAGGGAGCACCCCAGCGATGAACGTGCTTAAAAAGCCCGCCGTTCTGACGGGAATCTTCCTCGCGCTCCTGTTGGGACTTATCTTTCTGCGTGCCCACGGGTGGAAGCTGCCCACAGACGTGACCAGTATCTTCTCTCGTTCGCGGCCCACTCCTGCGACGCCGGAAGATGCGGTCTATGGCATGCTCGACGCGGCCCGCGCGGGCGACACGACGGTGTATGTCAACACCTTCTCCGGCCCACTGCAGCAACAAATACAGCAGGTGATACGAGAAAGCAGCAAGACGCAATTCTCTGCCTACCTCACAGGTCAGAGTTCGTCGTTTCAAAGCGTCGCACTTTCGGTGACCGATCAGCCGAGCGATGTGGAAGCACGGTTGCGCGTCGAATACATTTACTCCAACCGCAATGAAGTACAGACCTATCACCTGCGAAAGCTTGGTGCCCACTGGAAGATCGTTGGTATCTCGGGAACCGATCTCACCAAAACCCTCATCCCCTACGGAACGGCGGTGACCGATGACTAGGCTCAACAGATCACACCAGAAGGATCAGCCAGGATGCCTTTGAGCACTCTTGACCTCGCGTTTATTTCAGCCGCTATCCTCGGGTTCCGCCATGGATTCGATTACGATCACATCGCTGCTATTTCAGACATTACCAGCATGGAGCCATCACGCAAAACGGCGATGCGCATGGGCTTTGTCTACATTCTTGGCCACGCGGTAACCCTGGGCGCCCTGGGAGCCGCCGTCATTCTCTTCCAGCATGCGCTGCCGCGGCAGATCGATCACTGGGCAGAGCGCGCCGTGGGCGCGACGCTGATCCTGCTGGGCGTTTATGTTCTGGGGAGCCTGGTGCGCAGCAAGGATGATACCCTGCCGCCTTCCAGGGCGGCTCTCGTCATTCATGGTGCCCGATGGATCCAGTGGAAGGTGCAACGTCTCTTCGGTCGCGGTCCCCAACAACTGCCGAAACGTGAGCAGGAGCCTTACAACCCTGTCGTTGTCTTTCTTATCGGAGTGATCCATGGACTTGGAGCTGAGACGCCAAGTCAACTTCTCATCTTTCTGCTCGCAGCCAATCTGGGAGGAGTTTCACTTGGACTCTTGGGTCTGTCCGTCTTCCTGGCCGGCTTAATAGCCATGAACCTTCTGATGACAGCATCGATCGTGGGTGTGCTCGGCATCAGCGCCAACAAGCCCCGTCTGCTGCAATGGATGATCGGCGCCACCGCGGCTTACAGTGTGGTGGTCGGCATCATTTTCGTGGCCGGGAGCGCCAACCTGTTGCCGGCGTTGGGAGGCGCGGGTTGAACTCCCGCGGCCTCCACCAACTTATTTGTATGAACGGGTTACGCAAATGCCGGTCCATCTCCGCCCCAGCATCTGCCATGCAATCTGAACACTACGAGCGAGTCACACCTCGGTGCACTTACCGATGAGCCACTTTCGTCCAGTCATCGAACTGCATCTCCGAGAGGTTCACGCCAGTTCATCGAACGGCAACTTTCCGAGAAGCCGGTTGGAACGGCAACCTGGCTAACGACCTGGATCCATTGCCTGGTTCGATGAGTGCATCGCCCTGTTAGCGTCAACTGACGATCATGCCCAGACGGATCGGCGGACACTGGCCGACTTTTGGTTACCAATCTGTCTGCGATCCGCAAAGACGTATATGCATGTCAGACCGGCTATTCCGACTACGCCTCGTTATGGCTGAACGCTGAGGACGGGCTTTCCTCAGAGTCTGCTCCGCTTCCTTCGAGGTCCATCCGTTCGATTAGACCGTCTGCGGCGATATAGAAGTGCCAGACCTCGCTGTCTGAAAGCACAGCACCACCAAGACTCTTTACAAGCTGATGGACTCGGACATCGATCTTGCCCGCTCCGCGATCAATCACCTCAATCGGTTCGACATGAGGATCGAATTCTTTCCACTGGCGGCTCCAGTAGGCACGAATCTCTTCTTTCCCGATTACACGCCCGCCTTCCGATGCCTTGGGCCAGCTGACGCTCTCGCTCATCAGCGCCAATGCACTATCGATGTTCCGCTGGTTGAAAGCAGAGTAGACCTCGGCCATGAGCGTCTGTGTGTTTGCCATATAGTTCTCCGTGGATGATCATTCAGCCTGCATGACCATGATAAGTCCTCACAAACGCGCCTCCCGTTATCAAAACCCGAAAGCTGAGGCGAGAGAGCACAGGAAGGCGACGATCGCTGCCAACGCTGCAACTACATGGTACCGTTCAGTTCGTTCAACGAGCGAGCGCCAGTTTCTCGGCGGAGCGTCTGGGTTCCATGCGAGAGTCGCGCTGTTCACTGGAACGGTCCGCACGATTCGAATTGCAATCCAGACGAGCAGCATCCCGATGACCGTGTACCGTAGCCGTCCAGCTGAGTGTCGCTCCTGAACCGTGATCAGCACGGCCAATAGGAGTGATGGAAGGAAAATAATGGGAGCCAAAACGCGCAACCGTCTGATCATCACTTGCCTAAGCGCGATTTGGGCTGCTTCAGTGAGAGACGATGGAGGTGCACCAATTCCGTAGTGCACCGCTACCTCGAAGCCCGCCAGAAGGCCGACAAACAGTAATTCGAAATATTGAGTCACACCAGCTCGTGGCATGCTTTAAAGATGCACGGGCAGAATCCTGCGATTCTGACGTTGGCAGTCGAATACACGATTCTCGCTTCAGGTGATTGCTGAAAACAAGCCGAGTTGTCACCATAATTAGTCATACATTACCTTTCCATAGCCCTGCACAGTTGCCGAAGTGAGTCGGAGCTTACCGCTTTGGCAAGCTTTGTTCGAACGCGTCAACCATGCGATTGAACTTCACCGGATCGTCGACGAACAGCGCGTGTCCGTCGTCGTATCGTTCCAGCCGAACCTTGTCGCCAAGCTGAGCCTTCAGGAAGTCGGCATTTGGCTGTAGCACTGGCTCATACGCAAAGAGCATGGGGCGATCGATTCAGGCGAAAGCCTTCGAGAAATCCGTGACGGAGACCATGTTGTAGATCAGCGCGACCGCAGTGTCGGTTGGAACCTGTAATGTTGCCTGCTTGACTCTCTGTATGTAGTCCTCCGGCTCCGGCCTCTTGTACATGGCTCGCACGAATATGTCAGCTTCTTTCTGGCGATCCTGTTGAAGCTGGTTCGTCCACTGCGCCATGACGGAGACTACAGCAGGATTCAGGTTCGACGGAATCAGTCCGTCCACCAGTACAAGACCGCCGATTCCGTCTTCTCCAAATTGCTCGACATAGCTCAGTAGCTCACCGCATCCCATCGACCAGCCGATCAGCACCGGCTGCCTTAGGCCAAGCTGATCCACGAGCTCTTTATAGTCGCGGGCACGAGTCTCAGGCGGATGTCCATAGGTAGGTTTGTCGCTCTCGCCCTGCGAACGCGGATCGACAGCAATCACCCGGTACTTCTTAGACAGGCCGTCGATTTGCTTCTGCCAGATCCACCCCCGCATCATCCATCCCGGGATGAAGACGATCGCTTTCCCCGCTCCGGCCTCAGCATAGTGGATACGAACACCGTCGGACGTCTTGATGTATCCGCTCTTCGGAGTCTGCGCGATGATGCGAGGCCCACTCAAAGCGCATAAGAGGAAAATAGTCAGTGCGGATCTCATCGTTCTTCTCCATTCCAGGCCTCTGCAAAGAATAGCCCATTTCCTACCGTAGACTAGCTGAGAACCGCGGGCTTCAGCACTTCTTTGCACCATAGACGGAAGCTCGTAGGAGTTGTGGGCTGAGGCGTGCGCGGCTCCATGTTGTCCAGGCCTTCGTTCTTCGCCACCATCATGTCGACCATCCCCTGAGCCATTGGCTCAGACATACCGAAGCCGGTGAGTCTGTCTTTGAAGGCATCGAACGGGATTTGCTGATACCGCACTGGTCTGTCGATGACCTCGGAGATGATCTGGGCCATTTCGTTAAAGGACAAATCTTGAGGTCCGAGCACTGGGACGCTGCTCTGTCCCTTCCAGGAAGAATCAAGCAGCAGCTTGGCAGCGGTGCTCGCGATGTCACGGATGGCGCAGGTCGGCGCCTTGAGGTCGCCAGAGATCGGACAGAAGAATGCACGCTGGCTCTTAATCGACTGCACCTGCCGAAGGAGGTTGTCCATGAAGGACGGCATCGTTAGCACACGGCAGTCGACACCCGTCTTCATGATCAAGTCGTCCATCGCCAAGGATGCTCGCACGTAACCTGTGTCTTTTGCCCAGCCGCGGCCCAAGGCTGAGACGATGACGACCTGTTTGACTCCCTGGTTGCGGATGGCATCGCACGCTGGTTGGGTGAAATCTACATAAGCTGCGTCGACACTATCAGCCTTGGAGTCCGTCGGCACAAGCCAGAATACTGAGTCCGCGCCCTCGAACGCTCGCTCGACCACGCCGGCATCGCCGTGCATCGTAGGCACGGACGAGGTCGATCTCAACCGCAACCACATCAGTTGGGTGTCACCTCTGGGGCGCGCGTTGATGAAGTCGGCAGCGGGTGACAGCGTAGTTCTCGAAGCGCCGGGCGGGA
>Ga0182015_10006703_pt1 | contig 11463 bp, 10 predicted proteins | sample 712P3MmetaG_FD_120478 | JGI IMG/M metagenome (GOLD analysis project Ga0182015, IMG submission 120478) | Permafrost microbial communities from Stordalen Mire, Sweden - 712P3M metaG | ecosystem: Environmental > Terrestrial > Soil > Wetlands > Permafrost | place: Sweden: Stordalen | collected...
GCCGGCGATCCGGATGCGGTGCGCGAGCGCATCGCACGATTCTTCGCCGAACGCGGCTGGCAGATTCGCAAGCGCGAATTCGGCGGTGAAGAGTGGACCTTTGCCGACAAGAACAATTGGGCACGCCGCGGCGTGCTCGTCGCGCACGTGGGGTTCGTGATCATCGCCATCGGCACGACGCTGTATTGGGCGAAGGGCTACAGCGGGCAGTTTGCGGTGCTCAGCGGGCAGACCGCGACGATTCCCCAGACCGGCGCCACGATCGCGCTGCAGCGGTTCTCGTACCGCATCGACCCGATCGCAACCAAGGCGGGTATCGTCTACCAGCCGATCGACTACGTCTCCGACGCGCGCGTGACCGGCAAGGACGGCGTCGCCCGCGACGCGGTGATCCGGGTGAATCATCCCTACGATGTCGACGGCACGCTGGTGTATCAATCGACCTACGGGTTCGCGATCGACCTGCGCTTGACCAAAGACGGACGACCGGTTCCCGGCGCACCGGACCAGCCCCTCAAAGAAGGCGAAGGGTTCCCGATCGACGGCACGACGCGCGCGGTGCAGTACACGCGTTTTGTCGGCACGATCGATCGGGCGACCGGTCAACCCGCGGCGGATCCGCGGCCGAACGACCCGGGCGTCGTCCTGGCGGCCTTCGATGGTGAGCGCCCAATCGGCAGCGTTCTGGTGCCGCTGGGCCGGCCGCTCGATCTGGGGGCGGGCTACGTCCTGACGCCGGCGCGCTACATCCTCTACTCCGGCTTCCAGTACGGGTACGATCCCGGCAGCCCGGTCGTTGGCCTAGGCGCCTTCGTTCTGCTGACGGGTCTGTGTATCTCGTTCTACTTTTTGCCGGCGCGGCTGTTCGTGATCGTTCGCCCGGTCGAGGGCGGGACCGAAGTGGGTCTCGCGGCCACGACCGTGAAGGGATACGACGTGTTCGAAGACCGCTTCCGTGACCTCGTCGACGCCCTGCGACGCAGCGCGCCGCAGCCCGCAGACGGGGGGGCGTGATGGATCCCACCCGTCAATGGCTCGACCAGACGTTACTTGTGATCGGAATCGCCTCGTACGTCGTGGCTGCCCTGGCGCTGCTGGCGTACGTTTTGTTCCGCTTGCCGGTCCTGCGCGCAGTCGGCCTGCCGCTGGCGATCGTCGGCTGCGCGGCACAGTTCGGGGAGCTGGGCGCGCGCTGGTGGATGACCGGCGTCTGGCCGTTGACGAATCTCTACGGTTCGCTCTCGCTCTTCAGCGCCTTTGCCGTGCTCGTGTTCCTGATCTTCGCCTTCAAGTACGATCTCGCGCTGATCGGCGGACCGGTCTTGGCGATCGCCGCGATCGCACTCGGCTACGCGACGACCTGGAACCAAGGCTACATGCCGGCCGTACCGGCGCTGCAGTCGTATTGGATCAAGATCCACGTGCCGATCGTCATCGGCGCGTACGCTTCGTTCATGGTCGCGTTCTGCGTGTCGCTGATCTACTTGCTGAAGTCGGCCGTCGAGTCGCATTATCGTGACCGCGGCCTGCGCGCCGTCGCCGCCGCGCCCGGCGGCGCTCGCGTCGATGTCCGCCTGGCGGCGTATTCCACCATCCAGCGGGTGGGAAATCTGCGCGTCGATACGCCTTCGACCGCCGACGCGGCGGCGCACGGCGATGCGTTCGCGGCCTGGATCGCCGGGCTGCCGTCGCTGGCGCGGCTCGACGTGATGCAGTACCGCATCATCGCGGTCGGGCTGCCGCTGCTGTCGCTGGGGATCATCACCGGCGCGATGTGGGCCAATGAAGCGTGGGGCCATTATTGGCAATGGGACCCCAAGGAAACAGCAGCCTTGCTTTCGTGGATCGTGTACGCGGCCTTCATGCACTTGCACACGCGTCCCGAATGGCGCGGCACGCGCACGGCCTGGGTCAGCGTGCTCGGCTTCGCGTCGATCGTGTTCTGCTACCTCGGCGTCAACATCTGGATCAGCGGCCTGCACTCCTACAAAATGTAGTGGATTCGCCCTCGGGCGAATCCGTCGCGGTCCTCGCGCCTGCGGCGCTCCGGTCCGCCGCGTTGTGCTACCTTGGCTCGTCCACTTCCGGCCGGCGGTTGCGATCGAGGACGAGATTCACGGCCCAGAGCACGAACGTTGCCGCGAGCGCGACCGGCTCGACGATGCCGAAGCGCACGCGCAGCGGCGTGAAGTCGAACAGCAGCGCGAACCCGACGTCGATCAGCACGACCAGGCGCGTGATCGCCCACGTGCGCGTGATGAACACCAGATAGGCGACGATCAGCGCCAGGATCGTCTGCATCGGCGTCAAGCCGCCGTGCTGCCGTGCGCACCGGCCGGCGACGACGGCGCCGGAAGCGCAGTCGGCGGCGGAGCCAGCTTCGGATCCTCCCAGATCGCATCTGCCCGCGCCGGCAGCGCGTCCATGTGCTTCATGAAATAGGCCAGCTGCCAGATGGCGCGCTGGTCGAGCGTCGCTCCGAAGGAGGGCATCGCGGTCATGCGGATGCCGTGCGCGATCTTCCAGTACGTCTCGCCTTCGGGATCGTCTTCGACGCCGTGTTTGGCGAACTGCGGGGCCCGCACGGCGAAACCTCGGGCGATCGCGGTGGGCGTACCGTGCGCGGTGCCATGGCAGACGGAACAGTTTTGCACGTACCGCACGGCGGCTGCGACGTAGTCCTGCTCGCTCGGCGGCCCGTACGGATAGGGCGGCTTGGGCGCTTCGCGTTCGATCGTCGCGCGGAGCGACGTCTTCGCCATCCAGATTTCGAGCTTGCCCGGCCGAATGTCCTGACGCGCCGGTACCGCGCCGGTCTGGATGATGCCGAAGGCAACGATCGCTACCGCGGCGAGCGCCACGAAGACGCCGAGGAGGAACGGACGCATGGGGTCGTCTTCTCCGCTTTCTGCCCAAATATCTGGCGCGCGCGCAACGCTCGGCGTCGCTCGGCCGGTTTGAAAATCCGATGGCTATCGCACCGCCGCGCGGCAAAACCCTCGAGGAACTGACGTTCGACAACTCGTTCGCCGCGCTCGGTGAGCCGTTCGCCGAGCATCGCACACCGGAAGGGATACCGGGCGCGCGCCTGGTCGCGTTCAGCCCCGCGGCTGCCGAGCGGATCGGGCTGCGCCCCGGCGAGGAGCTGCGGCCCGAATTCACCGCGCTGACCGCGGGCAACGCGCTCGTGCGCGGCATGGATCCGGTTGCGGCGCGCTACGGCGGACACCAGTTCGGCGTTTGGGCGGGCCAGCTGGGAGACGGACGCGCGATCCTGCTGGGCGAGGTTCGCACGTCTGCGAACGAACCGTGGGAGCTGCAGATCAAGGGCGCCGGGCGCACGGCGTTTTCGCGCTTCGGCGATGGGCGCGCGGTCGTGCGCTCGACCGTGCGCGAGTTCTTGGCCAGCGAAGCGATGGACGCGCTCGGCATCCCGACCACGCGGGCGCTCGCCATGGCGGCCGGCGACGAGCCGGTGATGCGCGAGAGTATCGAGCGCGCGGCAACGGTGATTCGGATGGCGCCGACCTTCGTGCGGTTCGGCTCGTTCGAGATCTTCCATCACCACGACCGGCACGAGGACGTACGCCGGCTCGCCGACTACGTGATTGCGCGCTTCTTCCCTGATGCCGCGGCAGCCGACGGCGTCGAGCGGTACGCGCGCTTCTTGCGCAATGTCGTCGAGCGCACCGCCGCGCTCATGGCGGCCTGGCAAACGGCCGGATTCGCGCACGGGGTGATGAACACCGACAACTTTTCGATCCTGGGTCTGACGCTCGACTACGGTCCGTACGGATTCATCGAAGCGTACGAGCCCGGATTCATCTGCAATCACACCGATGAAACCGGCCGCTATGCCTTCGACCGTCAGCCGACGGTCGGATGGTGGAACTGCTACGCGCTGGCGGAGGCCCTGTCATCGCTGATTCCGGAGGCGGAACGCCGCGCCGCGCTCGTCGCCTACGAGCCGGCCTACTGGGCAGCCTACGTCGGGCGAATGCGCGAAAAGCTCGGCCTGTTCGAGGAACGCGACGAGGACGCCGCGCTGGTACCAGACCTGCTCGACCTGCTCGCCGCACGACGGGTCGATTGGACGAACTTCTGGCGCGCCTTGTCCACCGGCGCCGGCTCGGCGCGCTCGCTGCTCGGTGACGATGAGACCGCGAACGCATGGCTGGCCCGATACGCCGACCGCGTCGCCGCCGATCCGCGCGGCGATGCGGCACGGCAGGCGGCGATGCGCGCGGTGAATCCGAAGTACGTGCTCCGCAATTGGACGGCGCAGCGCGCGATCGAGGCGGTCGAAGCCGGCGACGATTCCGTCACGCAGTCGCTGTACGCGGTCCTGCGGGCACCGTTCGACGAACACCCGGCGCAGGCGGCGTGGGCGGAGCCGGCACCGCCGGAATACGCGCACCTCTCGGTGAGCTGTTCGTCGTAACCGGGGGCGCCCAATGCCCAGGACGGTTGGCGAGCCGCCGGGAACGCGTGGCGCCGATGGAACGGGTGGATGAAGTGCGGCTGCTGGTCCGCGGTGTCGCGAAAGGCGTCGCGGTGACGCAAATCGCCGAACTGTTCGCGCCCTTCGGCGGCGACCCGGAACGCATCGCGCTCCCTCGCGACCGCCGAACCCGTCGGCGCAAAGGCATCGCCTACGTCTTCGTTCCCAATACGCGGCTCGCGGCCGCAGCGATCGCGGCGCTGCAGAACACGCCGCTCGACGACAAAACGATCACCGTCGAGATCGCCGCCGAACGGCCGCCGAAGGTGCGGCGCAGTTCCGGCCCCGGCCGCCGGCCCTAGCTACTGCCAGTATTTTTCGACCGTCTCGGCGCTGCGCGGCTTCGCGCGGTCGGGATCCTGACCGAATTCTTCGCGGGCGCGCCGCTGACGCAGCAGATCCCAGAGCTTGTCGAGCTGGACGTTGACGTCGCCGAGCCGCGTCCGCTCGTCGGACGTTATGTGCTGGCCCCGGTCGAAGAGGGCGTGCTCCTCGGCAACGAGGGCCTCGATCTTCTGGTGGATGTCCTGGTCGTTCACCCTGCCCCTTTTCCCAAAAAGGCTGGTCGAACATGCCGGGCAGCCGCGCCGCCGGAGCGGGGATCGCGGCGGGGCAAAGGGGAGCGCCCGTGACTCCTACGAAGGTACGCGAGTTTTGCGGGCTCCCGCACTATCGTGAGAGAGAGCCCGCTTTCAATCGAGGAGACCGATGGCGCACGCAGAGGCATACAAGGATCCGGGCACGCCGCAGGAACAGAGCCGCCGGACCTTTATGGCGCAGGCCACGATCGCGCTGGGCGGCGTGATCGGCATCAGTCTCGTGATCCCGCTGGTGACCTCGCTGGTTCCCGCTTCCGATGCGTCCAACGAGGCGTGGTCGCCGTTGACTCCCGACGAAGTCGACATGCTCAAAAAAGCAACCGCGACGACGCCGGTCAAGGTGACCTTCTACGTCCACGAAACGAACGGATACTTCGGCGCCAGCGATATCGAACAATTCGTGTGGGCAGTGCGCACGTCCGACGCGGAGATGGAGAAGGCGCGTCCAGACCTGTTCAACGGGCCCGCAAAGCTGCCGTATCCGGTGGTGAACATGGGCTTCACCGTCTTTAGCCCGCTGTGTCCGCACCTGGGCTGCCGCTACTCGTACAATGAGGCGCAGAAGAAATTTCTGTGCCCCTGCCACGGGTCGGTGTACGACGTGCTCGGCGTGCACGAGGCCGGGCCGGCGCTGCGCGGACTCGATCCGCTGCCGCTGCGGGATTATCAAGGCAAAGTCCAGGTGTCGTGGATCCTGTACCAAGCCAACACTCCGGCGCACGTCGTCATCCAGGTCGGATAAGAGAGCGGCAGCGGCATGTTGACCTGGCTCGATCAACGCACCGGAATCGTCACCGCCACCAAGGATTTTCTCACCGAAGACGTTCCGGGCGGTGCATCCTACTGGTACGCCTTCGGCAGCGCGACCCTCTTCGCGATGATCCTCCAGATCGCGACCGGGATCTTCCTCTGCTTCTACTACGCGCCGTCGACCACGACCGCGTGGGAATCGACCAAGTACATCATCGAGAAGGTCCCGGCCGGGCACTTCGTGCTCTCGCTCCATTACTGGGGCGCCTCCGCCATGATCGCGCTGATGGCGATGCATCTGCTGCAAGTACTGCTGTGGGGCGCCTACAAGAAACCGCGCGAGTTGCAGTGGATTGTCGGCGTGCTGCTCTTCGTCGTCACGCTGGTATTGGGCCTGACCGGCTATCTGCTGCCGTGGGATCTCAATGCGCTGCTCGCATCGACGGTCGCGATCCGCATCGCCGGCAACGCGCCGGTCCTCGGGCCGGCGGTGCTCCATCTGCTGCAAGGCGGCGACGGCATCACGACGCTGACGATCAACCGCTTCTTCGGCATCCACGTCTGGCTGATGCCGGCCGCACTGGTCGGACTCGTCGCCGCGCACCTCTCGATCTTCCGCTGGAACGGACCGGCCGGTCCGCCGATCGACGAAGCGCCGAAACTGCGACCGGGCCGTTTTTGGCCGGATCAGATGTTCATGGACACGGTCCTCTCGTTCGGCATCTTCGTGCTGATCGTCGCGCTCTCGACCTTCTCGCCGGTGCCGCTCGACGACAAGGCCGATCCGAACAACTCGACCTTCGTCCCCTATCCGGCGTGGTATTTCATCGCGCTCTACGCGCTGGTCGATATCGTCGGCGCGCTGCCGTCGTGGATGGTGCAAGCCGCATCGCTGTTCGCGACGATCATCGGGCCTACGCTGCTGATCGTGCTGCTGGTCGTGCTGCCGTTCATCGACCGCAACCCCTCGCGGCGGCTGTCGCGCCGGCCGTGGGTGCTCGGCCTGACCGCGCTGACGATGGTCGGCGCGATCGGCCTGTCGTGGTACGGACAGAACAACGTCGTGCAGGGCCAGCTCGCCCACAACTTGATCGGGCCGGGAGCGACGCTCGCCGCGCCCGCGGTCGGCGGTGCAACGGGCCCGACCGTGACGTCCCCCGTCCAAACCGTAACCGCAGGCGGTGGCGGAACCTCAGCCGCGCCGGCAGCGGCTGGGGCGGGGTCTGCCGTGTACGGTGCCAACTGCGCCGGCTGCCACGGCGCGACCGGGCAGGGTCAGCCCGGCATCTTCCCGCCGCTGGACGGCAACCCGGTCGTCACCGGTGACAAGAAGACGCTGATCGGCATCGTCAGCAACGGGCTGAGCAGCAAAATCGACGTGAAGGGCGCAACCTACACCGGTCAGATGCCGGCCTGGAAAGGCCAGCTCACCAACAAGCAGATCGCCGACGTGATCACCTACATCCGCGGTGCCTGGAGCAACAAGGGCGACGCGGTGACCGAAGCCGAGGTCACGGCGGCCGCGAAAAAGTGATCGCCGCACACGCCGCGCCGAAGACGTGCAGCAGCGCCGCGCGCGGATGGGTTCCTGCCGGCGCCGCAGCGGGGATGTCCGCATTGCGCCCCAGCGCGTGCGCCAGGTCCATGTAGCGCACCGCTTCCGACGGGGTCGCGACGATCCAAGCCCCGCCGCTCGGACAGATCGCAGCGCGGAAATCGGCGTTGCGCGCGACGTTGCGAACCGGCGGGGCGGTGTAGAAGATCAGCGCGTTGCCGCCGGCGACGCCGTGCACCCCGATCAGATCTCCGGGCAGCCGCTCCGCCTCGATCGCGCGTGCGAGCGGCGGAATCGGCTTGAACGGCTCGGCGGCGGGCTCCGCGACGAACGCGATGAACAGCACGAGCGCGCCGCTGGTGAGCGCGAGGATGAACGGCGACCAGGCGACCGTATCCCGCCGTGCGATCGCCGCCACCGTCAGCAGCGAGCCCGCCAGCATCGCCGCGCCGATGAAGGCGAGGTGTCCGCCGAGGGCCTCCCGCCCGATCTCGAGGCTGTTCGTATCCGAGAACGCGGCCACTGCAAGCGCGATGCAGCCGATGAAGATCGGGATCGTCGCGGCCGATACCAGTGCGGCGCGGCGCGCCGCTCCGCCCATGACCGCGTCGAACCACAACCCGACCAGGATGGCAAGCGCGGGCAGCACCAGCGCGATGTAGTTCGGCAGCTTGGTGTTCGCGAGGCTGAAGAAGACGAACGGGACGGTGATCCAGGTGAGCGCAAAGCGCGTGAACCCGGCGCCGGGTTCGCGCACGACGCGCAGCGTCCAGGCAGCCGTGGCCGGAACGAACGCGATCCAAGGAAAGAAGCCGAGGATCAGCACCGGCACGTAATACCAGAACGGGCCGCGCTGGTTCTCGATCACGCCCGTGTAGCGGCCGACCGTGTAATGACCGATCAGCTCGACCAGTGCCCCAGGACCGACCCGGCCGGCAAGCGCGACGAACCACGGCAGGCTCACCGCCAGGAAGAGCGCGACGCCGGCTGCGATTGCGCCCGGCCGCGGTGCGGCCAGCCGTCCCGCGCGACGCTCCCAGAGCAGCCACACGCCGACGATCAGCAGCACGCTGACCGGGGCGACCGGGCCCTTGGCCAACGTTCCGAGGGCCAGCGCAACCGAACCGCATACGAACGCGACGTCCCGCCGCCGCGCACTGCCGCTCGGCTCGAAGGCGCGATAGAACCACAGCAGTGCCAGCGCGACCGCGAGATCCAGCAGCGCATCCATGATCGCGAGCCGTCCCGCAATGGCTTGCATCAGGCTGGTCGACAGGACGATCGTCGCCACCATTCCGGCCCGACCGCCGGCGATGCGCGCCGTCGCATAGCCGATCGCGCCGCCCATCGCGATCGTGGCCAGCGCCGAGGGCAGGCGCATCGCCAGCGCGGTGAACCCGAACGCCTTCGTGAGCAGTGCGGCGATCCAGAAATACAACGGCGGCTGCACGAACCACGGTTGGCCGTTGAAATGTAAGACGACCCAATCGTGGGTCAGAACGATCTCGCGCGCGACTTCTCCGTACGCGGTCTCGCTGTTATCCCACAGCGTTCCGACCCCGAGGCCCGGCAGGGTGACGAGCGCGGCGAAAAGCGCGCCCAGAAGAGCCGCGCGCGCGGGGACGGATAGCATCTGCTGGAAGATAGAGCCTGTGTATCCCGTCGCCCTCTCGCTCCACGGCCGGCGCGTGGTCGTCGTCGGCGGCGGCAGCACTGCCGAGCGCAACGTCCGCGCGCTGCTCGACGCCGGCGCCGCGGTCGTCGTGGTGAGTCCGGTGTTGACACCGGCGCTCGCCGTCCTGGCGGCGGAAGACCGCATTGCGTGGACGTCACGCCGCTATGCGGCCGGTGATCTGCGCGGCGCCGTGCTGGCCTTCGCGGCGACCGCCGACCCGGCGGCCGATGCGGACGTCGCCGCTGATGCGCGTGCGTCCGGCATCCTCGTGAACGCCGCCTCCGATGCCGCCCGCTGCGATTTCGTGACGCCGGCCGTGCACCGGTCGGGGCCGTTGACGGTCACCGTCGATGCGGCGGATCTCGCGCCGTCGTTCACGGCCCGCATTCGCGACGAACTCTCGCTGCAGTTCGATGCCCGCTATGCGCGGGCCGCGGTGACCCTGGCGGCGCTGCGCGAGCGCACCCAGGCCGTCGTTCCGGCGCCGCTCCGTGCGGCGGTGATGGGGCACTTCGCTCAGCGCGACATCGACGAGCTCGCCGCGATGCGGCCCTCGGCGGTCGAACACGAGGTCGAACGTGCCGTCGACACGCTCGGCGGCGTCGTGCCGGCGCAGTCGCGTCCGATGGTCTGCGCCACGCGCGCCAGCCTGCTCGCGATGACGCAAACGAAAGCGGTCATGGCCTCGCTCGCGGCGGCGGGCGTTCCCTCGGTCGTGCTCGAGGTGGCGACGCGCGGCGACGCGGTGCAGGACCGGCCGATCGCGGCGCTCGGTTCGGAGAACGTTTTCGTCACCGAGCTCGAGCAGGCGTTGCGTGACGGGCGGGCCGACTATGCCGTGCACTCGTGCAAAGATCTGCCGAGTTCGCTTCCGCCCGATATGGCGCTGACGGCCGTCTCGCAGCGCGAAGACGCGCGCGACGCGTACTGCAGCGAACGCTTCGCAACCTTCGACGATCTGCCGCCGGGTGCGCGGGTTGGGACCTCGTCGCCGCGGCGGCGCGCCCAGCTGCGCGCCCTGCGCAGCGATCTCGTGTACGACGACATCCGCGGCAACGTCGATACGCGCTTGCGCAAGCTGCTCAGCGGTGATTACGACGCCATCGTGCTGGCCTGCGCGGGGCTGAACCGCCTCGGCATCCGCGCGCGCCACACGGTTCCGTTTTCGATCGAGGTCGTCACCCCGGCGGTCGCGCAAGGTGCGCTGGGCGTAGAGACCCGCCGGGACCATCCGCGCGCGGCGCAGCTGACGGCCGTCTTGGAGCATCCGCCGACGGGAATCGCGGTGCGCGCCGAGCGCGCCTTTCTGCGCGCGTTGCGCGGCGGCTGCCAGGTGCCGGCCGGCGCCTTTGCGAGTTGGAGCGGCGGCGATTTGTCTCTCTGGGCCGCGATCGCGGCGGCCGACGGATCCCGGGTCGTGCGCGGGGGGCGCACGGCTGTCCTCGCGGCCGGCGACGTCGCGGCGGCCGAGGCGCTCGGGACCGCACTGGCCGAGACCCTGCTGGCCCAAGGCGGGGCCGAACTGCTGTCCGGTGGCGACGGTCCCCTCGCAGGTCGGACATTTCTGCTGCCGCTGCCGGCCGCCGAACCCCGGATCGGTCCGGCTCTGCGTGAAGCCGGGGCCGACGTGGTCGAAGCGGCCGACAGCGCAGAGGCGCGGTCGGCGCTGGCCGGCCGGATCCCTGACGTGGTCCTGCTGCCCTCCTCCGGCGCCGTGCGCGCGCTGCGCGATTATCTGGCGTCGCTGCGCGAGGACGGGCACCGGCCGCTGGTCGCGGCAATGGGCGCCGCCGCGTCGAAAACGGCCCGTGAGCAGGGCTGGCCACCCGATATCGTTGCATCTTCTGCGGAAGTCGGGGCGTTCGTCCAAAGCGTGACGCTGTACGTATTGGAGAATCGGGCATGAACGTCGCGGAACGGATCCGGATTGTCGCGCGCCCGCGGCGCCTGCGGGCGACCGCGGCGATCCGCGCGCTGGTGCGCGAGACGCACGTGAACCGCGACGGGCTCGTCCAGCCGTTGTTCGTCGTCGACGGCAGCGACGTCGTGCAGCCGATCGGCTCGATGCCCGGCATCAGCCGCTTCTCGGTCGACCGGGTCGTCGCCGAGTGCCGCGAGCTCGACGCCCTCGGCGTGCGCGCCGTGCTGCTGTTCGGCATCCCGGATGCCGCCGGCAAGGATGCCTTTGCGTCCATCAACTACGATCCGAGCGGCGTCGTCCAGCGCGCGGCGCGCGCGATCAAAGAGGCCTTCCCGCGGCTGCTCGTGATCGCCGACCTGTGCAACTGCGAGTACACCGATCATGGGCACTGCGGGATCCTCGATCCGAGCGGCGACGTCGACAACGACCGCACCCTTGAGCTGCTGGCGAAGACGGCGCTGA
>Ga0182015_10006704_pt1 | contig 11462 bp, 7 predicted proteins | sample 712P3MmetaG_FD_120478 | JGI IMG/M metagenome (GOLD analysis project Ga0182015, IMG submission 120478) | Permafrost microbial communities from Stordalen Mire, Sweden - 712P3M metaG | ecosystem: Environmental > Terrestrial > Soil > Wetlands > Permafrost | place: Sweden: Stordalen | collected...
AGCTCGCGGTGTCGGTGCAGCAGCTGCGCGGCGAGGTCACGCGCCTGACCGACTGGCGCGCTCACGTCGAGCGCCACCGCAGCGAGATAACGGTGGGCGCGGCCGTCGTCGGGCTGATGCTCACCACACGCATCGTGCGCCGTCGCCGGCGCCGCCGTCACGGCTGAGCGCGGGCGCTGGGCAAGCCGACGGACGCGTGCTGACCGAGCCTGCTGCTCAGCTCAGCAGCGCCCGCGGGATCGCGCCGACGCCGATCAACCCGGGGCCGGTATAGGTGCCGATCACGGGGCCGACCTCCGACGTGAACACCGGCTCTGAGTCGAAGATCTCGCGGCAGCGCTCGATCAGGCGCTGGGACTGCTCGGGTGCCTGGATGTGCTGCACGACCCAGCCGTCGGCGCCGTCGTCGTGGAGGTCCTGCGCGTAGGCGACCATGCGCTCGAACGCGCGTCCGGCGGTGCGCACTCGCTCGACGGGCACGATCTCGCGCTCGAGCGAGAGGATCGGCTTGATCCTGAGCGTGCCGCCGAGCCACGCCTGCGCCTTGCCCACGCGTCCGCCGCGCCTGAGGTACTCGAGCGTGTCCAGGCAGAACCAGATGCGCAGCCGTTGGCGCGCCTCGCGTACGCGCACGACGACGGCCTCCAGCTCGGCGCCGGCGCGGGCGGCCGCGCAGGCGGCGAGCACCAGCAGCCCCGTGCCGCCGCAGGCGGTTTCGCCGTCGATCACCGCCACGCGCTCGCCGAGGCCGCGCTCGGCGAGCAGCCCGTGCGCCTGGCGCGCCGCCTCGCACGTGCCGGAGATGCCGCCCGCGAGGTGGATCGAGACGACGTCGTTGCCATCGTCGAGCAGCGGCTCCCACACCGCGAGGAAGTCCCCGATCGACGGCTGCGAGGTGCTCGGCAGTTCGCGATCGTCGTGCAGGCGCTTGTAGAAGCCGTCGAAGCCGTCCATCGCGAGCTCGCGCTCGGGCTCGCCTTTCCAGCCCACGTACAGGCTGACCTGATGGACGCCTTCCTCGCGCGCGAGCGCGCGCGGCAGGTAGTGAGTGCTGTCGGTTGCGACCGCGACGGGGGCCATGCGGCGCGGGACGCTACAGCAACGCCTGCGCGAGCTCCCCGGACTCGTACATCTCGATCACGATGTCGCAGCCGCCGAGGAGCTCCCCGTCGACGAACAGCTGGGGGATCGTCGGCCAGTTCGAGATCGCCGAGAGCTCCTGGCGGATGCGCGGATCGGGCAGCACGTCGACGGCCGCGAACGGCGCGTCGAGCGACTGCAGCGCGGCGACCGTGCGTGCGGAGAAGCCGCACGCGGGCGCCTCGGGGGTGCCCTTCATGAACAGGATCACCTTGTGCTCCCCGATCGCCTGCGCGATCGCCTCGCGGATCGGGTTGGGCGCCTCGCTCGGCGCCGCTTGAGGGGTGGGCTCGCTGCTCGACATCGGCAGCGGCTGGAACTGGCTGGCGGACATGGAGTGCTCCTGGCTCTCAGGTGGTCTGGATCGTCGACGGGGTCTGGGTCTTCAGCGCGAGGGCGTGGATCGCGCCGCCGATCTCCGTCCCGAAGACGGCGTACACGAGGCGGTGCTGCTCGATGCGGCTGAGGCCGTCGAACGCGGGCGCGGTGACGGTCGCGCGGAAATGATCGCCGCCGCCGGTGTAGTCCTCGACCTCGGCGTGCGCGCCCGCGATGGCGGCCTCGATGCGTTGCTTTATGTCCTCGGCGGAGGGCATCCGCCTCAAGGGTAGAAGGTCTCCGTGCGCCCGGCGTCGCGGCTGGCGGATCAGCGGGTGTGCCGGTGGCGGACGAGCCGAGCCCGGCGCCACGACCGCTATACTTTCGAAAGTCTTGCAGCCGTCCACAGGAGCTAAGCGATGATCGAGATCACCGACAAGGGCGCCGAGAAGGTGCACGAGTTTCTTGCCTCCCAGCAGGCCGACGTCAGCGTCGCGGGCCTGCGCGTCGGCGTCCGCGGCGGCGGCTGCTCGGGCTTCCAGTACCAGCTCGCGTTCGACGAGCAGCGCGAGGCGGACGTCGTGTTCGAGAGCCACGGCCTGAAGCTGCTCGTGGACGGCGAGAGCCTGCAGTTCGTGCGCGGCTCGACGATCGACTACGAGGAGAGCCTGCAGGGCGCGGGCTTCAAGGTCAACAACCCCAACGTTGTCGCCGCCTGCGGCTGCGGCTCCTCGTTCCGCGTTGCCGAGGAGGAGCAGGTCTCAGCGGTCTGAGCGTGCGGGCGCGTAGGCTGGCGCCCGATGCTGGTCCTGCCACAGGCGCTTCGCAGCCTCACGCCGGCGCGCCTGCGCGATGATGTGCGCCTGCGCGCGCTGGCGCTCGCGACGGGCCTGATCCCGCCGCGCACGATGCACTCCGAGCAGGACGTGCGCGTGCTGCTCGACGCGGCCCGCGACGCGCGACGCGTGGTCGAGATCGGCGTCTACGAGGGCGCTTCCGCGGTGGCGCTGTGCGCGGCGCTCGCCCCCGGCTCAGAGCTGCACCTGATCGACCCGTTCGGCGCGCACCCGGACGCGCTGCCGAGCGGCTGGGGCGCGAGCGAGTGGGCGACGCGACGCGCCGTCGCCCGCGCGGTGCGCCGGCGCGGGCGCGATGCTCCGCGCGTGCGCTGGCATTCGCAGCTCTCGCACGACGTCGCCGAGCGCTGGCGCGGAGAGATCGACCTGCTGTTCGTCGACGGCGATCACTCCGAGGCCGGCTGCGAGCTCGACTGGTCCTGCTGGCATCGCTTCCTCGCGCCCGGCGGCCGCGTCGTCTTCCACGACGCCCGCGCCGACCGGCCCGACGGGCGCGGGCTGCCGGGGCCGACCGCGGTTGTCGCGCGCCGCTTCCGCGGCGGCGCGGAAACCGGCTGGACGATCCTCGCCGAGGCGGATCGAACGGTCGTCGTCGCACGCGCTTTCTGAGCGACGCGCGCCTGACTCAGAGCAGCTGCGTCTGCAATCAAGCTGGACGGCCAGCCCAATCGGCTGGCACATCGAACGGCCAGCCCGATCAGCTGAAACCGTTACAGCAGGCGCTGGGGGTTGACGGTGGGTTGCGCTCTGTGGTACGGTCACCGCGACATGATGTCAAGCGTTGCAATGGGTGCGGACTGCCCAGGTCGTCTGCAGTGTCAGAGCCGCCTAGCGGGGGTTCGCAAGGGGCAGCCTCAACGCCGCCTTGACTTGACCTTGACGCGAGACTTATTTTCTGCCAAGGTCATGTGTACAGCGTTGTCTGCTGAAGTACAGCTGACGACAACGACTGGCTTCGGGGCGTCTCTGTCCTGAAGGGGGGATTCACGGGGTCGGTCGATCTATTCCTAGAGGGAAAAGGAGCAGTGGACAGATGAAACGCATCAGGATTGTGGGGCTGTGTCTCGTCGCCGTTTTCGCGATGAGCGCGATCGCCTCGGCTAGCGCCTCAGCGGCGGCACCCGAATACCAGATCTGCGGCAAGCTCTCAAAGAGCAAAGTGACCAAAAAATACGAAGGTCACTTCAGCAACAAGGAATGCACGGCGAGCTCGACTGAAGGCGCGTACGAACTCGAGTCGTACACGGCCGCCAAAAAGACCGAATTCAAGACCAAGAGCGGCGCGAGCGCCCTCGACGTCTACATCCCAGGCACGGGCGTCGTCGGCGAGACGACATGCAAGACGAGCAAGGATGTCGGTCACGTGACGGGTGCCAAAACAGCCACCGACGTAGTGCTGTTCGAGAAGTGCGAAAGCTCCGGCAAAATCTGCACGGGCGACCAAGCTGGATCGAAAAAAGGCGACATCGAAACCTACACGCTCGACGAGACGCTCGTCGCAAGCGCTGAAAGCAAAACCGGAGTCGCTCAGGAAGTCAAGGGTGGAGGCCCCGGTGGTGAGTCCGCTGCTTTCAACTGCGAAGGCGAGGAAATCAGCACGACGGGTGCTGTGAGCGGTGAAATCACCGGCGACATCAAAAAGGCGAGCAAGGAATCGAACGTCATCTTCGCCGTCGACGGCGAAGGCGCGCCGGACATCGCGTCCAGCGAACCGCTGCTGACCACGATCGTCGGTATCGGCACGGTGCCCTCGGGCGAGACCGTGAACACCGAAGTCAAGGGTGAAGCGTTCTACATCTCCTAGCCTGAACCACTGGGCAAGGAGCAGGTAGTGAATAGGCAGTACGTGTGTGGGGCCCTCGGGCCCACACACACGTTTGGGGGCGCTTTGCGCGGGTATGCCACTGGCTTGACAGCAGCACCCTTGCTGCTAACCTTTCGAACAAGGGAGTGGGCGAGAGGGAAACGGGAGAGGGGCAGCGCAGCGGATGAGCGGCATTGGCATGACCGGGGACTCGAGAGGGTCCGCGACGCGCTCACGGCGCCGGGCCGCTTATGTGAGTCTGGCTGAGGGCTTCCGATGCAGCCGGCCGCGCCTAAACCTCGGTCTCGTCCTTTGTGTGACGATCGCGGCTGTGCTGGCGTGCAGCGCGCCGGCGCTCGCGCTAAGTCAGCGGGGCCACTCGTTTGCGTTCTCCTTCGGCGCCGTCGGTACTGAAGGCGGCCAGTTCGAGGGCCCAGCTGGCATCGCTGTGAGCGAAAGCACAGGCGACGTGTACGTCAGTGACAGCGAAAACAACCGGATCGAGCAGTTCAGCCCTGAGATCGGCCCGGAAGGCCAAGTCACGGGTTACACATTTGTATCCGCGTGGGGCTGGGGCGTCCTAAACGGTGAAAAAGAATATCAAGTCTGCAAGGTGAGCAGCGAGTGCAAAGCCGGCATCAAGGGCGGCAAGCTGTTCGACTTGCCCGGGCAGATCGCGGTCGACAACTCGAAGGACGCCTCCGATCCTTCCAAAGGCGACGTCTATGTGATCGCCAACCATCACGAGGAAAAGGGCCTCGTCTATAAGCTCGGTCCGAACGGCGAACCCGTCAACACGAGCGACAAGGTCAATCGTCATGGCGAACTGATCAGCTCGAGTGGCGCGCCTTTGGCCGAAGGCGAAGCGCCGATGGCGCTGGGCACGAGCGAAGAAGAAGTGCTCAAATGCAGCAAGAGCTTCATCGAATGCGAAGAAATCAAGGCTAAATGCGCGGAAGAACTCGCAAAGCTCGGAGTGGAATCCTGCAAATGGCTGTGGAAGCGGGTCGAAGAAGATACCAAAGAACTCGGCGAAGAACTGGAAATCCTCGACGGGGTGGCGGTAGACGCGAACGGACTCGTATGGGTTGACGGCGAAGACGACGAGTTTTGGTCCTACAGCAACACGGGTCAGCATCTCGAATACGAACCTAGCCCTAATATCGGCGAACTCGATGCTGGTCGGGAAGACCGTGAAGTGGCGCTTAGGCAAGGGCTTGCCGTCGTGTCCGTAGTTCCCCTCGGTGAGACGGGCGCCGCCACCCAGGATCATCTCTACTTCAATTACGAACTGCACGGAACGCGGACCGAAGGCAAAAAAGCCGCGAGTCTCTGCCAGCAGCAGGAACCCTGTCTGACGGCAGAGATGGACGCCTTCGAAATAGAAGAAAACGAAGAAGCGGGCATCCCTGAAGAGGCTGAAGGGCGCGTGCTGAGCTCCGATCTCACCGGCGCTGCTACCAGTGGGGTCGCACTCGATGAGATCGACGACGATGCCTACCTGGACAACGCCACGAGCGTCGCGACGCTTGGCCCCGGAGGTTCGCTGGTACAGCGGTTTGGCTCTGCCGAAGGGGGATTCGTGGGACTTCGGGGAGCCGGCACGCTTGCCGTTGACCACGCGCAGGCCCCCGAAGTGGGTGAGGTGTACGCGCTCGAGTCGGGGGCGAACCAGGTCGAGGTGTTCGGCGCAGCGCAGCCCGGTCCGCCCTCGGTGGACAGCATCGCCAGCCCGACCGTCGATTCTGAATCTGCCGTGGTTAGCGCCAAGATCGATCCAGATGGTGCGAAGACGAGCTATGTCGTGCGCTACAACGCGCCCCTGTGCACCGGGTCCTCGTCCGCTTGTGCTGGAGAAGCGCCGGTGCCAGTAGCGACCGTCGAAGGCTTCGGAGATCGGACGATCTCCGTGAGCCTGGCTGGACTCGCGCCCAGCACCATCTACGACGTCCAGGTACTCGCGGAAAACGCGAACGGGAAGGCGACGAGCGCGACGCGGACGCTTACTACGCGCGCCTCCGCGGTCGAGCTCGCGATGCTCGACGGGCGTGCGTGGGAACAGGTGTCCCCCACCGACAAGCACGGCGCTGAGATCGAACCAATCCGCCGAGAAGGCGGCCTGATCCAGGCGGCGCCGGGGGGCTCTGCCATTGCCTACATAGCCGTCGGTGGGCCCGTCGGCCAGGGAGAACCGGAAGGCGATCGCAGCCCCGAACCCGTCGAGGTAGTCGCGCGACGCAGCGGTACGCAGTGGGTGTCGCAGGACATGTCGACGCCCAACGAAGCCCCGGCGGAAGGCTTTCGCCCGGGCGGCCCATGGGAGTATCAGCTCTTCAGCACGGATCTCTCCGAATCGCTTGTCTCTCCGATCTCTCACGTCTCGCTTGCCCCCGCTGAAATTGCCGAACGCGGCCAAAGTGAGGCGCGGGTGCTCTATGTACGCGACGATGATTCCGAAACGTGCCCGCCTGCTCCGCGGACCTGCTACATGCCACTCGTCTCGGCGGCCGACTACACCTCCACCGCCACCAACGAAAAAGGGCTGCCGATCTCGTTCGAAAGCGCGGATCTCAACTTCGAAACCGCCACTCCCGACATGAAGCACATCGTCATATCTTCGACGATCCCGCTCACCGCGGAACTTGCGAAAGGGCGCGGGCTGTACATGTGGGCCGCCGGCAAACTCCAGCTAATCAGCAGACGGCCCGACGAAGAACCCGCGACGGGGTCGGTGTTGAGTGCCGGAGGCTCGCTGGAAAGTGAAGAAATGAAGTCCACCGCGATCTCCGAAGATGGTGCCCGCGTAGTGTGGACGGGAGAAACGCTGTACATGAGGGAACTCGAACACGAAGGCGAGCCTGTGGGCAAGACGTATGAAGTCGCGGAACCGAACACCGGTATCGAACCGGAAGGTGATCGTCCAGAAATTCATTTCCAGACCGCCAACGCCGACGGCTCCAAGGTGTTCTTCACAGACGAGCAGAAGCTCACGGCGACCGCAGGCTTGGAAGAAGAAAGACACGAGAGCCTCTATGTCTTCGAACCCGAAAAGCCGGCCGGCCAGCGGGTGACGGACATCACACCCAGACCGCGCAACGGCGAACCGATTGGCCTACAAGGCGACATCCTGGGTACTAGCGATAACGGCACGTTCGTCTACTTCGTCGCCAATGCGAGCCTCAACAGCAGCGGCACGCCTGCCGAACGCGGCAACTGCTCGCGGACGGCCGTGTATGGCGCCACGTGCAACCTGTACGTGGCGCACTATGCCGGTGAAAAATGGGAAGCGCCGAGGCTCATCACGCGCCTGTCGGCGAACGACTCACCAGATTGGGGCTGGTTCGAACGCAACTACGAGCTGGGCCGGCAGACCTCGAGGGTCTCGCCCGATGGCGAATACCTCGCGTTCATGTCGGATCTGTCACTCAGCGGCTACGACAACGAAGACGCGAGCAGTGAAGCCGAAGGCGAACGGCTTGACGAGGAGGTCTATCTCTACAACTACACTGCCAACCGAGTTGTCTGCGCTTCGTGCGACCCCAGCGGACGGCGCCCGCAGGGCATGTTCGACCAGGACAATCGCGCTGAACCGGAAGGGGAAGGGCCACTGATCGACCGCCCCGAATCGTGGCAGACCGGTGAAGTGTCCACAGAAGAAGTCAGGCCCGATCCCTGGCTCGCCGCGAACATCCCGGGCTGGACGAAAATCGCGAACGAGGGCAGCTTCCATCAGTCCAGCCTGCTTTCTGATGAAGGCCGACTGTTCTTCAACAGCGCGGACGCGCTGGTGCCCGTGAAGGTGCCTACCAAACAGGAGACGATCGCGGGCAAGAAGACACAGGTCGGCGTGGCAAATGTCTACGAGTACGAGCCGCAGGGCGTGGGAAGTTGCCAGGGCGCGGCCGCAAACGCCGAAGGGGGCTGCGTGGCGCTGATCTCCTCGGGCGAATCGGAACAGGAATCGGCGTTCGTCGAAGCGAGCAAGAGTGGAGACAACGTGTTCTTTGTGACGGACGCGAAACTGGTCGCACGGGACTCCGACACGGCGTATGACCTATACGACGCTCGCGTCTGCACCAGCGCCGAACCGTGCGCCGCCGAAGCGGCTCCCCCGAGCTCTCCCTGCTCAGGCGAAGCCGGAGATGAATGTCGCGCCGCAGTCTCGCCCGTGATCTCAGCTCCGGCCGCGCCCGCAAGCAGCACTCCAGGCACGGGCAACATCGTCGCCAAAAACGAAGCGCTTGCTGAGAAAGGTGTGCAGAAGCCAAAGCCGCTCACGCGCGCGCAGCAGCTCGAGAAGACATTGAAGCTCTGCAAGAGGGACATGCAGAAGAAGCGGCGGTTGGCGTGCGAACGCACCGCCCGTAAGCGCTACGGCACGAAGCCCGCCAAGAAGACGGCGAAGGGAAAGAAGTGATGGGCGGGCGGATCTCGCCGCGGGCGATGCTGCTGGCGCTCGTCTGCGCCGCGCTCCTGAGCACCGCGGCTGGCACCGCCGCGGCCGCCGCTGCCTCACCGCACTGGTATGTGCTCACGAGATCGGCACCGACCCGTATGTCCCCCGGACAGAAGGGGATGATGGTCACGCAGGTGATCAACCTCGGCGACGCGCCGGTCGAAGCGAGCGCAGCGAGCCCCGTCAAGATCACCGACGCCTTGCCGAGCGGTACCGTGGCGACGAAGAAGATGTTTGCCGAGGCGGACTACGGAAGCAACGGGGAGCCCGACGACGTACCGCTGACGTGCAAGGAACTACCTGCCCTCAGCTGTGAATACGTCGGAACCTTGCCGCCCTACGTGTCGATCGAAGTACAGCTGCTGGTTGAAGAGACTGCTCCGCCGAGTGAAGCGAACGTGATCGAAGTCGAAGGCGCCGGCGTGGCGGCCAAGCGCGAAGAAGGCAAGCGTCCGAGCGCCGAAGACGGCGGCGGCTTCGGCGTCGAAAGCTTTGCGTTTACTCCGGAATCTGAAACAGGCGCGCCCGACTTGCAAGCCGGCTCGCACCCTTTTCAGCTGACGACGGCGATAGCCCTCAACGAGGAATTCGGGACGCTCCCCGGAGAAGGGGGCGCGCTGAACGAACTCCCGGAGGCTCCCGCGTTGCTACGGAATCTGGAGACCACGCTGCCGCCGGGACTCGTCGCGAACACCAACGCGGTGGCTCGGTGCTCGGTTCTGGAGTTTTCGACCGTATCGGCGGGGAACTTCAACAACTGTCCGCTCGACACGGCGATCGGGGTGGCGGTCGTCACATTCAGAGATCCCACCGCTCTTGGTAAGCACGGGACCGAAACAGTTCCGGTGTTCAACCTCGAAACCTCTCCGGGTGAGCCCGCCCGTCTTGGCTTCAGCTTCGAAAAGGTCGCGGTCACGCTCAACACCGCGCTGAAGACCGGCGAAGGGTACGCCGTGGAAGTCAGCTCCACGAATACCTCGGCGACGGTCGAAGTGTTCAGCACGGTGGTCTCGATCTGGGGTGTGCCCGAGGCCGAAAGCCACGACAATGCTCGTGGCTGGGAATGTATCGGTGCGGGAGAGTTCAAATACCGCGCCGATCCTCGCGAATGCCTTCCCAGCGGCGAGGCCAAGCCCGCGCCGTATCTGACGCTCCCCACCGTGTGCGAACCGCAGAGCGCGAGCGTTCAGGTGCAGTCGTGGAAGCCCGGCGCCGAACCGCTCGCCCCGACCACAGCCTCCGAGAAGCTCGAAGGCTGCAACAAGCTCGCCTTCAACCCGTCAATCGAAGTGACGCCGTTTACTCAGGACGCAAGCACGCCGACGGGTCTGGAGACGGTCGTGAGAATCCCGCAGGCCTCGTCGCTCGAATCGACGGAAAGCGAAGCGGGGGTGGCCGAGCAGACCGTGCGTGCCACGACCGTGACGCTGCCTCCGGGAGTGCTCTCCAACGCGGGCTTGTCGATCGGACTGACATCCTGCCCGGCCACGGCCGTCGGCTTCGATGAAGGCGCGACCCTGCAGACAGCTCTAGAAGAACAGCGCTTCCTGCTCGAGCCCGAAGAACCGGGAGCCGCCTGCGAAACGGCGAAACTCGGAACCGTCAAGATCGTCTCGCCGCTGCTCGAACATCCGCTCACGGGCTCGGTGTACCTCGCCTCGCAGGACACGGATCCGTTCGAGTCGCCGCTCGTGCTCTATCTGATCGCGGGCGAAAAGGAAGAGGGCATCCACGTCAAGTTCGCGGGCGAAGTGAAAATCAACCAGGAAACCGGACAGCTCACGACGGTCTTCGCGGGGACGCCGCCGGTTCCCTTCGAAACCCTTGAACTGACGCTCGCCAACGAAGAAAACGGCGAACGCGCGGCGAGCTCGACGCCCGCGTTCTGCGGGCCGGCGACGACGACAGCCGCGTTCACGCCCTACTCCGAAGAAGGCGGCGTGCCGGCAGCGGCGGTTCCGAGGAGCTCCAGCTTCGACATCACCGCGGGTCCGGGCGGCTCGGCATGCCCCGGCAGCACGCTGCCGTTCAGCCCGAGCTTCCAGGCCGGCTCGACGAACAAGCAAGCCGGCGCGTTCACGCCGTTCACGCTGAGCGTTGGGCACGCCGACGGGCAGCAGCCGCTCGAAAAAATCGACATGCAGCTGCCCCCAGGCATGGCGGCTCTGATCGCCGACATCACGCCTTGCGCGGAAGCCCAAGCGCTGGCGGACAGCTGCCCCGCCGCGAGCCTCGTCGGGCGCAGCACGAGCGTCGGGGGTCTCGGCGGCAAACCGGTGACGCTTCAAGGGCAGCTCTACTTCACCGGACCGCTACTGGCCACGAGCACTCACGGCGCCTCCCCGTTCGGCCTGCTGGACGTGACGCCGGTCGAAGTCGGGCCATTCGTGCTGGAACCGGTCAAAGTCCTCTCGACGATCAACATCGACGACGAAACCGCGGCGGCGATTGTGAGCAGCGAACGGATCCCGCAGCTCGTGCAGGGCGTGCCGGCGCAGATCAAACAGCTCAACGTGACCGTCGAACGGCCCGGCGGAGCTCCGTTCCAGTTCAACCCGACCAACTGCGAACGGCTGAGCCTGACCGGCAAGCTCAGCGGCTGGGAAGGCGCCGCCTCCGGCGTCTCGGAAGCCTTCTACGCGACCAACTGCGCGAGCCTGCCGTTCCAGCCGAAGCTCACGGCCACGGTCATCGGGCAGGGAAGCAAAGCGAACGGGACGACGTTCGCGGTCAAGATCGAATCGCCCGGGCTCGGCCAGGCGAACATCCACAAAGTCGATCTGACGATCCCAGCCTCGCTTCCGTCGCGTCTGACGACGATCCAGAAAGCGTGCCTGGAAGCGGTCTTCAACGCCAATCCGGCGTCGTGCGACGAAGGCTCGGTGAT
>Ga0182015_10006705_pt1 | contig 11462 bp, 9 predicted proteins | sample 712P3MmetaG_FD_120478 | JGI IMG/M metagenome (GOLD analysis project Ga0182015, IMG submission 120478) | Permafrost microbial communities from Stordalen Mire, Sweden - 712P3M metaG | ecosystem: Environmental > Terrestrial > Soil > Wetlands > Permafrost | place: Sweden: Stordalen | collected...
ACCCTACATCGCACTCACACCCAGTGGATCGCGTCCTATCGCTGGGTCAATGGTTCGGCATTGACTCCGGTGGATATGTTTAACGCCTCTCCGGGACAAACCGATCCCTTCCTGAATCTTTTCCTCCCCGCCCACATGGAAGCCCTCATCGACCTGCGCAATCTTCTGGCACAGGGCTATGTGCCGGTCATGGGGCAGGACGGCCAGACCGTCTATCTTGTCCAGTCGGCTCGTTCCGTGCGCGGCGGCGTGACGATCACGTTCTAAGGCAGGCTTCCGCGCAGGCAACTTCCCAGGTTTTTCCAGACCTTTACGGCTACTTCTCGCTTAAATGTTGAGCAAATAGCGGTGCTTTTCCTTTTTCGCCCAGTTACTTTGGAGTACCTTATTCGTTAAATCTATAGCCTGGATCGGAACTCAATGGTTGACTCTAGGGATCGGGTTTCGATAATGTTCTGTGTGCGGTCGGGGCGCTGCATCTTGTTATTATGCAAGGAATTGCATGCCTCATTAGGAATGGGCTGGAAGCCTGGCCTGCCGCACCGGACGTCACTCCCCTAAAGAAACGATCCGCTTTGAAGGAGATTCTATGAGAGTGCGCATCATCCTGGTGTTTGTGCTTCTGGCAACGGTGAGCCTTTCTGCACAGACCTTCCGTGGCACGATTCTCGGAACCGTGACCGACCCCTCCGGCGCTGTGGTTCCCGGAGCCAAGGTGACCGTGAAGAACGTGGGTACGGGATTGGAGCGCACCACCGAAACCAGCGCTGACGGCAGCTACGCCCTGCCAGAGCTGCCCATCGGCACCTATACTGTGACAATCACCCTGACTGGGTTTGAGACTTCGGTGACCACCGGCGTGATTGTAGATGTTTCCAGCGAGCGCCGCGTCAATGCGGCCATGAAGACGGGCCAGGTGTCGACGAAGGTGGAGGTTTCAGGCGACCTGCTGCCCCAGGTGGAAACCACATCCACTGAGATTGGGGGTACTCTGACGGCGGAAACAATCGAATCTCTGCCGGTCAACGGACGTGACTACCAGAAACTGATCTACATGAACCCGGGCGTGGCTGGTTCACCGGACCAGATCACCGATTCTCCCGGCTCTTACGGAACCTTTTCCATGAACGGCTCGCGTGGTCGGTCCAACAACTTCTTGCTCGACGGTACCGACATGAACGACGGCTACCGCAACGATCCCGCGATTAACGAGGCCGGAGTATTCGGCGATCCGGCAACCATTCTGCCGCTCGACGCTATTGCCGAGCTGAAAGTGATTTCCAACTATGAGGCGGAATACGGCCGGAATAGCGGCGCTGTGATCGATATTGTTACCAAGAGCGGCAATAACAATCTGCACGGCTCGGGTCTGGAATACCTGCGCACCGATCAGTTGGGCGCCCGCAACTTCTTCAACAACGTCGGCGGGGAAAATCCCTTCCACAACAATCAGTTTGGAGCCGCGCTCGGCGGGCCGATTGTGAAAGACCACACGTTCTTCTACTTCGACTACGAAGGACAGCGCGAAACTGGCGCACAGGGGGGAACGAGCTGCGTGCCCGACCCGGCGCAGATCTCCGCTGACGAGAACTTTATAACTGGCGGCGGCGGAACCGTGAACCCGGTCGCGCTCGCGCTGCTCGCGCGAAATCCATATCCCGCGCCCAATATTCCCGGAACGTTCGGAGGCACGTTGGTCGGTTCCGAGGATTCGGGCTGCCCAAATGGCAACGATCTTTCCACCGCCACGCTGTTCAGCAACAACATCGACAGCCTGATTGGAAAAATTGACCAGAACTTCGCCTCGGGTCTATTGACGGGCCGTTACTACTTCGGAAATAGCACGCAGAGCTTCCCGTTCGCCCAGCTCGCCGGTGGTCTGCTACCCGGCTTCAACACCGTAACGCCCACGCGTGTTCAGCTCGTTTCCGTTTCCTACGTCAAGAATGTGAATCCGTCCCAAGTCAACGAGGCGCGTTTGGGCTGGAACCGGTTTGCCGAAGGTTTCTTCCCTCAAGACAGAACCTTCGATCCCAACTCCATCGGACTGACTACGGGCGTCACCAGTCCCTATGATTTCGGCCTGCCGCAGCTCAGCGTAAGCGGCTTTTCGCCGATCGGAGCCACGAATTCCGTGCCGCGTTCGCGCGTGGACTCGAACTGGCACTTCATCGACAACTACTCTTGGAAGGTCGGCCGGCACAACGTGAAATTTGGCTACGAGTTCCGACGTTCTACCATCGAACTTATCCAGGACAACACCTTCCGCGGAAAGTTGGGCTTCGATCCGCTCACCGATTTTCCAACGCTCACCGGCAACGGATCGCTCACCGCCTTCCTGGAGGGAACTCCCGATAGCGGAAAAATCGCGCAGGGCGACACCCTCCGCCATACCATCGAGAACAATCACAGTTTCTACATCCAGGACGAGTTTCGCGCGACGCAGCGCCTGACAGTCAACTACGGCATGCGGTGGGACTACTTCGGAGTGACGCACGAAAAGAATAATCTCTTTTACCAGATGTCCGCGGCCGACGGAGGCACGGAGCTCCAAGTCGGCAGCCCCGGCGGCCCGAGCGGCCTGTACAGCCCCGACTACAACAATTTCGCACCGCGCGTGGGCTTGGCCTATGACATTACCGGCAAAGGTCAGACAGTGGTTCGGGCAGGATGGGGCCTGTTTTACGATGCCTTCTCGCAAGATATTTTCCTGGGACATATCCCCTACAACTGCGCATTCTGTCCGGGGCCGGCCTATTCGGGGGTCGGGCCAGCTGCGATTTCTTCCGCCGCGCTATCGGGCAACACCCTGGGTGCCGGGCCCATTTTCGCTGGTCCTTCACCACTGGGAGATTTCTTCGGTGCCGCCCCAAACATCCGAACGCCCTACATTCAGAACTTCAATCTGAATGTGCAGCAGCAGTTGGGTAGCAAGATGGTGTTGCAGACGGGCTACGTCGGTTCGATTGGCACCAAGCTCTTCCGCTTCCGTGATCTCAACCAGCCCTCTCAGGCGCAGATCACAGCTTTTGACCTGAGTCAGTGCGCGACTTGGGGCCAGACCGCTCCAAACTGCTTTATCGCAGGTTTCGACGGCCCGGACGGCGTGGATTTCAACGTACCGCGAACCGCCTACCCCAACTTCTTCTATGTTAACCAGGAGGAGTCGACCGCAAAATCCAGTTACAACGCCCTGCAAACCAGCTTGCGGGTGAACGGCTGGCATGGACTGACATCGCAGGCTAACTTTGTCTGGTCCCATTCCATTGACAACGCCAGCGACAGCGATGATTTCATTCCGAACGCCGCCCAGCCGAACAACAGTTTTAATCCCGGTGCGGAACGCGGAAACTCCAATTTTGACATTCGGCGCCGCTTCAGTTGGAGCCTTGGCTACGCTTTGCCCAAACATGGCGGCAGCATGGCGAAGTTCAAAGACGGGTGGGGCTTTGACAGCGCGGTAACCTTGCAGGACGGGCAGCCCTTCACCCTCAATTACAACTTTGAAGGCGACTACTCTGGCAGCGGCGAAGGTTTTGATCGCCCTGATGTAGTCGGTCCGGTTCAGTACGGAAGCGCGCCCTACAATTTCCTGAATCTCGCTTCCTTCCAAGTGCCCTGTACCTTTGGCAATACGACCGCTAACTCGGGCTCTGGCGACAGCAATTGCCTGGCCGGGAGCCGCCATTTCGGAAACTTGGGAAGAAATCAGCTGGTCGCCACCAGCTTTAAAGAGTGGAACTTCTCCGTATTTAAGACCACGCCGATTACCGAACATGTCGAACTCCTGCTCCGGGCGGAATTCTTCAATTTGTTGAACCACCCCAACTTTTCGAATCCGGAACTGCCGGGCTACATCACCGATCCCGCAACCAACGGCCTCGATGCCAACGGACGCGGTATTGGCAATTTGGCGCTTACGGCGACGGGCGACGTAGGCATCGGCAACCCCTTCCTCGGCGGCGGCGGACCGAGAGGGGTTCAGTTCGTGGGTAAGATTACCTTCTAACCTCGGGTCGTAGATGAAAGCCCCTGCCGCTTGCGGCAGGGGCTTTTTGTTGGTCCTTCTGAACAGCTGGTTCCCACCCGTCGTACGTCTTCCGTCACTAGGTCACGCGGTTACCCCGATGTTACGCTGCAGTCGTAACTCCTCCCTCAAAGCGTCTGTCCCGGAGACCTCGATGCGCCGTTCTATCTGCGTCCTCATTGTTGGCGTGTGTTTTGCCGCGCCGGTTTATGCCCACCACCTTAAGCAGGCTGCCACCATTTCGCTGCCGGTGACCACCTCGTCGGCTGCGGCTCGCTCGCTATACGAGAAGGGCATGCAGGACTACGAGAACCTTTACCTGGAGCGCTGCAACGACGATTGGCGCGCGGCCGTGAAGGCAGATCCGAATCTGGCTGTGGCCTGGGCCTGGATCGCCTTCAACAGCAGCAACCCCATGGAGATCAGCGCTGCCCGCGAGAGAGCGAAGGCTCTGGCGCCCAAGCTGACCCCGGGAGAGCAGCTGATGATCGCCTGGATCGTCAAGGTGCAGGAAGGCGATTTCATCGGCGGCATTTCCGCCATGAACGACATGCTCGAGATGTATCCCAAGGATAAGCATCTTCTCTACCTTGCCGGCAACTGGCTGATGCTGGAAGACGGCGACGAACAATCGCAAAGAATCATGGAGAAGGCGCTGGCTATCGACAAAAAGTTTCCAGCCGCGCTCAACGATCTGGCGTACCTCTACGCCCGCAACCGTGATTTTGCCAAAGCCTTTGAGGACATGGATCGCTACGTCGCGCTGCTGCCAAACGAGCCGAATCCGCATGATTCTTACGGCGAACTGCTGCGCATGGCGGGAAATTTTCAAGGATCGCTGCAGCACTACCGGGCCGCGTTGAAGATCGATCCAGACTTTGTCACCTCTCAGGTTGGCCTGGGAGATACTTACGCTCTGATGGGGAACCAGGAGCAGGCGCGGGTTGAATACGATAAAGCCATTCGTTATGCCCACAACGAGGCGGACCGGTTGGCTTACAACATGCAGAAGGCAATGACCTGGGTGCGGGAAGGCAAGTTCGCCGACGCGGACAAGCTATTCCGGGAGATTGCGGAAACAGCGCACGCCAAAGAACAGGATTTGCAGGAAGCGCAAGCCTTCCGGCACCTGGCCGAGTATCAGACGGACGACAATGCCGCGCTGAAGTATCTGCAGAGCGCGGAAGAGTCGCTGGGACATCGCAACACGATTTCGAAGTCCGACAAAGATGAGGAACTCTCCCGCATTCTGCGCAACCGTGCCGTGCGCGCCGCGCATGCCGGCAACCCGGCATTGGCCGACCAGTCTCTGAAGCAGCTCGAGGCCATGGCGACGGGCAGCCGCAACCGCGTGATCCAGAGTTCTTACAACGGCGCGGCTGGCACTCTGCTGATGGATCAGAAAAAGTTCGACGAAGCCATCGCCTGTCTGGAAGAGGACCAGGAAAATCCCTTCACCCTGGAACTTCTGGTGCAGGCCTACTATCAGACCAATCAGTCTGACAAACTCCACCAGGCCGAGGCCAAGCTACGAAGCACGAATGTGCCGACCATGGAGCAAGCCCTCGTGGTGCCCGCCGCGCGCCTGCGCCGCCCGGAGATCTAGGCAGCTTTTACCCGCATCCCTGCAAAGTTGGTCTATACTGCACACTCCAGGCCGGCAGATTTTAGCCGGTGGCGGGAGCCTTTGCTGATAACCGAGTCACGTAAATGAAATCTAAGGTCGATCGACGTTCTCGCCAGAGAGTCGTTACCCGTCTGCCGGTCCGCGTCCGGAGCGCCGCGGGGAATTCCGAGTTGATTGCCCAGACTCGGGATGTCAGCACAAACGGCGTATTCCTCTACACCGAGAATCGCATGGCGGAAGGCTCGGATGTGGAACTAATCCTCATCCTGCCGCCGGAGCTGACCTCGGGCGAGAAATGCTGGGTGTGCTGTCACGCCCGGGTATTGCGGGTGGAACACGGCACGGGCAAGGACTTCGGCGTTGCGGCCGAGATTCGGAAGATGGACATCCTGCCGGAGATTCCCGTCTAGCTTGGCCGCACCGGTGCCCGCTCATTGCACCACTCTTGGTGCAACCAAACCGGTGCCAAGATCGTCGTAACACCCGAAGGAAGGACCATCACCCCCCATGCTTGGCAGAAAACGCATGGGTCTTAATGAACGCAAGGAATTTTTCTTGAGAAAATGCTTCCCCTAGCATCGACCTTAGTGCAATAATTGCGGCCCTAGAATTGCACTGGCCAAACTCGGTACTTAGGCGGGCCTAGTTATGTGGATTGAAAAATTGGCGGACGGTGTGGTGCAGGTGCAAACGCCCATCGGCCCCCGTTATGTGATGCCATCTTTTCTTCAGCGTGTGTATTTTCTCTGGATGTTCCGTCACTTTCCCATTCTTCCCCATGCTGTTCTCAGCAACGGGCAACAACGGCTGATCGACCGGTTGTGTTCCGAGCAAAGGTTTGTCTCCATGGCCTACGCCGATGGAATGGAAGACGCTCCAGTGATCGGCACAGTGGAGAGGCGCCCGACAATGAGGCCAGGGACGCTGCCGCCGCGCCGTCCAGTGGTCAACGAAAGTTCCAGCGGACTGGCTGCGGAAGTACGGCAGCGCTCATAGACGCATCGCCTTCCCCGAATGAGAGTGGCCCACTCTCAACTCAAATTTCTCAAATGCTCTCGTACGCGGCGCACTTTGAAAGTGCGCTCGCCTAGGAATTCGCCTCTTTTCAGAGCTCGCAGTTCTGATGGCAGCGACCGGTATAGGCGATGACCGCGGGTTCGAGAAATGCTACAATCACAAATTGTCTTGCCGGCAGGACTTCCCATCGTGGGCGCGTAGCTCAATTGGCAGAGCAACTGACTCTTAATCAGTAGGTTGTAGGTTCGATTCCTACCGCGCTCACCACTCCCTGAAATCAATCCTTTGTCTTGGAAGTCAACTCTCATCCTGCCCCCTGTCTTAGTTCTTGACCGCTGGACATTTGTTTTCATACGTTTGCGAAAAATATGATTGGCTGATCCAGAATCAGTTGTTCGATTGGCATGTAACGAATTTCATCCACTTCACTAGGAAGATGCGTCTAGGGATAGCTTCCGGAGCACCGGCCACTTGGGTGAGACGGAAGGTATGTGATTCGCTTGCGGGGCATTCGCGGGTTCGTGCTGCTTGGCTCTCCTAAAGTTCTGCCGTGCGCTGCCGATGGATGAAAACAGCGAATGTAAGCGGGAGGAATCGTTAAGTGTTTCCCCCAATTGGAGATGAGTAAAGCCTTATGTCCATCAAAGCTCTCATCGTCGACGACTCCTCGGTCATGCGAAAGATAGTGGACCGCTCCCTGCGCCAGGCAGGTATCGAGATGTCCCAGGTATTTGAGGCTGGCAACGGGGCCGAGGCGCTGGGCGTTCTACAGGAAAACCGGGTTGATCTCATCCTCTGTGACATCAACATGCCGGTCATGGACGGTTTGGAGTTCATCAAGCAGCTGGCCACGGTCGAGAATGCGACGGGGACGCCTGTGGTCATGATCACAACTGAAGGCAGCGAAGCCCATGTGGTGCAAGCTTTGGCCTGTGGTGCTCGTGGCTACATCCGCAAGCCGTTCACTGCGGATCAGGTGAAAGAGCACGTCGTCCCCATATTGGCAGGAAAACCATGACGCCTGTGAATCAACCGCTCACGGCCAGTCACGACCACCACGACTGGATTCCGATGCTTGAACTGGCAACGCAGGAAGTCTTTGAACTCATGCTGGGTAGCCAACTGGTAAAGGCAATAACGCCGACGGACCGGGCGCCCGCGAATATTACCGGCATGGTGGGCCTCGCAGGGCAACTGTGCGGGGTGTTGAGCATTGGTTGTGATGAAAAGGCAGCCGCCCTCATGGCGTCCAAGATGCTGGGCGTTGAACTGAACAAAGTCGGCCAATCAGAGATAGCGGACGCACTGGGCGAAGTCTGCAACATGGCGGCGGGAAACTTTAAGAACAAGATTTCCGGCCTGGGGGATGGCTGCATGCTCTCCCCTCCCTCAGTCATCCAAGGCGGCGACTACAATATCCATTCCATGACAGAAACCCCATCGCTCGAGATCAGCCTCTTGTTTGAAAATATGCCCCTCCATGTGTGCCTCCAAATTCACAGCTAGCTAGCGCTTCAGCTTCGAAAACAGCGGGCCTTGGTTTGCACGGACCGGCGACGGTGTTCCGCGTCCCCGGCGGGTTTCGGGCTGGCATGCCGATCGAAAGAGTCTGACGCCTTTCGCCGCGGTCTCCGATTCCGCCGCGATTTCAGTTCCGCGCTGCCGTTCCCCCGAAGATGGTCGATACCAGCCCGAAGACTTCTTCGATGGCTTCGTCCATTTCAAACGTGAACCGCACCAGGTCTATTCCGTCCAGATTGCGGTGCTCCTTCTGAAGAATGGCCCATGCCGGGTCGGCAACCCAATCTACTCGACGCCGCTCATAGTAGCCGTAACCCATGCCGCGCATGCGGCAGAGCAGATCGCTCAAGTGCACCAGGGCCACCAGTGGTTGCGCGCCTTCACTTTGCTCCGGGGCATGGTGATGCGCGATTACCTGAAGCATATCGTTGGCGAGGTGCCATTTTTCGGCCAGCGCGCGTCCGGTCTCGCAGTGGGTGAATCCCATGGTCGTGCGCTCGGCTTCCTCGATCGGAGTCTGTTCCTGATTAGCGAGCGCGAACGCCGCTGTCAGCTCTTTGGGAAAGGCGATGCAGCTCACCAGAAGTCCAATATCGTGCAATAGACCAGCCATGTATGCCTTGTCGCCGTCGCCGCCGCCCAGCTTGTCGCTGAATTTCCGGCAGACCATAGCGCAGCCCAGCGAATGCCGCCAAAAGAGCGTGGGGTCCAAAGCCCAGCTCTTCGCGGGGAAGGCGTTGCTCAGGCAACAAGTAAGGAGAATGGTTTCAACCTTGCGCAAGCCCAGGCTGATCACAGCTCCCTTGATGGACTCCGGCGACTTCGCCAGGCCGAATAAGGGCGAACTCGCCACGCGCAGGCATTGGGCGGCGATGGTGTTGTCATAAGAGACTAACTTCACCACCTCATCCAGTTTTACGCGCTCAACGGGCAGGTTCAGCAGCTCCAGCAAAGGTATAAAAATTGCTGGAATGGAAGGCATGGTTTCGATGCGCGCCACGCGCTCTCGTATGGTTGCGGCGATGGAGGTTGTCATAGCTTGCCACTCTTGAGGGATGGTTTCCAATACGCAATCGTCCCGGGAAAATGAATCAGATGAAACTTATCGTTCAACTTGAACAGCGACTCGGAAGTTCCAAGAAAAAAATAGCCGCCCAGGTTAAGATTGGTGTAATAGTGGTCGATCACCTTCGCCTTCGAGGGGCCATCAAAATAAATCAGCACGTTGCAGCAGAAAATCAGGTCCATACCCTTCATGAAGAGCATTCGGGAGTCGTCCTGCAAGTTCAGCCGGCTGAAAGTGATCAACTTCTTCACCTCCGGACGCACCTGCAGCTTCTTCTCGTCGATCGGCGAGAAGTATTTGCGCTTGAAATAGTCGGTGGTTGAGCGCAGCGCGTAGTCGCCGTAGATACCGGCTTTGGCGGTTTCGACCGAGCGGTCATTCAGATCGGTAGCCAGGATCTCCACCGTCCAGCCTTTCAGCAGGCGATCGCTTTCCTCGAGCATGTTCATCGCCAGAGTATAGGACTCTTCCCCGGTGGAGCAGCCCGCACTCCAGATGCGCAGCCTCTTTACTATCTGCTTGCTCTTGTCCTCTACCAGTTCGGGCAGGATTACTTTGCGCAATGCGTCAAGCTGAGGCGGGCTTCGAAACAGGCAGGTTTCTCCAATGGTGACTTCGTTGAGTAACTGCCGGATTTCCGCATCCCGGCTCGAATGTACGGTAAGAAGATCCCAATACTCGCGTGGAGAATGGACTCCCAACTGTTTCATCCGGCGACCGCAGGCGTCCGCCATCAGATAGAGTTTTTCCTCCAGCTGAAAAATGCCGCACACCTTGTACACCAGATCGCGAATTTGCCGGAAGACGGGGTCCACGGGTCCGCCACCTTTTGAAGGGGACGGCATGGTCGTAGCGATTTGCATGCCGGTTATCATTTTGCTCGAGGCTCCAGGATGATGGGATGGTTCTCGGGGGAGGCGGTGCGAGGTGCACGGCTTTGCAACACGCGTCGCGTGATTTCTTGTCCCAGTTGATCGAGGGGATAAACGGCATCGGCCTGCCCCGAGGCAAACACCAGACCCGGCATCCCCCATACCACAGCAGAGGCTTCGTCTTGAATGATCACTTCACCGCCCTTCTCGCGAATGTGTTGCGCTCCGATCACTCCGTCGGAACCCATGCCGGTCATGACGACCCCAAGAACACTGGTCCCAAAGACTTGAGCCACAGATCGAAACAGCACATCGACCGCCGGACGGCACGAGTTCTCAGGTGCGTCTTGATTCAGTTCCAGACGCGAGCCCACGCCGGCGCGCTTGACTGTCATGTGAAAGTTGCCGGGGGCAATCCAGGCGTGTCCGGCGGAAAGAATGACTCCCGCGATACCTTCTTCCACAGGAATGGCGGAGCGGGCAGCCAGCCGGTCCGCCAGCAGGCGGGTGAAGATCGGAGGCATGTGCTGTACCAGAACAATGGGAACGGGAAAATCCTTGGGAATCCGGGGCAGCACTTCCGCCAGCGCGTTAGGACCGCCTGTGGAGGTGCCGATGGTTACAATTTCAATGTGCCGGTTGGCCGGTCTTTTTACTTTGACTGTCGGACGAGGCGGAGGCAACGATTTGAGTTTGACGGCTGACCCGCCGCACAAGGCCTTGATCTTGGGAAGGAGTTCGGCGCGAATCGCTGCGACGGCGGCGGCGGGACTGCCGGTATTGCTGGGTTTCGTCGCGTAATCGGATGCGCCCAGGGACAAAGCATCCAGAGTCGCTGACGCCCCCCGCTCGGTGAGTGTACTGAACATGACGACCGGCAGTTTGGGATACAGCTTGCGCAATTCCACCAGAGTCTCCAGCCCGTTCATCACCGGCATTTCGATGTCGAGTGTAATCAGGTCAGGATGGAGCTGCGAAATCTTCGCCAGCGCAATATGACCGTCGCTGGCCGAACCCACCACTTCGAGCTCCGGGTCCGTCCCCAGAGTTTCACACAGCAGCCTGCGAATCACTACCGAATCATCCACGACAAGGATGCGAATGGGTGTCATAAGAATTCGTCAGATCCCGTAGCCGGTGCCCCAGCAGAAAATTTACAAGCCCGCGCGCGCTGCCATGCTCCGCGAGCCTTGATCAACCGGCTGTTCTTCGCCCGCGCTAATTTTGAACTTCTCGACCAGGCGGCGAAGCTCGGCCGAGGTCTCCACTAGCTGCTGTGCCGCTTTCTGCGTATCGCCGGCGCCGCGCGACGTGCTCTCCGCCGCCTGCGCC
>Ga0182015_10006706_pt1 | contig 11459 bp, 9 predicted proteins | sample 712P3MmetaG_FD_120478 | JGI IMG/M metagenome (GOLD analysis project Ga0182015, IMG submission 120478) | Permafrost microbial communities from Stordalen Mire, Sweden - 712P3M metaG | ecosystem: Environmental > Terrestrial > Soil > Wetlands > Permafrost | place: Sweden: Stordalen | collected...
CCGAGGCAATAGCCGATGATATTGGCTTCCTTCTCGCCGGTCGCCGCCGCCATCGCGTCGAGCGCGGCGAGCGGCCCTTCTTTCATGTAATCCTCGAAGCTCTTGCCGCTAAGTCGTTCATCCGGATTGACCCAGGAGATCACGAACACCGTATGGCCCCGGCCGACCGCCCAGCGGATAAACGAATTCTGCGGCCGCAGATCGAGGATGTAGAACTTGTTGATCCAGGGCGGGATGATCAGCAGCGGCCGCCGCTTCACGGTGGCGGTGGTGGGCGCGTATTGGATCAACTGGATCAGGTCGTTCTGGTAGACGACCTTGCCCGGCGTCGTCGCGACATTGCCGCCGATATGGAAGGCCTCCATGTCGGTCATGCTGATTGCGAGGCGACCCTTGCCACGCTCCAGATCGTCGAGCAGGTTCTTGAGGCCGTTGACCAAATTCTCGCCGCGGCTTTCGAGCGTGGCGCGCAGCACCTCGGGGTTGGTCATCACATAGTTGGACGGCGCCATCGCGTCGACGAATTGCCGCGTGTAGAAATCGACCTTGCGCCCAGTTTGCGCATCGAGCCCGCCCACCTCCTTGACCGCGCCCTGGATGCAGCGCGCGGTCAACAGGTAGCTCTGCTTGATGAAGTCGAAGACCGCGTTGTCGCTCCACGCCTTGTCGCGAAACCGCCGGTCGTCGGCCACGACCTCTACCACCGGCTCGGTCGGCTGCCCCATCAGCCGCTCTGTGGTGCGCTGCCACAAGGTCAGGTAATCGCCCCACAGCGCCATCTGCGCCTCGATCAGCCGGCCGGGGTCGGCCATCATCCGCGTGGTCAGCTCGAAGAACGCGGCGCCGATCGCCATCGGGTCGGCCATGCCCATTCCGCCGCCGCCCTCTTGCTGGCGGGCGAGGAACTCGCTGACCAGCCGCTGGCTTTTCTCGGCGATCTCGGCCATCTGACGCGACAGGTCGGCCGGATCGACCGCCGCCCCGGCGCCCGCGGCCGCCGCTTTGCCGCCGCTTGCATCGTTCATCGCGTTTCCCGTCGCTCTATTGCTACGTCCCCACGGGATCGAATCCCGCAGGATCAAATGTAGTGACGCGCGAGCCGCGATCTAATACACCAATTCGATTGTGAAGCCGTGATCCGCTTGCCGCCGAACTCTGTCGGTCGGGCGGAAACGGTGCTGCGGCCGAAGGCTTGGGGCCTCGCTGATGATGGTGCGTATTATCCGCCGTCGCACCGGCGGGTCGGCAATCTGCTTCGGGTTCTTTCTCGCCGCCGCGCTGTCGGGCTGCAACGGGCCGATCGAGGGGCCGATCGAGGCGTACCGCTCGCTCTCCGGGCTCAACAAGAACGACCCGGACCCGGCGCTGGCCCCCTTCAATGCCAATCTCGACCAGGCCCAGACCGGTTCTTACCCGAACCTCGCAAGCGTCCCGCCGCCGCCGAGCGTGGCCTCGACCGTCGCGGAGCGTCAAAAACTCGCGGAGAATTTGACCGGCGAGCGCAGCAGCGCCGAGGCGAAGGATGCCAGCGGTCAGCCCGGAACGGCGACGAGCGGCCCGGTGCCGCCCCCGCCGCCGATCCCGCCATCGATCGCCGCGCCCGAGATGGCCGCTCTGCCGCCGCCAACGCCGCAGCCGGAAACGCCTATCCCGCCGATGCGCAAGATGGACGAGCCGCCGGTTCCGCCGCCGCCGGATACCGCGATGGAAACGCCGCAAATCGGCAATGTGCCGGGGGTCGCGCCGCCACGGCCGCCGGCGCCGCAGGGCCACCCATCGGCTATCCCGCCGCCGGCGCCGTCGGCCTTGCCGGCGGCGGCGGTGCAGTCCGGAAACCCGTTGCCGCCGCAGCCGCAGGCGACGCTGGCGCCGCCCCAGGTGTCGCCCGAGGTCGCGGCGCTGCCGCCGCCCAAGCTGCCGCCGACGCCGATGATCGTCGCCTCGCTCGACGCGTCGCCTGGCCCCGCGGCGCTCGGCGACGACGAGCAGGCACGCCTCGCGCAGGTGGTCACGCAATATCAGGCCAAGCCGCGTCCGGTGCGCGTCGTCGCCTATGCCGCGCCGGGGGTGGGCGGCGCCGAGCAGCTCGACGCCTTTCGCGGCGCGCTCGATCGCGCGCAGAAGATCGCCAAGGAGCTCGCCGACGCGGGCATTCCGGCGAAGCAGATCCAAACCCAGGCGGCGCCGGCCAGCGCGAACGCGCCGGCGGGCCGGGTCGAAATTCAGTTGCTCCAATGAACGCTCCAGTGAAGCTCCTCGGAGGAAGTCGTTGAGATCGAGTTTCAAAATCGCCGTGGCCGGGCTCGGCACGGTCGGCGCCGGGACCTTGCAGCTGCTTCAGCGCCAGGCCGACCGTCTGGCCGTGCGAGCCGGGCGACCGATCGTCGTGACCGCCGTCTCGGCCCGCGACCCGCAGCGAGATCGCGGCGCCGATCTCGCGGGGGTGCGGTGGTACGAGGACGCCGCCGCGCTGGCCTCGATCCCGGAGGTTGAGGCGGTCGTCGAGCTGATCGGCGGCGCCGAGGGGGTGGCGCGCCGCGTGGTCGAGGCCGCGCTCGCCAATAAGAAGCATGTCGTCACCGCCAACAAGGCGCTGATGGCCGAGCATGGCACCATGCTCGCCGAGCAGGCCGAGGCGCAGGGCGTCGCGCTCGCCTTCGAGGCGGCGGTCGCCGGCGGCATCCCGATCATCAAGACCCTGCGAGAGGGTCTCGCCGGGAACCGCCTCAGCCGCGTCTATGGCATCCTCAACGGCACCACCAACTACATCCTGACGACGATGCGCGAGAGCGGCCGCGATTTCGCCGAGGTATTGGCCGAGGCGAAGGCGCTGGGCTACGCCGAGGCCGACCCGAGCTTCGACATCGACGGCGTCGACGCGTCGCACAAGCTGGCGATCCTCGCCAGCGTCGCCTTCGGCCGACCGGTGGATCTGGCTGGCGTCTACACCGAGGGCATTCGCCACGTGTCGCGGCTCGATATCGATTTCGCCGCGGAGCTCGGCTACCGCATCAAGCTGCTCGGCATCGCGCGGTTGACCGAGCATGGGCTCGAGCAGCGTGTCCACCCCTGCATGGTACGGCGCGAGACGCCGATCGCCGCAGTCGAGGGCGTGTTCAACGGCATCGTCGCCGAGGGCGACTTCGTCGGACAGCTGATGCTCGAGGGCCGCGGCGCCGGCGCCCACCCGACCGCCTCGGCGGTCGTCGCCGATCTCGTCGACATCGCCGCCGACCGGTTCGTCCCGCCGTTCGGCGTTCCGGCGGCGGCGCTGGAACGCCTGCCCGGCGCGCCGATGGAACGGCACATGGGCGCGTATTACATCCGCCTCATGGTGCTCGATCAGCCCGGCGTCATCGCCGATATCGCCGCGGCGCTGCGCGACCAGCAGGTCTCGATGGAATCGATGATCCAGCGCGGCCGCGCTCCGGGCGGGGCGGTGCCCGTGGTGTTGACCACGCACGGCACCGTCGAGGCGGCGATGCAGAAGGCGCTCGCCGCGATCGCCCAGTTCGCCACCGTGGTCGAACCGCCGCGCATGATCCGCATCGAGGATTTCTAGATGATGACCCGCGAGACCATCGTTCGTCGTCATTCCCGCTTTTTCGGGAGGGACGACGCAATATGATCGGATCGCGCTCGAAATCGAAAAATTAGGGAGGAGACCGTGGCAGACGCTCCGAAAATGGACCGCAACCTCGCGCTCGAGGCGGTCAGGGTGACCGAGATCGCCGCACTATCGGCCTCGCGGCTGATGGGTCGCGGCGACGAGAAGGCCGCCGACCAGGCTGCCGTCGACGCGATGCGCCAGGCGTTGAACGGCCTCACGATCGACGGCACCGTCGTCATCGGCGAGGGCGAACGCGACGAGGCGCCGATGCTTTATATCGGCGAAAGGGTAGGGACCGGGCAGGGGCCCAAGATCGACATCGCGCTCGACCCACTGGAAGGCACCACGATCACCGCCAAGGGCGGCGGCAACGCGCTCGCGGTGCTGGCGATGGCCGACGCCGGCGGCTTCCTCAACGCGCCCGATGTCTATATGGAAAAGATCGCGGTCGGCGGCGGCCTGCCGGAGGGGGTTGTCGATATCGACGAGGAGCCGGGCATCAATTTGAAGAACCTGGCTCAGGCCAAGAAGGCCGACATCGCCGACCTCGTCGTCTGCATTCTCGATCGGCCGCGCCACGCCGAGCTGATCGCCAAGGTGCGCGCTGCGGGCGCGCGCATCATGCTGATCGGCGACGGCGACGTCAGCGGCGTCATGGCGACGTCGGATCCGGAGACCGGCATCGACATCTACATGGGTTCGGGCGGCGCGCCGGAGGGGGTGCTGGCCGCGGCGGCCCTGCGCTGCATCGGCGGGCAGATGCAGGGTAAGCTGCTGTTCCGCAATGACGACGAGCGCGGTCGCGCGCATCGCCTCGGCATCACCAATTTCGACCGCAAATACGGGCTGCTTGACCTCGCGCACGGCGACGTGATGTTCGCCGCGACCGGCGTCACCCACGGCACGATGCTGCGCGGCGTGCGCCGCTTCCCGGGCGGCGCGACGACGCATTCGGTGGTGATGCGCTCGCGCACCGGCACGGTGCGCTACATCGAGGCGAAGCACGATCTGACCCGCAAGGACAGTTTCGCCAGCTTCGCGCGCTAGGGTCGATTCGCTGGCGTGGGCCGCTTCCCTGCCTCGGCGTCGCCGGGCTTGCCCCGGCCACCAACGTCTCCCCGCTTCGGCCTGGGGGCAACGCGCGAAGTGCTGTAGTCCGGACGGATTGGGTTTTGTCAGACGCGGGGTCGGGGTGGGGGATGGCGCGGCGTTTCTCGGGGTCGAGCGTTCGGCCGGCGGCCGGCGCTGGCGCTTGCGCGGCGTCGGCCTCGCGGAGGCGGCGCGTTTCCTCAGCCCCCGCCTGCGCGACCAGCTTACCGACCCGGCGCATCTGAAGGACATGGACCGCGCCGTCGAGCGCCTCGTCCGCGCCATAAGCGACGGCGAGAAGATCGTCGTCTTCGGCGATTACGATGTCGACGGCGCGACCTCGGCGGCGCTGCTGCTGCGCTTCTTCGCGGCGGTTGGCGCGACGGGCGGGCTCTACGTGCCCGATCGGATGCGCGAAGGCTACGGGCCCAACGCGGCGGCGCTGCTGCGGTTGAAGGCGGAGGGCGCGGGGCTCGTCATCTGCGTCGATTGCGGCACCACCGCGCACGACGCGCTGGCGGCGGCCAAGACCGCCGGCCTCGACCTCGTCGTCATCGATCACCACGTCGCCGAGCCGCTGCTGCCGAGCGCGGTCGCGGTGGTCAACCCCAACCGGCTCGACGACGCGAGCGCGCATGGCTGCCTCGCGGCGGTCGGCGTCGCCTTCCTCCTGGTCGTCGCCGCCAACCGCGCGTTGCGCGACGCCGGCTGGTACCGCGTTCGGACCGAGCCCGATCTGATGCAATGGCTCGATCTCGTCGCGCTTGGCACCGTGTGCGACGTCGTGCCGTTGACCGGGCTCAATCGCGCGCTGGTGGCGCAAGGGCTCAAGATCGCGCGGCGCGGCGCCAACCCCGGTATGGCCGCGCTCGCCGCGCTCGGCGCGGCGCCCGGACGCGTCGAGCCGATCGATGCCTACCAGCTCGGCTTCGTGCTGGGGCCGCGGGTCAATGCCGGCGGCAGGGTCGGCATCGCCGATCTCGGCGCGCGCCTCTTGTCGACCGACGATCCCGTGCTCGCGGCGGAATGGGCGCAATACCTCGACGGCTACAACAAGGAACGCCGCGAGATCGAAGCGCGCACCCTGGAAACGGCGATCGAGCTGGTCGAGCGCCAGAACACCGACTCGCCGGTGCTGGTCTTCGCCGCGGCCGAAGGCTGGCACCCCGGCGTCATCGGCATCGTCGCGGCGCGGCTGCGCGAGCGCTACGAGCGCCCGGCCTGCGTCGTCGCCCTCGCCGACGGCATCGGCCGCGGCTCCGGCCGCTCGATCCCCGGCCTGGCGCTCGGCTCGGCGGTGATCGCCGCGCGCCAATCGGGGCTGCTCATCACCGGCGGCGGACACGCGATGGCGGCCGGCTTCACCGTCGCCGCCGACCGCCTCATCGAGCTGCAGTCGTTCCTCGCCGAGCGGCTCAATGACGGGCTCGACCGGGCGATCCTGGTGCCGGAGCTGGCGATCGACGTCGCGCTCTCGGCCGAGGGCGCGCAGGGCGATCTCATCGCCCAGCTCGAGTCGCTGGCGCCGTTCGGCTCGGCCAATCCCGAGCCACGCTTCGCCTTCCCGATGGTGCGCGCCGCCTATGTCGAGCCGGTCGGCATCGGGCATCTGCGGCTTCGCGTCGCCGATGCGCTGAGTTCCACGGGCGGCGGCGCCTCGCTCAAGGCGATCGCCTTCCGCGCCGCCGACACGCCGGTCGGCCGCCTCCTCGCCGAGGCCAAGGGCCGAGCGATCCACCTCGCCGGCCATCTGCGCCGCGACACCTGGCGCGGCGGCGACGCGGTGCAACTGGTTGTCGACGACGCCGCGATCGCGGAGACCCCGCATGGTTGACCAAACGGACGTTCCCGAGCCGGTGCACGAGCATCACCAACACTCCGAGCATGCGGATGCCGGGTTTCGCCGTTGGGCGGCGATCTATGTCGGCGTGGTCGCGATGCTGCTGGCGATCTCATCCTTGGGCGGCGGCAAGGCGACCAAGGAGATGCTCGGCGCCGCCATCCGCGTCTCCGACACTTACGCCTTCGCCCAGGCCAAGTATCTGCGCGAAACCGCTTACGAGCTTGCCGCCGACCAGCTCGAAGCCGAGATCACGGCGCAGCCGGCGATGCCCGACGCCGCCATGGCGGCGATAACCGCGTCGATCGCCCGCGATCGCGCCGCCGCCGCGCGTTACGCCAGCGATCCGGCAGGCGGGGAGGGGCGCAAGGAACTACTCGCCCGGGCCAAGGAATGGGAAGCCGCGCGCGACCGCGCCGAAGCGCAAGACCCCAATTTCCAGTTCGCCGCGGCGATGTTCCAGATCGCGATCGTCCTCGGCTCGGTCGCGATCGTCGCCGCTTCGGGCGCGCTCCTCGGCCTCAGCGCCGCGATCACCGTATTGGCGGCGGCGCTGACCGTGAACGGTTTCCTCCTCGTCGTGCACCTGCCGCTGGGGTGACGCGCTTAGGTCGGCTCGGCTGACATGATCTCCGTCGTACCGCCGTCGAGTTCGGCGAGGTTGCGCCCGCGCGTCTCGGGCAATAGCATCAGCATCACGATCATCAGCCCCGAGGCTATCGCGCTGAACAGCGCGATCGTCGTCCCGAGATCGAGGCTCTGGCTGACATAGCCGACCATGGTCGGGAAGAAAGAGCCGATCGCGCGCCCCGAATTGTAGCAAAAGCCCTGGGCGTTGCCGCGCACCTCGGTCGGGAACAGCTCGGTCATGAACGGTCCCATCGGCGGAAACTTCATCAACAGGACGATATTGAGCGGGATGCCGGCGAGCAGCAGCGCCGAATTGCCCATCGGCACGAACATGTAGAGCAGGATGAAGACGAACGACAGGATCGCCGACCACAGGAACGTCCATTTGCGCCCGATTTCGTCGCTGAGGAACGACCCCAGCAGAAAGCCGCACAGCGCGCCGAAGATCTGCACGAGCAGGAACCCGCCGGTGCTGGTCGCCGACAAATGGCGCACCGTGCGCAGATAGGTCGGCATCCAGATGCCGATCGCATAGCCGCTGCCCTGCGCTCCGGCGACCATCAGCGACACCTTGATCGTGGTCGCGAGATGGACGCCGCGGAACGCCGAGAACAAATGCGAGAAGCCGACCGGCGCACGTTCTTTCTGTCGCGTCCGAAAGATTTCCGGCTCGTCGATATGACGGCGGATCCAGAACACGAACACAGCGGGAACCAGCCCGATGCCGAACAGCACCCGCCAGGCGAGCGACTCCGGCAACATCCAGTAGACCGCGGTGTAGACCAGCGCCGACGCGCCCCAGCCGACCGCCCAACCGGTCTGCACCAGACCGACCCCGCGCCCGCGATACTTGTCGCGGATCACCTCGCCCATTAGCACCGCGCCGGCCGCCCACTCGCCGCCGAAGCCGAAGCCGTGCAGCGCGCGCAGAATGAAAAGCTGCTCGAAATTCTGCGCGAACGCGCACAGGAAGGTGAAGATCGAGTACCACAGGATGGTGATCTGCAGCATCTTCACCCGGCCGAACCGGTCGGCGAGCGTGCCGCTGAACCAGCCGCCGAACGAGGAGACCAAGAGGGTCACCGTGCCGATGAGGCCGGCCTCGCCGCGCGACAGACCCCAAATCCCGATCACCGTCGGGATCACGAAGCTGTACATCTGCACGTCGAACGCATCGAGGGACCAGCCGCCAAAGCAAGCCAGCATCGTGCTGCGTTCTTTCGCCGTCAGCTCGCGGAACCAGGCCAGCATCGTTTCCTCCGAGAATCTTGCCTTTTGGCGCATTGTCTTTGGTCGGAAGTGAAGCCGATAATCACCGGCGCTGTCACGCCAAAGATGAGCGAAGCCGCCATGCGAAGCGCAACCGACCGCCTAGGGGACCGAGACCGGGACCGGGACGTGCTGATTGTGGTCGACGTGCAGAACGATTTCTGCCCGGGCGGCGCGCTCGCCGTCCCGGGCGGCGACGCGATCGTGCCGGCGGTCAACCGCCTCGCCGACGATTTCGCGCACGTGGTGCTGACCCAGGACTGGCATCCGGCGGGCCATGCGTCCTTCGCCAGCGCGCATCCCGGCCGCCGGCCTTACGAGACGGTCGAATTACCCTACGGCCCGCAAATCCTCTGGCCGGATCATTGCGTGCAGTCGACGCCGGGCGCCGCGTTCCACCCCGGGCACGACATTCCCCATGCCGAGCTCGTGCTGCGTAAGGGTTTCCATGCGGCGATCGACTCGTACTCCGCCTTTCGCGAGAACGACCGCCGCACCGCGACCGGCCTTGCCGCCTATCTGCGCGAGCGCGGCTTCGAGCGGGTGACGCTGTGCGGGCTCGCCACGGATTTCTGCGTGCTTTATTCGGCGCTCGACGCGCGCGAGGCGGGATTCGCGGCGAGCGTGGTGCTCGATGCCTGCCGAGGCATCGACGTCGAAGGCTCGCTCGCCCGCGCGATCGACGCAATGCGCGCCGCCGAAGTGACGCTTGTGTAGTCGCGAAGGGGGAGTCGCCACAATAAAAAGGGGCCATCCGACTGATGGCCACCGAGGAACACCCACGAATTGCTAAATTCCGGGACCCGACGTGCGGGAGATTATTCCTTCCTCAATGAACGCGCGGCTTTCGGCGAAGTTCCGTCGCCGTCAACGGGGGCCGCGCTCGCTTAGCTCGGCGTCAGCCGGCGCGGGATCGGGCGCAGCGGTCGGCGTTCGACCTGGAAGGTCGGCTGCGGGCGCGGCGCCGCTGGGAAGGTCGGCGCGGCCTCGCCCTCGCGCGGCGGCATGCGGCGCGCCGCCGACAGCGGCGGCCGCCGGGCCGGGCCGGCGCCCGGCGCCTTTTTCACCGGCTTCTCGGTCGGCTGCACCAGGAGTTTGGAGCCGTCGATCTTCGTGCCGTTGAGGCCGTCGATCGCCGCCTTGGCCGACTTCTCGGTGGCGATGTCGACAAACCCATAGCGCAGCCGCGCGCCGGTCACCGGATCGCGCGCGATCGCCGCGCTCAACACCATGCCGAACGGGTCGAACGCCTCGGCCAGCCGCTCGTCCGAAAAATCGGCCGGCAAATTGCCGACAAAGACATTCCCTTTATGAGCACGCGAACGCATTGACCCCCGGCCCCTTGCGGTATTCCCGATCTATTGCGCCTAAGTTGTGGTCGCCACCCCCGCTCGTCAACGTGCCGGGCTCGCCTTGAGGCGCATTGCCGCAATGCGGCAATGGCGACAACGTCCCGAACGATGCGGGCGTTGCATCGTCGGGGCGATCCGCGCGAGCATCGGCCTCGCGGCCGACAAGGAGGCGAACTCATGATCCCACGCGAGCGCGTGCCCTATTCGGCGATCGTCGACCGCCCGCCTTTGAAGCTTCCCCGCGGGGCCCGGATCGTCGCTTGGCCGATCGTCAACCTCGAGGTCTGGGACATTTCGCGGCCGATGGCGCGCCAGGTGCTGCCGGCGCCGACCGGCCAGGTGCTGCTGCCCGACGTGCCGAACTGGTCGTGGCACGAATACGGGATGCGGGTCGGGGTCTGGCGCTTCTTCGATCTGTTCAAGCGGCTCGGCATCCGCCCGACCGTGTCGATCAACGCCCGCGTCTGCGAGGACTACCCGCGCGTCGCCGAGGCCTGCCACACCGCCGGCTGGGAGTTCATGGGCCATGCCTATGAGCAAGGCCCGATGCACCTGGTCGACGACCAGAAGGCGATGATCGACAAGTCGATTGCGGTCATCGAAAAATTCACCGGCCAGAAGCCGGTCGGCTGGCTCGGGCCGGGCCTCACCCAGACCTACGAAACGCCGGAACTCTTGGCCGCCGCAGGGATCAAATACATCGGCGACTGGGTCTACGACGACGAGCCGACCGAGATCGCGACCGCCAACGGCCCGCTCATCACGCTGCCCTATTCGGTGGAGCTCAACGACATCCCGATGATGATCGTGCAGCACCACGAATCCGAATACTTCACCCGGCGCTGCATCGACACCTTCGACCGCCTCTACCAGGAGGGCGAACACCGCGCCAAGATCATGGCCGTGGCGATCCACCCCTACATCTCCGGCCAGCCGCACCGGATCAAATATCTCGAAGCGGTCTACGATCACATCGCCCAGCACACCGGCGTGCTGCACTGGAACGGGGTCGAGATATTGGATTGGTATCAGAAACAGAAATAATCGCTTCCCGGCGAAAGCCGAGACCCGTGGTTGTGCAAGTCTCGACGTGCGTAAGTTCTTGGCCCCCTCCGTGAGCAATTTTGAAAGACGGATTGGCGGCTGAGACATGGGCCCCGGCTTTCGCCGGGGAGCGCTAAGACAAGGATGGTGCCGATGCTGCCCACCGAACGCCTCGATTATTCGCCGATCTCCCACCGCAAGAAGCTGGCGCTGCCCGGCGGGGCGCGGCTGGCGCTGTGGGTCATCGTCAATGTCGAGGAATGGGACATCAACGAGACGATGCCGCGCAGCGTCTTGACCCCGCCGGCCGGCGGCTCGCCGATGCCCGACATCCCTAATTGGGCGTGGCACGAATACGGCAACCGCGTCGGCTTCTGGCGCATGCTCGAAGTGTTCGACGACCTCAGCGTGCCGGCGGTGCTGGCGATCAACGGTTCGGCGATCGCCCGCTACGGCGCAATCGTCGAGGCCGCCAAGGAGCGCGGCTGGGAATTCATCGGTCATGGCTTCAGCCAAAAGAACATGCAGAAGGTTGCCGACGAGGCCGCCGACATCGCCCGCACCGCGGCGGCAATCCGCACGGCGACCGGCAAACCCCCGCGCGGCTGGCTCGGCCCCGGCCTCA
>Ga0182015_10006707_pt1 | contig 11458 bp, 9 predicted proteins | sample 712P3MmetaG_FD_120478 | JGI IMG/M metagenome (GOLD analysis project Ga0182015, IMG submission 120478) | Permafrost microbial communities from Stordalen Mire, Sweden - 712P3M metaG | ecosystem: Environmental > Terrestrial > Soil > Wetlands > Permafrost | place: Sweden: Stordalen | collected...
GCGGCCTGCGCCAGTTCCAGGCGTTCCGCCGCATCTTCGATCCGCTTGCGCGCGGCCACTTTGTCGGTGACTTCGACGGCGTGAATCAGGATGCCCTCGACCTTCCCTTCCGGGTCACGCAGCGGCTGATAGACAAAGTCGAAGTACCCCTCGTCGGGCAGACCGGCTGCCGACCGGTTCAGCTTCGCCATCATTTCCCGCCCGACGTAAGGCTCACCGGTGCGATAGACCTTCTCGCGCAGCTCGTTGAAGCCCTGGGACTCGATCTCGGGCAAACTTTCGCGGATGGTCTTTCCGATAAAGTCCGCCGCGCTGGTGCGGCCGGTCATGCGGACGTAGTAGTCGTTGACATAAATCCATCGCTGCTCGGGGCCACTCAATAACCCAATGCCGGCCGGCGCCTGGCCCAGCAGATCCTGGAGTCGATAGCGTCCTAAGTCAGCGGTCGCGGAAGCGCCGGTTTCGGGATGAGCTGCGGGATAATTCATGCTTCCTTTCGGCGCGCGTGCCCATTTCTCCCGAGGCGCTCTTTGATTCAATGCGAAATGAAGCACCGGTTTTGGGGAATTCGACATTTCGAACTCCTTGGATGCAAAAAGTCGAGATAGCTCTGGCCGGAAATTCGGGAATGCAGGAAGGCGATGCAACCAGGTTTCAAATACGTCGAATCAAATGCATCGAACCCAGCGCAGGCCTGTTCGTCCCTTTATTGTCCGCTCTCGGTCGACTTGATGAAGCTCTCCACATCGTCGTGGAACTGTTTAAGGACCTCTTCCCTGACGTAGATCATGTGCCCGGCTTCGTAGTAGTGATAGCTGATGTTCGACTGCAGGGCATTCGGAATCTGGAGGTGGTGCATCTCGTACTCGCCCTCGAAGTAGGGCGTGGCCAGATCGTAGTAGCCGCCCGCCAGCAGGACCTTCATCTTCGGGTTCATCTTCATGCGGTAGGCGAGGTCGGGCATGACGTTGGTGCCGCCTTCCTGTTCGCCGCCGGGGCCGAACGAGCCAGGGGTTCGATGGCGCATGTCCCAGGTGAAGTCGCCGCCGGAGCGGCCCGAAGGGAAGTAGGTGCCCTGCAGGCCGTACTTCAGGTCCTTGCGGAGATAGTCGTTGATGGCGGCGGTCCATGCCGAGGTGATGGCGTCGCTCTGCGGGTCATATTGCGCGCTCTCGCTGAGGGGATCGACGTCCGGACCCTGGAAGCGAGTGTCGAGGCGGCCGATGGTGGTTCCTTCGTCGAGCTTGAGGGTTTTGGAGAAATTGCCGCCTACCACGCGCAGGTTGGCGCGGATGAGGTAATCGACGGGCAGGCCTGTATAGGTGTGGAGCTTTTCGGCGACGGCATGCTTTTGGTCGTCGGAAAGCTGGCTGCCCTGAAGGAGCGCGGCCATGTAATCGCCGAGGGCGTACTTTTCGACTTCGTCGAGGAAGGGACGAAGCGCGGGAGGCTGGTTAGGGAGCTTGTGAAAATACCATGCGGTCGCGGCGTAGGTGGGCAGCGCCAGGGCATAGGCCTGGTCGACGCCGGGGTTCTGGTTGGGATCGTCGACTGAGTTGTCGAAGCTCAGAATCTGGGAGAGGAGAATGATGCCGTTCAGGTCGACGCCGCGGAGATCGGCTGCGAGCACGGCGGAGCGGGGGGTGCCATAGCTTTCGCCGAAGAGGTACTTCGGGGAATTCCAGCGGTTGTATTTAGTCAGGAATTTCAGAATGAAATGGGTAAAGGCCTGGCCGTCGGGGTCGACTCCGTAGAACGCCTTGGCCTTTTCTTTGCCGAAGGTGCGGCTGAAGCCGGTTCCGGGTGCGTCGATGAAGACCAGATCGCTGGTGTCGAGCAGCGAATACTGATTGCTGACCATCTTGTAGGGGGCTGCTTCCTGGTGATCGGCGTCCGGGACGACAATGCGCTGGGGGCCGAAGGTTCCGAGATGCAGCCACATGGTTGCCGAACCGGGACCGCCGTTGTAGATGAAGGTGACGGGGCGGCGGGTCTCGTCGGTCGTGTCCTTTTTGAAGTAGGCGACATAAAAGATGCGCGCGGTCGGGGGCGCTTCGGCGGGATCGGCGGGGGCTTTGACGCCTGAGTCCGGCAGCAAACTGCCGTCGGGAGCAAGGGTCGCATCCTGTGCGTCGGTTGCGCCTACTGTGATGGTTCCGGCGACGGCGCGGTAGGAGACAGGCTGGCCGCCAATGGTCACCGAACCTTCGGTGATTGAATCCGGGGCTGCGGTGGTTTGGGACGCAGCGGATTTCGCTTCGCCGCCCCTTTCAGCGGGTTTGTCGCTGGGTTTGTCCTGGGCCGCGGCGACAGAAATTGTGCATGCGGCTGCTACGAATACAGCGAAGAGGGCCAGCTTTTTCTGCGAAACAGAAACCATCGATCCACCTCGGATTTTGGAGTGAAAGCCGAGTATAACGTCATCGGTTGTAGCAAGCTCCTGATTCCGCACGGCGGTCTAAAATTGCCGCCAGCGGCCGTAGAGCGGCAAAAAGCCGCCAGAGGGCGCCAAGATGGGACGGATACGGGGGTTTTCGAGGGCGCTTCGCGTAACGATTCGCCGTTCCATGGCGTCTAACTAGCCACACTGTGCTGCTTCGCGGGAATTCTGGTCCTGCCGCATTTTGCGATTCTTGAAGAGGTCCCCATGCATTGTTCCCCCCTTCGCCCGTATCTCGGCAGCGTTTTCGCAGTTTTGATTTCTGCGACTCTGACTTCGGCGCAGCAGCCCACTAACCGCATCGTTCAGGAGATCGATTCGCGCTCGACGGCGGCCCTGCCCGGGTCGGTCAATCCCCGGGTTGCATCGCGCTACGATGTCGGGCGACTCGATCCGGCGACGCCACTTAACGGCGTCACGATTTACTTCCAGCCCACAGCCGATCAGCAGGCGCGGCTCGACGCGCTGGTCGAGGCACAACAGACGCCGGGCTCACCTTATTACCACGCGTGGCTCACGCCTGCCGAGTACGCCAGCCAATTTGGACTGAGTGAAGCCGATCTCGCGAAAACTCAGAGCTGGCTCGAGTCCGAGGGCTTCAACATCGATCGCGTCTCCAACAGCCACACCAGCATCGCGTTCTCGGGGACTGCGGCGCAGGTGGAGTCGGCGTTTCAGACGGAGATGCATCGCTACCAGATTGGGGAGGAAACACACTTTGCCAACGCGACTAATCTGTCGATTCCATCGGCGTTGCTGGGGGTGGTGCGGTCGGTTCGCAATCTCGACGATTTTCGTCCCAATCCGCAGTTCCGGCCTTCTCCCGCCAGCGTTCAGCCAACCTTTACCTCGGCCCAAACCGAGGAGCACTTCCTGACTCCGAAAGACGTGGCGACGATTTACGACATCAACGCGGCGTATAACTCCGGCTACACGGGCAGTGGCCAGTCGATCGCCATCATGGGCCAGTCGGAAGTTGCGCTGTCGGACATCGAGGCATTCCAGAGCGCGGCGGGTCTGACGGTCAAAGATCCCACGGTTGTGCTGGTGCCAGGCTCCGGGACCGCAGCGACGGTTGCCGGCGATGAAGCGGAGTCCGACCTCGATCTCGAATACTCGAGCGGCATCGCGCGCGGTGCGAACATCACTTTTGTCTATGTTGGCAATAACCCAAACTACGGCGTGTTCGATTCGCTGCAGTATGCCGTCGACAACAAACTCGCGTCTGTTGTCAGCATCAGTTACGGCGCCTGCGAAACGACGCTTAGCTCGAGCGATTACACGTCACTTGAAGGCATCATGGAGCAGGGCGCGAGCCAGGGTCAGACGATCGTGACCGCCGCTGGTGACGACGGGTCGACCGCTTGTTACGATCCGGGCGGAAGCTCTGGATTAACTACAGCACAGCAGGAAGCGCTGGCTGTGAATTATCCGGCGAGCAGTGCCTACGCCACCGGTGTTGGTGGAACCGAATTCCCCGCAGCCGATGTGGCCGCGGGCAACACCACTTACTGGGAGTCAGCGAGCAGCAGCGATGTGATCAGCTCGGCCTTGTCTTACATTCCCGAGCAGGCATGGAACGATGACAGTGCCGCGATTGGAGCAAAATATGGGGCGCTGTACGCGCTCTCCTCGGGAGGGGGCGGCGCGAGCATGAGCACGTTCACTCCGCGGCCGAGCTGGCAAACCGGAGTCACCGGCATAGCGTCGGGCAGCTCCCGTCTGGTGCCTGACGTATCGCTTTCGTCTTCGGCCGAGTATGCGCCTTATCTTTACTGCTCGAGCGACACCTCCGCATGGAGCACAGGACAGAAGGCCAGTTGCAACAGCGGATTCCGCGATTCAGCCACTCAGGATCTGACCGTGGCCGGGGGCACCAGCTTCGCCGCGCCGATCTTTGCCGCCATGATGGCCATCGTCAATCAGAAAGAAAGCTCCAGCGGCCAGGGCGTGGCTAACAAGACGCTCTACTCGCTCGCGGCGAGCGGCTCGACTTATGCGTCGGCTTTTCACGACATCACCAGCGGAGGCAATCAGTGCACGGCGGGATCGAGTTACTGCTCCCCTGCAGGCGCGTCGGAATACGCAGCGGGCACTGGGTACGACGAAGCCACCGGCCTGGGCTCGGTAGACTTTAATAACCTGATGAATGCCTGGAGCGGAGGGACCATCGGTGGCGGGGGCGGCGGCAGCGGAACCTTTGCTATCTCCGCGACAAATGTGACGGCCGCACAGGGGAGTTCAGGCGTCTCGACGGTCAGCGTCGTTTCGCAAAAGTCTTATGCGGGAACGGTGGGCTTTACGCTCACTTCAACCAGCTCTTCGCTGAACAGCTACGGCTGCTACACCATCAACAACGCCGCGGTCACGGCAGGGGGAACAACTACCGCTTCGCTGACCATCTACACCTCGGAAAGCGCGTGCAGCACGCTTTCGGCAGTGCGCTCCTTTGTCAGGAAGGGCGCCACCCACATCGCGTCTTCACAAAACAATCGACCGCTCGGGAAATCCATCCCGCTTGGCGTGGCGGCTCTCGCGGGCGCGCTGCTGTTTGGGTTCAGGCGGTCCAGAAAAGCGTGGTCACTAGTGAGCTGTTTGGCTTTGGTTGCGATGCTGGGCTTCTCGGTGGGCTGCGGCAGCAGTTCCGGGACTTCCACCACAACGACATCCACGGACGTAGCTCAGGGCACCTATACCCTGACGCTGACGGGTACCGACACAACTACGTCGAGCATCACGGCGTCGACTACTTTGACGCTTACTGTGAACTAAGGAAGCTGTGATTGAGCCTTCGGAAACCATTCCTCAGGGCAAAGGCTCATTTTTCACTGGTTATGCGGCGAGGCTGGCCGTGCCCGTTCAAAGCTGCGCGACGGAGAGCCGGAGGAAAGCTCACCAGCTCGCATGAGCGGAGTCTGTGAACTTTTCCCAAACTGGTGCAAGACAGCACTTTCGGGTGAACCCAGAATCGATTCACATTGACCCCTGGGTAGGCGGGGAGTTTGCTTTTTGCTGTGGGGTGAACCTGGCGTTTCCTTGGTTTTTAGGGTGGTGTTTCTTCTTGCAAGATGATGTGGGTAGTCGCCCTTAGCGCGCTGATTCCTGCAGCAACTCCGCCAGGTAAGTTTGCCAGATCGCGGCCATGGTGTGCGTGCCGTGGCCGCGTGTCTGCTCTGTGATGGGCAGCAGGACATATTTGCCTCTGGGCACTCGTTTGATCATCTCCGGCATGATGTTCAGCTCCGGCGGGTTGATGAAGTCGTCGGCTGAATTGATCGCCATCACCGGCACGGTAATAGTCCCGAGCTTCGCCGAGGGATCGTAATTCCGCGACGAATTGAAAGCGTAGAGAAAATCGTTGGCGTCGGTCGTTACAAAATGCGACTTCAGGAAATTGTCCAGGTACGCATCGGCCTGGTCTCGCGTGGGCTCGTGCTCCTGCATCTGCAGAGGGCTCGATCCCATGATCAGCAGCATCTCGAGCGCCGTTCTGAGGCCTGGCGGCTGCGTGGTGTAATCGCCGTTCTTCCAGGCCGGGTCGTCTGTGATGCCATCCATCGCCATCTTGCGCATCATGCGATTGCGCCCCGCGATCTGCACTGGCAGGCAGGCCAGGGGCATCAGGGCATCGCTGAAGGCTGGCCAGGTCTCGCCCCAGACCCACGCGTGCATGCAGCCCATCGAGGTTCCCAGAGTAAGGCGGAGATGATCGACGTGAAGGCCGTCGGTAAGGAGCAAGTGCTCGGCCGCCACCATGTCGTCGTAGTCGTAATGCGGAAAGTGCGCATGCATCCCGTCGCTCGGCTTCGCCGATCCGCCATGGCCAATATCGTCGGGCAAAATAATGTAGTACTTTGCCGCATCGAGCAGCTGTCCTGTTCCAAACAGCACGCCGGCGAAGTACGGAGCCAGAAACTGCGCGCCGGTCCCGCCGGTGCCGTGCATGATCAGCACGGCATTGTTGACGTGGCCCTGCGCATTTTTGTGGGGCGCGCCGAGGGTTCGATAGTGCAGCTTCATTTCGGCCAGCGACTCGCCGGACCTGAAATGAAAATCATGTGCAACATAATCAGCCTCGTGGACGGCGGGACCTACCTGCGCAAAACCGCAACTTACGCCTACCGCGAGGACCGCCAAAGACGCTGCTCGTTGCACCACCGTCATAATGCCTCCTTAAACGACGCCGCATCAGCATAAACCACACGCAGGCAGCCTGTAGCCGGTAGCCCGTCGCGCTACCGCGCCCGAGTCCTCCCCAATTCATCACGCCCGGAAAATTCCTGTTAACCAAAACACCTTTGGGTCCGTATTACTCGGTGCAATGCAAATTCTGAGTATGAGGTAAGGCCATGCAAACCGATGTAGTCGCCCTCATTGCGGTATTCGGCACGATCAGCTTCATCACCTGGACGATTTTCACGACTGTGCGGCGGCTGAGAATGGCGCGCGTGCAGGCCGACGTGCAGACCGTCCTTCTTTCGCGCATCGACTCGGCGCAGAACCTGCTGTCGTATGTTCAGACGGATACGGGGAAGAAGCTCCTGAGCACTGTCACGCTGGAGAATGAGACGCCGCTCGGTCCCATGCTGGCCTGCGTGCGCTGGGGGATTGTGATCATCTTCCTCGGCGGGGCACTTTGCATCCTGCGCGGCATGGGCGATGTGGATTCGGATGCGATTGTTCCGGGGGTGCTGGCTCTGGCGCTCGGCCTCGGCTTCGAGGTGGCTGCGTTTGTCTCGTGGTACCTCTATCGGTCGATGGGATTGACGGAACCTCGTTCCTGACGCTGGCAACGGAACGCGGGGTGGCCTGTGTACGTAGAAGACAGCATGGAAAGAACCCCTGGGATCGTGAGCGTGATGCTGGGCGCCAGCTCACAGGCCGGCGCCGCCAGCGAGGGGGAATTCCGCGTTCTCTACGACGCCACCTCCCCGCAACTACGGGCTTATCTGCTGCACGTGTGCCGCCGGCCGGACGTTGCCGACGACCTTCTGCAGGAAACGTATTGCCGCTACCTGATGCGCAGGCACCCTGTTATGGATGAGTCGCAAACTCGGTCATGGCTGTTTCGCGTGGCGACGAATCTGGTGCACGACCGTGTGCGCAGCCGCGCCGATTTGATCGTCCCCGAAATGCGCGAGCGCGGGGCGGTGACTAACATGGAGTCGCGCCTCGATGTTCGTGCGACTCTGCGGCAGCTGAAGCCGCGCGAGCGCGAGTTGCTGTGGCTGGCCTACGTCGAAGGCATGAACCACGAGGAGATCGCGGCCGCGACGGGTTTGGGCGTTCTCAGCATTAAGATCCTGCTGTTTCGCGCTCGGCGCAAAGCCGCTCAGCTGTTGAAACCGCAGGGTGCCTTAGGCCGGGCCCCGAAAGAAGTCCCGCAAAAGAGGTTCGTATGACTCAACTCCGCTGCCCACACGAATCCGATGTCTCCCGCGCGGTGCGGATCGGGTTCTGGAGTGCCGGCCTACGCGAGCACGCCGATGCTTGCCCCACATGTTCTGAAGTGTGCGCTGTAACGCAGGCTCTGCTCGAAGAGTCCGCGTGCATTCAGACCACGACGAAGGTCCCCGATGCGGGGCATGTGTGGGTGGAGGCTCGGCGGCGTGCACGGCTGCATCTGCGGCACCGCGCCGATCTGTGGTTCCGCGCGCTGCGCGCCCTGACCGGTGTGTACGCAGTCGCATCGTTCGCCTGGCTTTTGACGCATCACGCCGGCCCCGTCTCATCCCACTGGACTCCGACTCTGCACGCGGACTTCGCTTCCCTGCTTACCGGGCCCGCTGAAGCGGTTACCGGCGGCGGCGCACTGCTCGCTGCACTCTGCATCAGCATGGGTTCCTGGTATCTGCTTCGCGAAGCTCGCCAGCCTTTCGAGCCCAGCCCCGGCCGGTGACGGCCGCACAACATAATCCGTTGTTTCGCGTCCAAACGAGTTGAGTGCTGACTTAGCCCGGAGCCGGGAGCCGGGGGCGAGGCTTGCCCCACCGGGACAGCGCACAGTCTTTCTGGAGTCCTTCATGCGAACCCAACGGTTTTATACGCCGTTCCTGGTCGCGAGCGCTTTGGTTGTCGCCGCCATCGCTCCGGGGAACGGCTTAGCCCAGACGTCGGTGTCGGCCAGTGTCTATGGTGCGTTTAGCGGCACTACTACCGGCAACGGCACTGAACAGAGTCCCGCGAATCAGGCTGGGGGCTTGCTGGAAGTCCGCCATATTTCGAATCCGATTCTCGGGTTTGAGGGTACGTATTCCTTTAATCGCGCCAACCAGACCTATACCAGCGCGCCCGGCGGCTGCCCGGCGTTTGGCTGCTCCATTTCGACGGAGTCCGTCGCGGCTAATGCTCACGAAGTTACGGCAGACTGGGTGCCGTCGGTCCATATCGCGAATTTGCGGCCCTTCGGAGTGCTGGGCGTCGGGCTTCTGCTCGACGTGCCTTCGAACAGCCAGGCCACGGTTACGACGACGAGTCCTTGCAGCGTGACGTGTCCGGGGGCCCCTGCTACCACTACCAGCATATCCAGCACCAGCTCCTCCACCAAGCCTGTCTACGTCTACGGAGCCGGCCTGGACTGGGGGCTTCTGCCGCACATCGGGCTGCGGCTCCAGTACCGCGGTAATCTTTATTCGGCGCCCAACGTGACCAAGCTCTTTTCCTCGACCAGTACATTCACGCACACCGCCGAGCCGATGGTCGGGATCTATTTTCGGCTCTGAAGGCGGTTTGACCGGGGCAAAATGAAGCACGGAACGAGAAGGGCCGCACCCGGCGGTGCCTCTGTCTCTGTACCCGGCAAATGCCGGATCTCTGCTTTTTTTTGCTTCTCCCCATTGCCTCCGAGGCCGCATACTGTAGCACGAATGCGCATCTCACTTCCCCAGGTTGTGATCCTGATACTATTCCCAGATCCGAGGATGAAACGCGCGCTCGCCGTTCTGCTGTTGGCGATCTCGCCCTGCCTTGTCGTCGCGGCGGGGCCGCAGCATCCTATCTGTTCGCCGCCGATGCCACGGTCGTCGGCGGCGCTCGAGAACTCCGACTTCGCTAATGTCCGCTCCGATCTGCTCTCCGGCAGGCGCGAGGAGGCCCTCAGCGAAGCCGAAGCCATCCTCGACGCTCACCCCGGCAACGCGGAAGCCAGCTTCATGATCGGGACGCTGCTGCTCGACTACGGCAAGCCGGACGAGGCCCTGGTGTGTTTCCGCAACTCCCAGGCGGCGTGGCCGGGCAGCACCGATGTTCATGCAGGATTGCTTGAGGCCTTCGCCGAAACCGGCGATCGCAAGGATCGCGACGTTGAGCGGGCCATTCTGCGGGGCTACCACGCCGACGGTCGTCATCCCTCCGCGACCAAAACTCCCGGCATTGTGATCGAGCGCTTCCATGCGGGCGATAAGGGAATCGAGGCCGTGGAGTACTTCGACCCGCAGGGCTCGGATCACGTTTGGTACCGGTTCACGGTCTCCGACGCCAAAGGGGTCGTCCTTGGGTATTACGCTTTCGCAACCGACGATCAGGATCAGGCCGCGTACCACCAGGAGCATCCTGACATTGTGGGATCGACGCTGCACCGCTTTGCGCTCGAAAGCTACTTTGCCGGGACCTCCGCGATGATCGGCACCATGGATGGGGCGCCCACGTACGACGATTTCCGCAACCGCATCGTGAGCGTTCTGCAATCCGAGAGCGACACCGCCAGCTCTTCCGCACCGCCAAAATCCAAATAGAACCCGCTCGCCTTCCGGCTCGCCTGTTTCCTGTTGTATGGTTCTCAGGAGAACCTATGGAAGCCAACGAAGCGCAGGAACTCCAGGAACAGCATGAGCACGCTGCCGGAGATCGCAGCTTGCACCCGGTCAGCTTTACCATGAGCATTCTGGCGGTGCTGGTCGCGATTGTCATGGTGCTCGGCCATCGCACTCACACCGAAGCTGTGCTCAACCAGACGCGGGCCGCCGATGAGTGGAACCTTTACCAAGCGCACAAGATCCGGCAGTACGATACGCAGCTGATGTCCGACGTGCTGAGCAATCTCCCCGTCCGCGATCCCGCTGCGGCCAGTAAGATCCTCGACGGTTACAAATCGCACCTGCAGAAATGGAACCAGGACCTCGCCGAAAGCGAGGCCACTGCCCATGAGCTCGAGGCCGAAGTGAACAAGTCCGAGCGCCGGGCGGATCGCTTCGATCTTGGCGAGGCGTTGCTTGAAATCGCCCTCGTCGTCACGTCGATCACGCTGCTCGCGCGGCAGCGGGCTTACTGGTATATGGGGATGGTGTTCGGCGTCGCCGGGTTGATTACGGCCGCGCTGGCCTTCACGATTCGCTGATCGGATAATTGGGGGCCTCAGCTTTTCCTCTGGCTGTGAGCGGGGTCTATTATGGCTCGGGTGAGATATCTCAGCCAATCGGAGTCTTCCATGAAGTTTGCGCCTTGTTTTGCGCGCCCCCTTGCGCCTCTCGTTTGCCTGTTACTCCTCTCCTGCGCCACGCTTCGTGCCCAGCATACTTCCGACGACCTGAAAATCTTCTTCATCGATGTGGAAGGCGGGCAGTCTACTCTTTTTGTTACGCCGGACCATCGCTCTTTGCTGATCGATACGGGCTGGCCGGGGAACGCGGGGCGGGATGCGGACCGCATCGCGGCGGCCGCGAAACGCGCCGGCATCGACCACATCGATTACGTCCTCCTCACCCACTACCACGTCGATCACACAGGCGGTGTCCCGCAGCTGGTTGACCGTATCCCGGTCGGGACGTTCATCGACCACGGTCCGCTCCGCGAACCCGGCGACAAAGCTACGGCGGAGGCCTACGAGGGCTATCAAAAGGTCCTGGCCACCGGAAAATACAAGCACATCCTCGCCAAGCCCGGGGACATGGTCCCCGTCCCTGGCCTGACGGCTGAGGTGCTCACGGCTGACGGCAACTTCATTGACAAGCCGCTGCCGGGCGCCGGCCAGCCCAACCCGTTTTGCAAGGACTCCGAGACGCGGCCCGCCGACCAGACGGA
>Ga0182015_10006710_pt1 | contig 11456 bp, 10 predicted proteins | sample 712P3MmetaG_FD_120478 | JGI IMG/M metagenome (GOLD analysis project Ga0182015, IMG submission 120478) | Permafrost microbial communities from Stordalen Mire, Sweden - 712P3M metaG | ecosystem: Environmental > Terrestrial > Soil > Wetlands > Permafrost | place: Sweden: Stordalen | collected...
CGGATAAGCAGTAGATGCCCGGAATGTCCCGAGGGTGCGCTGAATAATGTGCACTGAATATTGCGTGGCGCGGACGCTGTCGGCCCGCAAGCCCTAGCGGGACACTCGGATTCTGGGTTTCGCTTTCGCTCCAACGTCGCCTATCTGCTCCGCTGCGACCCCGGCCTTGCGGAGAGCGCTGCTGAGCGACGAGCCATCCGGCGTAGAAATCAGCAACCCTCCGGCGGTCTGCGGATCGAAGAGCAGAGCCCGCACCTCCTCGGGAATACCGTCGTCGTCATATTCCACCAGGCACTCGGCAAACTCCCGGTTATTTCTAAGCCCAGCAGGAATGTACCCGGCCCGCACACATTCCAGCGCTCCCTCGAGCAGCGGAACTTTCTCGGAAGAAATGTACATCGACACCTCCGACGCCAGCACCATTTCGCGCAAATGTCCGATCAAACCGAATCCAGTCACGTCGGTCATAGCGTTGACTATAAAATTACCGCCGCTGATCACGTCCGCTGCGCGTTTGTTCAGCGCAGTCATCGACCGCACCGCGGCATCAATCCATCTCGACTCGGCTTTCCCTTTCTTGATCGCCGTCGAGATCACGCCGGTCCCGATCCCCTTGGTGAACAGCAGAGAGTCACCCGCCTTCGCCCCGGCATTCGTCAAAATCTTCTTCGGATGTACGACTCCGGTGACGGAATATCCAAACTTCGTCTCTTCATCGCGAATGCTGTGCCCGCCGATCACGGTGCATCCCGCCTCCATCATCTTCGACAATCCGCCGGCAAGAATACGCTCCAGAATTTCAAGGTTTGCTTTCTCCGGAAAGCACACCAGCGCGAGCGCAGTGAGTGGCTTCCCACCCATCGCGTATACATCGCTCAATGCGTTGGTGGCCGCGATCTGCCCAAATGTGTAAGGATCGTCGACAATGGGCGTGAAAAAATCCACCGTCTGCACCAGCGCCTGGTCCGGCGCGATTAGATACACTCCGGCGTCGTCGGCACGATCGAAGCCGACCAGAACGTTCGGGTCGTGTTGCCGGGCTAATTTCCCAAGCACCGTGTCCAGCGCCGCCGGACTCAGCTTGGACGCTCAACCCGCAGCTTTCACCGACTCCGTCAGCCGAAACGGCTTATTCTCAGCCATAGGCTTCATTTTACTGGAAGGGCTGTGCGGGGACTGGCGCCATGCGCCGTTGAACAACTGTCCATCTCAGTCACGAATGGGGAAGGGCACGACTTACTTTGCTAGCTGAGAAACTTAGATTCGCATCCAGGCATCGCTTCAGCGGCGCCGGCTTGAGCCGGATTCGTGTCGGCATCAGCCGCTGACGACTCCCCCCAGGATAGCTTACTTCACGACCACATCCGTGACCCGCATCTCCGGATACTGGCGGTTCCACTGCGCCGAGATGCTGTCGAATGTGAGCCGAAAATGCTCCGTCTGCCCCGGTAGCAGCGGCGACGACGCAAGATCTACAGCGTCAGGGTAGGCGCCGCTTGTCTTAAGCACGCGCAGCGGCAATTCTTCTCGCTGGGCCATCTGGCCCAGGTCGTCTTTGAAAACAACTTCCACCACAGCATGCGACACGGTCTTGTCGCCGCTGTTGGTAACGCTTCCGTCGACGTAGCTGACCGTGGCTCCAATGAAATTTTCCGCAGCGCTCATCTTGAAATCCGAAAGCTTCAGGCTGGCAATGTAGGGCGAAGCCGTCTTCGCGGTTTTCGGCGGCTCGCGTAGCAAAAACGCGGCGGCGAGCGCGCCCGCAATCACGACAAACACTGCGATGCCGATAATCAACCGGCTGGAGTCGCGTTCCTCAGCGACCGGCGTTGGCTGTCCCAGGCTGCCCATGACTGGATTGTAGGCCGTTGTTTTTTGATTGTCGATTTTAACGCTGTCGTCCGGCCTGACTGGAATTTCGATTACGACGCAGTCCGGAAGAATGCGGCGAGGAACAGCACTCCAAACAGCACATCGACGCCCCCAAATACCAGGTCGGACGCGTGAAGCCGATGTTGCAGATACAGAGCCATCAGGGAAACGCCGTATGCGAACTTCTCCAGCACGGCAGGAATCATCATCGGCCGCAAGCGCACCGGTTCCCGCGCGATAACCATAAAAACAACCTGAAACGCCAGAGCAACGCCGATGAATCCGTAATAAAAGCCGGGATGAGTGATGGCGGGAGGGTCCTGCCGCCCGATCGCATCGAACATAAAATAAAGGGGTACGAGGACCAGAACACCCCAGATCCCCGCAATCCAGAAAACCACCTTGGCGAATTTCATTTGTCTGCCTCTCGGCGACCGGAGCCGCCCGCGAGGGCTGGCGGACAAGGGGTGTCCGCCCACACAGAACGATCTACTCGCCGCCCACAGTCAGTCCATCCACGCGAATCGTCGGCGCCGCCACCGACCCTCGAAACTCCAGATCATTCGCAATTTCAGAAATGTTGAAAAACAATTCCTTCAAATTCCCCGCCACCGTGATTTCTTCCACCGGATACGCCAACTCTCCGCCGGAAATCCACATTCCCGAAGCCCCGCGGGAATAGTCGCCGGTCACCAGATTCACACCTTGGCCGAGGAATTCCGTAACGTAGAGTCCTTCCTTGACTTCCGAAATTAATTGCTTCGCCGTCTTGGAGCCAGGCTGCAGGAAATAATTTCCCGGCCCAATCCCTGGCGTCCCCGCCAGTCCTCGCGAAGCATTTCCGGTAGTCTTCAGCCCCAGTTTTTTCGCAGTGTAGGTGTTCAGCAAATACGACCTCAGCATTCCGTTTTCGATCACCACGGTGCGTCTTGTCGGAACGCCTTCGCCGTCGAAGGGACTGGTTCCGAAACCGCCGGCGATCGTGCCATCATCGATGATGTTGACATTGTCGCCCGCGATCTTTTGCCCCAGCTTCCCCGCAAGAAATGACGCCCCACGGTAAACCGAGTCTCCGTTCACTCCTTCGAAAATGTGCTCCAGGATCGAGGTAGCCACCATGGGATCGAAAACAATCGGCACTTGCGCGGTCTTCGCCTTGCGCGCGCCCAACCGGCGCAGCGTGCGTTCCGCCGCAATTTTGCCAACTTTCTCCGGCGCATCAAGCTTCTTCAGCGTGCGCGCCACCGAGTACCAGTAATCGCGCTGCATGGCGCCATCTTCGGTCTGAGCGATGGGGACGGCCGCGACCGAACAATAAGACCGGCGATACTCGCCCACAAAGCCGTGCGAGTTGGCCAGAACCTTGTGCCCCGTAGCGGCGTCGAACGATCCACCTTCGGAATTCTTGATGCGCTTATCAAAATCGAGAGCAGCCTTCTCCGCGCGCCGCGCGTAGTCGATACGATCCGGCCCCGGCAGCGAATATACGTCCTCGTGGTAAAGGTCGAGATCGCCGGGCAGAGAACCTAGCTGCGAGGCTTCAGGAATTCCGCCGAACGGATCTTCCGACGTAATCTTGGCCAACTCCAGCGCCGACTTCACCATTCGGTCCAGACCCGCGCGGGAAAAATCGCTGGAGTAGGTGCTGGCCGCGCGCTGCCCAAAAAACACCCGCACTCCAATCGACTTCGACCCCGACTCTTTCAGAGTTTCGACTTGTCCCAGCCGAACCAGAGTGGAGAATTCATCGCCCTCGCGCACCACGCATTCGGCAGCGGTGGCGCCGCCGGCCATAGCACGCCGCACAATATCCTGCGCAATCCCGCGCAAGTCATGTTCAACTTTCGGGTTCTGAGTTTCGACTTGAGTAGAAGACATAAGAAATTCTTTACCCCAGAGATAGGGAGAAAATCATAGACGATGCCACTCGAGAATTCTGGACTTTCTCGGCGACTGCGTGTCTTTGTGGTGAAAAGCCCTTACTGCATGAACCCGCCCGGGTCTTTCCTAGCCGTCCCCCCGACGGTGAGCCGATCAATCTTCAGCGTCGGAATCCCCACGCCCACCGGCACCGCCTGTCCATCTTTGCCGCAAGTGCCGACGCCTTCGTCGAGTTTCAGATCGTTGCCCACCATCGAAACCCGAGTCAGCACATCGGGTCCATTGCCGATCAGCGTCGCTCCCTTGATCGGCGCGGTAATCTGCCCGTCCTCGATCAGGTAGGCCTCGGAGGCCGAGAACACAAATTTTCCGTTCGTAATATCCACCTGCCCGCCGCCAAAATTCACGGCGTAGATTCCACGCTTCACCGAGCGAATAATGTCTCCCGGATCATCCTGCCCCGCCAGCATGTAGGTGTTGGTCATGCGCGGCATGGGGATGTGCTCGTAACTTTCCCGCCGCCCGTTGCCGGTGTCAGAGATGCCCATCAGCCGCGATGAAAGCTTGTCGCTAAGATATCCCTTCAGAATTCCATTTTCGATGAGCACAGTTTCCTGCGTAGGCTCGCCTTCATCGTCGACGTTGAGCGACCCTCGCCGCCACGGCATGGTCCCATTGTCGACCACCGTGCATTTCTCACTCGCGACTCGCTTGCCCACCAGCCCCGCGAAGGCAGAAGTTTTCTTGCGATTGAAGTCGGCTTCCAGCCCATGTCCCACCGCCTCGTGCAGCAGAACTCCCGGCCATCCCGGCCCCAGAACCACTTCCATTTCACCGGCCGGAGCCTCGCGCGCGTCGAGCTGAAGAATCGCCTGCCGCGCCGATTCCTTGGCAAAAAATTCCGGAGTCTTTTCCCCGAAGAAAAAATCCAGCGCCACGCGCCCGCCGCCACCCGACGAACCGCGGGCCGAGTTTCCCTCAGTTTTCGCGATGCACGATACATTCATGCGCGCCAGCGGCTGCGAATCCTCGGCGAACGTTCCATCCGATCCGACCACCAGAATGTTCCGCAACTCGTCCGCGTAGCTCGCCCGCACTTCCTGAATTCGCGGATCGTACGCCCGCGCCGATTTGTCAGCCCGCATCACCAGTTCGACCTTGGCGCTGATCTCGGCGTCCACCGATGGCAGCGTCACCGGATACAGACTCCGTGCCGCCGCTTTCTGAAATCCGGCAACCGTAGTCTTCGCCGGAGCGCTGGCAATCAAAGCCGCCGTCCGCGCCGCGTGCAATATGCGCTGGGCCGAAAGATCGTCGGTATACGCGTACCCGGTCCGCTCCCCGGAAACCACACGCACTCCGCATCCGGCAGAGATCCCCTGCGATGCCGACTTGACCATCGATTCATCCACCATCAGCGAGGTGGATGAGAGATATTCGAAGTAGAGGTCGGCGTAATCGCCGCCCGCCGAAAGCGCGGCCGACAGATACCGTTCCAGATCATTCTCGGTCACGCCGTAATGTTCGAAGAAAAATCGTTGCTTATCTAAGATTGGTTTATCCGACATTGGTTTACCCAGATGAGTTAGATGCTGGCGAGTTTAACGGAGACTCGGAGACGCTCACTCCCTTTGCTCTATTATCCCATACGAAATCCCCTTCGGCCCGCGCCAGAAACTCTGGTAACCCTGGCCCAACCTCAAACGAACGATCGACGTCATCCTTGCTGGAGCCGCTTTTCAGGCGAGCCCAAGGGGGGAAAATTCCCGACTCCCGATTGCCGATCGCGATCTGACCTTCTTGGCCGCGAAGCGGCGATAGAGTGCAGCCTCGACGCCAGCCGGTGGCGGGCGATTCGAAGCTTGACAAGCCCGGGTGGGGCGAAAAGAAAACCTCGGACACAGACTCCCGGCGTTCCCGGCAGCTTCCCACACCCTCGGTATCACTTCCACGCCCCCAACATCCGCCGCACATCCACTAACTGCGCAATGTGGTACGCGTTGTGATCCGCCACCAGCAACGCCTCCCGCAAGATCGTTTGCCCGTCGCCCCACCGAATCCGTGCAAACAAATCAGTCTTCGGGTTCGCAACCAGCTTCTGCAGAGTACCCAGGTCCCGCCGAAACTGCCGGACACTCTTGTTCCACGCCGCGGCATTCGGCGGAGCTTGGGTCTTCGGCCAATATCCACTGGGCCAGTCCGGAGAAACATGCTTGGAGCTGCGACTGAATTCGAGAATGTCCCACTGCCCCAGCCGCAAGTGTTCGAGCAGCATCCACGGCGAATGCGGGAACTTCGCAGGCTTGGCAGCCCGCAGCTTCACCGGCAGACCTTTGATTACATCTTCGAATTTGGCATGAGCCCCCCCACCTCCAAGAAGATCGACAAGGTGTTGGCGCAACGAGCGCTCCTGATCTTGGGTCATCCCTTCCTCCTGGCTACGGCGCACATTCCAGTGTACCGCCGCACTTGGAAGACGAAGAACTTGAGGATTACCAGACCGGGATAAACGTTCGAATTCTGGTTGTTGATCGAAAGCGAGCCATCCTGACCGGAGCCGCTTTTCAGGCGCAGGGAAGCGTCTTGGGCGCGAAGTTGCCGGGAGAAGACCGGGGACGCAGGCGGAAAAATTTCCCGTCACTCTCGACGCTTACCACGCGACGCTTGACACGGGGCGGCCTTACTGATTCTGCGCGGTGGCGTTTGGCGAAGGCACTTCGTCGCCTGCGCTCCCGATTGCATCGCCCGAAAGCACGAGTTCGACGCGCCGGTTCTGCTGTCGGCCTTCCGCAGTATCATTCGACGCAATCGGCTCGCTCTTGCCAAAGCCGCGAGCTTCAATCGCGCCGGCCGGAATCCCTTGTTGCACGAAGTAGTCGCGCACAGACTGGGCGCGATGCTCCGACAGATCCTGGTTGTATTCGTCACCCCCCACGCTGTCGGTGTGTCCTTCCACCGCAACATGCAGGCTGGGGTAAGCGAGTACGATGCCGGAAACTTTGGCCAGCCGTTCGCGCGCTCCAGCAGCCAGTTCGAAGCTTCCACTGCGGAACAGCACGTCAGACATGTTCGCGATCAGTCCGCGGGCGGACTCGCGCGTCGCCAGGATCGAGTTCAGTTGTTGCAGAAGCCGTGCGGGGGTTCCTGCCTTTCCTTTTCCGCCTGCTGCCTCAGATTGTCCGACTGCGCAGCCGCGGCGCGAGCCTTATCCGTTTCGGCCGACAAAACCTGCTGCTGCGCCACGGCTTCAGCCTTCGCCTTCTCCGCCTCTTCTTTCTGGCGTGCGGCTTCTTGCGCCGCGGCCAGGGCTTCCTGCTTCATGCGCTCGGCTTCAGCCTTCGCCTGTTCCGCTTGAGCCCGAGCCTGTTCGGCCTCGGCACGAGCCGCTTCCGCATCCGCGCGCCGTTTGGCTTCGGCATCGGCATCGGCGCGCGCTTTCGCTTCCCGTGCCGCTGCCGCCGCCTGCGCTTCATCTTCGGCCTTTTGCTTCACCGCCATCAACCGGGCTTCTTCCGCGGTCTCGGTGGCTTCCTTGGCGGCCGCTTCAATGGATTCCTTCTTTTGCTTCTGCCGGTAAAGCTCTTCCGCGTGCAGCAACTGCTGGTTGGCCTTCGGTAAAATCGAACTCGCGTACTTGTCGCCGGCGGCAATATGCGCGATGCGCACCGCGTTGCGCGCCTCAAACAACTCCAGCGGAGTCTTGGGGTCGATGCCGAAAATCGCATCCTGAATGTGCGTATTCGTCGAGGAGTACGTGCCGCGCGTTACCAGTTCGTACCTGGCGTCGATGTTCTCGCCTCCGCCGCTCACCGAAGCACTCTCCATCACCACCATGTTGCCGGGTTGGGTCACCGCAAAGTAGGGCTCCGCGGTCACGATCATTCCAAACGTCTGCAGGTCGGTATACGCCTTCACGTGCGCGTTGCCGTTGTGATCAAGCGACAGTTCGCCCAAATTGACTGGACGCCCTTGCGGCGAAACCGCCCAGGCAACATAGGTGAGAAATTCGAGCCCGAACTTCGTCGCGTCTTCCAGACCCTGAAATTTGGCATCAATCTCGAAGTTAGTCTTTTTGCCTTCAACTTTCGCTTCGCCCGAAGCGCGCTGCAGCAGATCGGTTCCCTGAAAATCCACCTTGGTCGTCCCGCCCTGCAGCCGATAATGCACCGCTTTGGTAGTTCGCGAGATCGTACTCGCAGGAGTGGAAACGCCAGTGGCTGCCGCAGCCGGTCCTTGCGTCTGCGCCAACGACAGATTCGCCGCCGCAAGAGCGAAAATGGCTAGAGAAAGGTTTTTCACAGGGTTCTCGATCTGGGGGAGATAAGGCTTGACTAATCTTCCCCATAATCTTCGTTGATGAACCGGGGAATGAAAAGAACGGAAAGGGATAGCCCTTTCGTGACACGTCTGCGATTTCTCGCCAGGGCTCGAATCTTCTTGGTGGTGCGGGTTCGCTTCGGTGTGGTGTGTGGGTCCGGATCTTTGATCCGGATAGGCTCAGCAACGCTCGCTCTCTCCAGGCCTAACCACAACTCTCTCACGGAATCGACGCCATAGCCCCCTTCGGCCCCACCACCAGCGCCCCGCCCTCAGGATAAGCGCTCACCGCATTGAACCGAATCCCCAACTTCTTCTTCCCCCCGATGCGTCGCGGATTGTTCGGCGGCCGCAAGTCAAAAACGAAATCCTCCCCGACGATAAAGATTCGTTCCGCAGGAATCGGCTTCACCCGAGTCTTCTTTTCTGCCCCTCCCATCGCTTCATGAACCGCTGCATCATTCACTCTTCGGTCATAAGCGACAGCGGAGAAATAAGCGAGCGGATGCAAGGCCGAGAGCGTCCAGGTTTTTCCTCCATCCTCGGTAACCGCCAAATTTGGCCCATCGTCTTTGGGACGCTTGTAGTCCCCCCCAGCGATCACGCCATGCATGGCGTCACGGAACGCGATCGAAAAGATCCCGGCCGAGTCCGCCCCATGCACCATGGGGGTGTCGAACACCTCCCAGCTGTGCCCGTGATCGGCAGAGTGGAAAACGCGCGCCGTCTTGCCCCCGGTAGCGAACCAGACATTGGAATCGGAGGCTGACCGAACGATCGCGATGCACGTATTCGACGCGGCAAAAGCGCCTTCGCCTTCCATTGCATTGGGTAGGAGCGACGGTGAAACAGGCCGCCAGTTCTGCCCATCATCGGTCAGAAGAACTTCAAACTTGAGTTTCCCAGAATCGTCGGGGATGGGATCGCCCACAACCATGCCATGCGTCGAATCCCAAAACACCATGCCATCGAAGAAGCCCTTGGGATTCGTGTTGGTGAACTGCAGCTGCCAGTGCCGCCCGGCGTCGCTGCTATGGTAGATCCGCGACTGCTCGCCCGGCCCGGCGGACATAAGAAACGCCTCGTCGGTCGAGAACGCCACCACTCCCCGAAAATCAAGGGCTCCCGCATCCGTCACCTGCGCCGGCATCCACGTGCGCCCGCCGTCAAGGGTGCGCAGATAAGTCCCGTGCGTGCCGCTCGCCCACGCGACTTGCCGTGACACGGCGCTGACCCCGCGCAAACTTTCGTTCGTCTGCGAGAACTGAACTCGCGGCCCAGATTGAGCCCAAGCGTTGGCAACAACGAGAACCACTAGCGGCAGGCAACGCATGAGGAATTGTCGCAGAAATCATCGCCAAACAAGAAGCAAGAAAACTCTTCCCTCCAACTTGCCTGCCACAGCGGAGCTAACTACAATTCTGGGAGCGCGGGTTCGTTGCGCGTCTGGAATCCGCCCACTGGTTACAACCATTATTGGTTCGGCGACCTCCTAACCAGTAAGTTAGGGGTTCTTTCGCACGTCGAGCTTCGCGGTCTCCAACCTCTAGCGCCAGCAGCCTGACCGCGGGCGTGGTTTAGCTTACGCCGCTTCGAACACGGAAAGTCTTATTCATCGAGGAGCACGCTATGCGTCGAATTTCTTTTAGGCGCGCGAGTTGCGCAGCGGGATTGTTGTTGGTGGCTACCGGCTGGGGTTTGGGCCAGACGCTCAAGGTTCGTCGTCCCCCCGAACAAAACACAGAGCAGTCGCCGAAAGACGCCGCCCCTGAGCCTCCAGAGGCTCTTCCCCTAACCCTCCCCCTGACCGTGCCTTCCGGCACTCCCATCAAGGTGGCGCTTGATTCAGAAGTGCGCATCCGCGAAGTCGGCCAGCCGATCCATGGCAAAACCACCGAGCCCGTTTATGCCTTCGACAAGCTGCTCATCCCCGTGGGCACTCCGGTAAACGGAAAAGTGTCGGCGATTGACGCCGTGCCTAAAGGGATTCGCACTCTGCAAGCCATGAATGCGAATTTCTCGCCGGTCCGCGCAGTCCACGTGCAGTTTGACGAACTGGTGATGTCCGATGGACGCCGCGTGACGATGCAGACTGTGGCTTCTCCGGCTCCAGACGGCGTCTTGCGCTTTGTCCCGGCCAATGAGAAGGCTCGAAAGACTAACAAGGTACAGGATGCGGCTGAGAAAAAAGTCAGCGCCACGCGCCAGCAAATCCGGCAGAAATGGGCCGACCTGCAAAAGCAAATCCACGAGCCGGGAAAAATGCATAAGCTGAAACGCCTCGCGATAGCGCAGCTCCCCGTGCATCCCCAATACATTGATCTGGGAACCAGCTTCAATGCCGACCTGCAGCAGCCCCTCGATTTTGGCACCGAGTCCGTCAAGCCCGAGGCCCTGATCAACGTGGGCGCCCCACCGCCCTCGGGAAGCGTGGTGCACGCCCGCCTTTTGACTCCGCTGAACTCCTCGACTTCCCGCAAAGGAGACACGGTCGAGGCCCTGATCACCGAACCGCTGGTAGCCTCAGATCACCTCATTCTGCCGGAGGGCAGCATCATTCGAGGTTCCGTGATGCAGGTGCAACCTGCGCGGCGCCTGGCCCGTAACGGGCAGTTACGAATCCTGTTTCACGAAGTTGCCCCGCCCAACGGTGTGCAACAGAAAGTCGTGACCAGCCTGGAAGGCGTCGCCGTGTCAAAAGGCGAACACCTCCAGCTCGACGCCGAAGGCGGAGCGCAGGTGACCACTCCCCGCACCCGCTATTTGACCACGGGAATTCAAGTCATGATGGCAGCAGCGTCCGCGCATCCCGATGAAGATCGAGACTTGCACGGAGACGGTGGCGGCGACGTGGGCGGCGGCGCAGCCAATGGCGCTTCTGGCTTTCGCTTCGTGGGCATGATTGTCGGCGCATTCGCCCAATCTCGCGTGGTTGCTACCGGATTTGGTGCGTACGGAGCGGCCAGTTCCATCTACTACCACTTTCTCGCACGCGGCCGCGACGTGGTCTACCCCAAGGATATGGCGATGGTGATCGGACTGGGTGCGCGCGAGTCGAAGCCTAGCGCTGCAACCATGCCCTAGGCCAGCACTGACATAGATACCGTGAAAAACATTTCCACGGGATGGGCCGCGCGAAGAACTGCCCTGACAGGGGCATGATCGCCCTCACTTCGCCGTGAAGTCGGCAAACGCAGCAATTTTGCCCATATAAATCCGCAGCGTGCAGCGCGCGCCGACATGGGCAAACGCAACTTCGAGCGCCTGCGACGGCTCATCCACCTGCGCCGTCTCCATCGCGGCGCGCGCAATGTCTTCCTTCTGATCGTAAGCCGCCCCCGCCGTGACGTTCTTATTCACCACCAGAGTCCAATGATCTTTCGCAG
>Ga0182015_10006711_pt1 | contig 11455 bp, 9 predicted proteins | sample 712P3MmetaG_FD_120478 | JGI IMG/M metagenome (GOLD analysis project Ga0182015, IMG submission 120478) | Permafrost microbial communities from Stordalen Mire, Sweden - 712P3M metaG | ecosystem: Environmental > Terrestrial > Soil > Wetlands > Permafrost | place: Sweden: Stordalen | collected...
GAAGCACATCATATGCTTTTGACGCGCGGAGAATTGTCGAAGGACGGCCCGACCCTTGGCAGTATGTGCAAAAATGCATAAACTCATCCGATGATGTTCGAATCTTCCTCGCGGTCGCGTAAATAATTGTCGAACATGCGCTCTAAGTCCGGCTTGTTGCCGGAAAATTCCAACACGCCGTAGCTGTTGCGCTTCAAGTCGGCGTGCGGGCTGAACTGATGTTTGATGAACATATCCCAGCGGCTGATATAGGCGCGGCGCGTCTTGTCGCCGTGCCAGCGGTGCTCGATCGTTCCTGGCACGTACCCAAGTTTGCGATTGACATGGACAAGCGCGCGAGCTTCCCAAAGCTTTACGGCATCGCGATACGCGCCACAGATCTCTTCGGGGATCGAATAATCTGCGAGGCCCGCGATCCCAAGGGCCATGTGGTGGTCGCCAGAGCCCATGCCGCCGAGCTCAAAGAGGCCGCCGATCTTGTCAAGAATTTCACGGACCCAGCACCAAGCATATCCGGAATGCGGGTAGTCGTAAGGGCCGCCGTTGCATTTCCAGAATCTCGTTCCCTTTGGCGCAACAGACTTCCCCGCATGGAAAATGCTCGCGAAGCTCACGTGGGCATCGAGGTGATCATCGTTCGGCCCAAGATCGTAGGCAGTTTTCCACGGCTGGACGACGGGATAGAGATCGAGGGCATGAATCGCCTCTAAAGCCCATCCGGACTTGCGGAAATGAATGTCGGCATCAAAGGTGCCGACATATCTTGCATCATGTGGGAGCCGGGAAATCCCGATGTTCAGGCAGTTTTCCTTCGACCACGCGAGAGTCGTCGCGCGCACGGGAACATGCGTGACGCGCATATGCTCGCCGAGATCGGCAAGATCGTAGCCGCGCGCGCCGTGGGCGACCTCGACGATCGTCACATGGACATTTCCCTCTCGAAGCCAATCCACGATGGCCGCGCGGGCGCAGAGGATGCGGGACTTCCACCGAATCGGATTAGCAACCCCGGTGACAATATGCAGAGTATCTGATTTCATATCGCTCTCAATTCGGTAACTCGGACTTCGGTGCTCAGGCTGCCCCCTGCGAATGCGATCTATGAGGTGCGGGGGAAGCTCACGAAATGGGGAGCCGTTATTGGAAGGCCCCAATCGTGAACGGCCCAGATATCGGGCGCGGCTGATGGTTGAAGTCCCAGACGACGCCTTGAGAGAAGAGGTTCGCGCCCGCGTTGCGCAGCGGCGAGGCTGGCGATGGCGTGAAATTCGCCCCAGATTGATTCGCAAACGCCGGATCGATATCGATCAGCCCATGCGTCTCAAATCCATAGGTGGTTCTCCAAGAAGCCATTGTAATATTTCCAGTTCCAGTGTTTCCAAAGTATATTCCAGTCCCGGTTAACAGCGACCAACTGTTATAATCAATAACCACTGGAGAAAATGATAAAAAATCATCAGTCAACGGCGAATGAATAAGTATTCCAAAATTAGATGCCCCAGAGAATGCATTGTTTTCTATATTAAGTGTCGCGGCTGTGATAGAACCAAGTCCGCTAGACACAAACCCCCAGGCTGCTCCGCCGCCGCCATTTGGCCTCTGGTTCGCGGACCATGATTGGCCGCCGTAGGAAGTATTATTGAAAATATTTGTATTATCCAACGTGCCTGTCGAGCTAGGCTCGAACCACATTGCTTGAGCATTATTTTGAAATATATTATTTCTAATCGTAAAATTATCATGAGAGCCAGGGAGAAATGTTTGTGGGCCAATTCCGACATCATATGTCTGATAGAAATAATTTCTCTCGCACAAGATGCCGGAGTAAGCCCCACCAGGATCAAAAGCGTCCCCTGCCCTGTTGTTGATTCCGCTTCCGCCGCCAACATTTCCACCTCCAACCCATTGGACAACATTATCTCTAAATATGGTATTCGATGCTTTAATAACAATCGCGGCCGAGGCTCCAATATTTTGGAAAGTAAAGTTTTGAAATGTTAAATATGTAAACCCAGCACTCCATGACAATATTCCAGCCCCATCCATCACGAGACGAAGTCCTGGCATTGCTATGGCGGGATTTGTGGTGGAGTAGATCTGGACCCTGAAATTGTCCGTGTTGAAGTTCCAGTCCCCTTGAGACCCCCCGGCGAGAGTCGTCGTTCCTTCGCCGGGCGAGTACCAGACGCCGCCAACGCCAGCGCCAACCATTGTTCCAAAGGATGCGGTGTTCACCGCCGCCGGAGCGCTTCCGCCAAGCGGAGCAAATCCCCAAAGAATATTACCTACATCGTTCGCGGTCCAATAAGGGAACCCACTCACCCCAGCATATTGGGCGGCGGGCTGCGTTGTGGACGTGGCGTTGATTGCCGCGCCGCCGGGAGTCGCCGAGATATTAAAAGTGAAGCCGGAAGGGTTTGTGATGTAGTAGACTGTCCCCGCCGTAATGCCCCCGCCGGTGCTGCTAAAAATAACTGAGCCGTTGACAACGGGATTAATGGTGCTTCCCAAGTTTGCGACGATAGGTTGACCAATTGTAAGGGAGGGGAAAGTGCTATACGCCGTCAAAGTTGGAGGGAAGGTCTGGACGCTCTCCCAAAGGTTCGTTCCGATATTCGTCCATAAGGCTGTGTTGCCGTTCCCCCATCCGTCCGCCGATCCGTCGATAATTGGATTAGGTCCCGTGCCGTAAGCATCATAAACGATTGGATTCCCGATCGTTCCGCCGCCAGTCGGCAAAAACGTTCCGGTGACGGTCGGCCCGGCGCTCCGGTCCCATTTGTCGCCGCGCTTGAACAAAACCGACGTGCCCGGAGCGAAGGTTTGCGCGTTCACATGGGCGATGGTTTTCCATGGCAGCGCAAGTGTCCCCGGGTTCGAATCGCTGCCGGTCGACGAGCTAACATAGAAAGCGGTCTTGCTGATGACCGGACCCGCCAAGGCGCTGCGCGCCGGAGCGCCCGAACCGGCGCCATTGGACGGAGTGACCATGACGGTGATCAGCGCGCCAAGATCGCTTGTCTGGAGGGTATAGGAACCACTGGTGGCCCCGGCGATATTCGACCCCTCATTCTGCCACTGGTAGGCGTAATTCCTTGGGCGATTGGTACAGTTGCCAGGCAGCGCGCTGAGTGTTTTCCCGACCTGCGCCGTGCCGGAGATCGTTGGAGCGCTAAGAAGGATTGGCGGCGCGGCCTGCGACTGCAGTTTTGTTGCGATTTTCCGCATGTCAGTCGTCCGAGATGCCGAGTTGCACAGTAATGTCGGAGGTCGTGCTGGAGGTCAGCGTTGCCGCCGACACCGTGACGAGAACCACATACAGGTTCGCCGCGACGAATTGCGTCGCGATCCCGCTCAATTCCCAAAGCGTGTGGCTGCCTAGCCCATTGTCCGGCGCATTCAACGGAATGACGGCGAGCAGCGAAGCAATATCGGCGGCGTTGATCGCCGGCGCGGTTTTGTCCGTCCATGTGGTATTCGACGGATTTGCGCTGAAAATGTAGGCCTTGAGCGCGGTCGCGAGGACCGACCTCGACGTTACGCGCATCGACATAAGTGTGCCGCTGCCGGCGCCGCCGATCGCGAACGTCAGGAGGCCCCCTATCTCGTTCCCGGCCGCATAGGCGCCGTTTGACGTGACGGCGGGCGTCGCGGTCACCATGGTCGTGCGCCCGATGATCGAGCCGATCGCGTTCGTGCCAGCCGCAATCCCCACGGTGCCGCCGGTGGCCTGCATGGGCGTGCCAAGCGTTGTATTGATGGCTGCCACACCCGCCGCCGTTGCCGCTCCAGCCGGGAGCGGGAGCGACGCGGCAGAGATGGGCTGCGTCACGCCGCTCCCATCGATGCGAAGACCACCCGCTGTAGTTAGCGAGACCGGACTAGTCTGAGCGGTCGTATAACTCGGCGCGGCGGTGGTCACCGCGCCTTGGATTATCACTCCCGTTTCGCCGGCGGTCGCAGATCCCTGAGCTACATTGCCGGATGCGCTTCCAGCCGCCACAACGTTCACGCGAAGATTGCCAGCCGTATCCAAGCTCAGGGGGCTCGTCTGGGCCGTGACGTATGCCGGTGCGGCAGCCGTCACCGCGCCCTGCATAAGACGCCCGGTCTGACCGCTCGTCGTCGAGCCTTGCGCGGCGGCAGTTGGCTGGTTCGCGGCTGTCGCGGCTCCAGCCGGGAGCGGGAGCGACGTGGCGGAAACCGGTTGCGTCGCCTGCCAGAACGTGCCCGTGACGCTAATCGAGGAGGCCAGCTTGATATACATACCGGAGAGCCAGCCGCGAATGCCGACAGCACCAGCCGGCGGCATAACACCGGTTGCATCCGTACCATCCTGAGCGGCCCCGGCTGGCAGCGGAAGCGTGCCCGCGGAAACGGGCAGCGGTACGCCGCCGGTCACACCCTGTACCGGCAACGCAATTGTATCGCTCGTACCTGCCGGGTTAGAGGCCGGCAGGCTATGAACGGTCTGAACAGTGGGGGAGGAAATCGAAATGTCTTGGGGTGCACCACTCATTTTATGTTATCTCCATTATTGTGTGGAAGGCTGAGATGACTAGCGTGTGCAGGTTTCCACGCACATTCATTGCGACGGCAGTTCACGTAGAGCGTGATAATTTGCCCAGCTCGTCGTGATCGTCGAGGGACCAAGTAATTCTCGCCGGCGACGGCGGTGCCTATCTTTTGCAAGGTCTGCGTCCCTTCAAACTGCGACGATCCGAATAGGCGGCATGCGCGAGATGAATCGAGCCCATTCAGCGCGGCAAGCGTCCACACGATGAGGGAGATTGTTTCGCCGGTCCCGGGAAGGCGAAAAGCCGAGGGTGAAGGCCGATGTTTCGAGGCGCGCTTGGTCAAGCGGGAAGACGTCTTGCGTGGCGCGCGGCGCCGTCTATGAGGTTGGCGGACTGAGTAAAATGTAATTCACGACGAACCGGATCGCGCCCGCCGTGAAATTTCCGGTATTTGAGGTAAGCAATAGGGAAATCGCCGCGGCGTCGAAACGCTGAAGCGCCTGCGTGTAGATCACGGTGCTGCCCGCCGTGAGGCTCGGGGATTGCCCCGAGGCGAAATATGTCGCATTCCCGGTGATGCCGAAATTAAAGGTCCCGGTGGGGCCAGTGATCGTCGTCCCAACGCGCCATCCCGCGCCAATGATGAATTTGTAGCCAGCCGGAAGCTGCAACGCCGTGGTGTAGGTCGTCACGCCGGTCGTGAGCGTTTCGCCGCTAGCTCCGGCACTCTCGGCGACAGCAAGCTGAATGAACGAGCCGAAAGGCCCGCGTGCCCCAGACGCCCTGAAGCCTCCCTTCGTCGCGCCGTCCTGGATGAATAATTCCTTTGAATCCGTGCTAATGAAGACCTCACCGAGCGCGCCATTATTGTTGAGGACATTCGCAAGAGTATCGCGCCGAAGCTGAACCTGAACTGACATTCGTAAACCTCATGGTGAGCTTGTCGAACTATCCTATGGAATCCCGGCGCCGAGATCGACGGACGCAAGGAGAATCCCGTCGGTGACGATTCCCCATTGATCGGTTTCCGAAACGGCCGACGATACGAGGCCGAAATCAAGATTCATCCCGAGCAAGAGCGCTTGCGTGACTGGTCCGATCGGTAATCCGGCTCCGGTCGGCGTGTAGGTGTAGACCGTGCACTCCGACAAATCCTCGACCGCCCGCCCGAAGATATTAAAGCTTTGGAATTTTAGGTAGAGCTCGACGCCGATATAGGGGGCAGGCAACGGATATTCGAAGATCACGCCGTCGATCCGCGTAAAAGGCGCGCTGCTCGAATGCGCGGCCGCAGTCGTGCCGTAGAGCCCGCGATAAAGATAGGTCAGATTGTAGGCATTGGCGCCGGTGAGCGTCGCCGTCGCATAGGCCAGCAGCTCTTTGTCCACGAGGCACAACGTCACGCCATTTTGCGCGTCGAGTGTGGTGCCTCCGGCAAGCACCCCGCCGCTCTCGGCAAGTGAGACGGAAAGCGTGTCCGCGACATCCGGGTTAGAGCCGGTTGGTGCGGGCAGCGCGGCGGTAAGAAAACCCTGACGCGCGGGCGCCGCGACCGTTCCGATCTGCCCATAGGTTGCGCCGTCCGTCGAAATCCAAACGAAGGCGCCGCCCCAATTCGGATCGGCGATACCCGACGTCCCTTCCGGCGTCGAAGCGCCGCTAGCCGTAAGGGTTGCCCCGGTGACATTCGCGAACGATTTTAGAAATGTCGGGCCGGTTCCCGCAAACGAAATTTCCGCGCCCCATATGTAAATCCCGTCTCCCGGCGTCCCGGTATAGCTTGTCGTCCCGGCTGGGTTTTCCAGAAGGATCGAGAGAGGAGCAGCCCCGCTCGCCGCCATGGTTCCGGAGATTTGGCACTGGAACCAAGCGCCGCCCACGGCTTCGATCGTGGCACTGATCCCGGCGTCCGGCGTTGCGGCGACAGCCGTGAGATCGAAGTCGCACCCAATCGTCGCGGTGCCGTTGAAAAAATTGAGGCGGAGAGCGCTGCGGGAGCTCGCTTGGGCATAGACCGAGAAAGCAACCGTAGCCCCCGATGCCTGAACTGGCCCAACGCTTCCCTGGATCGTGGAATGCTGGCCGGTCGAGCCATCCTCGGCGAGTAAATAGACTGGAGCAATGCCGCCAGACACAGCCGCTGCGACCTGAGCTATGCCGCCGGTCAGTGATGCGGGAGGCTCATAAAGAGTTGGCACATTGACGCGGGCGGGCACAACGGCCTGGTTCGTCGAAGTTCCGCCGCCGCTCTGAATTGGATACTCAACGGCGGTTGCCGTTCCCCCTGGGAATTCCTCGGCCGTCACGCTCAAAATTCCGGCGTCGTCCTCCTCGATCGAGACAATTCTGATCGCGACATTGGTCAGGCCGAGCGCGGTATCCGTGACGGTTACGAGGTCCATCGGCTCAAGCAGGCAATACTCGAACGAGAGCTTGAAATTATAATGGTTGCGAATGTAAAGGCCGCGCTGGAGAATCAGTTGCGCGGACTTTTGTCCAACAAACGGGTCGCAAATCTCGTTTGCGGTGATGTCGGACGCCATGCGGAGGCCATAAAGCTCGATCGCGTTCTGATCGAACGCGTCGATGGGCGTCGAGTCATAGCCGGTTCCGGTGGAATTATATCTTTGCGAGATTTGCAGCCGCTGCCAATTGTACGAGGCGTAAGGGTCCGAGCGGACGACTTCTAGCGGGTCTTTTCCGTCCTCATGAACAAAATCGTCATCGGCGAGATTGTAAATTGGCGTGACGTTTGGATTGAATGAGTAGGTTCCCGAAGGGTAAAGATTTCCGGTGACCGGAGTATCGCCATAAGGGATGAACTTCAGCTTGCCGCCGGACCACACCGCCGCGCTATTGGTGAGCTGCAGCCAGCGGGCCAAAATGGAATTGGCCGCCTCTTGGTTCGCCAGCACCGGGCTCAGGCCCAGAAAAGATGCCTTGCAATAAGCCTGGTATGACGACCCTCCCGATGCACCAAGCAGCGTAGTCGCATCGATGCTGGCCGCAGGAAAAAGCACGCCATATTGGGCGTTGGTGAGAAAATCCTGAATGATCAAGGCCGGATCGGCGTCGTTCGCATTGATGCCCGCCGAGGCATAAAGATGGCCGCGCACCTCGATTGAAAATTGCGGGAGATTGGGGCTCGTGCCGAGCGCAAAATACTCCGCCGCAAAATAGAAAACCCCGTTGTAGCCGAGGTATTGCTCGCCAAATGGGAAAAGATAGCTCCAAGGCGTCTGCGGCGTGCTGCCATAGGCCGCGAAATCTATCCCGACTTGATCGAAATAGTTTATGCTGTTGTTGAGCCAGATCACTCCAGGCTCGATGATCGGACCCTCGCAGACCGCCATGATGAATCCGGTAAAGTAATTGTAGCCCTGGGCTCCTCCCCCGCCCTTTCCTCCTCCGCCGCCGCCGTTTTGACTTTGCTGAACGGCGGTGAAGCCGCCCGTCCATATGGCGTTCGGGGCGGTTTTATTGGCGCCCCAAATGATCGTGATCGGAACCGCGCTGCTCGACGTCTGAATTTGCAGTCCGGTATATTCCGGGACGTAAGAAGGGCCAGAGCCTTGTCTCAGGAACCCCATGGCGTCAGGCCCCCCAATAAGAATGGATCATGCGCCACATCGCATACCCAGCTTCCCATCCTGCCGCGTATTGCGTAGGATAGCCGCCCCAATCGTCCTCGATGTGCCATCCGAGAAGCCCAACGGCATAACCCTCGGCATAGTGTTCTGGCGTCCCGATCATGCTGCCTTCATCATCCACAGGCTAAAGAACTTTGGGCGTCGCGCGGGGCGGCGAAGGGCTACGTTTCTCGCTACATCTTCCTCAACGACGGCGCGGGCCGGCTGGAAGGCATGGACGATGGTGAGTGGATTCACGCCGGTCACGACGCCGCCATGCGCATAGCAGCGCCCGTAGCGAAAGACCATTACGTCGCCAGGCGACGGCGCGGTCACTTCCTTCGTTCGATCGAAGATGAAGCCTAGGTAGCGTTCCTCGGCTCTATGCAGATACCAGTCGTCCGCATAAGGCCGCGGATCGAACGGGGGCACGAGCCCGCAATCGACGAAGACGCGGACGAGCAGCATTCCGCAATCGACGCCGGCACCCTTGATATCCGCCTGCGCGTGGTAGGGCGTCCCAACCCAGGATCGCGCCTCACGGACGATCCTGTCACGCTGATCAGCTTCAAGGGGCATTCGAAGGATTATTTCCATCCAAGAGCGCTTGAATTATGAGCGGCGCAAAGAGGTATCCGATTCCTTGCAGGAGAACGTAGATTGCCGTGAAGATGAGAAAGATTACAATGTCAACTACCAGAACATTCCATGCGCAAAGCATCGTCAACGACCTTTCCATTGGGTTCCGCGCGGGCTCCGCTGCAACAATGATCGATACCCGCGCCGTTGCAGTTTCGGCATTGCGCCCAAATCGTAAGTCCGTCGTTTTTCATGACTGGATGTAATACGAGAGCGCGGTCGCCAAGGAATTGCCGTGCCGGGTATTTGAGAAGCCCTGTGCCATGGCAAGTCTCGCATCTAATTTAGCGCCTACATTATCCGCCAGTGTTTATGGGGACACTCCCGCCAGGAACAGGTTCATTTTTATTTGCAAATCTATATTGACATATTTGAGGTTTGCTTTATGTATACCGTTCTGTTCATAGTTGCTGCTATGAATAGAACATGGACAATACGGCATGAGGAGAGCTATATTATGTCGAAACACAAGCATGTCCCGGCCGTTACCGATGCCGCGCGGGCAGCGGGGAAGCAACTTGGCGCTTGGGCGCGGTCGAGGCCATGGCGAAGAAGGCGATCGCGGCGGCCGACCACAAGACAGACTCCGCCAACTTCGCAGAGTTTCTTCTTTCAGGGACCGGATCAAAGGCAACCGCCAGGATCGGCGAGTCTCTTTTCCGAATCGAGGGCTAGGAGCTAGCGGCGCCTTGCTCTAGCCGCCGCATCAAGCCGCGTAGGTCGGACTACGTTAACTGTCATAAGAGCTTCCAGGCAACCAGCGGCCATATCAGCCCAAGGACGGCGATAAACACAAGGGCGATCTTCGCACGAACCAACTGTGCATGAAGCGCCGCGATCTCCGCCTTGGCGCGCTCCACATCGTGCGCCAAATGGTCAGATGATTCGACCATGGAGACGATATCGCGGCTGATCTCGGCGATTTTGAAATCGATTTCCGCGCCAGGTTTATCGTTCATGCGCATGGCCTTTCAAGCCGCGTAGGTCGGACTCGGAATATAAGGGAACCCGCGAAAATTCGTGAGATTGTTGAACTTCGTCGTGCATGTCAGTTGGGTGTGATCGCACCCCCAATAGACGGTGAAGGCATCGCCCGCCGCTGGCGCATTCTGCAGCGGATAGGAAAGCGTGAGTGAGATTCCCGCGATGGCGCTTTTGACGTTCGCGGAGATGCTCGCGTTGATCCCCGAGGAGAAAGTCATTGTCCCTTGGTTGAAGTTTGTTGAAGCGCCAGACCAGTTGATGACCGAGACCGTCGAACCGGCCCCCACTGTCCCCGCCGTTCCAAACGCGCTTTTTACGAGCGTGCACCCGGAATCATAAAGGACGTGCTGGCAGCTTGGCGAGTAGACATTCCGCGGCATTTGAAGATCGAGCAGCACCAAATCCGAATTGACGGTGATCTGCGCCGTCGTGCGGCCGATGCTATCGACGGTGCCGACGCGGCCCTTGAATAGGATCACGCTTCCGATGGGATTTGCCGCGTCGCTTGCGGCCCAGGAATTGAGGAACGCCCGCTCGCGCTGAATCTCGCAGCCATCGAACACGCCGTTTCGCAAGGCTTGCAAAAAGGGGACGCCGCCGACCGTATCAGTCGCTCTTGCGGATACGGTGATTTGCTGCTGGTCGACTTCGAGGCCGGCGGCGCATTTGAACTTTAGGCCGTCCACGAGAATGGAATTGGCCGCATAGACGTAGCCGTTGAGCGTCACCGGGATGTCGGCATTGGTGTAGGTGAGGATCAGGCCGGTGAGAAGCGTAAAGGTAAAGCAATCGGCCGCGAACATTTGTGCGTCGGGCTCGGCGCGGACCGTGTTGAGGTAGTTGATGAGAGCGGGTGTCGCGGTTCTCATGGTAAAAGACCTAGCGGGCGAAGGCCTGCTATCTCCTCGGCGCGGGCCGCCAGCCATTCCTCAAACTGGCGGCGACGGCGACGCGCCAATTCATCTTTGCTTGCACGGATATCAATGGCCGTCTTTCCGTTCGATATGGTCACGGCTTCACGCTCCTAAACTTAAGGCTTTCGACCTTCCAAAGGCCGGACATAAAATTCTCGAAATCCAGTTGATCGTCGAGAAACCGGCAGTTGAAGGCGTACGTGCATGTCGCGGTGATCGCATGGCCAGAAACCGGCGCCGTGGTGAAAGTGATCGTGTTCGGCGCCGTCACGGTGAAAGCCCCGGCGGCCACCCCATTGTCAAGCACAACCGGCGTCCCGGTGATCCACGAAACCGGTTCGGTCTCGACATTCGCGCCAAGTCCAAGGGTGCGATTCAGGGTGAAGACCGTTGTCGTGCCATCGCCCAACGCGGGGGTCGTTGCGATGAACGCCGATTGCGTGTTGTCGGTTGGATCGGTATAGAGGAACGTTCCGGCCTGCCCTTGACATTGAAGATAGAGCCCCATGAGCGCTTGCAGGGAATTGACGCCGAGGCCGGGAAAGCTTCCGGCGGAATCGAGGCCCTCGATCGTCAGCTCGAACTCATAAAGCGTGACCGCGTAGAACGGCAACCGCACCTCGCGGCCTGACACATGCGAAGCCACGCGCGTTGAAAACGATGGCCGCTTGTGAACGCTAAAGGCAAGCCCTGGAAGCGACGGGAAACTAAACGGCGTTGTCACTGGCGGTACTCCATCGGGGACCGGCGGCGTGAGGAACGGTCCCTTGCC
>Ga0182015_10006714_pt1 | contig 11454 bp, 14 predicted proteins | sample 712P3MmetaG_FD_120478 | JGI IMG/M metagenome (GOLD analysis project Ga0182015, IMG submission 120478) | Permafrost microbial communities from Stordalen Mire, Sweden - 712P3M metaG | ecosystem: Environmental > Terrestrial > Soil > Wetlands > Permafrost | place: Sweden: Stordalen | collected...
CAACACAAGATGCGCTTCCAAAGCCTCTTCCTGGCATCAATTCTCGCGTCAATATCCCTGGTGGCAGGAGACGCACTACAGAAATGGACGGAGATTGCGTCAAAGTCACGGTCAAATGTTCTCAGACTCGATGAAACGACTTTTGACCAACTCATCACCACCGAACGAAATTACACCTCAATCAGTACGTCCCATCCAATGTGGAAGTTAATTGTCTTAGTTGCGCTTACAGCTTTACAGCCACAGTATCAATGTGCTTTGTGCAGAGAATTCGATCCTGAATTTGCGACTGTAGCGGAGAGTTGGAGGAGGGCTCATCCTCAGTCCGATGGAGTCTTTTTCGGAAAAGTGGATTTCCCGGAAGGACGACCCATTTTCGTGAGAGTATTGTATCCTATTGCGGACGATGTTGATTCGTGTAGTTTGGACTTCAGTCTGCACCCAATGTATGGGTGTATCCTCCAACGTCTGGTCCTCTTTCCAAATTGACCCAAAATAATCAACCTCTCGTCTACGATTTCCCTGGAAAGTATGTCCTTCATCAGGATTGTATCTGATAACAGTGGTATGAGTGCAGAGCCATTTCATAAGTTTCTTACGTCGAATGCAAAGGTTCCTGCATTCCCGATCGTGAGACCGTTCAATTGGCAAAAATTGTTCGTGACGGCCGCCGTGGTCGTGGCTATCGGTACGGTCACCAAACTCGCATGGGCTCAAATACATCGTATCATCACTAATAAGAACGCATGGGCTGTTGGATCTTTGGTATGGCTATGCCTATACTCTGGGGTTAATTTTAGGTTACGATCTTGATGTTCACTTCGGGACACATGTTCAACGCAATTCGACATACCCCGTACATTTCCTCTGACGGAAGGGGTGGATTCAGTTACATTGCAGGAGGATTTCAAAATCAGTTTGGAGTGGAAACGCAGATTATGGCATGTATTTGTATCATCCTTACTCGGTTTTTTGCTCATGGTAGACGGATTATTGGCTTTTACAACAATCGCACTCATCCAGAAAGCGCCTACCATTCGAGAACCGTCGACTCAATTCATCGTCGTCTTCATATGGGCTGCTGGAATCCTGTTCATATACTCTTTCTTGATCTATGTATTCCGGATCAAGAATGGAGGATATCCGTTCAGATTGTTCCTGTAGACCTGGGATCTGCTATAAAATCATCATTCTGAATTTGCATTAAATATGGTAGACGTTGGCATAATCTCCGAATGAAAAGTATATATCTTGAAGAAAGGACAGTTTTCAGTCTATCATGACAGGTATTCGCCAATGCTATGAAAAAGCTTCCTACTATGAAAAAGCTTCCTACTTTTCCTGTCAAACTCCACCCATGCTACCCACTTCCGAAAATCAAATCCACCCTCGTACGTCTATCCCAAACAATTTTCCCATCCACCCCCTTCTCCCGAAAATACACAACCCGATGAAACGGAATAAACTCCTCATCAGACAACTCCCTCTTCCAAGACGTCAATGGCATTTCCCTCACCCCCTTGAACCGATCTTCATATCCCACGAGATACTCCTCGGGCGAGTACCGTTGATCCCACACCAACCGATTATAAACTTCATGTGAGGGACGTAATTTGCCCAGTTTCTCTGAGACAGTGAGATTGGCGATGGGGGGTGCGGGAGTTTCGTCTTCGTCTTCGGAGGCGCTGTCGTCGAGAATGATGTCTTCTTCCCAGTCCCAGGCCCGGGTATCGATTTCGAGACCTTCGGCGAGGATTTGTTTTCCCTTTGCGAGGGTTACAGAAATCCATCTATCCACGACGTCTTGATCTTCTCCCTTCATTATCCTTTCCACGTCTCTCAATACTGTATTGAAGGCTCCTTCATCGATACCGCTGCCCGAGATACCAACGAGATAGGTACCCTGCACCTCTTCAGATGTAATATCTGCGAACCGAGCAGGCCATAATCTGGTTTCCAGTGTCGTGAATTCCTTTGACAGATTAACGAGGAGAATAACGAGTCGTGATTCAATCCATGTAATCCACTTTCTCCCCTCTGCAGAATAGGTCCCCCAAAATGCGCACTGAACTTTAATAAATGCCTTGTAATCTGCGAAAAATTCCGTCAATCCATCACTGCATAATTCCTCGAACGTAGCCGTCGACAACTTGTCCGCCGCAATACGCAATTCCTTTTTGATAGTTTGTAAAGTCGAATGAGACGCGTTTTTCATGACGTTGTGCGAAGGTCGAGAAATCGACGAGATGTACATCGCCTCCCGTCCCTCTCGTTTCGGATTCCCATGTTCCACATCAGGAAAGAATAATTCTTCTTCTTCCCAGTGAAAGACAGAGTACCGTGAGATCGACGCCGCGAGGATCTCTGACGCAGAGGAAGTGGCAGGGAGGATATGACAAATTGGCGCAATGAGGAGGGTGACGGCAAAACCTCCGAAGAAACCCAATTTTGATGAATATATTCCGCGACGCGAACAGAAATACTTGAACGCCCGCCGAGCAAGTCGGAAAGCTTTGAGATTTGAGACAGACGATAAGATTGCATGGTCATCTCGATAGGAGTTCAACGTGTACAGTGTCGGCGCAGGGAGTAAAAACAGATCTGAATCCGCTGGTAACGAAGGGACTTGATTCCAGCTGTCATTAGCTCCATATGAAGAGGGAGGGAACGTATTGATCAATTTTCCCGCACTACAGTAGAGGACTTCCACCCGATATGTATCCACGAGCAATTCCACCAAAGGCTGTTTTGCGCCTTTGATGATACGGAGGACTTTGACTCGATTCGTCGGGTCCGAGAGTTTAAACCGTTGGATATGTTGAAGGAATACTTCCCAGAAAGTCTGTTGAGAGATTGTTGAGACCGCGAGGATATCAATATCACTTGACGTGGTATGAACACCCAATGCAAATGACCCCACTACCTGCAATTTGAACGGGAAATGTTGTTTCATGGGCGTCAAAATCGCATTCAATAGCGCCCATACACATTTAAGCTTTCTGTCGTGGTCGGCATCGGGGATTTCCTGCGCGTTTGTCAAAGTCTGCAACACCAATTTATCCGTCCAACTTGTCTCAGGAATCTCAAGAGACGCAGCTGCCGTAACTTGCGTGACCTCGGTTGTTGAATGTTCCTCGAGATCGACACGGAGATCCACAGAGAATCCCCAATGATCACTCGCCAACTCATCTTCTTTCTCCGGAAACCCAAACAAGGAAGTCTTCTCGACATGGATACCCACTCCCCTCGGAAAGTAGACACGATCATGTCGTTGCGGATACAGCACTTTTGCACCCTCCTTCGCAAAACGGTTCGTGTCAGGGGTAAACGTGTCACCATCTCCTGACGGTTTCTCAACCCACGCATCGACGTAACGGCCGAGCAACTCGTGAATTTTAGGGAGCGCAGCAGTATATTCGCGAGGAATATTGGGAATGTTGAAATCTCCTGCGATAATGACTGGTTTTCCGGTTGAGTCGAGATAGTTGGTAAGTTTTGATAATTCTTTGAGTTTGAGCGCCAGTTTCTCTTCGTGTAGGCCTGCGTGGAGATGGACTCCGGCGATGACGAGACCGTCTACGTCGACGATGAGAGCGGGTTTATGTGGTGTGAAGAGTGGGAGATAGTGTGCTTTGAAGGAGATTGTGCTGAGGAGAACGATATTCCGATGATTTGGGAGAGGGAGATGGGCCGGGGCAGAGACGTAAGGATATTTCTCGCGAAGAATAGGATTAGAGAGGAAATACTGCCAAGCTACATCGGTGACTTCTTGGAGGATTAAAAAGGTTGAAGATTGTCGAAGGATAGCGTTGAGGAGCAGAGGAAGTCTTGGAGATGATTCGACTTGTGGTTGATGAGGAGAGTGCAGAATATTGTATGTCGATAGTGTCATCTCTGTTGGAGGACCGAGTTCATCGAACAACGATGCTGAAGACTGATATGTGGTATATTGACGATTATTTCCATCGAACGAGTAACAGCACGGAGTGCACGGCTGAGCAGAAGCCGGTGGCTGTAGAAGCATATTCCCTTGAGGAATAGAAGCAAAAATCTCCATTCTCCCAGCATCCGTTTCGTTCTTTTGAATGAGAACGAGGGACTCGAACGACCAACTCATCGGCAACAACATCTCCACTTTCTGCTGTAACTCAGAGACAGACATATTCGGAGCAGTATGTCCGATCGTCAAGTGCGGACGAAACGTCTCGTCTTCGCGATTGGCTGGAAACTTGAAAATTGTATTCAATGCTTCCCTTATTCCTTGAAGTCGCTGAATAGAAGACTCGTCCGGCTTGAGATATACTGTAGCAGAATCTTTGTGATGAAAGATATCTGTTTGCGAAAATGTGATTTCCCATGGTTTCAGGAGATCGGTGTCATGGAAAAGTGTTTGAATTTGTTCGACTGCCAAGGGGAGTTCGGATGGAGGCACAAATGGTATTGCCATGGTGATATGTGGTGCCCATCGTGGATACGACTTATCGTAGACCGAGCGGAGGATATTGATCTTGTTGTGCAAGGACTCCGGTGGTAGTAAGACAATAGCGGTGGAAAAGGACGCGCAAGAAAAGGATGTCGTTGAGGCCTACAGTGAGCATTTGGTCTTTGACAGGAAACTACCATTGGCTGCTAATTCTTTGAATGTTTAGGGAGCCACCCCACTGTCAGGTACTTCAAGTCCCCAGAAGGTGTACGTGTGACTCACAAACACGAGCAACGTGAGTCACTTTGGTCAAATCGCTCCGATTTCAGGGGCGATGTCGATCTGCGACTTGCGACAGCCCCACATGACATCGCATTTCGAATTCACCACCTGTATTCAACCACAGTTATAGAACTTACCCGTGAGAGCAGCGGATGCTTCGGTTCAAATTAAAGGCGCTTTTGGCTCGGTTTCACGATTTTCATTACTGCTAATTTCAATTGCCTCAGACAACTCAGGAATCCTCCCAGATACGTCCTCTAAAGCGTCTTTACGTAACAATCCATATCTTCCTGATGAACGAACCAGTGACAAGTGGTCTTCCACGGCTTTTTGGGATCTACTAATTGGAAATTATATCGCCTGAGCAATGAAGGAATTAACTTCTGCATCTCCATCAAAGAAATGTTCTTCTCGTTAGATCCACATTATGAAGAAATTACCTTGCCAACACAGATTCGTGCGCCATGTCCAAAAGCCAAATTGTACCGATCCATGTTCTTTGCTCGCTCAGTATTTTCTAGCCATCTCTCAGGACGGAATTTATCCGTCTCAGGTCCAAATACCGACTCATCACGATGTACAGTCCACGCGTGCACGCCAACTTTCGCCTATTTATTTAGTGGCGATCTCAACAGATGAAGTACCCCTTCAGGGAAGAACCGGCCTGCGATTGTCCTCCCACCTTTAGGGACATGACGGGGAAGAGTGTATCCGACGGCGCTGTGCATTCGCAACGCTTCCTTGACGCAAGCACAAAAGTACGGCATTTTCAGACTCTCAGAGTACGTGACTGGATCCGAGATCTCTCCTCTCCTCGCGAAGTCGTTGATTTCGTCCTGGAGTTTGGCATAGACTTCGGGATTCGTAATAACATAGTAGAGAATGGCACGGAGTGAGATACCAGTCGTGTCGCTGCCTGCACCGACAACCGTTCCGGCTTCCGTGAGAACTTCATCAAGACTCAATGGCCTTCCATCTGGATGTTTGGCTTCAATAAATCTGGACAGCATATCCCGACGATCGGCAGGTCGCTCCATCCTTGCTCGAACTGCGTCGGCAGTAAACTTTGGTCAGAAAAGCCGACATGCACACAATACCTTACGTCTCTCCTTCTGGCCTTCTTGTTCTTCTTTACTTGCCGACGAGAAAAAGCCCGCCAAGGGACTCATGAAAATCGGGAAGAACCACGGAATCATCCCAACGGCGAATCGCTTGTACAACCAGCCCCTCAAATTTGCCATTTGTCCCCCAACGTCCTGTCCGGAAGCCAAATACCCAAAGGATCTTCCGAAAGCCAGTTCTCCAACAACGTCAAACGCATAAGCTTGCATCCAGAACGCCATATTGACTTCTGTGTTTCTGTTTGCAAAATCACCTAGTCTTGAACACATCTCTTCAATCGCGCCATCGACATATGGCTCCATCTCCAGCAACGCAGTCAAAGAATACGCATTGGCGACGAGACGACGTTCTGCTGCATGTGCCGCTTCATCGGTATGCGAGAACAAACTAGGCTGGCCGTAGCCCCAAACACTGTAATAATCGGTCTACTATTAATTACAGTTGAGAGGTGCTCGGACCTTGATGAATCCTGCTCCATGCGCGTAGATGGTTTTGATCGCTTCGGGGTCAGAGATCGAGACTTCATCTGGCGCAATGCGGAAGATCGGGCCATATTTGCGGTGCGCAGCGGTGATATCTTTATGTAGAGAGCCGTTTAGAGCTCCTCGAAGTCGCCATAGAGGTGAGATAGTTGCGAGGAACGGTCCTGGGATGTCGCGATATGGACTCAAATAGCGGAGATATACCAAGCGAGCGACAATTATCCCAGCAAAAAGAACAAGATAATGTTGCAGGATGAAATGTTTTGCCTCGATGAGGACCGACAGGATTGCAGATGAGGTAGGGGTGATAGGAGCCATGGTGAAAGAGTATGGAGCTTCCCGAGGTGCGGAGTAGTCGAATTTAATTTTGCTTCTAAGGACACAAGTGCGGGGCGGTTCCGCTGCTTAATCGCGAGGCTGGGCCGAAGGGCCGCTGCGGGGAAATGATCCACATCCCCACACCAGATAAATAAAGTTGTCGGCATCGGTTTCCGAACGGTTCCTCCCCGCCGGAATGTGGAATTGAAGTTTAATCAGATGGAGTTTATGGTTGAAAGCGACCGTCACCTCTCGATCTCCCTGATTTGAGTAAGGGGCATAATATACAAGTGGTAACTATTTACACGAGCTAAAGCATATTTAACACTTCATAATAACCCAGCGGCGAACATTTTGTACTCAAACCAAGGTATCTTCCCTTTCCAAGTGTGCTCCATCGTTTTCATTCAGCTTTGTCTCACTCTTTACAGTGCTGCCTCTTCGTAGCTCCTCGACTTCCTCATCGAAACGACTCTCAGGCTTGATCGACGCAGACCGCCATGCGGGAACAGTCCCGTCAGATTGGTTGCCAGAGTTATTGTAATTGCCGTTGTTGCTGTTACCGTTGTTGTTGTTGAAGTTGCCGCGTCCACCGCGTCCGCGATTTCCACGAGTTTGATTGTTCCCGTAGTTTCCGCTGGAGTTAGAATTTGGATTGGTACCTTGAGTGCGGTAAACACTGCCTTCAACAGAGTTGGATGTTTCCGTGAGGGACTTCTTCTTCTTGGGAAGGATGTGGGCCATGTAATAGGTGCGTGTTGATGCAAAGAGAGATTCAGGAGTCATATCCTTCCAAGTATTACCAAGGAAAGGAATGAAATTCTCCCATTTCTCGTCTTCGATTTCAGAATATTCGAGTGTCACCAAAAAGAGTTGGTTACGTTTGTCGTTTTTGTATTATCTCTGTTTCCACTTTGTAGTTACCCAACACACTAGATAAGCCGCGCCGTAGCATAAGAGACATAGAACACCGATGAAAAGTATACCCAGAGAACACTTATAAGCCTCAGCTTCTATCTCTTCCCTACGACGGGCTGAGAATCCCAAGATCTCATGTGCAAGGCTTTTAGGAATATAACGGGCTGCACTCTGCAGACGCTCCAACTTTTTCCTTTGCTGGGGAGTAAGGTCTATTTGTAAGTACGAGAACTCCAGTCGAGAAACCATTTAGAATGCGGTGAGCCTTTTCGATCTCACCAAAACAATTTTGAGCAATATTGAAGTCAATTTGGGTGCTAATATCCCCGTCCTCGAAAATATTTGATGGGCTAAGGTGGTCCCTTACAAGCGCATGCCAGCAAACATATTCCCCGGTTAAAATACGCTTTCCGGGATCCAGTCTTTTATCCCACGAACCTAAGACGTACAAAACTGCATCTGTTTCGGTTTTCAGGAATTCACCAGGCCCAGCGGTTTCATCATGATAATGGGAAAGGCATTCAGTGTTGTCGTGAACATGCATGGGCGGTGTGTTTTAGCGGTGACGTGTCACGAAAAAAGTTCAGAGAGGCAGATCCTTTCCGCAAATGATAAATCTGATAGCATAAGCACGCCACGTGTGTAAGCACGAAGTCTCACATGCTGTTATTGTCGTTCGCCTAACCCTTGTCCGCTTTCCACCAACCATTTACTTTTTTTTCCCGCAATTTGAAAAATTGCTTTTCTGGGCCGCGCTCCACCATAACCTCAAAGAAGTAGCTGAAATTCTGGTTAGCGATAGTATACATATACTTCATTTATTTCGCAAACTTAGATCGTCATTCCATTCGTTCTGCTTAAAGAGCGCTGTACATCTTTGTCAAGTTTATGTTTCCAGAATTGAAAGAAACAACTACAAGACGAAAGAAACAACTACATGAAAAGCGATGTCAAACACTCTCACCCAACAAGATCTTCCTATAATCCCTCAACGATTTTTTGGCGGAATCGCTCCATATCGAAGACGAGATTCGCGGGATACCCTGGGGGGATTGGGAGAGGGTGCAGCAACGTTGCGAGGGAAACACTGAATTGAAGTCCGGGGACAGCGACGTTGATGTCCGCATTGATATTCAGATTTCGAGCCATAGTCCCCGGTTGAAAAGTATAGGTATTAAGCCAGGCTCCGGTATTTGGATCTTGATCCCGAAGCGCGTGCCCAGCCCACCACCGGTTAGTGCCTGGAGGATTGTTCTGGCTGTTGTGGAATACTTTAATGCCGATCCAGTAACGAGTGTGCGTTCCCGGCTGAAAGTAACGTGCCGCGTCATTTAGGAGTCTGACGAGCGTCTCATTGTCAATAGCGATCTCGAAGCAGATAATCGGAACGGTTATTTGACCATTGTTTGGATCGATTTGGAATGTATGTCCAGCCCCGCCGTTCGGTAGTTGAGCCGGTCTCGCGGAGAAGGAGGCGTCAGGCAACTTGACATTATTACCGAGCACAACATCTACACATTGTTAGTGAAACTAAAAGAAAGAACCCTACCAAAATTCGCCGCAGTGTAGAATATTTCTTGTGGATCTTGAAGAGTCACCTGGCGGAAGATCTCGGGGATTGCACCGGCGTGTGATCCTCCATCATGTTTTCTGAACCGAAGACGACCATCAATCAATTCGATCGCTCGTGCTTGAGGACTGTCTCTGTTGGAGAACACAGCAAGAAACTGAGCTGCGGTGAGTTCGATGGCCTCAATCTTTTGGAGAATTGCGGCCGGAATGGGTTTCTTATCGATCCAACAATTGTAGGCGTCGTTCACGAGTGAGACTAACCTGCGATTCCCCTCGGAGGGCGCGTAGCGTACCGGGTTCATATACGAACTTTCTGACCGAAGAACATGTGAGTACTCGCCCGACGATGCGGATTCTCCACGTCGAGAGACAAAGGGAGATGCCGCGTTCCGAGGCCTTGAGGTTGACACATAGTAATCCGTTCTCCCATCGGTATAGCTTGAAAAATGATTAACATGGAATTCCCATGTGCCAGTTTTGAGGTCATAACTTCTAAACTCGGTATCTGGACGCATCCGCAGAAGTTTAATGTAATCCTCGAGAGATTCCTCATCATTCTTGACCGGCGGCCAGCATCTGACCATGCCTACCATTGCCGGGACATTCAATCCTTCGCCGACCGGAGGTTCTTGATAGCCTTCGGGATAGACGTGGCAAATGGTTCTTCGGAATTGGACGACTTTGCCAAGGAGTTCATCTAAAGACGCTAGACCCGACAAATCGACGGGTCGTTCGAATTGAATCTCGCCAAAACCGTGTCGTCCGACGATGAGGTTCAGAATGACGCGATTGTCTGAAGCGGCGATCGTTTCGATGGGTGGATCGGTGTAGTAATGTCCGTGGTCTAATGCCTTTTCAGCCAACCCTTCAAATTAGTCACGTTGAACGTAGAGGGGTTCAAACATGCATCGACTTCCTCCTCCTTGACGTATGTCACAAAGTATGGTCCCGCACCTTCTGCTGAATTATCCGCAAACACCACCTTTTCATCCACTTCAGTGACTTGTTCGTCATTGTACTTGAGCCATTTGTGGAGCGAGAACTTGTACGCTTCATCCAAGGAAATTTGTCGATTGACCGGACCAATCATCGCAGCAGAGCTCTCATCTTGACGTCAATACAATCAGAGGGGAGTATACTCTTCTCACTCAAATAAGTTCGAATACGCACACTATTCCTTTCTTTTCCAATAAGTTGGACAGATTCAGTGAGAAGATCCCGTTCAGTAGGCTCTTCCACAGACTAACATCAAACCCATTAAACACCGAAGCATACGTATGAAACAAAGTGTCCAATAACCACATCATCCCCAACACTTACATCTGAAATTCGTAATCGTGTATACGCTTCTGGAGCCGTCATTTCTTCGTCAGCAGAGATCCAAAACGTTTGTACCTCTCTTCTCCTGCGGATTCTCAACTCCAACAATCACACCCCGAAACTTTTGAGTAATATTCAACGCATTCTCAAATTCCGCCGTCCTTTCCAGAGCATCATGACATCTGCTGTGAAACACAGGACTGGGGAGCAGAGGCGATGATGGCTCACCATCTTGAGGACTGTCTTCCTCTGTGAAGAACGGCATCGTTGGGAGATGGTGAGAGGTGGAGGAGGTAGGCAAGGATGTTAGGAAAAACGAAATGCGGATGATGATCAGCCCTGAGCCGCGTACATCTAGCCTCGTACCCAGGCCCTAGCCTGGCTTAAGGGTTACCACACCGAGCGCCGCGAGGGCCTGGGGTTTTCTAAAGAATTCAGACCACCTCATGTTCGGAACACTGTGTGGGGTCTGGGGACGAGACTATGTTCCCGTAACCTTTCGCGTGGGCGTAGCCCACGGGTCTCAGCTAGTTTTCTTCGAAGCACACACGTCCGACTACACTTGCGTCACAAACTCCTGAAACTGTTCCCTCCGGAATGTTGGAATCGTTCTTGAACTTCGCTGATTGCTGGAAGAATGTACAAGAGTGAAAAGAACTATGGATGCTCAACATATAAAATTATCAAACTAGAACTCGCCTTCCCACTTATTCAACTCCTTTCTGGGTCTTCCGCTCGTCCTCCGAGACTCATTTGTCATGTCCCGGAGCGCTTGTCTTTTATTCTCTTTCTGTTTCTTTGCCTCCAGCTTCTGTTTCCGTTCATACTGTGCTGCCATTACTCGCGTTTTCTCTTCCAGAACCTTTTGCGCCTCTCGTTTTTTCTCTTGCTCTTGCCTTGCCTTTTGTGTCCCTTTGATTTTCTCCCTTTCGCTCTCTCTTCTCTCCTTCTCCCTTCGTTTCTGTTGTTCCCGTTGATTATGTTCCAATAACATATTCTGATCCACTGTCGCAGAAG
>Ga0182015_10006715_pt1 | contig 11454 bp, 8 predicted proteins | sample 712P3MmetaG_FD_120478 | JGI IMG/M metagenome (GOLD analysis project Ga0182015, IMG submission 120478) | Permafrost microbial communities from Stordalen Mire, Sweden - 712P3M metaG | ecosystem: Environmental > Terrestrial > Soil > Wetlands > Permafrost | place: Sweden: Stordalen | collected...
GAGGAGGTAGAAGACGGCGGCCGACACCGCGAACAGCATCGCGTCTGGGTTGACCCCGCCCGACATGAAGCCGAGCAGCGGTGACAGCGCGACGCAGAGGGCGCCCGCAGTCCAGGCCCACCGAACACTCGGGAGCGCCTCGCGCAGGAACAGGAAACTGAACAGCGCCGTCAGCCCCGCCAGCAGTGCCGAGAGCACGCGCATCATCTGCAGGCGGTCGAGCAGCGTGCCGCCCAGGCTGTATGGAATCGACTCGAGCGCGTAGTAGAGCGGCGGCTGCGACGCGGCCACGCCCGCTTCGGGGCTGCCGCTTTCCGAAGATCGTTCGAGCGTCCTCAGCTTCGAGTCGAGCTTGTTCTGCGCGCTCTCGGAGAAGATCGCCCTCCGGTTGGCGTCGCGGCGGATGATCCGCGAGCGCAGCGCTTCCATCGCAAACAGCTCTTCGCTGGAGAAGCCGCCGCCGCTGCCCGTCGGCAGGCTTCCAGTTTCGGCGAACTGCTTGACGTAGGCGAAGTGCGAGGGCTCGTCGGGGACCTGGAACGGCGGCGTGATGAACGACCAGCCGAGGGCGCTCAGGCATGCGACGACGGCGCATCCCCACGCGGCCGCCGGGACGCGGCGTAGGGCCGCGCGCAGGCTGGGAAGCTGCGCTGTGTCGCGCTGTGCGTGCAGACGCAGCCTGCGCTCGGCCTGCCTGCTCGTCGATCGCGACCGTCGCGTAAACGCACGCGAGCCGACCGCGGCCTTGCGGGTAGCCGGCGGCGCCTGCCGCGCGGGCTTGGTTGCGCGCTTACTCATCGCGCTCCCTGAGCATCACCGCGCACGCGGCGGTCGCGGTGGCGAGCGCCAGCATCAGCACGAAGGGCGCGATCCAGCCTCCTTTCCAGGCGCGACCGAGTCCCATGTGCCTCATGACCGAGCCCGCGCGCGCGAGCCAAGAGGTGCGTCCAGCGCCGAGGTAGTCGATCCGCAGGCGACCGCCCACGTTCATCCCGCTGGCGCTGCGCGCTTCGGCGGCCTTGCTGCTGGTGTTCCCGACCATCGTGATCGGTTCGTCGATCGAGCTCGTCACGACGCAGACCTCGACAGGGGAGACGGACCGGTGGACGACCTCCACGGGAATCGGCACCGCGCGGCCGCTCCAGCCAGCGCCGAGCACGCCGGATGTGACGAGGCGGGCGCCGGAGTAGACCTCCACCTGCACGCGCGGGCCCGTGAAGTCTTCGATCGAGGCCTCGATCGAGCGGGTGCCCGCCGGCAGGCGTTCGCCTCCCTGGCAGATGCGCGCGCTTCGCGAGGACGTGACGTTCAGCGGACCGCGTTCCGGCACCGAGTTGGTCTCGAGCACGGTCGACGGCGCTCCCGCCAGCACGATTGCGATCGCTGCGACTGTGACTGCCAGCCCGACCGCGAGCGCGATCCTCACGCGCAGCATCAATCCCGCCGCAAACCGAGGATGCTCAGCAGGAACGAGGTGAACACGATCTGGATGCCGAGCACGAGCAGCGTCGCCGAGAAGATCGCGAGCCGTTCCTGAGAGAGGCTTCCGAGTCCATGGTCGATCCATTCGACGAGGATCACCGCGATCATCAGCAGGCCCGCGACCGCGACCGCGCTGCCCAGCATCAGGCCCTGCTCCAGGCGCAGGCGTGCGCGCGCCCGATCGAACCAGGGATCGCGCTCGCCCATGAAATAGGTCGCATAGGCATGCGCGCACAGCCCCAGCCCGACCAGCTGCGTGCCGACGAGCAGCAGCAGCGAGCCGCCGATCAGCGCGTGCAGATCCCACTGACGTTCGAGCACGGGGATTCGCGCGAGGACGGTCAACGAGACCAGCCAGCCCAATGCGGCCATCACCGCGCCGGGGAGGATGAACAGGTGGTTCGGCGAGTGCAGGAGCAGGAAGCGCAGGTGGCGCCAGCCGTCGCGAAAGCTCGAGAGCTTGGACTGCCCGCCGCGAGGGTGGTACTCGATCGGGATCTCGCGGATGTCCAGCTTCTCCTTGGCGGCGCGCACGATCATCTCCGATGCGAACTCCATCCCCGTCGTGCGCAGCTGCAGCAGCTCGAGCCGGTCGCGCCTGAACGCACGCATGCCGCAGTGCGCGTCGTGCACGCCGGTGTGGAAGAGCAGGTTCAGCAGCCGCGATAGCAGGGGGTTGCCGATGTAGCGGTGAAGCCACGGCATCGCACCTGGATGGATGTGCTCCATGCGGTCGCCGACCACCATGTCGGCGCCGTCCTGCAGTTCGGCCAGGAACCTGGGGATCTCGTCGAAGTCATACGTGAGGTCGGCGTCGCCCATGAGGATGTACGTACCTCGAGCGGCGGTGAATCCGGCTATGTAGGCGCTGCCGTAGCCGCGTCGGTGCTCGTGTACGACACGAGCGCCCGCGGTCCGCGCCAGCTCAGCGCTGCCGTCGTCGGAGCCGTTGTCGGCGACGATCACCTCGCCGGCTATCCCCAGTCGCCTGATCGCGCTCCACGCCGCCGCGACGCAGCGCTCGACGCTCTCAGCCTCGTTGAGGCAGGGAATGACGACCGACAGGAGCGTACCGGCGTCCTCGTCGCGTACGCCGGCGATCGATGCGGGCTCGACGACGGTATTGCTCATGCGGACCGACGTGATGGATTTTGGCAGTGCATCTGGGCGGCTCTCCTCGACTGCGAGCAGGCATATGAGTCCCGATCGCGTGACAGGGAGTGCTAACTCAGGCGCCGACCGGTTTCAAGCAAGCGCAGCCAAGGGCATCAGCGACCCCGGCGCGACGGCGTGCGCCGTTTCCGACTCGGCTCCGCGGCTCACGGCTTCGGTGCGCTCGCGCGCGCAACCATGTAATCCGGGTGCAGCACGTCGAAGACCGGCACGCCGCGGATCGCGTCCTGCAGCAGCGCCCGCAGTCGCACCGAGTCGAAGCGATGCGACTGCGGCGCGACGGGGTTGACGGTGATGGCCTCCAAGTCGATGCGCGCGAGCGTCCGCAGCTGAATGCCCTGCCGGCGATACCACCCCGGGCTGTGTGACGAGAGGAACACCTTCGTCGGATCGGCGGCTACGAGCGTGAGCTCGCGTCCGCGCTGCCGCACGGGCCGCAGCAGCTCGCGCAGGAACTGCTCCGGCAGCGCGCCTGCGACGATCAGCCAGCGCGCGGCCGGATTCTCCTCGAGCGCTCGCGCGATCTGCTCGGGCGCGCCGGCGAGGACGAAGCCGGGCGGCAGCGCGACCGGCTCGCCCTCGTCGCCGGCCAGCGCGCTCGTCGCGCCTGCGACGGCCGCGGCGGCGAGCGCGCCCAGGCGCCGGCCGGCATCCGTTCCGTCGTGCACGCTCGGCAAACGCACGAGCTCGACGGCGTCGCTCGTTTGCGCCACGACCTCGTGGATGTCGCGGGCGAGAATCGCGCCAGTCGACATCACCAGGCCGTCGGCGACCTCCGGCGAGGAGGCAGCGCGCCGGTCGAGCGCGCCGTCGATCAGCACCTGCTCGGCGCCGAGGGCCAGCATCGCGTCGCTCACGGCGCGCACGTCGGCGGCAGCGCTCGGCCCCGCGACCTCGATCGCCGCGGCGGCCCGCAGCCGCGCGATCAGCACGCGGCCGAGCGGCGTGCGCATCCCCGTGTCCTCGAGCAGCACGTGCGGCGCGCCGCTCGCGCGCAGCAGCGCGTCGGTGGTCGCAACGAGGCCGCCCGCCGCTAGTCGCACACGCGGCTTGGCGATGCGCGGGTCGATCACGTCGTGCTCCTCGCCGTCGCGCCCAACCGACGTCACGCCCACGCGCCTGCCCTCGAGCTCCAGCTCGCGCAGCAGCGCTGCGAGCGCCTCGGTCTTGCCCGTGTTCTTGGCCAGGCCGACGAACGCCAGGCGTCGAGTCGGTGCGGTCTGCTCGCTTAGCATCGCCGCCTCAAGCGGGCGTCGAGCCGGCGGCCTCGATCGTGCTCGCGGCCACCCTGGCGGCGAGCTCGCGCACGATGAACGTCGCCAGGTGCTGCGGTTCGGTGCCCTTGGAGAAGCCCGCGTCGTAGCCGAGCTCCTTGGCCAGCTCGCCGGTCACGCGCGGACCGCCGCAGGCGAGGATCATCTGCGCGCGCCTGCCCTCCGCCTCGACCATCTCGACGAGCTCGGTCAGGTTGTGCACGTGAAGATTCTGCTGTGTGACCGTCTGTGAGACGAGGATCGCGTCGGCGCCGACGTCGATCGCCCTCGCGAGCAGCACGCTGTTGGGGACCTGGCTGCCGAGGTTGTAGGTCTGAAAGCAGCGGTAGCCCTCGAGACCGTGGTGACCGTGGTAGCCCTTGAGGTTGAGCATCGCGTCGATGCCGACGCTGTGCGTGTCCGAGCCGGTGCTCGCGCCGACGACCACGATGCGCCGACCGACATGCGTCTGCACGAAATGCTCGATCTCGTCCTCGCTCATGTACTCGATGTCGAAGCCCTCGTCCTGCAGCGCGGCGAAGTCGACGGCATGCACGCAGCGCCCGTACATCACGAAGTAGGTGTAGCCCTCGGTGAGCTGCTCGTAGTGAACGACCTCGGGCTCCTGGAAGCCCATGCCCGCGGCCAGCTCGAGCGCGGCTCGCCGGGCGGCGAGCGAGTAGGGCACCGGGAGCGTGAAGCTCATCTGCACGAGTCCGTCGCCGAGATGGTCGGCGTACGGCGTCACCGAGGAGAGGTCGACCAGTGCGCGCCCGCCGGCTGGGCGCGCGGCCGCGTCAGGCATAGCTGGCCTCGCGCATCAGCTCGACGACCGGGTTGAAATAGCCCTCATCGGTCGCAACGATCCCGTCGATGCCGCGGCCGTCGTCGATGCCGCGGCTGACGTCGCCGAACGTCGCGTCCTCGATCGCCTTGAACAGTCCCACCTCGGCGATCCGCTCGAGCAGCTCGAGCGCGCCGGCGAGCACCTGCTGCGCGCGCGTCTGGACGATGCCGCCGCGCTTGAACTCGATCTCGTCGCCGAGGTCGTGGGCGGCGTTGAAGACGTAGTCGACGTTCTGCAGGCCGAGCACGCGGTCATGGATATGGGGCGTGAAGATGCCCTCGGTCGGCACGCCGATCGTCTGGATGCCCTGGCCGGTTGCGATCGTAACGAGGTTGAAGAGCGTGTCGGCCGCGTGCGTACGGAACAGGTTGCCGTCCATGTGCCGCGTCGGCGGCATGTACTTGACGGGGCAGTCGGGAAACAGCTCGCGCGTGAGCTGCGCCTGCGCCCACTCGAACAGCAGGCCGTTCTTGATCGGCACATCGATCTCGAAAGCGTCGCCGAGGCCGATCTGCGCGTCGGGGACGCCGGAGTCCAGCGCGAGCTGGTGGTTGATGAACTGCGAAGCGGTCACCGACGGCGCGGCGTCGATCGCATCGGCGGTGCGCAGGTAGTTGTCCTCGCCGGTGTTGATGACGACGCCGAAGTAGCCGTTGATCATGCGCGAGACGCGCTGGTCGATCAGGCCGCGGACGATGTTGATGTCGCGGTAGAGGATCCCGTAGAGGGCGTCGTTGACCATGTTGTCGAAGCCCTCCCACGCGCCCATCACTGCGATCTCCGACATGCACAGCCCCGAGCAGAAGCTCGAAAGGCGCACGTAGCGGCCGTGCTGCTGGGACCACTCGTCCATGGCCTCACGCATGATGCGGAAGTTCGCCTGCGTGGCGAACGTGCCGCCGTAGCCCTCGGTGGTAGGGCCGTAGGGGACGTAGTCGAGAAGGCTCTGCGCGGTCGAGCGGATCACGGCGACGATGTCGCCGCCGGCCTCAGCGACGGCCTTCGCGTGCACTACATCCTCGTACACGTCGCCCGTTGCGGTCAGCACGTAGCGTAGTGGCGCCGCGGCCTCGCCCAGGCGCTCGCGCAGCGCCGAGCGCTCGCGGAAGCGCTCGCGGATCTCGCGCAGCCGCGCGACGCACTCCTCGCTGACGCGCTCGCGGATTGCGCCTTCGCCGGCGAGCTCGAGCTCGAAGAGGTCGAGCTCGCCGGCGTCCACCGCCTCGGCCAGCTGCTGCGGCGCGCGCCTCGTCTGCAGCATCGCGTTGCCGAGCCAGAACGCGACGCCGCGGCCGAGGCCGCCGCCATCGTGGACGTGGTCGACGAGCACGTTGGGCAGGGGCGCGTCAAGGTCGTTGGCGCCGTCTACGCCCAGCAGGCGCGTCACGCCGCGCTCCACCGACACGGTCGTGCGTCCAGCGATCTGCTCCGAGACCTGCTCGGAGATCTGCTTCGCGGCGGTCCTGCAGGCGGCCACGACGCCCGAGTCGAGGCCGAGCTTGGCGGAGCTCACCGCAGCTCTCTGACGATCGGGAACGGGATGACCTCGCGCAGCGTGTCGCGTTCGGTGAGGATCATCACCAGGCGGTCCACCCCCATACCGCCGCCGGCGGTGGGCGAGTAGCCGTACTCGATCGCGCGTGCGTACTCCTCGTCGTTGGGGTGCGGCACATCGGCGTCGTCGATCATGCGGCGCTTGCGCTGGTCGACAAAGCGCTGCCATTGATCGACGGGGTCGTTGAGCTCCGTGTCGCCGCTCACGAGCTCGATCCCGCCGATGACCGCGTCGAAATGCTCGCCGAGCTCGGGGTGCACGGCGTGGCGCTTGGTAATCGGGAACGGCTCGAGCGGGAAGTCGAACACGTGCGTCGGCTGGTTGATGTTCGGCTCGATCAACTTGGAGTAGATGTCAGCGACGAGCTCCGCCCAGGTGGCGGCCGCATCCACCGGCTCGTCGAGCACCTCCGCCAGCTGGTCGCGGTCGGACTCCATGAAGTCCACGCCGGTCGTCTCGAGGACGATCTCGCGCATCGTCACTCGCCGCCACGGCTTGGCCAGGTCGATCTCCTCGCCTTTGCGCCTGATCGTCGTGCGCCCCAGCACCCGCTGGGCGACATCGCGGAACATCTCTTCGGTCGCGGTGGCCACGTCGTTGTAATCGGCATAGGCCATCATGAACTCGATGATCGTGAACTCGGGGCTGTGCTTTGGCGAGATGCCCTCGTTGCGGAACACCTTGCCCATGTCGTATACGTTCTCCATGCCGCCGACGATGCAGCGGTTGAGGAAAAGCTCGACCGAGATACGCAGGTAGAGGTCGCGGTCCAAGGCGTTGTGGTGCGTGGTGAACGGCCGCGAGCCGGCACCGCCGGCGAGCGACTGCAGCGCCGGCGTTTCGACCTCGACGAAGTTGCGTTCGTTCAACCACTCGCGGATCGCGTAGACGATCTTGTAGCGCGTGACGAACAGCTCCCGCGTCTCCTCGTTGGCGATCAGGTCGAGCTCTCTGTAGCGATAGCGGGTGCCGGTATCGCCGAGCCCGTGATGCTTGTCAGGCGGCGGTCGCAGCGCCTTGGTCAGCAGCGTGCACTGGAGCACCGCGAGCGCGAGCTGGCCCCGCTGGGTCACGTAGACGCAGCCGTCGATGGCCACGATGTCGCCGATGTCGAGAGCGAGTATGCGATCGTAGGTCGCCTGGCCGAGCGCGTCGACACGCACGACCGCCTGAATCGACCCGGACAGGTCGCGTATGTCCAGGAATGCGGTCTTGCCATGGCCGCGACGCGAGATCAGCCGGCCGGCGATCTGGTGGCGCAGCGCAGGGTGCTCACCGGCCTCGAGCGCAGCGGGGTCGTGCGCGGCGAGCACGTCGGCGATGCGCGTGCGTGTTGCCCACAAGCTTACGGGGGGGTACGGGTCGATTCCCTCAGCCCGCAGACGTTCGAGCTTGGCGCGCCGTTCGTCGAATTCGACAGCGTCGTCGTCGGGACGTACGTCGACGCCGGTTCCGTCCTCGTGCCGCGCCGTCGTTCCCTCTTGACCGTGAACCGACACCACGACGATCCTAGACGATCCAACTGCTGCGCCTGCTCCCGACAAGGCGTTGCCGGCAGCCATAAATCAACTGTAATAGCGCGAGATCACAAGCAGCTGACTGAAGATGTCGTGCGCGAGCACGAGCACGACTATGAGGACGCCGACGGTCGCTCCCCAGCGTCGTCCCGAACCGCGCGCCGCCACTGCGAGCGCCGCGCCAAGCAGCGGTATCAAGGGCAGCAGATAGCGCGGTTCCCAGAAGGCGCCTTCGTTCTGGAGAGCGTCGCTGATGTAGGAGGTGGTGCCGACGAGGCCCATCAGCCCGGCCGCCATCGCCGTGTAGAGGAGCAGCTCGAGGACGCGCTTGCTTGCCGTGAGGCGGCATGCGAGGAGTGCTCGCATGCAGAGGAGTGCGACCAGACATGCAGGAACGAGCGCGGCGTCATAGACCCAGCCCGGGAAGACGGTGTCGGCCCAGCCGTACAGGCCGATCAAGCCGTCGAACCACAGTTGGCGCGTGGTGAGGATTCCGGGGAAGTAGTTCGTCGTGCCCGGAAGGCGTGGCAGGTAGAACTGCCAGATGTAGCTGATCTCGCTGAGCATCGATCCGCTACGCGTCGCCGTCGACGCGTAGCTGGAGGCGGCGCTCAACGATTGATGGTTGACAAGCGATCGGGAGGCGACGTAGAGGAGCGCCGGGCTCGAGGCGACGAGCAGGGCGACCGCGAGCGCGGTGTACGCGGCGCGCCTGGAGGACGCCGGTCCCCGCGCGGCCACGACGATCAGCGCGACGATCGTGCCGGGGACGAGGCCGAGGAAGTTGAGCTTGGTGAGAAAGCCGATCGCGATCGATGCGCCGATGGCGACGGCGAGCCTCTGCGTGAGGCCCCGGCGGAACGCGCGGGCGAGCAGGTAGAAGAGCGCCGCGGACACGGCGCAGAGCATGGCTTCGGGGTTCACCGCGCCGGAGATGAAGCCGAGCAGGGGCGAGAGCGCGACGCCCAGGCCTGCGACGGTCCACGCCCACGGGCGGCCGGGCAGCGCCTCGCGGACGAACAGGAACGCGAAGAATGCGGTCACCCCGCCCAGCAGAGCCGAGAACAGACGCATGAGCTCGAGCTGGTCGAGCAGCGTTCCGCTGGACCCGAGCTCGTATGGGACCGTCTCCAGCGCGTAGTAGAGCGGAGGCTCGTTCGCTGCATCCCCGGCGTCGCCGGGACCCCTCGTGGGTAGGGGCTGCTCGAGGTCGTGCTCCAGCTGGCGCTCCTGCGTTCGGGTCGAGATCGTGCCTAAGCCCGGCCGGAACTGGACCGCTCCGTGGTGCAGATCTTCGAGCGCCGTCGTCTCCTCCGGTGAGAATTCGAGTGTCGCGCCCGTCGGCAGCCGGTGGGCTTCGGCGAGCTGCTGGACATAGGCGAAATGGGAGGGCTCGTCGGGCACCTGAAAAGGCGGGGAGAGCAGCGACCAACAGGTCGCGTTGAGGATGGCGACAGCAGCGCAGATCCAGGCGGCGGAGGGCACGCGACGCAGCGCTCGCGATGGGCGGGCGCGCTCACCGGCGGATCGTGATCCCGCCCGGGTGCGAACTTCGAGATCCCGGACGGAGAGGAACGATGCGAGTGCCACGACCACCGTCATCAGCGAGGCGACGAGCAGAGCGACCCAGGTGCCGCTCGGGGCGCGTCCCAGCCCGATGCGTCTCGCGACAGACAGGGCCGAGGACCACCATGAGCGGGTGCCGGCCCCGAGGTATTCGATCCGCAAGCGGCCGGGAAACGGCTCGCCTTCGCTGGAGGCGGCCGTCGAGGGGGCGCTCGGTTCCCCGAACATCGACATGGCTTCGCGGCTCTCGCCAAGCGCGAAGCAGACGGTCGCGGGCGCGTCGGTGTGGTCGATCGGCCGAACCGGGACGGTGACATCCGAGCCCGTCCAGCCGGCGCCGCGAGTCCCGCGGGTGAGGACGTGTCGTCCCGACAGCAACACGAGCTCGACCCGGGGGCCGATCCCAGCGCTGAGGCTCAGGCGGACAGCAGACGTGCCGCTCGGCGGCGCTTCGCCGGCCTGGCATATGGTCATGCCGCCATGCGCCGAGCCGAGTACCGCGTGCAGCAGGGCCGAGTTCGTCCGGAGGATGCGCACGGGCGAGCCGGAAAGCACGAGCCCGACGGCGCCCGCCACCAGTACCAGCCCGATGGCCAGCACTGCCCTTACACGCACCACTGCCTCGGCTGAGCTCCACATGTGACGACGGCCGAGTGTTCCAGTGGGCCCGCGGGTGGTCAATCACGGCGCTCACGCGCGCCGAGGACCCGGGGGGGTCAGACGTCTAGAGCTGGCATCTCACCTGCGGCCGGCAGCGAACGGCGATCGCGGCAGGTCGCCTTGGGGATGGCCCGGCGTGTTTCTGTCTGATCGGCTTAGGCCATGGGAAGTGACATGCCCACCGGCTTCGGGCCGTCCGCTGGCGTGGCGGTGCCGTTGCCGTCGGCGGCGCCGGCCGGTGTGACTTCCACAAGCGGCAACACCGGCAACTCGTATGGGGCCATCGCGATCAGGCCGCGCGCGATCTGGCGGATCGCCTGCGAGGCTGGATCGTCGGGATCATCGACCACGAGCGGCACGCCGCTGTCCGCGTGGGCGCGCAACGGCATCGTCAGCGGCACCCTGCCCAGCAGCGGCACGTCGAGCTCGTCCGCGAGCTCCTGGCCTCCGCCCTCGCCGAAGATCGCAAAGCGCTCGCCCGCGGGCGTCGTGAAGCTGGACATGTTCTCGATCACGCCGCCGATCTCGAGGTCGACCTTGTGCGCCATGTGCGCCGAGCGGCGCGCGACCTTCTGCGCGGTCGCCTGCGGCGTCGTCACGATCATGAACTGCGCCTGTGGCAAGAGCTGCGCAAGCGTCATCGAGACGTCGCCCGTGCCCGGCGGCAGGTCGACGAGCAGATAGTCGAGTGCGCCCCATTCGACGTCCTGCAGGAACTGTGTCAGCGCCTTGTGCAGCATCGGACCACGCCACACGACCGCCGCGTCCTCCTCGACGAAGAAGCCGATCGACATAACCTTCACGCCGTGCGCGTCCAGCGGGACGATCTTACGCTGCGCGGAGACCGGCGGGCGCGTCGCGCCGAGGCCGAACATGCGCGGGATCGAGTAGCCCCACACGTCCGCGTCGAGGATGCCCACGCGCCTGCCCTCGGCGGTCAAAGCGGCGGCGAGGTTGGCCGTGAGCGTCGACTTGCCGACGCCGCCCTTGCCGGAGCCGATGCACAGGACGTTCGAGACCTGCGCGAGCGCGCCCGCCGGCAGGCTGCCGCGCCCGAGCTTCTGCTGCAGCGCCGACTTCTGCTCGTCGCTGAGCACGTCGAAGTAGACGTTCACGTGCGTGACGCCGTCGAGCGCCGAGACCGCCTGGGCGACGGAAGTCTGGAAATGGCCCTTGATCGGGCAGCCGGGCGTCGTCAGCGAGACGGTCACATCGACGACGCCGTTGGCGCTCACATCGATCGAGCGCACCATGTCGAGCTCGACGATCGAGCGGTGCAACTCGGGGTCGATCACGACCTCGAGGGCCTTGCGGATCTCGTCTTTGCCGATCACGCGGCCCATTGTGACAAACGGGGGCCGGGTCGCCCATTAAAAGACCCGCGGGCGGTGGGGGCCGCCC
>Ga0182015_10006716_pt1 | contig 11453 bp, 7 predicted proteins | sample 712P3MmetaG_FD_120478 | JGI IMG/M metagenome (GOLD analysis project Ga0182015, IMG submission 120478) | Permafrost microbial communities from Stordalen Mire, Sweden - 712P3M metaG | ecosystem: Environmental > Terrestrial > Soil > Wetlands > Permafrost | place: Sweden: Stordalen | collected...
AAGTTACGTCAAAGAGCGAGCGCGAAACACCATTACGTTCGATCGTGCGTCGAACCCAGTCGTTGGTGTACACCGGCACTGTGCTTTTCTCAACGATGACCTTATAAGACTGGATGGAGCGGGCGATCTCGCTGGCGACCGCGTCGACGTAGGAGAGATCGGCGTTGCCCGTCTGGCTTTGCGGCGTTCCTACGGCGATGAAGATGGCCTGCGACTGCTGCGTGGCATGGCTCAGGTCGGTGGTGAACTGAATGTGGCCGCTGGCACGGTGTCTCCCCAGCAACTCGGGCAGAAACTCCTCATGAATAGGCACGACGCCCTGGTTAAGGGCATTTACCTTGGCTTCGTCATTGTCGACGCAGAGCACACGATGGCCGATCTCAGCAAAGCAAGCCGCTGCCACCAGGCCAACGTATCCCGATCCGACTACCGTGATTGCAATGGGCTCGCTCATCTTGATTCTCCGGATCTTAGAGCATTTTCACAATTACTTTGATCTGGTCAGAGCTGGCTGTGTACAGGCGTTCTTGGCTGGCTTGCACCCATTGTTAAAAACGCCTGGGGCCATGATGTGTCAATTTTTTTGGGAAAGCCATACTCAAATAGTGCAAGTCTGAACCGGAGAACCATGCAATTCCTGGAAACGGCTAGGATCTACTCCTACCACAACACCGGCAACAGGAGAAATACCTTAAACGGCGGCCCTTACCCTGTCTGAGCCGGAAGAGGGGGAGCCAGCGGCTCGTGCTTCCGTCTTTCCTTCTTCTTCATGATATTCCATCTCGGTGTTGATAGACCAGAGATTGTCCTTCTCCCGGATGCCAGCGACGATATTATCGACCGCTGTCATGGCAGTAAGCATCGAGTGGTCCTGATTGTTGTACTTGTGCATCCCATTTCGGCCAACCAGGTACAAATTGTGGAAGGGATCGAGAAACTCGCGGATGACATGGAATCGGTCGTATGTTCCAAAATAGGCTGGGTAGGTCTTCGGGACGCGGACCACATGCGCGTCGGTTACGTCGCTAGCCCGCAAAATCCCGATCTTTTCCACTTCCGCAATGGCGAATTTCTTCAAGTCTTCATCCGGCATCTTCCATAAGGCGTCGGTCTGGTAACAGAAATACTCGAGTCCGATCCAGGTCTTGGAGGGATCGGCGACCATATACGGGCTCCAGTTGTTGAAGATTTGCAGGCGTCCCACCAGTACGTCCGGCTCCTGAATGTAGATCCAGTTGTCTTTGAGCGGGCCTCCGTCCGCTTCGCACACCGTCAGCCGATCGACCAGAAGTCCCACGGTAATGAAGTCGCGATATTGCAGGCCGTCGCTCACCTCGCGGACTTCGCTGGGAATCGGGGTGTCCATAGCGTCGATTAGTTCACGCACCGGCATGGTGGAGAAGACATAGTCGGCCGGGAAACGGCACTTTTCCCCGCTATCGCTGACCGCCTCGACGGCCGTGATTACATTGCCTTCCACAAAGAGCCGGGTGGCGCGCCAACCCAGAAGAATCTCTCCGCCCTGGCGACGAATCTGATCGGCGGCGTGTTCCCAGAGCTGGCCGGGCCCATACTTCGGATATAGAAATTTCTCAATCAGCGATGTCTCGGTTCCCTTCTGCTGGATCGCCTCGTCCGTGCGGGAGGCAAAGGCCTTCCGGAAAAAATGCAGTATAGCGGTGGTGAGAGACAGTCCCTTGATGCGCTGTGCGCCCCACTCGGCGCTGATCGCCTCGCAGGGAACGCCCCAGACCTTCTCCGTGTAAGACTTGAAAAAAGTGAGGTACAGTTGGCGGCCAAAGCGGTTGATCAGGAAATCCTCGAGCGATTTCTCCGTCTTGCGCGGAAAGAACCTGGCCAGCAGGTAGCTGACACCAATCTTCATGGTGCGGATCAGACCAAGTTTGCGCAGCGTGTCCATGGTCAGCTTGATGGGATAGTCGAAGAATTTGCGTAAGAAGTAGATGCGGCTCTTGCGCGGACGGACCAGCATCACCAGATCCGTGGTCACCGGCGAAAGCCCCTGGCTGTCTGTTTTTAAAATTCGTTGCTTGTTCTGATGCTGCAACGCATGCTGCGTATCCGCGCTCGCCTCGGGGGGCATAAGATCCATCCACCAGTTCATCACCCGGTCCGATTTGGAGAAGAATCGATGGCCACCAATGTCGATGCGGTTCCCGTTGTGCCGGACGGTGCGCGAGAGGCCACCGATCTCGCGGCTGGCCTCAAGGACGATGGGATGCACATCCGAACGGCGAAGAAACTCCAGAGCGGCCGTAAGACCCGCAGGGCCGGCGCCAATAAGCAAGGCGGTTTTGGGCATGAAAACTCCAGATGCTTACGATCGATGGCCACTGGACTATCCGGCCCAGGCACTTCTTCCGACTGCGCCGGGCTACTCCATCCACACGATCGTAACAGGAGAAATACCTTGCGATGGAGCGCATGAAGCTCGGCGCCAGGGCGGTTTCAGAATTGCTGGGCTCTTATAAAGATCGCGAGGCGTGATTATCTTTGGGAGCAAACCCGGAAAGCGTTTTGGGTTTCTGAGCTGCTGTGAAGCGGTACCGGCGACCCCAGCAAAAATCAACCGCAAGCCCACGGCCCTGGACGGGACCCACGCACTGAGTACTCTCGCTGCTATTACCCTAAAAGGTTCCCGTTGGGTTTTCGCCGAGGCAAGTGAACCCTTCACTGTTTCTCAAGCTCCCTGCCGGAGTAAAGCCTATCATGATGCGTCTGTGTTGCGTTGTTATCTAATTGATCCGGTACCTTGCGCGCTAATTGTTTTCGCTGTACTGTCCGCGCACAGCAGCGTTTCTCTTCTAGACAGACATGGGTGTTTTGATTACCCTGAGGTTGCATTAGCAGGAAGTTGCTGCGAACCAAGCGTGCAATCGTAACTGTCGTTCGCAGGCCTTGCTGCGATACCTATTTCGTCCAGTTTTGAGAGGGGCTTTCTATCTTACAGTTCCGGATTGGGAATCGCCCGGCGAGCCGCCATTTTTTGGCAACCGATGTGTAGCAGTGCTGCAACTATTGTTGCATTTGTAACCAGCGAGGTTACTTGGTAGAAACGAGTGGATGCAGCGCATGCTCTATTTTTGTCTGTACTCTGCTTGATACGCGAGGAAACCTGAACAGGGAGCGGACTGCGACATCCAGACCCTGGCTTTCTCCTATCTGCAGAATTGAAGGCATCAACATTTGATTTTACGGGCGGATTACATGCGACTTCTCTCTAGAGCACTAGCTTTCGCAGTTGTCGTGGCGGGAGCAATACTGCCGAATGTGTCTCACGCCCAGGTGGTACCCGCAATCAAGGGCGGCGGTAGTCAGATCAACGTGTATGGCCTTTATGCTCTAGTGAAAGCCGATGGAAATTCCACCCTTGATTACCCGAAGGGCAGTCCTCAGCCCAGTGACACTTTCGACGCGAACGGCTGGAACCAGGGCATTTCTGGTGGCGCCGACTTCCGCCTCGGGCGGTTCATCTTCGGTCAACCAGCGCTGGGCACACGCTTTACTTACAGCAAGGGCACTTTCGCGAACGAGAGAACCTTCATGTTTGGCCCCGAACTGCACTACATTTATAAGAAGTTTCGCCCTTATGGCGACTTTCTGATCGGCCCAGGAAACATCACCTACAGTTCCGGCCAGACGGACAACAGCATTGTTTACGAGTTCGGCGGCGGCGTGGACTACCATAAGAACCGAACCCTGAATTTTCGTATGGTTGACTTCCAGTATCAGCTTTGGGACCTGGGGAACCACTACTATCCTCCGGGGTTTTTTCCTGGAGCGCCGGGCCAATTCATCGACACCACGCTGAAGCCCTATAGTCTCAGCTTCGGCATTGTCCTCCGAGTCCGGTAAACCGTCCCGGAAATCCGCGGTGCTGGTTGCGAGATTTTGCCCTCTCACATTTTGCTTTCGGTGTGCTCTTTCCGGCGATCCTGTGAGATCAACCGTCAATCCAGAGCCAGAGGAATCTTGTTGCGCAATTGTTTTCCACTCCAACTTCTTCTCCCTGATGTCATCGTGTAGTAAAGATGTATCGAGCAACCCAAACCGCCGACCCCTACCTCAAGCCTTCGTTCTCCCTGCCGAATCGCGTGCGCAGGCAGGCATGGTCCGTATGTTGCGCGCTTCTGTTTCGCACTTCTCCCCGGCCTTTTCATTCCTGGCGCGCTTTTCTTTTGCGATGCTTCGGCGCCCAGCTAGGTCCGAGTTGTCATTTTTATCCGAAGGCCCGGATATGGGCCCCCTGGAATCTAGTGTGTGCGGACGGAGTATCCCTGGGCGACGAAGCGGAAATCTATAACCCTTCCCCCGTGTCCATGGGATCGCATGCCATCGTTTCCCAACAGGCTTACATTTGTGGCGCGACGCATGACTATAACGACCCGTCGTTCCCCCTTATTTCCTTTCCGATGAGCCTGGGCGCATATTCCTGGGTGGGTGCGCGGGCCTCCGTTGCTCCTGGAGTGAACGTAGGGGAGGGGGCGGTGCTTGGTCTCGGTTCGGTGGCCACGCGAGACCTGGAGCCATGGACTGTTTACGCCGGCGTTCCGGCACGACGGATCAAGCAAAGAGCGGGCCGCGAGCAAAGTGGAACGCCCACGATATGAGCTCATGCGGTTCACAATTGCCTCTTACAGCCACGGTGAAACCGCTTTGGCCACGCGATCGGCGGCAAAAAATCGCTCCGAGGTACTCTCGTTGGTACATAGCGATAAGAATTCGCTCGAACCGCTGCGCGCGGTTGCCAACTCTGCGCCTACAGGCGATATGCTCTTAGCGATGCAGCCCAACGTCTTACGATTCCTCATCCCAGCGACCGCGGGCGCTGCCACGGCTCTTGACGTTGGGCCGAGTGGCCATCTCTGGAACCGGGTACGGTGGCCAACGCTTAGAGTTTTGCTTGCTGCCGGCATCCTGCAGTTTGCCTTGGCCGCCACGCAAGCCCGGGCGCAAGATAGCGGGGTGGCGCCGCAGGATTCAGCGCCCATTCAGATCACGCCCGCGCCCAGTAATCCATCGTCGAATTCGGCCCCGCTTGAGCCCATCTTCCCGCAATCGAGCCTGCCCCCCTCAGCGCCAACGGCGCGTTCGTCGAGAGGCGCGACGCCGATGGGCCCGGCATCGGAAGCGGGTCTGGGTTTTGGGCCGATTCGCCCTGGGGATATCGTCGAGGTTCAGGTATTCGATTCCCCGGAATATGCAGTGAGAATGCCAGTCTCGCCTGCCGGGGAAATCGCGATCCCGTACGCCGGCCTGTTTCGCATTGAAGGACTTACCTCGGTTCAGGCGGCACAGGCAATCGCAAAGCTTTTTGAGCAAAACCAGATCCTGCGCGATCCCCATGTAATCGTCACCACACAGCAGTTCGGCTACAGCGTCACGGTAATGGGCGAAGTGCGTACCCCTGGAATCTATGCTCTGGCAGGCAGGAAGCGGCTGATCGATATGCTCACCGAGGCGGGCGGGGTGACCGATCGGGCCGGGCATGTCATCGAAATCTTCGCCGCCGGCTCGATGAAAAATCCCCAGACCGTTCTATGGGATCCGACGCTGCGCGAAAATGACAATGCCGAACTCCAACTCAAGACGGGGGAGACCATCCTGGTAAGCCGTTGCGGCGTGGTCTACGTGGGCGGCAACGTAGGCCGGCCGGGAGCTTATCCGCTCTGCGATTCCAATCACACAACTCTCTCTGAGGTAATTGCGCTGGCTCAGGGAGCCAAGCCATCCTCCTGGGAGCAACGTACTCTGCTGCTGAGGACGTCGGGCAGCGGTACGCGGGTGGTGCAACAGGTCAGACTCAGCGACGTATTGCGAGGCCGGAAGACGGACATCACCATGCAACCGGACGACATTCTCTTTATTCCTCCCAGCGCGATGAAAGCGGCATCAAAGCTGGCTTTGACGTCTGCGATCGGATTCGCCACTCAGGCTTATTTCTATACGCGGTAGAGCATTTTCACTTTTGGTGTCATGGAAGAAGCGCGGCCCAGTGATCTCTCTCACGAAAAGCCAATGGTAGCGAATTGCCGATGAAGTTCAGTGTTGTCACCATCTCCTTCAATCAGCGCCAGTATCTGGAGGAAGCGCTTAATTCGGTGCTGGCGCAGGATTACCCTGCGATCGAATACATCGTCGTGGATCCAGGCTCGACAGACGGAAGCCGGGAACTGATCGCAGGGTTTGCAAGCCGGCTGGCGCGCATTGTTTTTGAACCCGATCAGGGAGCGGCAGATGGTCTGAACAAAGGGTTTCAGCATGCCTCCGGCGACATTTTCGGGTTTCTGAACTCGGACGACGCGCTGCTGCCGGGAGCGATGAGAAGCGTATGCCAAGTCTTTGAACAAAATCCAGATTGCGACATCGTGATGGGAAATGGCTTCATCATCGATGCACACGGCAGGCGCATTCGCCGCATCCGCGCAGCCGGTTTCACCGTGGACCGGTATTTTTATGGAGCAGCCACCTGGCTGCAGCAGGCGACATTTTTCCGGCAGTCGGCGTTTGCGGCTGTGGGCGGTTTCAACGTGAACAATCGTTCCTGCTGGGACGGCGAACTGCTGGTGGACATGGTCCGGCGGGGCGCCAGGGTCAAATATCTCAATCGAGATCTGGCCCTCTTTCGCGTCCACGCGGAGTCAATCACAGGGTCGCGACGCCACGGGGAGATGATGAAAGTGGATGCGGACCGCATGTTTTCTCTGTCCCGCGGCCGCAGATGGACGGCCATGGATACCCTGCGCGCTTACCTGTTTCGGATAGAACGCATTCTGACCCATCCAGGCGCCGTTGAGTCGGCGGTCAGGGCGCGGGTGCGCAGGAGTTGAGCATTGGTTTGGCCACGCTGGTTCCACCGCGCGAGAAAGATTGGTGGACGGCCTTGCGGCACTTTATAATCTGGGAGTTTACATAATAATAGAATCCGACCATTTTCCGGCAGGTGCAGTGCAGGTTGAGGAACGGCAGGCCGCTGCCCCAGTTCTTCCCGGCGGTTCTTCAGCGGGCACTCCTAGAGGAGGGATGCTCTACCTTCGGACATCTTCAATCTACCCAATCGGTGAACCTCCAAGCGTATGAATGTCTATCCCCCACCATCCGATCAGGCCGCAGCAGCCGAGTATCGCGAAGCGGGTGAACACGAGCGTTCCTTTCTCAGCCTCGGTTTGAACGATGGGCAGACGCTGCAGCACTTCCTCCTCATTGGCAAGAAATATATCTGGCTGGTATTGACGTGCGCCCTGCTGGGAACGGGCGCGGGATACATTGAGAATGCCACTTCTCCGAACGAATACCGCTCCACCGCAAACATTGAAATTACCCAGGACACGGCTGATCAGTTCCGCGTCGACACGGGCGGTGGCTACGACAGCGGATACATTGACGTCACCAAGTTGGATACGGAGATCGCAATCCTGAAAAGCTCGACCCTGGCGATGAAGACAATCATCTCGCTGCACTTGGATCGGAACAAAGACTTTCTGCCTCCCGGGTCGACTCACGCTTTTGATCTATCCAAGATTCAGGATCGGCACGCTCTGATTGGGATCTTCGAAGGAGGTCTGGCGGCCGAGCGCTACGGCCATACCAATATTCTCGACCTGAGCTATACCGCACGCAACCCCGAACTTGCCGCAGCCATCTGTAACGCCCTGGTTTCCAACTACGTGCAGCACAACTTCAGTGACAATTATGCCGCCACCCAGGAAGTTTCCGTCTGGCTACAGGAGCAATTAGGCGACCTGAAGAACCGCCTGGAGGCAAGCCAGGAGCACATGCTGGAGGTGCAGAAGGATATTGGACTGGTCGGTATCGACCAGACGCAAAGTATTGTGCTTTCCCGGCTGGTCGACATCAGCCACGATGTGACCCAGGCTGAATCGCAACGGCTGGTCGCCCAGGCCAAGTTGATCACGATGCAGAGTGCGCCGCCGGACGTGCTGGCCACCTTGAGCGCCGACCCTGTTCTACTGACCCTGAAGCAGAGGTCGACTGAGCTGCAGGGTGAATACGCCAGCCTGAACAGCAAATACGGGCCCAAGAACCCCAGGCTCCTGGAGCTGCGCTCAGAGCTCGACGAAATCACCCAGAGCATGAAACGGGAGCAAGCCACGGTCATCAGCCGGGCGCAGGAGGAGGTAAACGCGGCCACGCAGAATCAAGACGCTCTGCGCCGCAGGTTGGAGGCAGAAAAAGCTTCCGCTTACATGGGCAACTCCAAGGCGGTGGAGTACTCGCTGGCCCGCCGCGAATACGAATCCAATCGATCGTTGTACGACGGGCTGCAACAACGGCTTCAGGAAGCAGGCATCATCGCCGGGCTGCACTCCACCAATATCCGGCGCATCGACCCTGCCGACGCTCCCGACTTCCCCAGTTCCCCGCGCAAGTCGGTCAACCTGACGCTGGGCCTGCTCTGCGGGCTGGGCATCGGCTTGCTGCTGGCATTCCTGGTGGAAGCCCTGGATACAAATATCAAAACCATATTTGACATCGAGGAGCGGCTTGGCCTGCCCATGCTTGGGGTGGTTCCGCAGGTCGACACCAAGCTGCTCTCACCGGAGACCTTTGTCGCAGATGCTACCTCGACGATTCCCGGGGCCTGGTCGCGGCTGGCCGAAGCCTACCGGTCGCTGCGCACCACGATCCTTCTCTCGCGCGCAGGCACCCCGCCCCAGGTCATTCTGATCAGCAGCGCCAAACCTTCTGAGGGCAAAACTTCGATCACCACGTTGGAGGCGATCGTGTTTGCGTTGAATGGCGCCCGTGTGCTGCTGATCGACTCGGACCTGCGGCGGCCATCCGTACATCTCCGTTTCAGGATTGGCAACAAGGTTGGGCTTACCTCCGTGCTGACGGGCAAGTCCCCGTTGCACGAGGCGATCGTTTCGGTGCCGACCGTGCCCTCCCTGCATCTCCTCCCGGCAGGTCCCATTGCGCCGATGCCCGCCGAGTTGCTGGGCTCGCTGCAAATGCAGAGGCTGGTTGAGGGCTTGCGCGCCAGCTACGACTTCATCCTGATCGATACTCCACCGGTTTTGACGGTGACCGATGCGGCTGTGCTGGTATCCATCAGCGATGGCGTGGTGCTGGTTCTGCGCTACGGACAAGCCTCGAGGAATGTGGTCGCACGGGCCAGCGAAATCCTTCTGCGTTCGGGCGCCCACTTGCTCGGAGTGGTGCTGAACGCGGTGGACCTGCAATCTTCCGATTACGCCGAGTACTATGGCCGCGCTTACAACGACTACTACCAATCCCGCGTGGACGTCGAAGAGTAGCGTTTGAAAGCAATTGTTGCCACGGGATTCGGCAAGCTTCACTTCCACGAAACAGCCCGTGCTCTGGCCGCCGCGGGAGTAGAAGTAAACTTTCTGACCGGCTGGGTACCCAGAGACAATCAAACCGCGCTGGTGGAGCTGCTGGGAAAATCCATCGGAGAAAAAAACCTGGCCAGGCGGATGGCTGGCCGGCGGATTCGCATTCCTGGCGTCTCCGTCACACCTGTGGCCTGGGTAGAGGTGGCAGGAACTTTCATCCGCCTGGTGCAACGTTCGCGGGTGATTCCCCTCGACCTTGCCTACGGCATGGAGTTCCGCCTGGCCGCCTGGGGCAGCCGGAAATACTTGCACGATGCTGATGTACTGCTGGTCCGCAGCGGCGCCGGCCAATCGGGCGCGATCAAGCGAGCTCGCGACAATGGGCTGGCGATCGTTACCGATCATTCGATCGCTCATCCAGCGTTTATGCACCGGGTCCTGCGTGAAGAGTTTGCCCGTTTCCGTCTGCCGGCCGGGTACGACCCACGAGCGGATTTATGGAAGCTCGTGTTGCGCGATTGCGCGGATGCTGACTTGCTCCTGGTCAACTCCGACTTCGTGAAAGAGACCTTTGCCGGAGAGGGCTACCCTTCTGACAAGGTGCGGGTTGCCTATCTGGGAGTACGGGAAGAGTTCTTTGACCTGAAGCACAATTACCGCATCGATGGGCCGGTGCGGATTCTGTTTACCGGGAACTTCGATATCCGCAAGGGCGTGCGCCTCTTGCTCGATGCGATACGCCAATGCCGGCGTTCCGGACTCGATCTGCGCCTGGAGCTAATAGGGCATCTGGGCAACGGGGCGCCTTGCCTGCAGCCGGGTGACGAGGTGTTTTTTACTCACACACCCTTCGCGCCCGCAAAGGCGGTGGCGGCAGCATTCGCCCAGGCAGACTTATTCGTCTTTCCAACCTTTGCCGAGGGTTCTTCGCGTTCGGGAATGGAAGCCGCTGCAGCCGGCTTGCCCATCATTACGACCAGGAACTGCGGCTTACCGCTGGAGCACGGAAAGAGCGCGATCTTCGTACCGATCAATGATTCGACGTCTCTCGCCGAAGCCATTTCCCGCCTCTCGTCACGCCAGGACCTGCGCGAATCGATAGGCAGAAACGCAATGCGAACCGTGACGGAGAACTATACCTGGGCTCATTACGGGCAGCGGGTCGCAGAGTACCTCAAGGAAGCTGTTGATGAGCGCAGGGCTTAGCCCGGCCACGGTTCGATTGCTTAGGGCAGAAAGCAGCGCTATGCAGTCTTGGAGGGACTGCGTGAAAGTAGCCCAGGAGGTCAGTCCTCGGTAGACCTCGACGCGATCGGAAAAGAGTCCCGCAAGGGAGGGCTGAACACACGTCATACAAATCAGCTAAATTCAGCCGCCCCCCTCGGGACTGGACTCGTTTTGTGGACTGACAGGGCTGGGACGTCAATCACCAAGGATCGTCCGAGCGGCCGTAGGCGCGGCACCAAACCTGGATTGGATGTGCGATCTTTCAGTTTCTCCCGGCCCGTAGGGCCGACTGCCAGACGTCAGCCCAGTCCGGCAGGGCTGGGACGTCGATCCCAGGATCGTCCGAGCGCCGTAGGCGCGGCACCAAACCTGTTATCCTGCGCGAAACCCTCTAGACACATGAGAATCGAGTGCCGCGCCTCTGGCGCTCCGGGATGTTGGGGTTCCCCCTGATACCCAGCCCTGCCGGACTGGGCTCACGTTTGGCTTCCGGCGCCTACGGGCCTGCTTCTTTCGGCCCCAAACGCATCGGCCTTCCTTTATCTGTATCCGCTGCTCCAACCGCCGCGAACTCGTCATGCCCAGGGTTCCCCCTGATACCGAGCCCTGCCGGACTGGGCTCACGTTTGGCTTCCGGCCCCTACGGGCCTGCTTCTTTCGGCCCCGAACGCATCGGCCTTCCATTATCCGTATCCGCTGCTCCAACCGCCGCGAACTCGTCATGCCCAGCGCATACCCATACAGCGACACCTTCAGCATCATCGACGGGTGATATAGCCGACCACCTTCCTCGCTGTAAACCTCTAAAACCGCCTCAAGTCCAACCGCGCCACCACCACCTCGTGCACGAAAAAACATAGGTGATCGCGGCTTAGTACCTGCTTCACG
>Ga0182015_10006717_pt1 | contig 11449 bp, 9 predicted proteins | sample 712P3MmetaG_FD_120478 | JGI IMG/M metagenome (GOLD analysis project Ga0182015, IMG submission 120478) | Permafrost microbial communities from Stordalen Mire, Sweden - 712P3M metaG | ecosystem: Environmental > Terrestrial > Soil > Wetlands > Permafrost | place: Sweden: Stordalen | collected...
GACGCCAATCTCGTTCGTCGGGCAGGAGCAACTGATCTTGATTGGCTTAACGAGCTTGACGACTAACGGGAGACCCTTAGTGGCTCCGAAACTCAACCGCCGCCGGGCTATGTTCGTTCTGACCAAGATCGAGGAAATCCTCGGCTGGGAGAGGGCTGCAGAGCAGGAGCGGGACTCGCGGTTCGTCGATCTGGGACGTTATCTGTGCGAAGTGCGCTCTGGGCAGTACTGGCGGATCGATAATCTGAAATCCTTCGATGAATTCCTGGAAAGGAAGTTCCCGGAATCGAGGCGCAAGGCCTATTACCTGATGGCGATCCACGAACATCTGCCGCGGATTCCGAAAGCCGAATTGCGGTCGATCGGGTGGACCAAAGCCAGAGAATTGGCCAAGGTAGTGCGGAGGGAGCAACAGGAATTCGATTGTGCACCCTGGGTGCACAAGGCACGAGAGCTACCAAGGGAGGAGTTCAAGCGAGAGGTGGAGAGACACCTGACCGGGAAGGAAACCGAGCCGTGGGAGATCGTTTATTTTAAGGCCTACAAGAGCCAACTACCCGTCATCGAACGCGCACTTGAGGCAGCGGCCCTGATGCTCGGAACGGACAAATCTCGTGGCTACTGCTTGGAGATGATCTGCGCCGATTTTCTTGCAGGAGTGAGCCTGGAGACCGGTAATCAGGATGCTCTTCTGTCGGCCCTTACTCGGCTAGTACTCGGGCTTCCGATGTCGCAGCGACAGCAACTCGTTGAGACGATCCTGGTAGTCCCTTGACTGGAATTCGATCCAAACGACCACGCTTGAAACTCGCGCCCGATGCTTATCGAAAGCTTTGCCATGCGGTCCTAGAGCGCGACGGCTGGCGTTGTCAATGGTGCGGGCAAATCAAAGGCCTTCAAGTCCATCACATCCAGCCGCGGGGCCACCTCGGCGATGACACGTCGGAGAATCTGATAGCTCTGTGTGGCATGTGTCACGAGAAAGCTCATCGACAAAGGCAAGACGCTATGCCGAGTTCTCGAACGCACTGACAAGGCACAACCATCCTTTTTCAACCGGGCTACCGACTCAGGACCAAGTGCGTTTCGGGATCATCCTCCGGCTCGGAAAGTTCACTGAGGCGCACTCCTGGGGTACGCACTGAACTGTATTAAGCCCGTCTTCGAAGAGTTGGCCCTGACCGCTTCAGCCGACAGATAGTGGATCGCCAACCCATCACTTCACCTCGATGAATTCTGCCCACGCTACGATAAATAACCCACTCCAGCGCATGCAACGCCGTTTTCGTGCTTGGTTAGATGTTTTCGTCTGATCAAGCCACGGAAATTCGCGAAGTTGCATCGCTGGCATCGGAGCGATACCAAAAGTCATAATGTATGCTACCCGCAAGAATGGGTCGATACAATCGCCGACATGCGTCACGCCGCAAAACGTATCTGGGGGATGGAAATCACCTTTTTCACATTCTCGGAGGGCTCCCGGGACCGGAATCTATCCATAGATTGTTGCTGAGGAAGCCGGATGATGAGTGGATACTTCTACGCAGGACAGACTAGTTTCCGATTCTCTCGTATATAAAGAAATCGGCGAACGAGCCCTTGCGATAGTCCCCGGTATAGGGATAGCGATTGGGCAAATGCTTCAAGAGTCTCAAGGTCGGCGCATTCTGTTGGATCCATTGTGTGAACTTCCTGTGCTTCACGTGCGATCCCTCATAGCCGCGATTGTCGTCGGTATCGCTCGCGTAGATGATCACGTATCGATTACCTGCCTGAATCAGAGTCTGCATATATTGTGCAAAGACCTCATCTTCCACTAGATGAAAGACGACATCCAGCGATAGAGCAAGGTCTGCGGTTTCTCCGGCGAATTCGCGCATCAAGCGAAAAGATTTTTGCGGGTCAGACTTGAATAATTCCCGGCACTTTGAAAGTGCAGTGCCGCTGACGTCGAACCCAAGATAGGTGGGATACTCTGCCAGACGGAGTTGGTTTCCGTCTCCACACCCGAGCTCGATTACGGTCTGCACATGATGGGTAGAAACGAACAGGTTCAGCACCTCTGCTTTGAACTTCGCAAAGAAAGAATACGAACCAACACCGGAATTGCCACCGATCGAGTATCGCTTCTCCCAATACTCAGCTGAACCGGGGAATGGTTCCTGCTTAGCTCTAAGCAACGTCCCATAAATCCATCTTGCCATACCCCTGAGGAGCGGCACTCGTTTGATGATCTCTTTCATTCATCGCCTCTTTCCAATTAATGACACTCCGGTCCGATTTTTGCTGACGTTTTCTGGATATAATTTTGTCTGTACGTAACCGTTTGGGGGGACATCCGTAGGGCAGGACTGCGAAGTTGCGACTTTCGGGGTGTCCGCTTTGCTCCGATAAATGGCGTCTTTGCGGTTAGGAGTGTATTCGAGCCATCTTTTATCAGTTCTGTGATCTCCACACTGGATGCACTAATGACAATGGATTACTGGCGTAGTTATCGGAAAGCGTTTTGCTGACTGTGAGCGACACAAACGCGCTTCGGGAGACCGCGAAACCACCGCGCATCAAGATTGAGGAAGCCGTACTCTTCGCTATTTGGCGAAACAGCAGAGATGCGGTTATTAAGCGCCTGTTCGGAATGTCCGCGCAGACCGCTTCAGCCAATAGATAGTGGATCGCCAACCCGTCACGTCACCTCGACGAATTCTGCGCCAAGCCGTGATGAACAATCCGCCGCGACGCATCCATCGACGTTTGTGAGCCTGAATGAGCGTTTCCCTCTGATCGAGCCACGGAAATGCGCGATATTGCTTCGCTGGCATCGGCGCGATACCAAAAGTCATAATGTAAGCTAACCGTCGGACATTCGATAGATTGGCTCTCGCACAATGCAGCGTCCGCGGGTGATGGATCGTACATCCTCCCGCCGGAAGTGGACACGCGACCGCAGACGTTCTGTCGAATGAACCGATGCACTGCAAAGCTTGCGATGAAGGATCATTATTTGCCCAAGTGTGTTGAAGCACTTGGTTTTTGTGTGAGTCCGGAAGAAACTGCAGGCAGGCCGACCTTACGTCGACGTCCTGCAACGGCACCCAAATCGCTACTTCCTTGTATTCGAATCGAGGATCGCGAAACGCCGCGTCTTGATGCCATGGCGTACCCACCCCAGTCTTAGCCTTCTTGAGGATTGTAACGTCGAGGAAGAAGCGCGCTTCCTTTCCAAGCAGCTGTTTGGCAATCTGAATGGCGTTCTGGAAGCACTTGGTCGTGTGCAACTGCGGAGCATAATTAACTGGATTGAGAATCTGGGGCGAGTTGGCCTCACCGTCGTCTTCGACACCCGCGATTAGCTCGCCGTATGCACCTTCGTTCTGTCCGGCTCTCTCGTTAAAGAGCCTTTCAATTGTAGCTCTTATCTCCGGGACCTCCCCTGGATCCATTAAAGTATCAAGACTAAGATATCCATGATCATTGAAGAATTGGATTTGCTCAGTGGTTAGCCACAGCATGTTTGTCATGATAGACGGGAGCCGCTCCCGTTATTCAGAGGAGAAAGTGAACGTTTCAGGTTGCCCCACCACATCCCAGTCACCCCCACCCCACGATACTGACTGTGAGCGATACTAGCGAAGCTTGTCGAGAGACAGCAATACTAACAAGCATCAGGATTTAGGAAGCCATACTCTTCCCCGTTCGGTGAAACGGCAAAGATCCGATAGCCCGTAGCATTTAGATTGCGGACGGCCTCTTTTGTCTTGGATATGCCGATTTCTTTCCAGCGGTGATGAAACTCGACTAGCAGCTGTTTAACTAGGATCCGTGACGCAATTAGATCATCTATTACGGCGTATTCGGCACCTTCGATGTCCATCTTGAGTAGGTCGATGTGAGGGTGTTGCAACTCGGAGAGGAAGGTCTGCATTCGCTTAACTGGTAGTTCAAGCGCCGGCGCGACACTATGCCTGGCTATTATCGTATGCGAAACGTGCGCGGGATTCTCTGGAGGTAGAAAACTACAAACCCCTTCGTGATTGGCAATTCCGCAGGGATGGAAATGAAAATTTGGCGGAAGCTGCTGCCGAGCGATCCAGGCGACGGAGCGAGGAGTAGGATCGAAGGCGTGGATCGTTGCATCGAAGCGGCGGATCAGTTCGAGGTCGAAGGAGACATCCTCCCCTACGCCGAAGGAATATACGAGTGGCTGGTACGGAAGGGCTTCTGGGCATAAAGGCCAAGAAGTACCGGCGTTTCCCAAGTAAACCACCCCGCAGGCGAGCTGTGTCGCAATATAGATATCGCTGCGGGCAAGGATCCTAGCCGCGCGTTTTACGACCTTGAATGGGGCCTGAAGAAGTTTCATAGCGTGAATACTGGAACTGATACGCCAAAAGCGCGATCGAATTCAGTTCAGAAGGCTTTGTATACAATGTCGGGAGCTGAAGTACTCAGTATTTCCATCAGTGCCACCAGAACGAACGCCAGTCCGGTGTCCCAAACCGTTCTGACGTAGCGGGAACGGAAAACGGCCTGACCTCCCCACCTCAGATTTCTAGCTGCAACCCATATGGCCTCCCACGCCGCCAACACAATAGTTGAGGCGGCAAAGATGAAGAACCATCCGAGTAACAGAGCCGGTAGTTGCAAGGCACGGCTCATCTTTTCGAGGCTCTTCCAATTAGACCAAAACCATAGGAGACTAAATGAGAAAAATGTGAACGTAAAGCCTCGGCAAACAGCCTGATACAACCACATGTTCGAAAGCGTTTTGTATTGTTTTTTACCGATGGCTTTCGCCATTTCGATCTGAAAAAGCTTGTTGACGCTGATTCCCATCCCAAGTAAAAAGCCGAAGAAGATAAATTCCGATGTCTGTCCGTGCCATAGTCCGATGAGGAAAAATGTTAAGAAGAATGCGGCCACTCCAATGAGCGGCTCGATCGTTTCAGAAGGATACCGACGCATGAAAACGATCAAGAGCGGGTTATAGACATAGGTCTTAAGCCATTGCGAAAGCGTGATGTGCCAACGATTCCAGAACTCGAGGAAATTGTCAGCCGAGAATGGCCGATTGAAGTTCTCTGGAAGGTTGATTCGCAAGAACTTCGCAATGCCGATCACGATATCGGTGTAACCTGAGAAATTAAAGTAAAGGTAGATAGTGTAAAAAGCCGCAACGGTCGCGGCAGTTAGAGCCCGGGCTCCAACCGACTGGTTCGGTGAAAGCGTATTAATGGCCTGGTTTCGAATCACAGAGAAAACCAGGCCCAGGACGTTGACCTTGAAAAAGCCGATGACGATCCGTTCCAGCCCATCGCCTATGTCGATGATGCTGAGAGATGGCCGCAAGGGCGCAAGATGCTGTTCAATGAACTCCGGATACCGCTGGATCGGCCCTGAAACTAGTGTCGTGAAGCTCAGTGTGAAGTTCAGGTACGAGATGATGTCCACTCTTCGGCCAAGTTCTCGCCCGTTCGCATCGATGATCAGATGCATCACGCGGAAGAAGATGTATGACAATCCTAAAGTCGTATACGTGAACCGCAGAAACGACACTTCTGGCAGGAACGAGTACTTCTTCAACCAGAAGAATATCAGGAGCGTACCAAAGACGATCCAAAGATAGGCTGCTGCACTGTGAAAACGCTGGATCGCCCATACGCTCAGGAAGCCGAATGCGAGAAAGCCCCCGAGGGGAACGAATATCAGAGGTTTTTGCGAGAAGGTCATAAGGAAGATGAGATTCGCAATCAGGAGGACCCACTTGCGCCAACTCACGCTCGGGTGGAAATTGTATGCAAGAATCACCACTAACGCGAATGCAAGGAAGGAAAAAGACGCGATATACATATCAGCAACCCCTACTGATGTGCAATTTTCTGTGGTTCGCTGCATCCTGACAGCGCAGGATTTAGACCTTGGGTCAATTGATCGACCAATTGGCCGCTAACGAGCGCATGTCCTTCTTCGTTCATGTGACCATCGACCATATAGAAGAACTTGTTCGATCCAGGAGCCTGCCGGAAGGCATCCAAACCGCTGACAAACTGAATCCCGTGCCGCGAGGAGATCTCTGTCAAGCGTTGGTTGAGAGCATACGGATCTACTTTGGGAGGGCGATTATTGAGGGCTAAAACTGAAACCTGGGCCACGCTCGGCATCTCAATCAAGACAAACGGTACATGGGCTGCATGAAACCTCTCAGCCATCTCGCCGAGCAGAAGTTCAAAACCTGCTAAACGTTGTTCCCACGCAGGTGATAATGGAGATCTCAGGAAATCTGCCTTATCTCGATAGGCCAGGTAGAGGTGAGCATAAGTAGAAGGGTCTTGGAAAAGAAAATGCTCGACTACAGTTACTGCACGACTTTTGGTGACAAGCGTCTGCGCACTCTTGAGGATGCTACGCTTTTCAGGAATCCCGTTCGGAGCATGCTTCGACGGGATCGACTTGTCACCGCCAGAACCTTCAGACGGAACGAGATGCTCGAGATCATATGGAGCTACAGTCATCACCACGAGATCCGGGTTTAGGACGAGAGCCTCGTCCATCCGGTGAAACTCACAAATTGGAAGGCACAGTTCCCGGCCTAAATTCTGAACCTCAACGGGCCGTCCGCACATTCGCGTCAAATCCTTCGCCGCGCGGGCAGCCCATGTTTCGTTGTATCCAACAAAGGATCCCAGGGCCACTGATGAACCGATAAGCGAAATCCTGATGCTGCCGGAGGGTTTAGGTCCGCACGATTCTCTTGTCCGGTATCCGCAATCGTTGTATTGGTTCACTACCCACGGACCCTCAGCAGACTTGACACGCGAAGTACAGTTTGGACGATATTTGAAACCAATTGTCGCATCATTAACTCTGCAGGGATCTCCCTTTTCGCTTTCTGGAAAGAAGTGCCTGGCTGTGAACTCCGAGCCAATCAGAAGGAAAGCGATCGTGAGAACGTTGAGAAGCGGCAGTAGGATGAGGTCGCGCCGCGGGAGGTGAGGTGGTTGGGAAGCAATGGTTGTGCTCATCGACTTCCCTTGCCAAGTCTAGTATTTAGGGAAGTCCCGATGTCGCCCGAGTGTGCCACACTCATCGCCCGTTACCTTGGACTGAATTAGATTTGCCAAATCCTCCACATTCTTCAGATTGCTGACTTCCGTTGTGGAGAATCGTATGTGAAAAGCCTTCTCGACGGAGAGAACGAGCCGGATATGCTTGAGGCTGTCCCAGTCTTCGACATCGGAGGAGGTTAGCTCCGGACGTGCGACGATATCATCGTCTTCAAACACTTCATGAAGAACGGTGGTCAGGCACCTATAAATTTCAGTTGTTTCCATTAAGTCGTGTCTCTAGAGGTTTGTATTTACAAGCCCCGAATCAATTCCTTCGATTGCACCATACCGGGCATGAATGCAATGGTTGTCCAACGCCTTCTCCAAGGCGCGCATTGCTGTCCTATCCATTAATCGTCTGCCGTTCCACACTTCGTATGATGGGCAGCATTACATCAAGCGGCTCCGCGGTCTCAACTGGAAACACGGTAGCAGTTAGATCGGTGAGCATGCGCGGGAGGCGTTCGACTACGAGCCTCAGACCTTTGTTGAATCGCGCAAGGTTGGCACAGAGCACTTCGCCAGCGACTTTGGCCATAGCGTACTCGGTCATTTCTGCGGAATGTTCTTCAACTGCAACAGAAGATGGATAAAAAACGTTCAAAGTAGCGTCCGACGTACGCGATAGTTGCTGGACAATATTATGAAATCCATCCACGTACACGCGCAGAAAATCGTTGAGCACTGATTGCATGTACAAATCTCTCTTGCGGCGAGCAATGACAGGCGTCGCGAAATAGTAGAGAGAAGCCGGAGAGAGCTGCAGCTGCTCCAGTTGGTCTTCTGCTGGTTTGGTCGCATCGTATTGCAGAATTTCGCATCTGCCGCCAGAGTTGCAAATCTGCCTCTGGATATCCAGGGCTTCATTTCGACCCACCGCGTAGGTAATCGTGACCGCTCCACCTCCCGCGGCAATCAGCTTGGCGGTGAGCTCGCCCAGGCCGCGTGAACCGCCAACGATCAACGTAGAAACATGCTTAAATTCATTTTTGCGAACGAATTGCGCAACATGTTTCGCCGAGGCTTGTATAACGGGGGGGACGCGTGCCAAGCTTTCAATCGCACCCATCCACCCTCCACCTTCCACTGATTGCTCTATTAATCGGAAGCGCTTATCCACGTTCGTCACTTCATAGCGGATCGAATCTGGCTGGGCAGCTAATCCAACTGTACACATGGTGAACCCGGAAAAAATGGAGTGCAAACCTGGGCAGACCATGCCCACCAGCCGCGACATGCAGGCCAGGGCAGCAACACGCCTCGGACTGATGGCCGCTGCTATCGCGGGGAAAAACTCGGCGACTGCCTCGATACCTCGTGCAAAGGTCAGCCAGCCGTTTGCGTGGCTCATTTGATCGAGAGAAAGTTCTGCGGGCTCTTCCTGCAAGGAGGGGAGAGGAACCGTTCCCAAGCTTTCACGCGTGATTGCGAGGATTGCTTCACCGAAAGTGAGCTTGAGTGAAGTGACCACAAGTCCGTCAACCCAAAGCTGCAATCGAATCCCCCCTGCGTCTTGGTGGATAATTTCAAGTGCTACCTCATCACCGGCATAAATCAATTTTTTGAAATCCACCTTGATTCGCGCGAGCGGCCCCTGCAGCGCATTTATCTGAGCGAGCACGTCCAGGGCCCAAAGCACCGCGTGCATGCCATGGACCGTTGGCTGTCCTGCCTGAGTTCGTCGGGCGAAGATCGCATCCATGTGCATGGGATTACGGTCTCCGGAGAAAAACGCGAAATCGCCCTGAGCCTTCCAATCGAAGATGCGCGTCTGCATTGTAGGCGAGGGAATATTCATATCTACAATAAGTTTGCTGCTTGAAATTCGAAACTGAGCATATAGCGATGTAGAAGCACTTTCACTAAAAATGGAAGTTGGCAGGAGTACTACCAACGCCTGACAAAAAAGGTCGGACTCTAGCTTTTGTTCCTTATGAGCGCTTTCAGTGCTTCTGGGCCAGACTCAGAAACTTTCCGAGCTGCTTCAACCCGACCCAGCATCCTAATGGGAAAAGCTACTTCCCCCTAAACGACCCGGCTCCAGCTGTGCCACCAACCAGCGGGAGATCTCGTAGCTTATGGCCGAGACAGATCTTCTAGCTGAATTGGTTCAGGGCCAGCCGCAGTTGCGTTTGCAAATCGGGAGCGAAATCCGGGCATCGAAGCCGATCTCTCCCTGCATTCCACCAACTCGAACCCAATCGACTTCACTTGCATTGGAGCGCCAGAGACGAAAGCATTTCGCACTTCTAGCTCCCATCTCGTCGATCCATCCGGTTCCGCAGCGACTGATCGAAAACCAAGGTGTCGATAATGTTCTTCGACCATCTTGTTGCGCTGGGTAGGCTTGTAGATGCCGACCAGTCTTTCAATAGAATTCCGGGCCGCATGCCTCAATACTTCCTGCAGCACCATCTCCGGAACTCGTCGACCCAATACACGGCAGCTCATAAGCCATGTGTCGATCTCCCAGGTTTTGGAGTCTGTGGTGCGGCAGATTATTACAGAGATCATCCCGTTGTCCGCAAAGATGTCCGAAAGTCGAACCTGAATGGTGAAGCAGTTCGGATCTGCTTCTACCTCCGAAACCTCCGCTTCGGTGTATCGGCGAGCCGTCAGGTTGTATTGGTTAGACTTATTGATCAACTGAGTGATCCTGCTTCGGCCTGTCTTATCAAAGGGCTGGAATGTGATCTCCATGCCTAAAGAGTCCAAGTATGAATCCACGCTTCCTGATTGTTGTTGAAGAGCGAGACGCCGCGCATTATCCTGGTAATGCTGCGCGCGCTTCAAATCTTCAGCTGAGAACGTAATCGATTCAAAATAACCCGCCGCACTCAGCGTTCGTCCATATAGCGCCGCGTCTTCCGGAAGCTCCGGGACCGCGACTTCTGGTAGAATCTGGCGGACAAGCCCTCGTTCCGTCGGATTATCATCGAGGAACACCATAGAATCGAGTCCTAGTGACAGCTCTTCCGCGATTGCTCTGATGTTTGTCGCTTTATCGTTCCAGTTTGCCTGGAAAACGGCGATATGTTCCTCACGAAGAAGCATTTCCGGATGCTCGCGAAAGGCCTTACGCGCAACATGATCGTCGTTCTTCGACGATACCGTCAATACAATGCCGCGTTCGCGTAACGCCAGCGCCAACCTTTGCACGCTCAGGTAAGCCTCTCCTATTGAATCTCCCTGGGCGATCTTGATGCCTTCTAACCCGTCGTCGCCGATCTCTCCGCCCCAAACTGTGTTATCTAAATCAAGAATGAGGCATCGTCGGCTCTTTCCGCGAAGTGCGGCGATCACCCGCATCACGTGATCTGCATATAGCGGCACCAACTCGTCCGCGAAGGGTAGTTTGGCTAGATTCCACTGGATCGGCGAGTGCCATTCAGCTAGTCCGACTGTCTCGGCCAGCGCGGCAACGTCGACGAGGACATCTTCGGTGCCAAAAACGCTTTCCGCCAACCCGCGATTGACCGCGTCTACAAGTTGCCGGTGTGATCCTGGAAGGGCTCGATCCAGACTGCCAAACAAGCCCTCTGGCAGTGGAGCCATGGTCTGGAATATCGAAATCGCCCCGCTATTTCGTCGGATTCCATCGCGAACTGATTGCAAATGATTCAGAGCCCCTTGCACGGTTTCACATGCGGCAGACTGGCTTCTCGGCCCTGGCTGGAGCGGCAGATATCGAAAATCCACAGCTATGAGGACGCCATCCGGCTTTGCGCGATTGATTTCGGAATCAGGGGATTGCGCTTCCTGGATAACCTGCCCGTACCCGCCTTTGATACATTCGAGCGCAATTCCATGGCGTGGCGCCGTACCCTCAAGCGCTGGGATGATGAAATCGAGTGTGGAGTTACTCAGAACACTAAGTCGAAAGGGAGTCAACGGTTCGAGAGATCTTCCGTTCCGCCGGGCCTTGGAGATCTCATTCGCAAGTCGGCCGAGCTGGTTACCATCGAGGGAATACTTCGCGAGGCTCTGCAGCCGTCGGCCCAGTCCCGCTTCACTCTCTCCGGAAGCGCGGCATTTAGAGGAGAATTCCTCGGGAGCCTTGGGCAGCCAGAAAAGATTTGCGTAAATGCTATCACTCATAAGACTGGACGACTTCTTAAGTCCGAACAAAGAATCAGAGAATGGTCTTGCCAATTCGTTATCGCCGAGTTCCGAAGCTAAACAGCTCAGCTTCAGCAGCGACGTTGCATCCCGCCGATCGCGCTTCTGTTTGCATGCCTCCGCCCTAGGTCTTCCGTGGGTCCTAAGAATAGGACTATTGATGACGCAGCATTCTTCTTAGTTCTCCGCGAATCAGACGAGCCGATTAGTATTGAGGAAATAAATCA
>Ga0182015_10006719_pt1 | contig 11446 bp, 11 predicted proteins | sample 712P3MmetaG_FD_120478 | JGI IMG/M metagenome (GOLD analysis project Ga0182015, IMG submission 120478) | Permafrost microbial communities from Stordalen Mire, Sweden - 712P3M metaG | ecosystem: Environmental > Terrestrial > Soil > Wetlands > Permafrost | place: Sweden: Stordalen | collected...
CTCCCATCATTTTTCCCCGAGCACAAGGTGTAGCAAAATCCTCTCAGGTCGTAATACCCCCTCAACCGGTTGGCGGGGATAGGAGATAGAGCAGTTCAAAGTGACGCATTGAAAAATCTCGAAGTTATGATGAGAATGGTGCCGTCTTCAATATACATGCCCATGCTTTCAATTCCTGATTTTCGTAACCAATCGCGGTTGGCCGGTTTTGGCTTCAGTTGAAGTCTTGCGAGAATGTTTAGAATCGTAAGTCTTCTCTATTTTCTAATTTACGGATTAGCCTTTGTTTTACTCTGGACCCGCGTAAGGTAGTGGTGGTTTGCAACTTTGGGACTTGCCCAGCTTTCGGCACTCGCGATGAAAGAGCCTTGAAGATAGCCCCTCAATCCTGCTTTCAACGATACGGCGTCGAGCGGACGGCGGGGAGCAGTACGGTGTTCATGCAGCCTTAGCGGCAGCCTGATAGCCTTTCGGCGGGCACTTCGCGTCGTACGTCATCTGCATCTGCTTAAGTTTGAGCACGCCGTAGAACACGGTGAGCGCCATGGCAACAACTAGAATCGTGGCGAACCTCTTTTCCCAACCGTACGCGCCCTCACGGTTAGCGACGTAGCTGGCAATGATCAAGCAGAGAATGCCGATGTTGACACCCCAGTTCACCCGCTTCGGCACGATGTAGTCCAAGGTCCCGAAACCAGCGAGCTGGTAGAGCATGAACGGCAGGATCGCTACCATCGGCAGCAACTCGGAGACACCCAAACTGATGTCGAGAGAGCCGGGTGCCACGGCGTGCAGGAGCCTGCTGTGTGCCAGTTCATGAAACAACGATGGAATCGCACACATTAAAGGGACCACAGCGAGTAATTCGAGCACCAGCGACCCGCTCCAAATGCCGATTTGAGACGAGCGGTCGGCGCCCCCACCGGATGATTGGGTGCCAATGAACAGGCCACCGACAATGGCCGCTGCACTGGACAACATCAGCAGCTCCACAGAGATACCGAAAGCCTCCGGTTCGCCAGCCTTCAGGAGCAGCATGGCCAGAAAGCCGGGTGTGTAGAACATTACGCGCACGAGTTTCGCCCAAACCCGTCCGTCGCGTTCCGGCGGCAGGATTGGGAGCACAAGTCCGTCAATTCCTATGGTTGGTCTGGCTTTATCCTTCGACATTCCGTATCCTCAACTTTCACTGGCCGCCTGCGACTATCCTCAAGTGAGCGGGCACCTTGGGTGGCCACATCCGCAGGCGATCTCTACTTCTTCACGCCCCGCATCGCGACAGGATTCATCGCAGTATTCCTGACCGTGCGGAACTAGACAGCGGCAGGGCTCATGCGCACAACGTTTCGGCTCGTCTTTAGCCATAATCTCCTTCTCCTTCCGGTCTTTCACAAATCTCCCTATCGATCCTACTGTCGATATACAACTTTAATAACTGGGAGAAATTACACTTACCAGGTGGTCTTAGGATTCGTGGTTTATTTGCCATTGGTGACGATGAGTTCCGCATCCGCGGTTCCACACATTCCGTAGCTCGCTCCTGACTGGCAAGCTCCGGCGGAATACTTGAAGCATCCCGAGCGTTTCGCCAAGACTGAGACTGAGCGATCGGATCCGCCGATGATGGCCCCGCTGGTTCAAACGGAGATGCAGGGCCGACATCGACAACGAAGTCGTTGTCCTTGCCCGTGCTGTTCCACTTAACCGTTGAGCCGACCTTCACGCAGAAAAGCGAATTGCCCTTAGCGTTCGGTATGCTGGGAGTAGAGGATGCTGAATCCGCCGTCTGTTTCACGTCCACGCTGCAAGGACTGGAAGAGGATCCGCATGTGTTGGCACGGGAACACATCTCCGCCGGATTTGGTTCCGAGCAGACATACTTTTTGCCCTTCGACTCGGCATTTATGTTGCTTAGCAACACCGGGAGCAGCAAGATTAGCGAAGTACACCTAGTTGTGAAGCGCCGACAGAATTGCGTAACGCACCTCGGGACTCGGTCTTCAAACCCGACCGAGCAAATAAGAGTCAGTCATCCTTCGATCCGAAGCTATTAAGAGCGGTAAACTTCCGACTTACTAGTTAACGCCAGGAGTTCCCGCCCAATCGAGCACATCAACCAATTTCCATGGGTTTTCTCGCAGATCCCACTGCAAGTCGCCTTGTTTGTCGAGGATCAGTTGAGCCATGGGATACAAGACGCCCGTGCTCTTGCTCTTGTCCTGATCGTTAATTTCGACTATGCCGGCGGTGAGGTTGAAGGATTGTGACTGAGTGTCAAAGAACGCTTCACCAAATCTGATCTGTCGATTGGTCACAAAGACAATTTTTCGTCCCGTCGGCGTCGGAATCATCTTGATATAGGAACAGTCATTACCGAGCGTGCCTGTGATCTCGACATGTCCAACCGCCTTCATCCTCTGCAGGGCGTTTACCAGTCCCTGGTTCTGACCCTTCTCGTACGCCTGTACGAGAATCTGTCTGTCCGCTGGAGTCGAATACTCATAAATATTCAACGTCACGCCAATGTTCGCTCCCATTTGGGTGCCGGTGCCAAACGCCGTGGCGTCAATCGTTTCAGTTTTCTCTCTTGCGAGGCCGGGAAGGCTACTACTTACCACGAACAAGGCCAGCAGAAGTCCAGTACCAATGACTACCTCGGCGATTCTTACTTGTCTGTACATAACTTTCCTCCGATCTGACAAATTTGACCTGAGCCACCTATCTAAGCTGCTGCAGCAGGCCGGGCCGATTGGTGAATGTTGATCTCTTCCGCCGCCGTGTTAGACAGGATTCGACGTGCTAAATCCGCTTCTTCTGGTGTTCCGTGTGCGATCAGCAAGAACTTGCCAGCTTTGACGGAGCTCTCGTATTTCAGGGCGCTGTCCTTGGGGACGCCAATGCTGTACAGCCCAGCTCCTAATGCACTCAAACCTCCGACAACCACCGCACCCTCCAGAGCAGCCCCAATCCTCGCGACGGCGGACCCCGCCACGATCACTGGTCCAACGCCAGGTACCAAGAAGAACGCAGATCCCACGAGCATGCCCCAGAGTCCGCCCCAGAATGCGCCATTCTTCCCCCAATGCTTCATCCGGTCGCCCGTCGTGTAATAACCGACTACCTGGTCCCCTGTGTGGTAACCCTGCCCCACAATCGCGAGATTCTTAATGTTGAAATCACCTTTCTTGAGCAGATTGATTGCATTCTCTGCATCGGAATGCAGCGGGTAGACTGCGACGACCCGAGTTTTCTTGGCTATCGACTGGTGCTATTTCTTACCTCCAATTGTATAAAGAATTCTGTGCCCATCATTTCCGGAATATAACCGTCAAAACTACCAGTTCTGCTGCGCAAGCTTTTATTAAAGTCTGATTCGTGAGCGATGATTGCCAGCACTGTTAGTTTTCCCAGCTCCCAAGCCGACAACTCCCTACTAGCATCGGGTACGTGAAACGACACGCTCGATTGTTGCTGCGCCTTTTGGCTTCTTCGACCCGCGCAGTCGCTTAGGTTCGACGAAACCAGAGTGCCGGCAGGTGTAAGGCGAGTGACAGCTGGTTTTCGGCTCAATAAACTGTGCAATGACCCAGTCTAGGGAGACGACATGCGTTTAATAATGTATGCCTCCAGGCGGGCACTCGGCTTTATATGCGCTGCCCTCTTTCTGAGTCCAGCTTTGCACGCGGCAGAAAAGTGTTCGGCTGAAGTCAAGCTCTTGCTTTCCCCGCCGACGATCCAAACAGTGATCACATCCCTCGGGTTTGAAAAAGAGACGACGGGCCAAGTTTATTTTTTCGATAACGACGAGCTTGATCTGCTCAAGCAGGGTGTGATTGTGCGAGTCAGGGCGGGTGAGACGAATGACCTCACGGTGAAAGTGCGCGTGCCCGAGGGTAACAAGCAAGTTGTCACCATCCAACTTCGTGAGCATTTTCCGTGCGAGATAAATCGGACTGGAGCCGGAGAAGACACCGACTATTCAGTTCAGCGCGAGTATAAGGTTCTGCAGGTACCCGAATTGGGTAGCGACATTGCCAGCCTACTCAGCCCGCCACAAAAACGCCTGCTGCAAGAAGCCCAGGTCTTGATTGATTGGCGCCGGGTCAAAAGAATTGCCAACGTCAAAGCAACGAAATGGGGAACCAAGGCGAAGTCGCCATTCCGCAAACTTACACTTGAGCTGTGGGAATGGCCGGCGGGTAATGTTCTCGAGATCTCAACGAAGGTTGCGCCGGAAGCAGGGCCATCGAAGTATGCGGAATTGCAACGACTGGTGGATATGAACAGCCTGTCGTTGAGCGCCAACCAGGGTAACAAGACGAGCATGGTTTTGGGGGAAACGTTGGCACGTCACACATCTCCGCAGAGATGATCCGCTTAAATATGCGCCGGGTATTGAGAAAGCTTACCGTGGGGCAATTGGAACGGATCTACCGCGTCTTCAAGAACAGATGCCAGTATTATTCCTTCGAGTCAATTACATCGTGGACCAACCGCTCCATGCTGTTCTGATGAATACCGATCCTGCCCGTATGAGGGCTGTCGAGGTCCGCGACTAATGCCATCACCACGGCAACCACCAGCGGCGTCATCAGAAGAGAGAACCAAAACCTCCGCTTCAAGCTAAATCCAGTCGCGAAGGTTTGGAAGACCGCGACCATGAAGATGATTAGCCACACTGTTTTTGGAACACGATTTTCAAATGCAGCAAGTCGATTCTCCGCAACCTCAATCATCTGAGTGAGAGCCTCGGAATATTTAACGATAACTGGGGTCTGGTTTTGCTGCGTGACCACCGCTGTCTGTTGCCAGAGTTGCCGCTGAAGAGCTTTTGTCTGTTGCGTCTCACGATCCAGCACCGGGCGATCCAGAAGTGATTGTCTGGCAAAATCACGGCGCACCACCACATACTCGCGCAGCAGTTCCATAGTTTTGTCGCGCTCCGGTTCCGGCAACATTTCCGCCCGCAACATAGTTGTCTCTATTGCATTCGCTTCGTCGACGACCAACTGGCTTCTCTGGTCGAACCGAGGCAGTACCATAGCGATAGTGAATCCCAACAGCAGGGCTAGCAGAATAAACAGTCCATCGCGCAAACCGGTGATGTGCTCGTGATGGTGGCTATCTTCATTAATGCGGGTGGAAAGTGCCAGCTTGTACCCGAGCATCGCTGATGTGACCAGTGCGATGCAAACGGTAATGAACACAAGCCACGGTTTGTCGAGTAGAAACCTCACATTCAAAACAACTTGATCTGCTTCTTTATGCCACCTTGTGCTTGTCGTGATCACTGTGCAGCGCCAATTCTTCTGTTTCGTCCATCTTGTGCTTCTCGAACTCAGCGAGCAGCCCTGCGTCCGACAAATCGAGAGGGTGCGAGTGCTCCCAGTCGTGGTGAGCAATTGTCGACAGGCGTTCGATCACGTCATCGTCTCCGACCTCGATGGCCAACTCTCTGCGGGTATCGAAGCTGCCCGGCGCGAGATTGATAGATCCGACGATTGCACGCGCGTGATCGGCAAGGAGCATCTTGGCGTGAAGTTTGAGATGTTTCAATTTGTGAATCTTGATACCAACATCTTCCATGGTCCGCATCCCGCCAACGGATTCCACAAGCTTTTCCTTCTTGAGTTTGTGAGAAGGACGGGCCATTACGTGGACCTTCACTCCCCGGCGGGCAGCCCGGACCAGTCGCTCGATGATGACCGCATCCTGGTAGCGCTCATTCTGAAGGAGGATGAATTCCTTCGCGTCGTCGATAAACTGAGCGATGCGCTCTCGGCCATTGCCACAGCACCAGATCAGATGAGAATGTTGATCTCCCTCGAAGTGTTTTCGCGCCCAGTCCGCTTCGAAGCATTCGATGATTTCATCCACCTCGTGTGCGTGCGAAGTGACAATGGCGTAATCGCGAGTTTCGGTAAGGTTGTTCGTTTCCCAGTTCAGGGATTTAATGAATGCCGTCGTGTCATCCACCACCATTGACTTTTCGTGGGTAACGTCATACTCGGGGTTGCTGTCGATGACCTCGACACCGCCAGCCTCCAGCTGTTTGCGGGACTCCTTGTTTTCCGATTCGCCGTCGCGGCGGGCGGGGTTCAGCATGATTCGTACCTTTAATCCGCGCTGCCTGGCGGCAATGACAGCTTTCAAAAGTGATGGATCTGAGAAAATGAACATCTTGACGCGCAATGATTTTTTCGCGTTGTCTATCGCATCAAGAATTGGCTTGGCGGAATCGTCGGGCAGCACAACTAAAGAACGTGACATGTATCCTCCTTGAGATGACCGCGGACTTGACTGATCCGGTTATTATGCACAAAACAGGGGCCACCGGCGCCGTGCCGAACTAACAGCTCGGGTGGAGTATGCGAGGTCCTCACGTTCCTAACGTCAACCGCAGAAGGTCGTTGAGCCGCCGTCACCACGTCCTGCGTCGCTTATTGCAGTTGCAGAGACGGGAGACTGCGAATTAGGCGCAACAATCAGCTCGTCGGCGCAAGTCGTTCTGCGTCTCACGCGAAAAGTGGCCACTTACATCCCGCCTGCCACACCTTTATTCACCAGCACCTTGACGTCTACCCGACGGTTGTCCGCACGTCCGTCGGCCGTCTCGTTGGGCGCTGCAGGATCAGCAATGCCCATGGCTCCCGGCGCCACGATGTGTCGCAGAGGAACGCTGCAGTTCTGCAATAAGTACGCCACGACCGCTTGGGCCCTGTCCATGCTCAAGTTCTGGTTCATGGCGGCGTTGCCCGATGAGTCGGCAAAGCCCTTTACCTGGACGATGTAGCCCTTTGTGCCCACTGCGGTTGCGGCCAGCAGTTTCAAAGCCGCTTTATCACTATCTGAAATAACGTAGCTTCCGGTGGGGAAGTAGACTGTCGCTTTGGCCGTGGTGTCATAGTCCGAGAGTTCGGAGAAGCGCTGAGTGGTGGCCTGAATCTCCTGCTGATTCGCCGCGATCTCCCCCTGATTGGTCGCGATCTGCTGCTGGTTGGCAGCAACCCCTTCCTTATTAGCTGCAACGCCCTCCTTGTTCTCTGCAATGTTAGACATGTTCGTTGCTTGCTGCTGCTGCGTTGGATTCAAGCCGGCCTGAATAGTCTCGGCCAGAAGTAAATCGGACTTCTGAAGGGTGATGGTCTTGGCAACCACCTGGGTTTCAGTGCCCGTGCCTTCGACTTGAATCTTCAGCCCGGGGATAAGAGCGGTGACTGCCTGCTCAGTGTGCCGGAATACGCCGACTGGTGACTGAACTTTCGTATCGTCCGTCAACACCACTACGACGTTGGTTGACCCTTTGAGGGTCTTCACCGTCAGATCTTCTCCATCTCGTCCGGTAATCAATCCATTGATCTTGACTTTCTTGCCGTTCGACGCACCAAACGCCAAACCGGCACAGAAAATGCACAGTAATGCGGTGAGGGCTACGCTCCATCTACGATTTTGTTTCATACGATTTTCCTTTCATGGCGATCCGATGAGCTACTCGCTCGCCGGTAAGACTATCGGTGTTTTAAACGGGTGGGTAACTGTCAAAAGCGACAGTTGTCAGGCAACCCAGATCTTGATGAATTGTTAGTGAGCCTACAAGTTGCCCATCGTTGACAGAAACATCTTGCTGCTGGACTGAAATGTTCGGCCCGATAAAGAGATGCAATCCACAGGAGTGAGCCCCGCCGAGCCTTCACGAGTTATAAGACTGACGGGCTCTGTGGACAGATACTTTTGACGGTCACATTCCAGAGATGGTGAACACAGAATCTATCGTCGACAAATGATTTTTTGGGTAGCGAGTCCCGGGTTTGCAAGCGAGTACCTAAATATGTGAAGGAGGTTTTTGAGATGAGAAGCAACAGAACAAGAGGCGCATTGCCACTGAGCCTGACTTTCACCGCATTGCTTCTGATCTGCCAGGTCGCTTCCGCACAAAACGTGCAGGGAGAAATCAATGAAAGAAGCCGCGCCACCATGACGCTGCAGACTCAGGACTTGGGCAATCTGGTTGTGATTCTCACGCCGTCCACTGAAGTGGACTAGGTTCAGGGATTGTTGAAAGCACGCAAGAAAGAAATGGGTCTTGCTGTTCTGGTGCCGGGCCTGCCGGTTCAGGTGCAACGGTCCTACAATGTCCAAAACCAACTGGTAGCGAAATCGCCCAGCGGCCCGGCAACCGCAGATGATCGACGCCAGCATGAACCACATCGGGTTCCGCTGCATTTCACACAGGCAGTGACAGATGGACCGACCCATTTTGCGGGGGTTCCTTTGGAAACGAGCACGGTTTCAGCCGATGCCTCTACTCCTGTTTCTTGTCTTCAGAACTGCTGATAGCGGACTTGGCCACAGCTGCTCTTTCTTTCAGGCGCTCTTGCCGATAGAGATCTTCGCACTCGGCCCTGTTTTCTCTGCGGAGTTCCGCCACCATCTTTCTTTCTTCTCGCCAGGTTCTGAATCTCTGAATGAACGAAGATCGAGTGGCCGCGGTCTTGATCTTCTGCTTGTCCGCCCGCTCAGCATCTCGTTCTGCTCTCAGGGCGTCCCATTCCTTTTTTCGCAGGGCAAAGCGCATGTGCATTTCCTGCTCGCGCTCGTCCTCGAGTTGATCGAGCACTCGCCGGTTGGAAGCCACAACGTCAACCAGAGCGCTGGTGGTCCACGCGAAAGTGAACAATCCGGAAATGCCGATGATTGAACTGATGATGTGCCAGTGTTCTCCCACGTCAACCTTCCCCATGCCAAGCGTTGTGTAGCAATTGGCGCAGAAGTATATCGCATCGTAGGAGCGCTCGATCAAACCCAAGCGATTAAGAGAGAAGGCCCAGATCAAGATTTCCACTAGATGCAAATCGAGCATGAGAAAGACGGACCATCCGAACAGGAACGAAGCCGCAATAAGGCGGGGGGGCCCTAAGCGCAAGCGGCGTTCGCCGCGCGTCTGCAGTACTTGGATCCAGTGAAGACCCGCTCCGTGGCACAGGGCGATAAAAACCAGAACGAACGCGCCGATACCAAGAGCTGCGAGCGGCTTAAACTCATCCGGAATCTTAGCTAGGAGTGTCGGGATACCAGCCCCGCAGTTTCCCGTGCTGTTTCGCACGCTTCCACAAGCTACTGTCTACGGTGATAATCACCCCGCGCACAACTGTCGCTTTTGACAGGTGCAGCACCGTCTTCTTTTCCGGAGGATAGTTACTTCAAAGGTCATTGCGCCGCCTTGGCAGCCGCGAGGCTGGGTGCCGAGTCACAGAGAGTGCAACCAACGAACTATCTTCTCCCTATCAATCTTCGATTCGCGCTTATTGCAGTGATTTCGACGCTGCTGATTGCGGGCTGGTCCGTTTCGCTCCTCGCGCAAAATGCGACAGGTCCAGATGCGAATCCAATGCTTCCCACCCAGCCTGCGTCCGCTGCTTCTGCTCCGACTCAAACTCCCGATCCTTCAACCCAGCAAACTCAGGCTCCAGCCACAACGATCATCAAACCGCGAAAACTTAATTGCCAACACCCTGCGAATCCGAGCAAACGACGGTTTGGCTGCAAAGACGAAGACTTCGACTGGGGAGAGACGATAACCTCAGACTGGAACGGAGCTCGCGCGGAGGCAAGAAAGCTCGGAATCACGCCGAGTGGTTCGTATTTTTCCGTCCTGCAAACGAACGCAAGCGGTGGCTCACACCAGATTTGGGGCTACACCGGCCAGCTAATAACCGCGATCGACTTCAATTTCGAAAAGTTGGTTAATATTCCGGGGATGTCTCTGTACGTCTCAAGTTCATGGGGGACAGGCAGCAACCTTACGAGGACTATCGACAGCGTCTTCCCAGTTAACATTAATTACGCCGTAGGAGCTTACATGGCAGAGACGTATCTGCAGCAAAAGCTACTCAAGGACAATCTAACCGTGGCTGTGGGGCACTTGGCCGCCAGCTATACTTTTGCGGAGTTGCCCGTATTCGATAACTATGTGAGTCTCGCGATCAATCCAACCCCAGTATCGTTGGTTACGAATGACGCCAGCTATACTGGCCCTCCGCCCGGATTGGAGTGGGGTGCCCAGGCAGTCTACAACGTCACTCCAATTGTCCAAGTGGCAGCAGGAGTATTCAACACAAATCCAAATTCCGCAACGAATGGGAACATCTTTGCTTTCCAGCAGGGCAACAAGGGCGTCCTCGCCACTGCCCAGCTGACCTATCTAAGAAACCAAGGACCGAAGGACGACGGAAAGCCGGGTCAATATACGGCTGGATTCTTTTCAGACAATAACTCATTTGCAACCATTCCCAACGGTAAGTCGAAGAGCGATGGCAATTCCGGCGTTTTTGTCCTTGGACAACAGATGGCCTACCGGCCAAAGGACGCAGGTCCGTCACAAGGGTTGACGGTCTGGAGTGCATTTTCGTATAGCTCAAAACAGTTGGTTAGTTCCATGCCGCTGTTCGGCGGAGCCGGTCTCAGCTATCAGGGCTTGATCAAAAAGCGGCCACGCGATTCAATCAACGCAGGCTGGATCTACGCGAAAACCAGCAGGTTTATTCCCAACGCCTCCGCGGCGAGATTACTTGAAGCAAACTATCAGTGGGTGGCAAAACCCTACATCACCGTTGTCCCTGACTTTCAGTACATTTGGGACACTAATGGTACGAATGGGACAGCAGCAGCGATTTTAGGCTTACAGATCAATCTCACCTTTTAAAACTCGTATTTAAGTTTCTGCCCAGATCGAGATTGGTAGATCGAGGTCGGCTGCTACCAATCGTCGAAAATCTAGACTCTCGCTAACTTTCTTCATCGCCTCGGCCGGAACTGTAGCACTTGCCACAACAGTCAAATTAATCAGCGGTGTTTTAAAAGTCATTTGATTGACATAGAGCAACGATGCTAACTGAGACGACGAGGTAATCTTTCCTCGACTCGGCCTTTGGCTGTTGCTTGCTGAGGGTTCGTACTAAACACCGCGGCGGTGCTCCAAGGTCAGTGTCGGCCTGAGCTTTATCCGAAACCACAAATGCCAAAAACGATGCTGGTCGGCCATCGGCGTCATTGCCCCGGCGCCTTTCTGCAGCGGTAAACTGGGGGAATCTTCGGCGAGGAATGAATAATCGACAAGCAGGATTCCTCCGCGACGAGTGGGGCAGCCTTTGTTAGGATGTGTGGTCCCGCCCGCTTGGAAGTGCGGCCCCGCACCCCGTTGCAGATAAGCTAATCTCGCTGTTTCTTCGTCAGGTGAGTTTAGCGTCGGCGAGGGAGTCCTTTTGCCGAGGCCTCGGATCCGGGTGGTTCACGGAAGGGTTCCACAGAAATGCGCTGGTAACACACTTCCAGCACGGTCAGGTTTTCTGTACCGCCCGGCAATTGAAGGACTACGCTGTCACCCGCTGCCGACTTCATCAACGCGCGCCCCAGAGGTGACACCCAACTGATGTGGTTGCGGTTGAGA
>Ga0182015_10006721_pt1 | contig 11444 bp, 11 predicted proteins | sample 712P3MmetaG_FD_120478 | JGI IMG/M metagenome (GOLD analysis project Ga0182015, IMG submission 120478) | Permafrost microbial communities from Stordalen Mire, Sweden - 712P3M metaG | ecosystem: Environmental > Terrestrial > Soil > Wetlands > Permafrost | place: Sweden: Stordalen | collected...
CTTTCGGCAAAGAGACGATGCCGAAGAATGATAGCCCGCTGGCGATGGCGAGGAATGCCAGCCACAAATATTTCGGTTTAATCCGCATGGGTCACAGTGTGACTCGAAAGGCACACGTATGTCCACTGGCCAAACGCCTCAAGTTTTGATAAAGCTTACAGCCAGAGCCCGCGCCATGCAATCGGCCGCTATCCTTGTTCGACGCTGGGCTCCTCTTCGCGCGTGGTCATTTCATTGCCATGCCAAACAAAATGATCCATGCACCAGCCGTCGATATAGATGACCGGAAGCATCACGTCGCGCAACATGAAAAGCAACGGCATGCGCCACGAAAAATGACACTTGCTTTGACGCGCGAGAAGCGCTTCCGGACCGTACCAGGCGAGCGCAACGCCGAAAATCGCGGCGGCCACGCTTAAATCCAGCATCCAAGCGGTATAGGCCGCCGCCAAGCACGGCAATGCCGCTCCCGCGAAGATTTCAGGCGCAAAAAAAATCGGAAACGTTTTCCGCCGCATGCGCGCCCAGCGCAACTGCCGCAGCCAAACATCGCGAAAGCCGCGTAAGCCGAGCGGCTGTTCGAACGGGTTATTGACGAGATTGACGGCGAGACCTTGGCGGCGCACGAGCTTCGTCGCGGCGGCGTCCTCCGCGATCTCGGCGCCGCCGCGTGATCATCCGCAGCCGCAAGCGAGGTAGGTCCGACGAAGTCGGTTCGGTCTGAAGAGTGAACCGGCGCGCCGGCTCTCCGGCCGATGGCAATTGCAGAGATTCCGTTGTAAAAGTACTCTTCGGGTACCAGGGTCATAGGTGCCAATTGTCGATGGTGTTCGTCGCATGAGTTTTTTTACAAAGCTTCCCAGAGAACGTTACGCTGGCGACGGTTTTGCTGGCTTCGAGGGGCAACGGGATTTCAATCTCGGCGACGGGAAAGCCTTCGCGTGGATGTCGCAGCTTGCTTACGAGACGGACGAGCCGGAGAAGATCAAGGACATTCTGCGCGTCTGGGGAATGACGCCGCTCGGCGACGGAATACTCGCCGCGGAAGTTAACAGCGTCCTGCCAATTGCGAGCACCCGTGCTATTATCGCGGTGGGGCGGGGAGCAACTATTATCGCCTTTGCCGGCACGGATCCGCTGGTCCTGGCCAATTGGATCAGTGACTTCGATATTCGCATCGCCAGTACACAGGTTGCAGAGGGTTTCGAGGCTGCCGCCCAATGTATTTGGCCGCGGCTTCAATCGCTCCTCGATCAGCCCGAGGCGGCAGCGGGAAAGACGTTCGTGACCGGACACAGCCTGGGCGGTGCGCTCGCTGTTGTCGCGGCTGACCGGATCGTCAAATTGGGACGCGACGTGGAAGCTGTCTATACATTTGGCATGCCGCGGCCGGGCTCCGACCAATTCGCTATCGCGTACAACGAACGGATCGGGCAACGCACCTTTCGTCTTGTTCATGGGGAGGACCTCGTGCCGACCGTCGCGCCATCGAATGTCGGATTGCACCAATTCCACCATGTCGGCCGGTATCTCCACTGCGACCGCGACGCCAAGTTCAAGACGGAGGCATTGGCGGCCGATTCGACATCGGACAGTCCGCCGTTCGTCGAGGGGATTTCAAAGGACCTGAGAAGCTGGCTGCACGGACCGCTATCGGCACTCGGTTCGGCTGCTTCAAGGTTCAAGTTGGCGGCGATGTTGGCGATCGGACGTGGACCAGGCGGGATGCGTAGCGATCCTGGAGGAATTGCTATCGAGCTGCTCCCGCCGCGCCTGCGCGATCACATGCCGGACCGGTACATTGGCGGGTTCTAGCCTAGTCTTCGCGATCGACACCTAGTGCCGTGAGCGCACTCGCCGATGGCTCATCGGGCGAATGACTGCGCTGAATGTAGCTGTTGCACTGGCTAGGGTCCGCTGTTCCCTGTTAGATGGTGTGCTCGTGGTGCCTAAAAGGAGAGAACGATGCTGCGCAAGCTTCGTCGTCACAAGGTTGCACCTGCAAAAGCGGGGCACATCAAAGTCAATAATTGGGGACGGCAGGCGCGTACGGCTATTGCGTGGGTCGCGTTGCTATTGGCGACCGTATACGCCTTCTTGACCTTCACTTCCATACCCTACAGCCCACTCCTCAGCGCGCTTGATCCCAAGAAATTCCTGCAGATCATTATGATCTTCTACTACTTCTTCTGGGTATGGGGGCTGAAACACGACACCGACCTGCAGGAGCTGGTGTATGCCACGGCACCAGCTGGTGGCAAGCTCCGGCCGTCGGACATTGGCGTGATTATACTTATCTTTGTCGCGAGCCTACTGCTGATGTGGTCGATGGGTGACGAAAGCAGGTTCGCCAGACTTCTTACGTCCTTTTTTGTCGTCAATGTCTTTGCCTGGCGGTATCTGCTAGGCGCCATTAGGCCAGCTATCGTCGAATCGGAGGAGGTGTACAGGACGGAGCCAGCGGATTTCTTCGCCTTGGAAAGATTGCGCGCTTTCGTCCACTATATCTCAGGCCCTTGGCAATGGTTTAGATTCGCTGCCATGGGAGTAGTCCTCGCGCTGCTGAACGCCGTCACGTTCTTCAGTGCGTTCCGTAAAGTCATCAGCGATGCGCTCGAGCAGAAGTATTCTCAGCTCCCAAGTGCCGTGACATATACCCTTCTACCTGACGCGCTATTCGTCGTGTTCACCATCGTAGAAGAAGGCTGGATCTGGAACGTGCGGATGAGGACTGACTTTGTGCTTAAGGTCACTAACGACCTCGAAGAAAAATATGAGCTTCGTCCGCGTAATTGATCGACGGCTGCATGTCGAGCGACGTTTCCTTGGACGCTCGCAGTTCCATAAACCTTGGGAAACACATGGCGCATCCAATCGTCCGCTTCGCTCCGTCGCCAACCGGCCGCATTCATATCGGCAACGCTCGGACGGCCCTTTTGAACTTCCTCTACGCAAAAAAATACCATGGCGAATTTATTCTTCGGTTCGATGACACCGACGTGGAACGATCGAAGGAGGAGTTCGCCCAGGCGATCGAGGTCGATCTCGCCTGGCTTGGCATTGTGCCGGATGCGGTTTTGCGCCAGTCGGGGCGATTTGCGCTTTACCGCGCCGCCGCCAAAAAACTGCGCGACGATGGATGGCTTTATCCTTGCTTCGAGACCGCCGCGGAACTCGACCGCAAACGCAAGCGCCAGCAAGCACGCGGCCTGCCCCCGGTCTATGATAGGGCCGCGCTCGCACTTTCAGGCCCGGAACGGGCCAATTTGGAAGCCGCGGGCCGAAGACCGCACTGGCGCTTCAAGCTCGACCATAAAATCGCGCACTGGACCGATCTCGCGCGGGGGAAAAGCCATATCGATTGCGCGTCCCTGTCCGACCCGGTGCTGCTCCGCGAGGACGGCACCTATCTCTACACCTTGCCTTCCGTTGTCGACGACATCGAGCAGAAAATCACCCATATCATAAGGGGCGAGGATCATGTGACCAATACGGCGGTGCAAATGCAGCTTTTCGAGGTTCTGGCCGGGCCCGGCAGGCTCCCTTCCTTCGCGCATCACAACCTTTTGGCAGCGGCGAGCGGAGAAGCGCTCTCGAAACGTTCCGGCGCGTTGTCGATCGGCGCATTGCGTGATTCGGGAATCGAAGCGCTCGCCGTCGCGGCGGCGGCGGTTCTGACCGGATCTTCCGCGGCGCTGCATCCGATCGGCGGCCTTGACGAGCTCGCGGCCTCGCTCGATTTCGGAGACCTCTCGCGGACGGTTGCGCGGTTCGATCCCGCCGAGCTCGCCGCGCTGTCGGCGCGCACGCTGCATGGGCTAAGTTTTGAGGCGGTGCGCGAACGGCTCAAGGCGTATGATATCGCGGGCCACAAGGCGAAACCCTTTTGGCTAGCGGTACGCGGAAATCTTACGGCCTTCCTCGATGTGGTCGAATGGTGGCGCGTCATCACAGGCGAGATCGTGCCGGTTGTCGAAGACCCTGAGTTCCTGGCGGCTGCGTGCGAAAACATGCCTGGCGAGCCTTGGGACGAAACCATCTGGGCAGATTGGACGAAGGCTTTGCAGGCCGCCACCGGGCGCAAGGGGCGGGCGCTGTTTCATCCTCTGCGTCTCGCTTTGACCGGCCGCGACAACGGACCAGAACTCGCCGCGCTTTTGCCGTTGATCGGCAAAGCTAAAGCGGCGGCACGATTATCCGGACGCGCCGCTTGACCCCATCGGGGCCAGCGACCTCCTCGGTCCCGGCTTGCCCTTCGGCGTCCACGGAATTCCGCCCCGCCTGGTCGTCCTTAGGCGCGGAGGGTTGCGTGCCTGGCCTTTGCGGCGCCGCCTTTTCGAATTTCGGCTTTGCCAATTCCGCCGATTTTTCGGGAGTGACCACGATATCGCTCTTGCGTTCGCGGCCAAGCATCTGTTCGGCGCCCGCAAGCGCCTCAGCCCAGGTTTGCCCAGCCGGTTTGCAGGTGCAGGCAGGATCGAAAGTTGTTTCGAATTTCAGGGCGTTGGGCAAATTGGAATATGGCGTGTTGCCATCGAGCGAGACGGCGGTATTGATGTCCTGGCTCGGGGATCGCGTATAGACGCTGACCGCGGCATTCGGGCAAAGGGCCTGACAAAGGCCGGTCAGTTGGTCCGGATCGCTTTGTCTCACCGATAGATTGAGCGGGAAAAAACCGCCGTCGCAGTCGCGCACGCACAACGCCTGCGAACCGCCCCGTGGGCGGAGGTCGTCGCCTGGCAAGGGGCGGACGTCTTCGATCCTGGGCTGCTGATCGAAAGAGAACGGATTTGGATTGGGTCCGAAGATGCCGAAAAGCGTTTCGAAAAAACCCCGCTGGCGCGGTTGGCCGGCAGCCTGGGCTTGGCCCCGGCAATTGGCATTGTAGCTTGCCATCAGCTGCCTCGCCGCTGGATTAGCGGCGGTATCCCTGCCGCCTTGGTACTGGGCAAGCTTCGCCTGCATTTGTTGAATTTGCGCGTTAAGGCCCGCGCATTGCGGCGGCGCGGTATTGAACAAAAAGAATTGGCTCCGGTCGCAGCCGAGCGCACGCGCATTTCGATTCGTACGATCAAGTTCCGCGCGCTGTTTTTGCGCGGCGCCGCTATTTTGGTTTGAATACGTCTGGCCGCCGTCGCCGAGCGCGGCGATCCGCGCCGCAAGTTCCGCGCAACCATTCGTTTGCGGAAAGGCCGGTCCTAGGGCGAAGGCAAAGGCCACACCGCCCATGGCTATCCTCAAGCAGGCGCCACAACGGACGAACGATCCTCTACGGGCGCGGCCGGAATGCATGCACGTCTCTTGCGGCGCTTGGGCGGACACTTGCCAAGCTGATATTTGCATCCAACAACGAAATTAGTGTCCTTTCGTGGCCGTACCATGACCACATAAAGTGCGGCCGGGTCCCGGACGGACTAGACGAAATCGCGAAAACGGAAAGTAACGTCTCTCGATGGCTATGTCGCGAATGAGGTTATTACACACTTCGTGTTAGAGTATAGCCGCAGACGGGCACGCACGCCGCGCTTCGAATATCATGCGGCGTGTTGATCATGGCCGGTCAAACTTGGCCGGGATAATTGTCCGGCAAAGTACGGTGCATGATGGAATCTTGCTTAATCCTCTGAAGCGAGCTAGTTGACACGGCCGCCGCAGGTGACGTGGAAGGAGCCTGGCTCGATGTTGGATCGCGACGCCTCGTCCGTCGTGCCGGCCGCCTCCTCCGCCGGTCCAAAGCCGTTCGAGCCGGCAAATCCGTGCGCCTTGCACCAGGCATCCGCCACGACGAGACCGCACTGCGAACCCGCCTTGAGACATTCCTCGAAACCATAGCCATCATTTGGCGGAATGATCAATGTCCGGCTTTCGTCCGCTCCGGCGGGAATTTTGAGGGCAAGGGCCGCCAAAATTCCGCCGACGAGGAAAAGCACAAGGCGAAACAACTTGCGGTGGGCGCGGGGGTCGAGCCTTATTTTGGCGGCCGGGTGGATCAAAATCGGCATGGAAATCTCAGGAATTGGCGGGAAGCGGGAGCATATATATAGCGAAACTGCTTGAAAATTCCATTAATGCGCGGGTGGGAACCAGTACCTAGGCACTAAGCTTGACCAATCGAGCAATCCGCGGGCATAGTCAACAGATGAGGCGCTTGACCGGCGCTTGCCGGAGCCTCATTACGATCACTATTTGTAACGCCTAGCCTTGCCCCTGGCTAGAGCCGTCGCGTCCTCGGTCCAAGAGTTTGTCCTTGATGCCCCAGGCCAGAGCAGGCACAAGGGGACCATACGCCGATGCGGCTTTATAATACGCTGACCCGCCAAAAAGAATTTTTCGCGCCGATCGATCCCGCGAATGTGCGTCTCTACGCCTGCGGCCCGACGGTTTACGATCATTTGCACATCGGCAACGGTCGCATGTTGATCGTCTTCGACGTGCTCTTCCGTCTCCTGCGGCATGAATTCGGCGCGGATCATGTCAAATACGTCCGCAACATCACCGACGTCGACGACAAGATCAACGCGCGCGCGGCCGAGCGCGGGGTCGATATCCGCGTGCTGACCGATGAAATGACGAAGGCTTTTCACGAAGACGCGAAGGCGCTCGGCTGCCTGGACCCAACCGTTGAGCCGCGGGCGACGGAGCATATCGCCGAGATGATCGCACTCATAGAAAATCTTATCGCCAATGGCCATGCCTATGTGGCGGAAGGACATGTGCTGTTCGATGTGCCCTCGATGCCAGCTTACGGCAAACTCTCGAAGCGTCCGCTCGACGAAATGATCGCGGGCGCGCGGATCGAGGTCGCGCCCTACAAGCGCGGGCCGATGGATTTTGTTTTGTGGAAGCCTTCGAGCCCCGGCGAGCCCGGCTGGGAGAGCCCCTGGGGGCGCGGCCGGCCCGGCTGGCACATCGAATGCTCGGCGATGAGCTGGAAACATCTCGGCGAGGTGTTCGACATTCACGGCGGCGGCATCGACCTTCTGTTCCCGCATCATGAAAACGAAATGGCGCAAACCTGCTCCGCCTTCGGGCATGATATTATGGCCAATATCTGGATGCACAACGGCCATCTCCAGGTCGAAGCCGAGAAGATGTCAAAGAGCTTGGGGAATTTCGTGACGATAAGGGACCTTCTCACAACCGATGAATTTGGTGGCTGGGCATGGCCCGGTGACGTGGTCCGTCTAGCGATGCTCAAAACGCATTATCGTGAGCCGATTGATTGGCGGGCGGACGGGCTCGAAAAGGCCCGAAAGGAGTTGTGGGCTTGGACAAGTTTGCTTGCAACGCTAGGGGCCGGCGATGTCGAAATAACGTCGGCGGAAGATGACGCCGAAATTCAATCGGCGCTCATGGATGATCTTAATACGCCGCGAGCAATCGCGCGATTGCATCGGCTATTCCAGCAGGCAAAACATTATGATGGCTTCATCTTGCCTCTGATGAAAGCTCTAAAATTGCTCGGCTTTAGAAATCTCCGTCATCCTAGATTTTTCAGTTTTACTTTCGGTGCACCAAATCTAATCTTGACTTCTGACTATTCGCCAGGAAGCGATATCGTGAAGCTTTTAACCCTCCTTGGAAATGGGTTTGCAGCCGAGGCCGAAGCATTGAAGCGCACGATAGAAAGCAATGGATATAAGCTAGGCGTCGACGACGAGGGGAAGGTTTCGATCACTAACCCGATGTGGGATAAATTTGTAGATCAAACTGAACAGATGGTTGCTGCACGCAATACCGCGCGCAAAAATAAAAACTGGCCCGAGGCGGACCGCATTCGCGACGAACTCGATGTTCGAGGCGTCGTGTTGAAAGACAACAAGGACGGCACGACGACTTGGGAGGTACCTTGGGAGTCAAATCAATGAGCGCGAGCGCCTTCCCAAAGCCTTCGCTGCGGCCTTATCTTGCCTCCGATATCCCGCTGCTCGCCGAAATCCGGTTCGCGGCCATCGAGGAATTGACGGTTGAGGATTACGACGATGCACAACGCCGCGCCTGGGCCTCGGCCGCCGATGACGACGAGGCATTCGTGCAAAGTCTCGAAAAAGGCTTGACTCTGGTCGCGCTGATCGGCGGCGGCCCGGTAGGTTTTATCGCCATGCAAAGGGATGGGCTGATCGACCAGCTGTATGTTCATCCAGCCGTCGCCCGCACCGGCGTTGCGAGCGCTCTTGTTGATGCCATCGAAAAACTCGCGGCGGCGCGAGGCACCACCATGCTCGCGGCCGATGCCAGCGACACCGCGAAACCTTTGTTCGAGGCGCGCGGCTATCAGGCGATGCATCGCAATACGATCGAAATCGAAGGCGAATATCTCGGCAACACGCGTATGACAAAAGCGCTCGCGTCGAAAACCTCGCCGGACGTCCGGCCATGACCCGCGAAAGGCTCACCTTGTTCGACACGACCTTGCGCGACGGCGCGCAAATGGCGGGCGTCGATTTCTCGCTCGCCGACAAACGCCATATCGCGGCGATGCTCGACGGTCTCGGCGTCGATTATATCGAGGGCGGCTATCCCGGCGCCAATCCACTCGATACGGAATTCTTCGCGCAAAGGCCCAAGCTGAAAGTTGCCCGCTTCACCGCTTTCGGCATGACCAAAAGGGCGGGCCGCTCCGCCGCCAACGATCCGGGTGTGGCAAGCCTATTGCGAGCGGATGCCGATGTCATCGCCTTCGTCGCCAAGGCCTGGGATTTTCATGTTCAATTGGTGCTCGGCTGCACGCTGCAAGAGAACCTCGATAACATCCGCCAGTCGATCGCTGCGGCGCTTTTGAGCGGCCGCGAGGCGATCCTCGACTGCGAGCATTTTTTTGACGGCTATAAAGCCAACCGCGACTATGCGCTGTCCTGCGCGCGGGCCGCCCATGCGGCAGGGGCCCGATGGATCGTTCTTTGCGACACCAATGGTGGAACGCTCCCGCATGAGATCGCCAAGATTGTCGAGGAGGTTACCGCGCATGTGCCGGGCTCGCACATCGGCATTCATGCGCACGATGACACCGGCAACGCGGTCGCCAATTCGCTGGCCGCCGTTCGCGCGGGCGCGCGCCACATTCAAGGCGCGCTGAATGGGCTTGGCGAGCGATGTGGCAACGCCAATCTCGTCTCGCTGATCCCAACGCTTTTGTTGAAGCGCGATTTCGCGGAAAAATTCGAAATCGGCGTGACGCCGGAAAGGCTCGCGACGCTCGCCAAGGTCAGTCACACCCTCGACGAATTGCTCAATCGCGCGCCGAACCGCCACGCGCCGTATGTCGGCGCCTCGGCTTTCGCGACCAAGGCGGGGATCCATGCCTCGGCGGTGATGAAGGAGCCAAAAACCTACGAGCATATCGTGCCGGAGGCAGTTGGCAACAAGCGCCGCCTTCTGGTGTCCGACCAGGCGGGGAAATCGAACATCCTTGCCGAACTGGAGCGAATCGGGGTGCGCCTATACAAGGACGACTCCCGGCTCACGCGCGTTCTCGACGAGGTCAAGCAAAAGGAATCGCTTGGGTACGCTTATGAGGGCGCGGATGCCTCGTTCGAGCTACTTGCCCGCCGGATTCTCGGGCAGGTGCCGGAATACTTCGAGGTCGAACGGTTTCGCGTCGATGTCGAACGCCGCCACAACGCGCAGGGCGAACTCGTCTCAGTGGCCGAGGCGGTCGTCAAGGTCAACATCGATGGCGAAACCCTGATCTCGGCAGCCGAAGGCGAAGGACCAGTCAACGCGCTCGATCTCGCGCTGCGAAAAGATCTCGGCAAATATCAGCGCTTTATCGAAGACCTCGAGCTCGTCGATTTTCGCGTCCGCATTTTTCAGGGCGGAACCGACGCGGTGACGCGGGTGTTGATCGAGTTTCGCGACGCGTCCGGAGAGAGCTGGTCGACGGTTGGAGTCTCCGCCAATATCATCGACGCCTCGTTTCAGGCGCTGACCGACGCGATCACCTACAAGCTGCTAAAATCCGGCGCGCGGTAGGCGGAACGGCACCGCCCGGCAAGCATCTTTTCCGCGTTATGAACGGATGTCCATAAACGGCCGGTAGGGTAATGAGTTCACTCGCCGGAGGAAGCGATGAGTCGCTCGGCATTGCGGGAGATCACGTTCCGTCTGGTCGAGGAACGGGATTTTCCGCTTCTTACCGCCTGGCTCGCGGAACCGCATGTCCGAAGGTTCTATCAGAAAACGTCCGTCACGTTGGAGGACGTCGCCTTGGAGTACGGCCCGTGCGTTCGAGGGGAGGAACCGGGCGTTTGCCACCTCGCGATCGGCGCGGGCACGCCGTTTGCCTATCTGCAGTGCTACCGCAATGCCGACTATCGGGAATGGGCGGACCTGATCGGCGTCGATGGCGGGATAAGCGTCGACCTATTCATTGGCGATTCGACATACCTGCGCAAAGGCTTCGGGCGGGCCGCGCTGAGCGGCTATCTGCTGCGGGTTGCGTTTCCATCTTACAATCGGGAAACCCGCGCCTATATCGCCCACGCGCAGGTGAACAGGGCGGCGCTCGGATGCTCTCGGGCGGTCGGTTTCCATCCCATCCGCGCCTTCCTGGAAGATGGCGTCGAGATGTTACTGCTTACGGCGGATCAAAACTCGCTTTCGCGGCATCGCCCCAGAGCCCGGCTTCCGCGCTCCGGCGCATAGGGATTATTCTCGGCCGAACTTAGCACACAACGCGATCTGTCGCCGCCTGCTATTTCGCCATTTCGGCAGTTTGCCGCTCTAAAGATACCGTCTCACTCGATCGCAATACTCTGAATATTGCTGACCGTAATGCTTTCCCAAGTATTCTTCTTCACGCAATACCTGCCGGTGGAACAGCCATATGGCCGCCACCATATAGACCAAAAGAACCCAATTTGAGAACACTAAGAATTGGCCCAGCAAGACGAGCGCAAACGCCACATAGATGGGATTGCGAGTAAAAGCAAAAACGCCGGTCGTTACAAGTTTGTCGGGATGGTCTTGATCAATGCCGACTCGGAAACTCTTCCCGAAAGAAACAATACTCAGGAATAAGAACGACAATCCGGCCAGACAAAAAAGCATTCCGACCCAGGCGACTATTCCGGAGTGAAAGAATTCTTGCCTGCTTACGGCCGGAAAATTAAATGCTAGCGCAAACACGCTATAAAAATAAAAAAGGGCGACCGGCGGAATCAAGAAGTCCTTTTTGTCTATCTTGCCGAAATGCATCGCTCTTATCCCTTTTCCTCTCATCAGCAGGACTCGGACGCATACCATTCCAAGGAGAAGCAAAATTGTTACCGCACCGAAGTATCTTGGCATGGGCGTCCTCCGTTCCAGGTTAGTCTGGTTCTCGCTCGCACGCCGGCTCCTTCTACAAGAAATCGTGAGAAGTTGTCGCGTGAGCTTGAGTGGCGTGGCAACGAATCGTACACTGCGCCTAGATTCTTAGGACGCCGCCCCAATTCCTCGACGCA
>Ga0182015_10006725_pt1 | contig 11441 bp, 9 predicted proteins | sample 712P3MmetaG_FD_120478 | JGI IMG/M metagenome (GOLD analysis project Ga0182015, IMG submission 120478) | Permafrost microbial communities from Stordalen Mire, Sweden - 712P3M metaG | ecosystem: Environmental > Terrestrial > Soil > Wetlands > Permafrost | place: Sweden: Stordalen | collected...
CGCGCGAGGATCGTCTGAGCTCGAGTACACGGACGTTCATGGTGTTTGCGACATCGCGCATACAGAGGGTTTATTTCAGGCATTGTCTTCCGAGATGGTGTTAAGTCCACTTGGTCCGGACGCGAACATATTCGAAGGAGTTGAGCTCTTGAACGCGCTGCTCAACCGCGTCATTCACGGTGGAACCAGTACCGAGGCAGCCTGAGCGCCAAATGACCGTGTCACCGCAAATCCAACGTTACCCTGACAGCATTCTAGCCGAGCGCGCCGGATACTTCCCAGTTCCCGGTGCGCATCTCTATACAGTGCTGCACGAGGTTAAGAACCCTGTTGCGCGCACTCTTTTAGTAGGACCGTTTGCTTCGGAGCGTCACAGTTCTTACCTACCATGGGTTCGGTGGGCGCGCTATTTGGCGGCGAAGGGAATTGAAGTGCTGCGATACGATTACCGTGGTGTTGGGGAAAGCACGGGCCTATTCGAGCACATGACCCTTGAGTCTTGGATCGATGACGTTCAACTTCTTTCTGCATGGCTGAGGAAACGGGGAGAGGATGTACCCCTGATACTCCACGGCCTTGAGCTGGGCGCACTTCTAGCAGCGAGAACATTCCACAACGGCGAGGCAGACGGTTTGATATTGTGGTCTGCGCCTGCCAATGCAAACAGTCTCCTGCGATCGACTTTGCAGCGCTGGATCGGACCGCAACAGCTCTTGAAGCGCGAAAACGAACGGAAGCCGGCGTCTCACTATTTTCGTCTTCTTGAGGGCGGGAAAAACGTGGAGGTTGAAGGCTATGAGTGGTCAGCAGAATTGTGGCGTCAATCCTTCAGCTTTGGCTTACCGGCTGCTATGATGCCTCCAAGTGACCCTACAAATGCCTACAAGAGACCTGTCCGAATCGTCGCGTTAGGGAAGAACGCGACGCCCCTCGTTAAGGGTGGCGTCGCAGGTTTCGAAGAGAGCAAAGACTTTAACTGGCTATTCGCTCCTAACTATCACTGGATCGCCTCAAGTTTCAGCATCCCGGTGGAGGCTTCATGATTAGCGACAAGGTGGAAATGCGTGAGCTGATTACACTGGGCGGCAACGGGGTACTGCTGCGCGGTACATACCACAAAGCCAAAGGCAAAGTGGTAAATAATGCGAATGACTCGAACAAGAACATTGGAGTGATGTTTCTGAATGCTTTGTTTCACCCAAGAGCCGCGAACGCCGATTCCGCAGTCTATTGGGCTGACTCGTTTGCGGATCGTGGTTATCCATCCTTCCGTTTCGATCTGCCGGGATTAGGGGATAGCTACGGAGACATACCAAACGATCTTCTTAGATTCATCAACGACGGGGGCTACGCAGCAATAACGTCGTACAAGCTAAAGGAACTGGTGCATAGCTTTGGTCTCTCGGGAGCAGTGATCTTTGGCCATTGTGCGGGGGCAACAACTGCAATATACGCGGCTTCAGAGTGCAAAGAGTGCAAAGGCCTTATTTTGATGGATCCATATTTCAATTTGCCTAAAAGCTTGACGTCTAAACTACGGCCAGAACTGGTGCATTGGGCCAGGCGAAGCAAAGTTGGAGCGGTTGTTCGCGCTACGTACGATCGGATCCGAGAGGCTCCGAGTGCACTTCGCAAAGGCGCACTGCCGGCTAACGCAAATTTTGCCTTCGTCTCGCGCTGGAAAAAGGTGGTGTCGAATGGCCTACCGATCCTGATTCTCAAATCACCTGAGCCGGCAGCCCTCGGCAGTAACAGGCTCAGGTCTGGCACCTTCGATTATCTAGGACATATCATCTCATTTGCAGTTCGTAGCAATCAAATCACTATCAAAACGATCGAAGACACTGATCATTCGTTTGCAAATCGCGCGGGGCGAGTGGCTGTTCGGCAGCACACGGAGACCTGGCTGGGCGAATATTTCCCGGAAGCAAATGCCGGGACACCCCTTTTGCAAAACCAAGGTTTGCAGGTTCAGGAAAGAAATTCCGTAACGTTGGGTGCTCCGGCTCCAGCCTACGTTTCGACTGGAGAATAAAAGAATATGGTTACCAGTAATGTCAGAGAGGAAATCACAACGCAGTTGCGCTTAGTCGCTCGCGAGCAAGATAAGCGGCTAGCACCGCTGACCGATGATTTGAGCCTACTTGACTCAGGGCTCGACTCGCTATGCTTTGCCATCCTCGTTACCCGGCTTGAGGATTCGCTGGGAGTCGATCCCTTCACTGCCTCGGAGGATGCTACCTTTCCCGTCACCGTTGGCGACTTCATCAGTTTTTACGAAAATGCAGCAACCTAGCCGGGTGTCGCTCTGGAACTTGCTCAGCGCCGTTGGCGATTTGCCCGGCCGCTCTGTCTGCGGCGCAAACGCGAGCATCGTTTTGTCCGATCTGGTCGTTGGGTCGGCGCTCGACGGACGAGGCCATGAGCTTTGCGGGCGCTCTGTCCTGGTCGCGACAATCGATCAGCTCACGGCAGTGGCGACGCTCATCGAACTCGACGGTCTCGCACGCCGTATTGTTCTATACCCCCCGGATTTGCCGCTGGAACATCTACCTTTTGTTGCCAGTTCCGCTGCCGTGGACGCAATCGTCTCCGACCGAATCACCAGTGGACTCGAAATTCCAGGTGTCAGGTCTTTCATCCATTGCGATGGGAGGATCGTTCCCCGCATTCGTGACCGGAGTGGGGAGCACGAGACGGAATGGATTCTTCTCACATCCGGTACGACGGGACTGCCGAAGCTGGTCGTCCACACCTTGACGAGTCTGGCCGGCGCAATCGAAAACAGCAACACCGCGGCAGCCCCGGTGGTTTGGAGCACGTTCTACGACATCCGCCGTTATGGAGGTCTCCAAATCTTTCTTCGAGCCATGGTTACCGGGACATCCCTGCTGCTGTCAAGCGCACAGGAATCGACTGCGGATTTCCTGGCTCGCGCCGGCGCACATGGAGTTACGCACATATCCGGAACCCCCTCCCATTGGCGACGCGCGTTGATGAGCCCGTCAGCTCACCTGATCGCACCGGCGTACATCCGTTTGTCAGGAGAGATTGCGGACCAGGCAATACTTAACCAGCTTCGTTTTGTCTATCCGCGAGCTAGAATTTCCCACGCTTTTGCTACGACAGAGGCTGGCGTTGCGTTTGATGTAAAGGATGGCTTGACGGGGTTTCCTGCAAGCGTAATCGAGTGCACTCCGCAAGTAGACATGAGAGTCCAGAACTGTTCTCTTCGGATCCGCTCCAACCGGACGGCGGCACGCTATCTAGGCAGCCAAGGCAATGTGCTCAAGGATGCTGAAGGCTTCGTCGATACGGGGGATGTCCTTGAGTTGCGAGACGACCGCTACTACTTCGTCGGGCGGCGAGACGGGATGATTAATGTTGGGGGCCTCAAGGTCCATCCTGAGGAGGTCGAAGCCGTCATCAATCGCCATCCGGAGGTTCGGATGTCTCTTGTCCGCACCAAGAAAAATTCAATCATGGGTGAGCTCGTCGTTGCTGACGTGGTTCTGAGAACGGCAACCCGGCCTGGGAACACCGACGATCGCAAGATACAGCAAGCCATCCTGCTGCTGTGTCGTGAGGTGCTCCCCTCGCACAAGGTTCCGGCGGCGATCAACTTCGTTTCTGCTCTGGCTGTCGCTGAGACTGGGAAGCTCGTGCGTCGCCATGCGTAATGTAATCGTCACTGGTGGGAGCAGGGGGTTAGGCCTGGGAATCGCTCGCAAGCTGACCAGCGAGGGGTTCCGCGCGATTGCCATTGCACGTAATAAATCCTGCCAACTCACCTCGGCGATGGAGCAAGCAGAAGCCACCAATCCTGGCTCCTTTCATTTCATCCCCTTTGATTTGACGGAGATCGACGGCATTGCAGACTTGATTAAGAGGATACGAAAATCCTTTGGGCCGATCTTTGGACTCGTGAATAACGCCGGCATAAGTTACGAAGGCATCCTGGCAACGATGCGAACCTCTCAGATCGAGCAGCTTGTACGTTTAAATACAGTCTCCCCGATGGTGGTTACCAAGTATGTGGTGCGCTCCATGATGGCTGAGGGAGGCGGACGTATCGTCAATATAGCCTCGATCATGGCCTCCACGGGCTTTAGCGGACTGTCGGTATACGGTGCGACCAAAGCCTCCATCAACGGCTTTACGCGCTCGCTTGCCCGGGAAGTGGGTCGCTTGGGAATAACCGTAAACTCAGTGGCTCCCGGCTTCGTAGAGACTGACATGACTCATGGTCTCAAAGACGAGCAGAGGCAGCAGATCGTCCGCCGCAGTGCGCTCCAGCGACTGGCAGAGGTCGACGACGTCGCCAACGCGGTTGAGTTCCTTCTCAGCGACCGGGCCAAAAACATAACCGGGACGGTACTTACCGTCGACGCAGGGAGTACGGCTTGAGCAATCTTCAACAAGAAGCTCCCAAGGTCGCCACTGGCTCTGCAGGCAAAGCCTGGTTGCACGCGCTCGAGCTGACGGCGCCCATCGCCCGCAATCGCAATCGGGTAATTTCCACGATGATTGGAGAGCTCGGCGAAGCGCTGGGTGATACACCGGCCCTACTCTCCGACCGCGAGTGCATGAGCTATCGATCACTCGCCGAGCGGTCGAACCAATACGCCCGGTGGGCACTGGAGCAGGGTCTTGTGAAGGGCGACGTCGTCTGCCTCCTGATGACGAACCGGCCTGAATATTTTGCTATATGGTTGGGCATCACCAGCGTCGGCGCCATCGTCTCCCTGCTCAACACCAACCTGGTGGGTCCTTCGCTCGCACATTGCATCGACATCGTATCTCCTAAACATCTTATCGTCTCCGCGGAGTTCGTCGAGACACTGATCAAAGCGCTGCCGAAGCTTGAGGCAGACCCAACCGTGTGGACACACGGCATAGAACGTTCGCCATTCCCGCGGATTGACATCGGCGTTGATCAATTCCCGGCTGAAACGCTGAGCACGGCAGAGCGGCGGCCGGTAACCATCGACGACCGCGCGCTCTACATCTACACCTCCGGGACCACGGGACTGCCCAAAGCAGCCAACCTGAGCCATGCTCGGATCATGCAATGGAGTCTTTGGTTTGCCGGCATGATGGGTGCGGGGCCGGCAGACCGGATGTACAACTGCCTACCTATGTATCACAGTGTCGGTGGCGTTCAGGTTGTGGGTGCGACGCTTGCTGCCGGCGGTTCCGTGGTGATCCGCGAGAAGTTTTCGGCCCGCCAATTCTGGGATGACATAATTCGTTGGGACTGCACCATGTTCCAATACATTGGCGAACTTTGCCGCTACCTGCTCCACACCGCGCCCTCTCAGCATGAAGCCGCGCATCGGATCAGGATGGCCTGCGGCAACGGACTGGCGGCTGAGGTTTGGGACGGCTTCAAGGACCGGTTTCGCATCCCCCAAATTCTGGAATTTTATGCAGCCACGGAAGGTGCGGTCTCACTATTCAATGTCGAAGGTAAGCGCGGCGCGATCGGACACGTCCCGGCCTACCTGGCGCATCGCTTCTCGCCGGCCTTAGTACGCCTCGATGTAGAGAACGGAGAACTGGTCCGTGACGAGGAGGGGCACTGCATCCGTTGTGTTCCGAATGAAGCCGGCGAAGCGATCGGTAAGGTTGTGGATGACCCCGCCAACGTCGGTAGCCGGTTCGAGGGATATACGAACCGGGAAGCCTCGGATAAGAAATTACTGCGCGATGTTTTCAAGCCCGGGGACCTCTGGGTTCGCACCGGCGATTTAATGCGAAAAGATGAGAAGGGATTTTTCTATTTCGTCGACCGTATCGGTGACACATTCCGCTGGAAAGGTGAGAACGTCGCGACCTCCGAGGTTTCGGAGGCGATCTGCGCCTTTCCAGGGGTCAAGCACGCCAATGTATATGGCGTGGCCGTTCCAGCCTCAGATGGCCGTGCCGGCATGGCCACGCTGGTTGCTGAAGATGCATTGGACCTGATTGGATTGCGCACGCACCTGATGGTTCGTCTTCCCCCCTACGCCAGACCTTTGTTCCTGCGCATCCGGAATGAGATTGAAGTGACAGGCACCTTCAAGTACACGAAGACCGAGTTAGTCCGCCAGGGCTTTGATCCGTCCGCGATCGATGATGATCTCTATTTCGACCACCCTGAAGCGCGGGCATTTGTTCGCCTCGACAGGGAAGTGTATGACCGCATTCAGATCGGCGGCATACGTTTGTAAAGGCCAACGCTGAAAGGCCTCGCATGGTTCTCTCAGCGGTTTGCCCACTGGTAACGGAAAAGCGGATCGTAGTTGCTCTTAACAAGTATTTCTTGGCAGTTAGGGAAGTAGGGTGAGAATGGTTATCGATGAAATCCGGGGCGATTTCACTAAGCTACAGTCCGAGATCGCGGCCGGCCCCATTCTGCCACAGGTGGGAGCGGAAGAAATTCGAACCTACCTCGCGTCTCGGTATGACTTCAATCGAGCAATGGCGCTCGAAGAAGTTATTGCCGATGTGGAAAAGATGTTACGCACGTGGCAGGTCCAGGTAACCCATCCTCGTTACTTCGGGCTCTTTAACCCGAGTGTAACGCTTGCATCCGTCATTGCAGACGCGCTGGTCGCCATGTATAACCCACAGTTAGCGAACTGGCGCACCTCGCCAGCGGCAAACGAGATCGAACGTCACACGCTGGCTTGGCTCAGCGCAAAGTTCGGCTTACCAGCAGACGCCACAGCGACTTTCACCAGCGGTGGCACGGAGGCGAACCTCTCCGCGGTCGTGGTTGCTTTAACCCGGGCTTTCCCCGACTATGGCGAACACGGGCTTCGTCACCTCAACGCTGCACCCGCGATTTATCTGACGGAAGAGGCCCATAATGGGTTCAACAAGATCGCACACATGACAGGGCTGGGACGGCGGGCGCTTCGTAAGGTAAGGACAGACTGTCATTTCAAGATGAATGTTGGGGAACTGGAAAGACAAGTCGCTGAGGATCGGAAGAACGGTTTTGCTCCGTTCATGGTCGTTGGCACTGGCGGGACTACAGCAGCCGGCGTGATCGATCCACTGCCAGAGATCGCGCATTTCTGCAAGGAGCAGGAACTATGGTTTCATGTCGATGCTGCGTGGGGCGGCGGAGCCATTATCTCGCCAAACCTCAAGCGTTATCTGGCCGGAATTGAAGCCGCAGATTCGATTACGTGTGACGCGCACAAATGGCTCTCTGTTCCGATGGGATGCGGGATGTTCTTCTGCCGGCACGCTGATACGGTCGCACAGGCCTTTCGCGCGGATGTCTCCTACATGCCCGGGAAGAAGGTTGGGCCTGTCTCTGATCCGTACACGACCACGACACAGTGGTCACGGCGGTTCATTGGTTTGAAGCTCTTTCTCGCGCTCGCAGAACACGGCGAATCGGGATACGTCGAAATGATCGACCACCAGGCCCACATGGGGCACGTATTGCGAGAGTCACTTAAGGCCTCCGGGTGGCGCGTGGTTAATACGACCCCGTTGCCGCTGGTTTGCTTCACGCGGGAAGGACTCGTCCCCTCCAAATTCCTGGCAGATCTCCACCAGCGCCAGATCGCGTGGATGTCGGAAGCGCAGCTCGGTGACACTCCCGTTGTGCGCGCTTGCATTACCAGTTTTAGGACTACCGAGACTCATATCAACTGGGTTGTCTCGCAGATGAATCGCCTCCCCTAGCAAGAAGAAAATCCAGTGGTAAGCAGGGGCAACTGTATCTGCACAGACCACAGACGGATAAACACATGAAACGGGAAACGATCGCAATTCACAGCGGCTATGAAGTTGATCCGACGACCAGGGCTGTGGCCGTCCCAATCTATCAGACGGTGGCCTATGCATTCGATAGCGCCGACCATGCCGCCTCGTTATTCAACCTTGAGGAGCAAGGATACCGCTATACCCGCATCGGGAACCCGACCACGGCAGTTCTCGAGCGCCGCGTCGCCGCTCTCGAGGGTGGACTGGAGGCTCTGTGTGTCAGCAGCGGCCAAGCGGCGGTCAACTACGCTGTCCAGAATGTCGCCGAGTTGGGTAGCAACATCGTCTCGACTCCCCAACTATACGGCACCACTCACACGCTGTTCGCTCACCTTCTGCCAGGCCAGGGAGTTACTGTCCGATTTGCGGAGACGGATCATCCAGCGGCGATAGCAAAGCTGATCGATCACAAAACGCGCGCGGTCTTTTGTGAAAGCGTGGGCAATCCCGCGGGAAATATCTGTGACATCGAGGGATTGGCTCATGCGGCCCACGATCAGGGGGTACCGCTGATCGTTGATAATACCGTCGCCACACCCATCCTGCTGCGGCCCATCGAATATGGCGCCGACATCGTTGTTAGTTCCCTCACTAAGTTCATGGGCGGCCATGGCACGACGCTCGGGGGGGCGATTGTCGACAGCGGCAATTTTCCCTGGGAAAAGCACGCTTCGCGGTTCTCGGCGTTCAGCCAGCCAGATTTGTCCTATCATGGCCTCGTCTACACCGATCATTTCGGGAAAGCCGCTTATATTGCACGATGCCGTAGCGTCTATCAGCGGACGACCGGGGCGGTGCTGTCACCCTTCAACGCTTTCCTGCTGCTGCAGGGAATCGAAACGGTTGCGCTGCGAGTTGAGCGGCACGTGGAAAACGGCAAAAAGGTAGCCGAATTCTTACGCGACGACCCGAGGGTAGAGTGGGTGAACTATGCGGGTTTTCCCGACAGCCCCAGTCGTGCGTTAGTGGAAAAATATCTTGGCGGCCACGGCTGCTCTCTGCTTACCGTCGGCGTCAAGGGAGGCTTCGCGGCCGCAGTCAAATTCTATGATGCGCTCAAGCTGGTGATGCGGCTGGTCAATCTAGGCGATGCCAAGTCGCTGGCCTGCCACCCGGCCTCGACGACCCATCGGCAGATGTCTCCGGAAGAGCAGCGCACCGCCGGAGTGCTGCCGGAGATGCTTCGGCTCAGCATCGGCATCGAGCACATTGACGACATCATTGCAGATTTGGATCAGGCACTCGAAGCAACACGATAGCGGTATCGTGCTGCCGAGTAAATTGTTGAGAAGTTTGGAGAGATATACGCAAATGCCCGTTTATTTGGACACAAAGTATCCCACTCATGATCGGCAGGCAGGCAGCAAGCGGCTCTGCGAGGAGCCGCAAGCCCCATTTCAAGAACGGTCGAGCAGGTGCCTCACGATCGGGCTGATTAACAACATGCCGGACGGGGCGCTCGAAGCAACGGAACGTCAATTTATTTCACTGCTTGATTCGGCTTCAGACGGCATTCAGATCCGTCTTTTGCTTTACGCGTTGCCTGGTGTTCCGCGGAGGGAGCTGGCCGAACACCGTGTCAGAAACTTCTATTCGAGTGTTGAACTTCTGTGGGACAGGCATCTTGATGGGCTCATCGTAACCGGCAGAGAGCCCTTGACACCCAACCTGGCCGACGAACCCTACTGGGGGTCTTTTACGAGAGTCCTCGAGTGGGCTCAACAAAACACCCATTCGACAGTCTGGTCATGCCTGGCAGCACACGCTGCGATTCTCCACATGGATGGCATCCGCCGGATTAAGAATGATGACAAGCAATTCGGCATCTTCGAGTCTGCGCGGATATCAGATCACCAGTTGACTGCAGGTGCTGCTTCAAGCTTTAGACTTCCACATTCCCGCTGGAACGGTATACCAGAAGATGAACTGACGGATTCTGGATACAGTGTGCTCACGCGGTCCGCTGATGTGGGCGTGGATACATTCGTTAAGCAACAAAGAAAGCTGTTCGTCTTTTTTCAGGGGCACCCGGAGTATGAATCCGATACGTTGCTGCACGAATACCGCAGAGATGTAGGGCGGTATCTCAAGGGAGAAACAGATAAGTACCCGTCTATGCCGCAGAATTACTTCGACGAAACTACCGTGGGTGCATTGACGGTGCTACGGGAGCGCGCTATTTCCTGCCGTGGTAAGGATCTACTGACAGAGGCCTCGACTGCCCTGGGAAGCAGTAGAATTGAGAACACCTGGCGCTCGACGGCTGCATGTATCTACAGAAATTGGCTGGAGTACATATGCACAGAGAAAGAGAACACGTTGAGGTCGACGAAAATCAAAGTCAATCCGGGCGCCTGTCGGCTTCGTGGCACCTGTTCAAACTGCACCGATGCAGGTGCCGGTTCAACTCAAGTCAGTATAGCCATGTCAGTTCTTAGGAAGTCAACGCCCTGTCAGCGTGCCGGCGAAGACTAGCATGGCGCCTGGCGGGCTGCAAAGCTCGGTCATGTTTTGTGCGTAGCGGCTACACACTGCCGTATAGGGAATTAAGGAAGGGTTACGTCCTATGGTTTCTGTCCTGCCAGCTCCCACGGCCGCCGAGGTTGTTCCTTCGGCGACAAAGCTCCTGATCAACAACTGCTGGGTCTCAAGCGAATCCGGCAGGACCTTCGCGACAATCAATCCCTCTACAGGCGAGGAGATCTGCCAAGTTGCCGAAGCCGACGAGGCCGACGTCGAGAAGGCCGTTAAGGCAGCAAGAACGGCGTTCGAAGGCCCGTGGCGGAAGATGCGCGCATCGGAGCGGGGACGGCTGCTCCACCGTCTTGCAGACTTGATCGAAAAACATGCTGACGAATTGGCGCGGCTGGAGACCCTTGACAACGGCAAGCCTCTTTCCGTGGCTAAGGCCGTGGATGTTCCGAAGACGGTCGCTTGCTATCGCTATTTCGGAGGATGGGCAGACAAGGTTCAGGGAAAGACGATTCCCATAGACGGCGAATTCCTCTGCTACACACGGCACGAGCCTGTGGGAGTCGTGGGACAGATCATTCCCTGGAACTATCCCATGCTGATGCAAGCATGGAAGCTTGCCCCTGCATTGGCCACCGGTAACACTATCGTGATGAAGCCGGCTGAGCAAACGCCTCTCTCCGCGCTTCGCATTGGGGAGTTAATCATAGAGGCGGGTTTCCCGGAGGGTGTGGTGAACCTGCTGCCGGGCTTTGGTCCCACCGCAGGAGCAGCCGTCGTGAGTCATATGGACGTGGACAAGGTAGCATTCACCGGCTCGACCGAGGTCGGGCACCTGATAATGGAAGCGGCCGCCAAGTCCAACATGAAGCGGGTCACCCTGGAGTTGGGTGGCAAGAGCCCGAACATCATCTTTGCAGACGCGGACTTTGAGGAAGCCGTGGAGGGTGCCCACATGGGCCTTTTCTCCAACCAAGGGCAATCCTGCTGCGCCGGGTCAAGAGTCTTTGTCGAAGAGACAATCTACGATCAATTTCTCGAAAGGAGTGTTGCCAGAGCTCGCAAGCGCGTTGTTGGCGATCCCTTTGATTCCAGGACCGACCAGGGCCCGATGGTCGATGAAACACAAATGGAACGAGTACTTGGCTACGTTGATTCGGGCTGCAGGGAAGGCGCCGTGCTGGCCTGCGGCGGCCGCCGCG
>Ga0182015_10006727_pt1 | contig 11438 bp, 18 predicted proteins | sample 712P3MmetaG_FD_120478 | JGI IMG/M metagenome (GOLD analysis project Ga0182015, IMG submission 120478) | Permafrost microbial communities from Stordalen Mire, Sweden - 712P3M metaG | ecosystem: Environmental > Terrestrial > Soil > Wetlands > Permafrost | place: Sweden: Stordalen | collected...
CATTCGCAAGCCGCGGGTGACGCAGCACGCTAAGAAGAAAGTGCCGGCTCTGCAGCAGAGCCCGCAGAAGCGTGGCGTATGCACCCGCGTCTACACGACAACGCCGAAGAAGCCGAACTCGGCTTTGCGCAAGGTCGCCAAGGTTCGCTTGACCAACGGATTTGAAGTCATCGGCTACATCCCCGGCGAGGGCCATAACTTGCAGGAACATTCGGTAGTGATGATCCGCGGCGGCCGCGTCAAGGATTTGCCGGGTGTGCGCTACCACATCCTGCGCGGCGTGCTCGATACGCAGGGCGTGAAGAACCGCAAGCAGCGCCGGTCCAAATACGGCGCCAAGCGACCGAAGTAACTGGAGCTTAGACGATGTCCCGCCGCCACAGCGCAGAGAAACGTGATATCCTGCCGGACCCGAAATTCGGGAACGCCGTTGTCACGAAATTCATGAACTCGGTGATGCACGCCGGCAAGAAGTCGGTGGCGGAGAATATCGTCTACGGCGCGCTCGACATGATCGAGGGTAAGACGCGGCAGAATCCGATCGGCGTCTTCGAGCAGGCGCTCGACAACGTCATGCCGTCGATCGAAGTACGTTCGCGCCGTGTCGGCGGCGCCACCTATCAGGTACCGGTCGAGGTGCGTACCTCGCGGCGCCAGGCGCTCGGCATCCGTTGGATCATTTCCGCGGCGCGCGAGCGTAACGAAAAGACGATGACGGAGCGGCTCTCGGCGGAGTTGCTCGACGCATCGAATAACAGGGGGAACGCCGTCAAAAAGCGCGAGGATACACACCGGATGGCGGAAGCCAACCGCGCATTCTCGCACTATCGCTGGTAATCGGCGACAGCGAAGGATTCTCCCTCATGCCCCGCACCCATCCGATCGAGGACTATCGCAACTTCGGCATTATGGCCCACATCGATGCCGGCAAGACAACCACGACTGAGCGCGTCCTCTACTACACCGGCAAGAGCCACAAAATGGGCGAGGTGCACGACGGCGCTGCGACCATGGACTTCATGGAGCAGGAGCAGGAGCGCGGCATCACCATCACGTCGGCTGCGACCACCGCAATCTGGAACGGAAAACGCCTCAACATCATCGATACGCCGGGCCACGTCGATTTCACTATTGAGGTCGAGCGCTCGCTCCGCGTCCTCGACGGCGCGGTATGTGTGCTTGATTCCAATCAGGGCGTTGAGCCGCAGACCGAGACGGTATGGCGGCAAGGCGACCGGTACAACGTCCCGCGCATCGTCTTCTGCAACAAGATGGACAAGACCGGCGCTGATTTCTACCAATGCCTAAAGGATATCGTCGATCGCCTCGGCGCCAAGCCGGTCGCCATTCAGCTGCCGATCGGGGCCGAGAACCAATTCAAGGGCATCGTCGACCTCGTCCGCATGGTCGGTGTGGTGTGGGACGAAGAGACGCTCGGCGCGAAATACCACGACATCGAGATTCCCGCCGAGCTTGCGGATCTGGCCAAGGAATATCGCGAGAAGCTGGTCGAGGCGGCGGTCGAACTCGACGACGACGCGATGACGGCCTATCTCGAAGGCAAGGAGCCTGACGTCGCGACGCTCAAGCGTCTGATCCGCAAAGCCACCATCGAGAGCAAATTCTTCCCGGTGTTTTGTGGCTCCGCGTTCAAGAACAAGGGCGTCCAACCGCTGCTCGATGCCGTGGTCGACTATCTGCCGTCCCCGGTCGATGTGCCGCCGATGAAGGCGGTCGATCTCAAGGGCAACGAGGTCGAGCGCAAGGCGTCCGACTCCGAGCCGATGTCGCTGCTTGCTTTCAAGATCATGGACGATCCGTTCGTCGGCACTATCACCTTCTGCCGCATCTACTCGGGCACGCTCGAAAGCGGCACCGGCGTGATGAATTCGACGAAGGAGCGCAAGGAACGTGTCGGCCGCATGCTTTTGATGCACGCCAATAACCGCGAGGACATCAAAGAAGCCTATGCCGGCGACATCGTCGCGCTTGCTGGATTAAAGGACGTGCGCACCGGCGATACGCTGTGCGATCCGCAGAAAGCGGTGATCCTGGAAAAGATGGAATTCCCCGATCCGGTCATCGAGATCGCGATCGAGCCGAAGTCGAAAGCCGACCAGGAAAAGCTCGGCGTAGCGCTCGCCAAGCTCGTGGCCGAAGATCCCTCGTTCCGGGTCCACACCGATCAGGAATCCGGCCAGACCATCATTAAGGGGATGGGCGAGCTTCATCTCGACATCAAGGTCGACATCCTCAAGCGCACCTACAAGGTCGACGCCAATATCGGCGCGCCGCAGGTTGCCTACCGCGAGAAGATCACGCGGCCGGCCACCGTCGACTACACGCACAAGAAGCAGACCGGCGGCCACGGCCAGTATGCGCGCGTCAAAATCGTCGCCGAGCCGAGTATGCCCGGCGCGGGCTTTGAGTTCGAGAACGAAATCGTCGGCGGGTCGGTGCCGAAGGAATTCATCCCGGCGGTCGAGAAGGGTCTCGAGGGTGTGCTGGGCTCCGGCGTGCTCGCCGGCTTCCCGGTGGTCGACCTCAAGGTCAGCCTTATCGACGGCGCGTCGCACGACGTCGATTCGTCGGCGATGGCATTCGAAATCGCCGCGCGCACGGCGCTGAGAGAGGCCTTGCAGAAGGGCGGTCCGGTTCTGCTCGAGCCTATTATGAAGGTCGAGGTGGTGACGCCGGAGGACTATACCGGGTCGGTCATCGGCGACCTCAATTCCCGCCGCGGCCAGATTCAGGGCCAGGACATGCGCGGCAACGCCAACGTGATCGCCGCGATGGTGCCGCTCGCCAACATGTTCTCGTACGTCAATAACCTGCGCTCCATGAGTCAGGGGCGCGCTACTTTCACGATGCAGTTCGATCACTACGCCGAGGTGCCGAAAGGCATCGCCGACGAGGTTCAGGCGAAGTTCGCCTGATCATTGTTTCACGACGGTTACAGAGAAAGCCGGAATGGAGAGCCCCATGGCCAAGGAAAAATTCAATCGCACCAAGCCGCATTGCAATATCGGCACGATCGGGCACGTCGATCACGGCAAGACGTCGTTGACGGCGGCGATCACAAAGATTTTGGCGGAAAAGGGCCAAGCGACCTACACCCCCTATGACCAAATCGACAAGGCGCCAGAAGAAAAGGCGCGCGGCATCACCATCGCGACCGCGCACGTCGAGTACGAGACCGACAAGCGGCACTACGCGCACGTCGACTGCCCCGGGCATGCCGACTATGTGAAGAACATGATTACCGGCGCCGCGCAGATGGACGGCGCGATCCTGGTGGTGAGTGCGGCCGACGGTCCGATGCCGCAGACCCGCGAACACATCCTGCTCGCGCGGCAGGTCGGCGTGCCGGCGCTCGTCGTGTTCCTCAACAAGGTGGACATGGTGGATGATCCGGAGCTCCTCGAGCTGGTCGAGCTCGAAGTTCGCGAGCTTCTTTCCAAGTACAATTTTCCCGGCGACAAGATTCCGGTGGTCAAAGGCTCGGCGCTGATGGCGCTCGAGGACAAGGATCCCAAGCTCGGCAAGGAAGCGATCTTCGAGCTGATGAAGGCGGTCGACGACTACATTCCGCAGCCAGAGCGCCCCAAGGATCAACCGTTTCTGATGCCGGTCGAAGACGTGTTCTCGATCTCCGGACGCGGCACCGTCTGCACCGGCCGCATCGAGCGCGGCATCATCAAGGTCGGCGAGGAAGTGGAAATCGTCGGTATCAAGCCCACGGTGAAGACCGTCGTCACCGGCGTCGAGATGTTCCGCAAGTTGCTCGATCAGGGCGAAGCCGGCGACAACGTCGGCTGCCTGCTGCGCGGCACCAAGCGCGAAGAGGTCGAGCGAGGTCAGGTTCTCTGTAAGCCGGGCTCGGTCAAGCCGCATACTAAGTTCAAGGCTGAGGCCTACATCCTCACCAAGGAGGAGGGCGGACGTCACACCCCGTTCTTCACCAACTACCGGCCGCAATTCTATTTCCGCACCACCGACGTGACCGGCGTTGTGACGCTGCCGGAAGGCACCGAGATGGTGATGCCGGGCGACAATATCGCCATGGAAGTGACGCTGATCGTGCCGATCGCCATGGAGGAGAAGCTGCGCTTCGCCATCCGTGAGGGCGGTCGCACCGTCGGCGCCGGCGTCGTGGCCAGCATTATCGAGTGAGGATTGTCTATCGTCATGCCCGGCCTAGTGCCGGGCATCGGCGACTGAAGACGAATGCAAGACGTGAATGGCCGGAGCAAGCCCGGCCGCGACGAGGCGGAGAGACGAACTCATGAATGGCCAGAACATACGCATCCGGCTCAAGGCGTTCGATCACCGCATCCTCGATGCGTCGACGCGCGAGATCGTCAACACGGCCAAGCGCACCGGCGCGCAGGTGCGTGGGCCGATCCCGCTGCCGACGCGGATCGAGAAATTCACGGTCAACCGTTCACCGCATATCGACAAGAAGAGCCGCGAGCAGTTCGAGATGCGCACGCATAAGCGCTTGCTCGACATCGTCGATCCGACGCCGCAGACGGTGGATGCGCTGATGAAGCTCGACCTCGCCGCCGGCGTCGACGTCGAGATCAAGCTCTAAGGCGCGAAGGGGATTTTGAAATGCGTTCCGGGGTGCTCGCACAGAAAATCGGAATGACCCGCCTCTTCACCGAGGCCGGCGAGCATGTACCGGTGACGGTGCTGCGGCTGGGCAATTGCCAGGTCGTCGGTCATCGCACCAAAGAAAAGAACGGTTATGTGGCGCTTCAGCTCGGCGCCGGTATCCGCAAGGTGCAGCGCACGACCAAAGCCGATCGCGGCAACTTCGCCATTGCCAAGGTCGAGCCCAAGCGCAAGCTGGCCGAGTTCCGCGTCGACGACGACGCGCTCATCCCGGTTGGCGCGGAGATTACGGCGGATCACTTCGTCGTCGGACAATTTGTCGATGTCACCGGCACCTCGACCGGAAAGGGCTTCGCCGGCGGCATGAAGCGATGGAATTTCGCCGGTCTGCGGGCCAGCCACGGTGTCTCCATTTCGCATCGCTCGATCGGCTCGACCGGCGGCCGGCAAGATCCGGGAAAAACTTTCAAGAACAAAAAGATGCCCGGCCATCTGGGTGTCGAGCGGGTCACCACGCTCAATCTCAAAGTGATGCAGACGGACGTGGAGCGCGGCCTCATTCTGGTCGAGGGCGCGGTGCCCGGCGTCAAAGGCGGCTGGATCACGGTGCGTGACGCTGTGAAGAAAAGGCTGCCGGATGGCGTGCCTAAGCCCGGCAAGTTCAAACTCGCCGAAGCCGCGGCCGCGGCGACGGCGGATCAGCCGGCCGCCTCCGAAGTGAAGGAGGGCGTGTGACATGGAACTGAAAGTCACCTCGCTCGACGGCAAGAAATCCGGCTCGGTTACGGTCTCCGACGCCATTTTCGGGCTCGAGCCGCGCATCGACCTCATCCACCGTTGCGTCGTATGGCAACTTGCCAAGCGGCAGAGCGGGACGCATGCGGTCAAAAATCGCGCCGATATCGCTCGCACCGGCAAGAAGATGTACCGGCAGAAGGGTACCGGCTCGGCGCGGCACGGCTCGGCGCGCGTCAATCTGTTCCGCGGTGGCGGCCGCTCGTTCGGTCCGCATCCGCGCAGCCACGAGATCGGCCTGCCGAAGAAAGTCCGCGCGCTCGCTCTCAAGCACGCGCTCTCCGCTAAAGCCAAGGACGACGGCATCATCATCATCGATGCGTTGGACCTGAAGGCAGCCAAGACCAAGGCGTTGCGTGGCCAGTTCGAAAGGCTCGGCCTTTCGAATGCGCTGATTGTGGACGGCGCCGAAGTCGCCGCGAATCTGCGCAGCGCCGCCCGTAACATCCCGAACATCGACGTGCTGCCGATTGCGGGCATCAACGTCTACGACATCCTGCGGCGGCAAAAGCTGGTGCTGACCCGCGCCGCCGTTGATGCGTTGGAGGCGCGCTTCAAATGAGCACCACCGATCCGCGCCATTACGACATTATTCTTGCGCCGGTAATCACCGAGAAGGCGACCAATGCGTCGGAACACAGCAAGGTCATCTTCAAGGTCGCGCTTGATGCGACCAAGCCGCAGATCAAGGACGCTGTCGAGAAGCTGTTCGACGTCAAAGTCAAAAGCGTGAACACGCTGCGGCGGCGCGGCAAGTGGAAGGCATTCAAAGGCCGTTTCGGTTTGCAGTCGACCACCAAGCGCGCGGTCGTGACCCTCGAAGAGGGTCAGAAGATCGACGTGACCACGGGGCTGTAAGGAGCGGGCGATGGCACTCAAGAGCTACAATCCAGTCACGCCCGGCCAGCGCCAGCTGGTCCTCGTCGATCGTTCGGGCCTGCATACCGGCGCGCCGGTGAAGGCGCTGACCGAGGGTAAGAGTTCGAGCGGCGGCCGCAACAATTCCGGCTCCATCACCAGCCGCTATCGCGGCGGCGGCCACAAAAAGGCCTATCGCCAGATTGACTTCAAGCGCCGCAAGTTCGACGCGCCGGCCAAGGTCGAGCGGCTTGAATACGATCCGAACCGCACTGCCTTCATTGCTCTTATCAAATACGAAGACGGCGAGCTTGCCTACATCCTGGCGGCGCAGCGGCTTGCCGTCGGCGATACCGTCGTTTCCGGCGAGTATGTCGACGTCAAGCCCGGCAACGCCATGCCGCTGGGCAACATTCCGGTCGGCACCATCGTGCACAACATCGAGCTTAAGATCGGCAAAGGTGGCCAGATCGCGCGCTCCGCCGGCACCTATGCGCAGCTCGTCGGCCGGGACGGCGCCTATGTGATCTTGAGGCTCAATTCCGGCGAACAGCGGCTTGTTCACGGCCTTTGCATCGCGACTGTCGGCGCGGTGTCGAACCCGGACAACATGAACGTCTCGATCGGCAAGGCCGGCCGCAACCGCTGGATGGGTTGGCGCGGTCACGTCCGCGGCGAGACCATGAACCCGGTCGATCATCCGCTGGGTGGCCGCACCCGCGGCGGTCGGCATCCGGTGACGCCGTGGGGCAAGCCGACCAGGGGTGCGAAGACCCGCAAAAACAAGAGCACCACCAAGTTCATCATGGTCAGCCGTCACGTGCGGAAGAAGAAAAAGTAGGATCGGTAGGAGCAATCATGACGCGTTCTGTCTGGAAGGGTCCGTTTGTCGACGGCTATCTGCTGAAAAAGGCGGATGCCGCGCGTTCATCCGGACGCCACGAGATGATCCGCATCTGGTCGCGCCGTTCGACCATCCTGCCGCAATTCGTCGGCCTCACCTTCGGCGTCTACAACGGTCAGAAGCACATCCCGGTGATCGTCACCGAGGAAATGGTCGGGCACAAGTTTGGCGAGTTCTCGCCGACGCGGTCGTTCTATGGCCATTCGTCGGATCGCAAAGCCAAGCGCGCCAGCAGCGCACCGGCGGCGGCCGGTGCACCGGCCGCGGCGCCCGCGGCCGCGCCTGCCGGCGGCGGGTCGTGAGGCGGAGAGGGTTTCCATGAGCAAGAAGAAGCGCGATCGTGTGCTCTCCGATAACGAAGCGAAGGCCGTCAGCCGCATGCTGCGGGTGAGCCCGCAGAAACTCAACCTGTTGGCACAGCTCATTCGCGGCAAGAAGGTTTCGGCGGCGCTTGCCGACCTCGAATTCTCGCGCAAGCGCATTGCGCGCGACGTGCGCAAATGCCTCGAATCCGCGATCGCCAATGCCGAGAACAATCACGATCTCGACGTGGATGAACTCATCGTTGTCCAGGCCCATGTCGGCAAGGCGCTGGTGATGAAGCGGCACATGCCGCGCGCGCGTGGCCGCGTGGGAAAGATTTTCAAGCCGTTCTCGAACCTCACCATCGTGGTGCGTGAGGTCGAGGCGCAGCAGGCGTAACGGACAGATGCGGCGGACGGAGGCGAGGAGATAAAAATGGGTCAGAAGGTCAATCCGATCGGGTTGCGCCTGGGTATCAACCGCACCTGGGATTCGCGCTGGTATGCCGGCAAGACGAGCTACGGCACGCTGCTGCACGAAGACATGAAGATACGCAAAGCGCTGATGAAGGAGCTTAAGCAGGCCGCGGTGTCCAAGATCGTGATCGAGCGTCCGCACAAGAAATGCCGCGTCACTATTCATTCGGCGCGCCCCGGTGTCGTCATCGGCAAGAAGGGCGCCGACATCGAGAAACTGCGCCGCAAAGTGGCCGCGCTCACCGACAGCGATGTCGTCATCAACATCGTCGAGATTCGTAAGCCCGAACTCGACGCGCAGCTCGTCGCCGAATCGATCGCCCAGCAGCTCGAGCGCCGTGTCGCGTTCCGCCGCGCCATGAAACGCGCCGTGCAGTCGGCCATGCGGCTTGGCGCCGGTGGCATCCGCATCAATTGCTCGGGCCGGCTTGGCGGCGCCGAGATCGCGCGCATGGAGTGGTATCGCGAGGGCCGCGTGCCGCTGCACACGCTGCGCGCCGACGTCGACTACGGCGTTGCTACGGCTTTCACCACCTACGGCACCTGCGGCGTGAAGGTCTGGATCTTCAAGGGCGAAATCATGGAACACGACCCGATGGCGCAGGACAAGCGCATGGCCGAAGTCGAGGCCGGCCGGCCTCGTCGCGACGCGGCCTAAGCGAACAGAAGGTTTGAGAAAAGGCGTCCGCCATGCTGCAACCGAAGCGAACAAAATTCCGCAAGGCGCATAAGGGCCGCATTCACGGCATCGCTACGAGTGCGGCGACTCTTGCGTTCGGCCAGTACGGGCTCAAGGCGCTCGAGCCGGAGCGGGTCACGGCGCGCCAGATCGAAGCCGCGCGCCGCGCTTTGACCCGGCACATGAAGCGCTCCGGGCGAGTTTGGATCCGGGTTTTCCCGGACGTGCCGGTATCGAAGAAGCCGCTGGAAGTCCGCATGGGCTCCGGCAAAGGCACTCCCGAATTGTGGGTGGCGCGCGTCAAGCCGGGCCGCATCCTGTTCGAGATCGACGGCGTTCCGGTGCAGGTCGCCAAAGAGTCGCTGGCGCTTGCGGCCGCCAAGCTGCCGATCAAGACGCGCTTTGTCGAGCGCATCAGCGAGTAGACGTGTCATGAAAACAGGCGATATCAGAGCGATGACGGTCGACCAGATCGACGACGAGGTGCTCAAGCTCAAGAAAGAGCGGTTCAACCTGCGCTTTCAGCGCGCCACCGGCCAGTTGGAGAATACTTCGCGCGTGCGCGAAGTGCGGCGCGATATCGCGCGGCTCAAGACGATTGCGCAGCAGAAGCGCGCACCGAAGAGTTAAGAGGACAAGATGCCCAAGCGTAGCCTGCAAGGCGTCGTGGTGAGCGACAAACAGAACAAGACGCTGGTGGTGCGCGTCGAGCGCCGCTACACGCATCCGTTGTTCAAGAAGACGGTCCGCCGCTCGAAGAAGTATTACGCGCACGACGAGAACAACGAGTTCAAGGTCGGTGACATCGTGTGGATCGAGGAGCACCGGCCGATTTCCAAACTCAAGCGCTGGGCGGTGGTGCGCGGCGAGAAGAAAAAAGCGTCGTAAGCGCGGTGTCGGATACGGAAATATCGGGGTAGCCCATGATTCAGATGCAAACCAATCTCGACGTGGCGGACAATTCCGGCGCGCGTCGCGTCATGTGCATCAAGGTGCTGGGCGGTTCCAAGCGGAAATACGCCACCATCGGCGACGTGATCGTCGTTTCGGTGAAAGAGGCCATCCCGCGCGGCCGGGTCAAGAAGGGCGACGTGATGAAGGCCGTGATTGTGCGCGTCGCCAAGGACATCAAGCGCACCGACGGCTCGATCATCCGCTTCGACCGCAACGCCGCGGTGCTGATCAACCCGCAGATGGAGCCGGTAGGCACGCGCATCTTCGGCCCGGTGCCGCGCGAATTGAGAGCAAAGAACCACATGAAGATTATCTCGCTCGCGCCCGAGGTGCTGTAATGGCGGCGAGGATCAAAAAGGGCGATACGGTGATTGTAATCGCCGGGCGCGACAAGGGCCGCACCGGCGAGGTCATCGAGATGCGCCGGGACAACGCGCAGGCGCTCGTGCGCGGCGTCAACGTCGTCAAGCGGCACCAGCGCCAAAGCGCGACGGAGGAAGGCGGCATCATCTCCAAGGAGGCGCCGATCCACCTGTCGAACATCGCGCTCGCCGACCCCAAGGACAAAAAGCCGACACGCGTCGGCTTCAAATTCATCGGCAACGGCGACGATCGCAAGAAGGTGCGGTTCGCCAAGCGTTCGGGAGCAGAGATCGATGGCTGATAAGGACGAGAAACACGCGAAGCCGGAGAAGTCCCAGCGGCCGCCGAGCGCCGAACAGACCATCAAAGCCGGGAAGGACGAAAAGAAGGCCGCCAGGCAGGCGAAAGCCGACAAGGCTGCCACGGATAGCAAGGCCGGCAAGCCGGCCGCTCCGCGCGAGCCCGAGCAGCGGGTACCCGCGCGTCTGAAGGTCGAATTCGAGGGCGCGATCCGCGGCAAGTTAGCGGAGCAGTTCGGCTACAAGAATCGCATGCAGATTCCGGTGCTCGACAAGGTTGTCATCAATATGGGCATCGGTGAAGGCGTCGCCGACCGCAAGAAAGTCGATTCGGCCGCCTCCGATCTCGCGCTCATCGCCGGCCAGAAAGCCGTAATCACCAAGGCGCGTAAGTCGATAGCGACTTACAAGCTGCGGGACGGCCAGGCCATCGGTTGCAAGGTGACGCTGCGCAAAGCGCGGATGTACGAATTTATCGATCGGCTGATCAATATCGCGCTGCCACGCGTGCGCGACTTCCGCGGGCTGAATCCGAAGAGCTTCGACGGCCGCGGCAATTACACGCTCGGCATCAAGGAACACATCGTGTTCCCGGAGATCGACTACGACAAGGCGGCCGACATCTGGGGCATGGACATCACCGTGTGCACAACAGCGAGCAACGACGACGAGGCGCGCGCGCTGTTGACGGCTTTCAATTTTCCGTTCCGGCAGTGAGGACGAAAATGCCTCAGACGCGGGACAGCGAGGAGAACTAGATGGCGAAGAAGAGTTCGATCGAGAAGAACAACCGGCGCCGCCGGATGACGAAGAAGTTTGCGGGCCGGCGATCGCGGCTTAAGGAGATCGTGCGCGACAAGACCAGGCCGGTCGAGGAGCGCTTCGCCGCCACGCTGAAGCTCGCCGAAATGCCACGCAACTCGTCCGCCACCCGCATCCGCAACCGTTGCGAAATGACGGGGCGGCCGCGGGGTTATTACCGCAAGCACAAGCTGTCGCGCATCGCGCTACGGGACCTCGGCTCGAAAGGGCTGATCCCCGGTCTCGTGAAGTCGAGCTGGTGAGGAGGATCGCACGATGTCGATGAACGATCCGGTCGGCGATCTTTTGTCCCGCATCCGCAACGCGCAGATGCGCAACAAGAGCAAGGTTTCGAGCCCGGGCTCCAAGCTGCGCGAAAGCGTACTCGA
>Ga0182015_10006728_pt1 | contig 11436 bp, 5 predicted proteins | sample 712P3MmetaG_FD_120478 | JGI IMG/M metagenome (GOLD analysis project Ga0182015, IMG submission 120478) | Permafrost microbial communities from Stordalen Mire, Sweden - 712P3M metaG | ecosystem: Environmental > Terrestrial > Soil > Wetlands > Permafrost | place: Sweden: Stordalen | collected...
AAGAAACTGACCGTGCACGTCTGCGTGCTCTGGCACGGAGGCACCACGATGGCATCGGCGCACGCAACGCTGATCCGCATCCAGGCGTTCCCCCTGGCGCCCGATTCATTGGGCGACGGCAATCTGCTTTCCTGTGGCGCCAAGCTTTACATGGACGGGAGCGGAGGCGCCAGAACAGCGTGGCTCTATAAGGATTGGAATAAGAATTCCACCGGCGTCGATACCGGGAATAAGGGCTATCCCTCGACGAACCCCGAGGTCTATCGCCAGGAAGTGCGGCTTTTTCATCGGGCCGGTGTTCCGGTGGGGACGCATGCGATCGGCGACCACGCCATCGACTGGGTGGTTGATACCTATGCGCAAGTGCTGAAGGAAAAGCCGACGCCCGGTTTACGGCACAGCATAATCCACGCCAACATACCCAGCGATCATGCCATCGAGACCATCGCCTCGCTGCAGAAGCAATATGACGCGGGCTATCCGGAATCGCAGCCGCCCTTTACCTGGTGGATCGGCGATACCTATGCCGGCAACTTTGGGCCCGAGCGCTCTCAGCGCTTGAATCCCTTCCACACGTATCAGTCCCGCGGGATCATCTGGGCGGGAGGCTCCGATTACAGCGTGACCCCGCTGCCGGCGCGATTCGGGCTCTGGTCAGCGGTGGAGCGCGAAACCGCCAAGGGCGTTTATGGAAAACAACCATTCGGAACCGCGGAGTCGGTCGACATTCATACTGCGCTTCGCGCCTACACCGCATGGGCCGCCCGGCAGTTGTTTCTGGAAAACAGGGTGGGATCCCTTGAAACCGGTAAAGAAGCAGATATCGCCGTGTGGGACAAGGACCTGTACACCATTTCCGCGGAGGAGTTGCGCAACCTGAAATGCGAGATGACCCTCTATCACGGAGAGGTGGTTTACCGGGCGCCGCAGACAGCCATCACTTCCACCGGACAGTGAGGCGTTGCGCGGATAAAAACCAGATAAACTTGAACGATGCAGTATCGCTCTGGTTCTGAAATCCGGGAAACCTTTCTGCGTTTTTTTGCCGCAAAGGAACACCGTCGCGTCCACTCCTCCTCGCTGGTTCCGGCGAACGACCCGACATTGCTGTTTACGAATGCGGGCATGAACCAATTCAAGGATGTATTTCTCGGTGTCGAGCGGCGTGACTACAATCGTGCGGCCACTTCGCAAAAGTGCGTGCGTGCCGGCGGGAAGCACAACGATCTCGAGAACGTCGGCTTCACTCGCCGCCATCACACCTTTTTCGAGATGCTGGGCAACTTCAGCTTTGGCGATTACTTCAAGCGCGACGCGATCGCGTTCGCCTGGGAGTTGATCACCTCGCCGGAGTGGTTCGCCATACCCAAAGACAAGCTCTACGTCACCATCTTCAAAGGCGAGCAAGGCGTGCCGCGGGATGAAGAAGCCTTTGAACTTTGGCGCGGCCAGGGCGTGGCTGCGGATCGCATTCACGAATTAGGGATGGAAGACAATTTCTGGGCTATGGGGGACACCGGCCCATGCGGTCCGTGCTCGGAGATTTTCTACGACATGGGTCTGGCTGCGTCAGAGACCGGCGTGGACAAGCCGTTCGGGCAGGACGAAGCGCGTTACGTCGAGATCTGGAACCTCGTCTTTATGCAGTTCGATCGCGATCGGCAAGGGGAACTGAACCTGCTGCCGCGGCCTTCGATCGACACCGGGGCTGGTCTCGAGCGCATGGCTGCTGTGTTGCAGGGAAAGATCTCAAACTTCGAGACCGATTTGTTTACCCCGCTGATTGCCCATGCCGGCGAGCTTACCCAAACGCGCTATCAGGATGGCCAGGCTGCCACCGACGCGTCGCTGCGCATCATTGCCGACCATTCCCGGGCGGCGACTTTTCTGATCGCCGATGGAGTGTTACCGGCTAACGAAGGCCGCGGTTACGTTTTACGTAAGATTCTGCGGCGCGGTATCCGCCACGGCCGGCAATTGGGGCAGGAAGGTTCGTTCATGTACCGCATGGTCGATGCGGTGCGCGATGAAATGCAGGCTGCTTATCCGGAACTGGCGGAGAGCGCGGGCCGGGTCGCCAAGGTGATCCGCGCCGAAGAAGAGCGTTTCGGCAGGACGCTCGCCCTGGGCTCGAAACAGCTCGATGCGGCCATTGAACGTGTCCGCAAAGAAGCGCCCGATGGTAGTCCCGTGTTACCGGGTGTAACCGCCTTCCACTTGTACGAGACCTTCGGGCTGCCCCTGGACTTTATTGCGGATGCAGCGCGCGATCAGGGCGTTTCCTTCGATCTCACCGGCTTTGAAACGGCTCGCAGCGAAGAGCAGGCACGGGCTCGCGCCTCCTGGAAAGGCGGTGCAAAGGCCAGCGCCAGCCCCGCCTTCCGCGAGTTGCCGAAAACGCTGTTCGAAGGTTATCGCCAGCTCACTTCGCAGCGTTGCGAAGTGCTCGCCATTGTTAAGGATGGCGTAGGGGTGCCCCAGGCCGTCGCCGGTGACAGCGTCGAGATCGTCCTCGATCACACCTCGTTCTATGCCGACTCCGGCGGCCAGGTGGGTGATGCGGGCTGGTTCTATTCCGACGACCACAATGTGGTCGTTGCCGATGTGCTTGGTTGTGTGCAGCCGGTGCAGGGGGTTCGGGCACACAAGGTTTTTCTGCGCCAGGCCATTGCTCTGGGCGGCTTTGTCGACACCGTGGTGGATGCAGAAACTCGTTGGGCCATTCGCCGCAACCATACCGGCACCCACCTATTGCATGCTGCCCTGCGTGAGGTGCTGGGCAAGCACGTCAAGCAGGCCGGATCGCGGGTCGACCCTGACCATCTGCGCTTTGATTTCTCACATTTCACCGCCGTTGCCGACGAAGAATTGGCAGACGTAGAAGAAATGATCAACCGCCAGACGCTGGCCAACAGCAAAGTGGAGACTCTGGAGGACGTGCCCATCGACGTCGCGGTGAACGAATATCATGCCATGGCGTTGTTTGGGGAGAAGTACGGCGAGAAGGTTCGGGTGGTGAAGATCGGCGATTTCTCCACCGAGCTGTGTGGAGGCATCCACACTGGGGCCAGCGGAGAAATAGGCGTCGTCAAGCTGCTCAGTGAGGGCGGCGTATCCTCGGGGGTTCGCCGCGTGGAAGCGGTTACTGGTCTGGGCGCCCTGGGTGAGTTCCGGCGCGGGCAGCAAGTGGTGCAACTCGTGGGGCAGTTTGCTACGCCCGAGCACGTTTCTCCTGCCGACGCACTGCGCAGCAAGCTCTCGTCCCAGGAGGAGGAGATCAAGAAGCTGCGCCGCGAACTTGATCAGATACGGATGAAGTCCGCGGCGACTTCCGTCGCTTCCTCCACCAGCCAGGCGGTAAATGTTAACGGAATCCAGGTGCTGGCGCAGCGGGTTGATTCGCTGGACCGTGGGCAGTTGCGTACCCTGGTCGACAATCTCCGCAACAAACTCGGCTCAGGTGTCGTGGTTTTGGGATCGTCGCAGGAGGACGGTAAAGTCGCCCTGATCGTCGGCGTAACCCGGGACCTCACACCGCGCCTCTCCGCCGGCAAAATCATTGGACCACTGGCGCAGAAGGTTGGTGGGTCGGGCGGCGGCCGGCCAGATATGGCAGAGGCCGGCGGAAAGGATGTCTCCGCTCTCAACGCCGCGTTAGCCAGCGCCCCGGAAATCGTGCGCGATTTGTTGGGGGATACGGCTCCGAGCGCCTAGCGATCTCAAGGCAGAGTTTTCAAAGCGGCTCCCCGTTCATCAGGGTACTTAAGCGGGAACCTTCGTTGCTGGTCGCAACTCACCGACCTATAATCGGGTTAGCTTTGGCGTGCGGAACCATTTTCTCTGCAGGTGGCCGATCGCAGGGAAAATGGCTTCAAATCCGCTTAAGCCCCTATGCTCCCTGCCGCGCGTTTGCTCCGTGCGTTCTGCTCCCGAAGCCGCATGACGCCGGCTTGGCAGGTTTGCGCCGTATTGGTCATTGCCGTTGCTCTCTTCGGGCCCACCCTGGCAATCGCTGATCTCGATCCCCAACCGTACACACGAACGCCTTCCTATGAGCGCGCAGAGCGCCTGCGAGAAGCGCTGGAGAGTCGTTCGAAGTCTGCGCGTACCCGTCAGGACTACAACCGGGTGCTCAACGCCTTTCGCGCCATCTACCATGCCGACCCAGCGGCGTCGAAAGCCGACGCCAGCGTGGTCGCGGTAGCGGGCCTTCTGGCAGAAGAAGGCCGCGTCTTTTCTGACCAATCGCTCCTCCGCGTGGCCGTCCGCCAGTATGAATATCTCCGCACGCAATATCCCGGCAGCCCCTATCGTTTCTCGGCGCTGCTTTCTGAGGGGGAAATCTGCCGCCACGACCTCGGCGATCGGGACCAGGCGAAGGAGAAGTTCGGGGAGTTTCTCAGCAACTACCCACAGAATCCCCTGGCCGAGCAGGCCCGCATCCAGCTGAACGATATCCTTGCTGAGGAGCACCCGGCTAAACGGGAATCACGCCCGGCCGCGGCGACCGCAACCGGCGTTTCCGCTGCCGGCATTGGGTCGCAGCCATCCTATCCCGCGGGGACCGGGATGACCCCGCCGCCCATCCGGCCGCAGCAGGTGCAGGCGCCCTCACGGCCCCCACCGGCCATGACACCGCCGGCCATCAAAGCGACGGCCCTTAGACCGCCTGTGATTGGACCGGCGGTGACGGAACCGGCGGTGGTGGAACCGGCAGCGCAGCCAACTTCGTTGCCAGAGGGAATCCCGGCCAATGTATCGCTTTCGATTCCGGCCGGGAGCGTCTCGCTGGTAAGCGGAATCCGCCATTGGTCCACGCCTGTTTACACCCGCATCGCCATCGATTTGCAGAACCAGGTGGCCTACCAGGCTGCCCGCGTTCCCCGGCCCGATCGGATCTATTTTGATCTGTACGGGGCGCGCCTGGAGCCGGGTTGGAACGGAAAATCCGTCGAAGTGATCGACGATGGCTTTCTCAAACGCATCCGTGCGGCGCAATTCTCCAACAACGTGACCAGGATTGTGCTCGACGTAAGTTCCGTCGCCGATTACTCGGCGTTTCTGTTGCCGAACCCCTGGCGATTGATTATCGACATCCATGGCCTCAAGCCCGGCACGACCCCGACCACGACGCTGGCAAACCTTGCTTTAGCGGGAACCGGTGCGGGAGGAGCTTCCAACAGCACCGCGCCCGCCGTGCCGCCGCCGCCCTCCTCCGCGAGTAAGCCGTCTGCTGCCGGCTCAGCGCAGACGAAGGGAGTCACGAGCACACCTGGCCCGGGCCGATCCGGGAACGGATCGACCCAGGAGATTGCGTCGCTCGGCCAGCAACCAGGGCGTATCCAGGCCACGGATCATCCCACCACACGCCCGATCGCGGCTTCGGTTGCGGGAACTGTTCCGGCACCCCAGCCGGACGATGGCTCGCTGGCTTCCACCACGCCGGCCACTCCCCCCAGCTCGCCGCCAGCAGGCAGCCACAGCCACAAAAAGCCAAGTCCCCTGCATCCGGCGTCCCCAAACATCGCAGAGAGCGATGACAGCCCCTCCGCGCCCCCGCACGAGGCAGAGCCCACGGCTGCCGGAGAGCGCTCGCTGGTGCGCACACTGGGCCTCAAGATCGGCCGCATTGTCATCGATGCCGGGCATGGTGGACATGACTCCGGCACCACGGGGCCCGGCGGGATCGAAGAAAAGCAGGTAGTTCTGGATGTCGCGCTGCGTCTGGGCAAGCTACTGAAGCAACGCCTTGGCGCTGACGTGATTTTTACTCGCGATAACGACACGTTCATACCGCTCGAGACCCGGACGGCAATCGCCAACAAGGCACAGGCGGATCTCTTCCTCTCAATCCATGCCAACTCCAGCCCCGACTCCTCCGCGCGTGGCGTGGAGACCTATTACCTGAACTTCACGACTTCGCCCGATGCTCTGGAAGTGGCTGCACGTGAAAATGCCGTCTCTGACGAGTCGATCCACGAACTCTCTGACCTGGTAAAGAAAATCACGCTCAAGGACAAAATCGACGAATCGCGCGAGTTTGCCGCCGACGTGCAGAGGGCGCTCTACACTGACCTCGAAGACGGCAACCCGGGATTGCGCGATCGCGGGGTCAAGAAGGCTCCGTTCGTGGTGCTGATCGGCGCGAACATGCCGTCGATTCTGGCCGAGATATCGTTTCTCACCAATTCCGACGATGCGCGCCAGCTGCAACAGCCTGCTTATCGGCAGCGTATCGCAGAATCCCTCTATCGCGGCGTCGCCCGATACATCAGCGGCCTGAGCGGTGTTCGGTTGGCGCAGAGTTCGGTCCACTCCCAGCGGTCGCTGACACCTTAAGCGCAGTTCGCAAGGATTTGTTCTCACGCACGCTCTATAGCCCTGTTCTGAACGAATTGCGAAACTGCTTTCGTGATTGCGTGCACATGCTTTCTACGACGTCATTCGACACTCACAGCAGAAATGCTCTAGTCTCAGAAGCAATGCGTATGCTCCCAGCCCTGCGCAATCCGTTTTCGCTCTCCCTCGTTCGCGCGCTTCCGGCCTCGGTTCTCTTAGTGTCCATGTTGGTATTACCGGCGCTGGCCAAGCCTGTCGCCGCTGCTCCAGCGGGGCCGCCGCTATTGCCATCGGATTTCGCCGGCTGGAGCTCGAGTGCACCTGCCCAGGTAAGTGACGCCCCCGAGGCCGCGGATGCTGCCAACGCCGAGATTCTCAAGGAATACGGCTTCCAGCAGTTTTCTTCCGCGCAGTATGTCAATGGGGACAACAAACTCAACATCCGCGCCATCCGTTTTCAGGATGCGAGTGGCGCTTATGGCGCGTTTACGTTTTTCCGCCGGCCTGGCAGCCTCACTGAGCAGATTGGCCGGAGTGCCGCCTGGGACGGAGGCCATGTACTATTCTGGAACGGCGCCACCCTGGTGGAGGGCACCTTCGATCACGTGAGCCCGATGTCTCCCTCGGAGCTGCGCGAGCTGGCCAAGGCTCTGCCCCAGCCAGCGGGGTCAGCCAACATTGCTCCTCCTTTGCCGGGCTATTTGCCGAGGCAGAACTTAGACACCGGGCTCTCCCATTACTCGCTCGGACCGCAGGCCTACTCCCGCAGTGGCGGGGTGCTTCCTGTGGCGCTGGTGGACTTTGGTGGCAGCAGTGCGGAGGCGGTGACCGCCAACTACTCCGACCGCGACGGCGCGGGCCAGGTCACTTTGCTGATGTATCCCACTCCGCAACTGGCGGCGGCGCGGCTGCACGCCATCGATGCTTTTCTCAAGGCCCCCCACACACCGGACTGGCCGCAACCATTGGCGGAGAGCCAACCCGGCTCCCTGCTTACCCGCCGGAGCGGTCCTATCGTCGCGATTGTTAGCGGAGGACTGCCGGCTGCGGCGGCACAGAAGCTCCTCAACCAGGTCAATTACCAGGCTGACGTCGTTTGGAATAACCCGAATGGCTATATCAGCGACGGCTCCAGGGTCGCCCGCCTCCTGGTTGGGATCATCACCCTGTCGGGCATTTTGTGTGGGGCGGCGCTCCTGCTGGGGTTGTTTCTGGGCGGCGGCCGGGCACTTTACCGTGTGATGCGCGGCAAACCGGCGTCCAGTTTCGAGGAGAAAAACGAGTTTATACGGCTGCATCTGGAGGACTAACATCCGGGCCAAGGCTTGGGGGGTTACCCTTTTGAACGAACAAATGCTTTTTACTGGAATTGGACAAAAACCGGTGCATAGCCCTCCGTAAGTGTTCCGATTGCATTGGCTTGGAGCCCTTTTCCTGACCTTGCAGACCGAGCAGGAGTTGTGCTGTAGGCCGACAGCGGTTTCCACAAGTCAATCATAATAAACAGCTTAGCGGCATCTTGATTTTGCCTTGACACCCTCGGGAGGCAAACATAAGATTTCGCCAGAAAGTTCTGATGGCTTTGCCTCCGTTGGAACTATTCTCCCTAGAAAGGGCCGCCCTGTTGCCGGGTGGCCTTTTCGTTTTTGTCGCATGGGTCCCGAGACTGTTCCCGGAAGCACGATGGGGGCCAGTCTTTACGTGTGGCGACAGCCTAGATACAATCCGGAAAGGTGCGGGTCGTGCCGACGTAGCTCAGTTGGTAGAGCAGCTGATTCGTAATCAGCAGGTCATCGGTTCAAGTCCGATCGTCGGCTCCATCGGATCAACGGCTTAGCCCCTTCCTCACTGCTCCTCCCGATTTCGCGGCGCTTCCTCTTTCGGCGTGCGCGTAGCCGTCGGGGTATCGCCGGGCGGCATGGACCAGTCCTGCTTTCATGGGCACAAAGCTGCCGTCGGAAACACCACGTGGACCCGGCAACCTACGTGACGGTGAGATATCTCTTCAGCCGTCCCTTCGGGACTGGATTGGTGCCGGTTCTTAGTAAAATTCGATAAAATTCGCTTGTTTTTGGTTGTTTTAGAGCGTTGGCAATCCTGCTCGCGCTGCGGCGAGGCCCAGTCCCGCTTTCATGGGCACTTGGTGGAGGTGCGCTACCCCGGAGAATGCCGCACAAAGCTGCCGTCGGAAACACCACGTGGACCCGGCAACCTACGTGACGGTGAGATATTTCTTCAGCCGTCCCGGTGTCGGGGCTGAGACCCACGGCCTGGGCGGCATCGCGGTCGGTTATGTTTCCAGAGAGGACCAGGCGGGCAAAGACCATTTCCTGATCGGTGATGAGGTCGCTGACTTTATTTTTGGGCATCGATGTCTCCGTGAGTTTGGAAAGAGAAGATAGGGGCTGGGTTCGGCCTGGTGTGCTTCGAGAGGGACCAGGAAAAGATCAATCGCTTGGGTTTCCACCGATTGCGAGACTGCTTGCGTGCGCAGGGAAGCACGGTGGGAACCTATAAAAAAATCCCGCCGGGGCGGGACGATTGTGTTGCCTGATTTGTGACAGGGATCGGGTGTAACACCGGACAGTGGTAACACCATCCTTCGCTCGCGTGTAGGCCGAAACTACCGGCAACCGCAGGCCAGGGAGCGGCGACGCGAGAATCCTCTCCCTGCCGAAATCGTCTGCTAACAGGATATACCGTTGCGGGAGCAGATATAAGTGCCGGAACCGCTTTCCAGGTACGGGAGTTTCCTTTCGGAGGTTACTCTTGGCTTATTCGGCAAGCCTAGACCTCCTGACGGAGGTTGGGACGCAGTGTGAGCGAGCCGTCATCGTTCAGCTTCTGATGACAAGCCCACGGCACGGGATAGCGCATTCCCTTGACCTCAATCTCAGCTCTCAGTTTCAGACCTTTCCAATCCGTGACATTGGGAAGCACGAACTGTGCCTGCCGAATCTTGCCCGGCAATGGATAACCGGCGTCCAGACAGCCGCTTTTGAGTACCTTCCCGTCCTGGCTCTCCACCGTCACCCTCAGGACACCTGGCACACCCGCGATGCCGTCATTTACGAAGCCGACAATCAGCCCTTGAGAACCGCCGTCCCTATAGCTCCAAATGAAAGACGGCCTCACCCGATAGCCGATTCGGCAACTGATCCGGTCGAACGCCGCTGGATAAGCCTGGTAATAGCTCATGAGATTCTTGGCGCTGATTTGGTGAAAGTTCCACAGTGAAAAGTAATTCGCCCCGACATCGATCACATGATCGATCATGTTCTCTGCGGGAGATATCCCTTCCTGTGCAGCACCGGGATCAGGAAGCTTTCCGGGAAGCCCTTGCTCGAGCAATGCTGCGGTCCAAGGCGGCCGGTTGCTGAGCGCTTCAATCTGCTCGTTCTCGATAAAGATGGTGTCGCTGCGAATCCAATTGTTGCTGCGAACCGTGCGGTCTAACAGCTCTGAATTACCAACCCGGCTAAAATCCGGTTGCGTATTGGTGAGCAGAGGAGTTTTCGAAAAGTGCTCGAGCTGGACTTCGAGCATATTCATCCAGGTCCGCTCTGCTGTCTGGTAGTCAGGGAAAGGGTTGTTTCCGAATGGCCAGGTGTGCCCTTCACCCCAGAAGCCGTACATGAAGGTGTCGATATATTCGACGAGCGGGTTGCCATCAAATTCCGCTGCCAACAGGCCAACCAGTTCTTTGAATGCCTGCTGAAAAAAAGGATGGTCATAGCGGGGCTGATAACGCGAGTGCGGATTCTCCAAATACCTCTTTGCCGAGGCGGCGCTTTCCTGATCGCTCAGCACGAGATCCACTTTCGGCACTTTCTCGAGGACAAAGTCCGGCAGGGCTGCTTCGTGTGTGTAGTCAGGAGCGCACATCTGAATTCGAAATCCGACGCGCTTGTTGTTCTTCTTCGCCATTTCAAAAACCAGCTTCACCCAGCTTGGCAATTCCAGACGTCCGGGCCGTGGCTGCACTTCTCTCCAGGTGGGGCGGATGTAAAGCTGCTGGCCTAATGGAAAACTAGCCAGGTCCTCGATCGCTTGCGGAATATTGTCTGACTTGATTTCCTCGGTGCCACTGTCTGCTGTGACATAAGTGACCAGCCCCTTGCCATAACTTGGCACCGCGCCTTTTGAGGGGGTGGTAGTCATGACCACATCGTCCGTAGGGATCACAGCATCGGGTGGATATTGCGGGAACGGCCCCTGATTGAGCCGATCGGTCACTTGAGGGCCGGAGCCGTAGTCGAAAGTTCCCCAGTTGTGAGCGGGAACCTTGGCCTGCGCTTTCCCTAGTCCAAGTTCTGCACCCACGGCAGCAGCTACGGTGCTCTTTAGAAAGTCTCTACGCCGCATTCGGAGTTATCTCCTCGCTTAAGGTTCAATTGCCTTCGGCCCGAATTGCCTGGAGCACAGGCTTCCTCATCTTCAGAAGCTATCGGAAAATTACATTTATATCGTTTTATTTTCGTTTGTCGAGGGCAGATGTCGATTCTTTCATGGTTTTGATAAAAGCTGTTTTCTGATGGCGAACGAGTGGTTCCGATGGATCAGAGGAAAAGTAAGGAAATCCGCGCGAACGGGGACGGAGCGGCCCTCCGGCGCTGCAAAATTAATTGACTTTGTAAGTCTTTACTTGTATTACGATTGTTTGCGATTCATTTCACTAACTTCTTCTTCACGTTGTTGTTGCGGTGCAAGGACATCCTGTGTTTTCAATGAAAAGAGCGGTTTTGCTATCTGACAACGACCTGTTCCGAGGGCGGAGAGCTGCCACTGCGGCCATTCTTTGTATTGTTTTCACCGCGGTGTTTACGCCCTGTTCCTTCGCTGTAGCCGCCGAGGCTCCCGGCAACAATCCTCGGATTCAAGGCGGCAAGATTCGTATTGAGTTTGATAACCACCTGCGTAGCAGGGTGGTTGCCTGTTTCGACAAGAAGGAGACGGTGCTCGGGCCGTTCACTGCCTCTGAGACTGTGGCAACCGCCGGCAAGGTTTTGACCGGATTCGTGCTGACCTCGCAGAAGCACGAGCGCACGAAAGACAATTTCGGTGCGGGTGAGCGGCTTGTCGTTGAGGGGAAGGCGG
>Ga0182015_10006730_pt1 | contig 11433 bp, 10 predicted proteins | sample 712P3MmetaG_FD_120478 | JGI IMG/M metagenome (GOLD analysis project Ga0182015, IMG submission 120478) | Permafrost microbial communities from Stordalen Mire, Sweden - 712P3M metaG | ecosystem: Environmental > Terrestrial > Soil > Wetlands > Permafrost | place: Sweden: Stordalen | collected...
AATACCCGCTTCTCAATTGACGCGTAGCCTTGCGCCACGGCGACTGCGCGAGCGAGCACTTCATCACCGCTGACAATTTCCTCCGCAATACCTTTCGCCAGCGCTTCGGGTCCATTGAATCGGTGCGCGGTGGTGACCGCATGCACCGCCGTCGCACGCGGCAGTCGATTGGTAAGTATCGGCCAGAGTTTGGCGTCGACGGCTAGTCCAACCTCCACTTCATTCATGCACCAGTAGCCGCGGTCTTCACGCATGACGCGATAGTCAAACGCGCACGACACCATGGCGCCGCCGGCGAATGCGTGACCGTTGATCGCGGCCACGGTGTACGCCGGGAAGATTAGGACCCGACCGATCGTTCTGCGAAGCTCCGTCAAGGTGGCGTAGTACTCGTCGCTGAAGGGCTCGAAGCGTCCGAGATCGAGACCATTGCAAAAGAACTTTCCCTCGCCGACGAGCACCACCGCTAACGGACCTTCACTCGTGTCGAGTTCGTCGAATATTTCGTTAAGCCGCGCCAAGGAATCAAGGTTTATCCGGTTCTCGCCCTCGTTCCACGTCAGCACGCGCACGTCGCCATCACGGCTAATCGCTATGTCCATTCGCCGAGCATACGTTGGCGTAAATGAGCAGGTAAGTTGGCGGTTGTGAACGAGAATAATTCTGAAATAACTGAGCCCGACGTTTCGGCCGAGAACCCAGTTTCCGAACATTGGGTATGGACCGGTCGTCACCGCCCGCCGTCACCTCGACTACTGGTTGATCACATGACCGGCAACTGGGCTGCGGCCGATCCGGTCATTGAAGTCCACCCGGCCGTCACCTACAGTGCGCGTCGTCGCACGAAAATAGGCGATCACTTCGCCGACAAGACCCTCGTCATCCCAACCGGAAACTTCAAGGTACGCGCCAATGACACCGACTATCGCTTCCGCGCCGGTACGGACTTCTTCTATTTGACCGGTTGCCTCGATCCCGACGCCGTTCTCATCATCGCCCCGAGTGCCAGTGGACCGCGTTCGACGCTCTACGTCGCCCAACGCCGTGACAGTCAGACGCACGAATTCTTCACCAACGATCAATACGGCGAACTGTGGGTTGGCGCACGACGGGGCGTCACCGAGGCCGCCGGCTATTACGACATTGAAACGGCGCCGTTGGAGCACCTGGAAAAGGACCTGGCCTCGTTGCGTTCAACGAACGTCCTCACCGTTCGCGGCTTCGACAAGACGGTCGACGGTCTCATTGAGCCTAACGAAGAGGACCGCGAGCTCGTCGCCGTATTGAGCGAGCACCGCCTTGTGAAGGACGACTTCGAAATATCCCAACTCCAATTAGCCGTGGACTACACCATCAAAGGTTTCGAAGATGTCGTCAGAGCGCTGCCCTCGGCCGAGGGTCGCGGGGAACGCGTGATCGAAGGTGTCTTCAACCTACGTGCACGTGTCGAAGGCAATGACGTGGGCTACGACACGATTGCCGCGAGTGGATCTAACGCCACGATCCTTCACTGGACCCGAAACGACGGCGCCGTGCGACGCGGTGATCTACTGCTGCTGGACGCGGGTATTGAGTGCCACAATCTCTACACCGCCGACGTCACGCGCACCATGCCCGTCAATGGCACATTCTCGCCAGCGCAAAAGAGGATCTATGAATTGGTGCTCGCGGCCCAGATGGCCGGCATCGCGGCGGTAAAACCGGGCGTTGAATTCTTTGCACCGCACGCTGCTGCCATGAAGGTCTTGGCTGAAGGCCTCCACGAATTGGGCATCCTGAAGGAAGAGCCCGAGGTGGCACTGCGTCGAGACCGACAGCTCCACCGGCGCTACACCCTGCACGGCACCAGCCACTGGCTGGGCATTGACGTGCACGACTGCGCGAACGCGCGCGACGTGAAGTTCCGCGGTGCACTTCAAGAGGGCAACGTGCTCACCGTCGAACCGGGACTTTATTTCCAGCGCAACGACCTGACGGTGCCCGATGAGTATCGCGGCATTGGCGTGCGAATTGAGGACGACGTATTGGTCACGGCCGACGGATCGCGCAATCTATCGGGAGCCCTGCCGCGAAGAGTCAACGACATCGAAGCGTGGATGGCCAACATCTGGGCCAGTGGCCCCACCAACCTCAACCTCTAGCAACGTTTAGGTCAGTATCCGAATCGGTAGGTTTCGCGGACCGCGAATCTGACCGGGTGCCCACGTGACGGCGTCGGGGTCCGCCAACTCGAAGCGGGGGTAACGCTTGATGAACTCTTCAATCGCGACGCGTAGTTCCATCCGTGCGAGGTTGGAACCGGCGCAGCGGTGGATGCCAAGTCCGAAGGCCAAGTGGCGATTCTCCAAGCGGTCGATGATGAACTTGTCGGCGTCCTCAAACACTGTGGGGTCACGATTGGCCGCCGGAAAGCCGAGCAGGATCCAGTCGTACTCCTTCATCGGACATCCCATGTACTCCATGTCCTTGTTGACCAGACGAGCCATCGTTACGGGAGCGTAGAAACGCAGGAACTCTTCAATTGCGATGGGCATGAGGTCCGGTTCGTTGACGAGGCGCGCCAAGTCATCGGGACTCTTGGCCAAGTGCCAGAGCGCCGCGCCGATCGCCGACCAGGTGGTGTCGATGCCGGCGATGAGGATCAATATCATCGTGCCGAACACGTGCTCGATCGCCAGTTTCTCGCCGCCGATTTCCACGTCCAGGAGGTAACTCGTCAAATCATCGCGGGGGTTCGCTCGGTGGTCTTCGATCTGAATTTCGAAGTACTCAATGACGGGCTGGAACTGCTCGATTCGCTGTTCGACGGGCAGGTCAATGGCGTTGACCACGAGGTGCACAAAGCTGCGGAACAGTTCTTCATCCTCTTCGGGAAACCCGAGCATGCGGCTGATCACCGCGGGCGGGATGTGCTGGGCGTAGTCCATGCCGCCGTTGACGACTTTGTGGTCCTTCATCTCGTCGAGCAAGTCAACGCACAATGAGCGGACCCGCGGCTCCAATGCATTGATTGGCCCAGGGGCCAGGGCCGGAAGAATCAGACGTCGGGCAATCTGGTGAAACGGCGGGTCCGACGTGATCGGCGGCGCGCCACCGATGGGTGCCGGAACTTCTTCTTCGTCCGGACGGCCGTTGTTGATGATGACCGCGCGACTGGTGAAGTTCTCGGTATCGTTGGCAATTTTCGAGACCCCTTCGTGCGTCGCCGGGAACCACGCGCCGCCGTAGCGTTCGGTGTGCGCCACCGGGCAACGCTCGCGCAAGTCCGCCCAGATGGGATACGGGTCATTCACCCACTCGGGGTCCGCGTGGTCCCAGTCGGTCGCGAAGTCTTCAACGGGCGGATTGATACTCATCGTCACTCCTCAATCGAGATTGCGTGCTCGGGGCAGTTGCGCTCGGCTAAGCGGGCGAGTTCAATCGTTTCGTCGTTAAGCGTGCCGTCGCCAATCACCACGCCGCTGCCGAGGTCGTCAAAGGAAAAGAGGTCGGGCGCCATTCCGAAGCAACGTCCGTGACCCTGACACAGTTCGGTGTCGATCACTACCTTCACGAGCCCCCTTTCGTGGTACAACTTGTGACCTTACTACCGGGTAACGCCCATACGACAGGCAGAATACCCTGGATTTTCCCCAGTAACTACTCGTCCTCAATCTCTTCGCGACTGATGCCCAAAAAGTAGAGCACGGCATCGAGGTAGGGCACCGAGAGGGCTACGTTGGCGTGTTCTTGCACCGCGGGCTTGGCGTTAAAGGCAATACCCAGTCCCGCGAGCGACAGCATGTCGATGTCGTTGGCGCCGTCGCCGACCGCGACGGTCTGTTCTAGTGGCACACCGACTTCCTGAGCGAAACGCTCGAGCGCCCGGGCCTTACCGGCTCGGTCAATGACTTCGGCGCACAGTTTTCCCGTCAACTTGCCGTCCACGATCTCCAGGCAATTGGCCACTAAGTACTGCACGTCGAGTTCGGCCATCAGCGGCCCCAGCACTTCTACAAATCCTCCCGAGACCACGGCCGGCACGTAACCGAGGCGCTGGAGTGTGCGTATCAGTGTTCTCGCGCCCGGCGTGAGACGAAGCTTGGCCCGCACGTCGTCGAGAACACTGGCGGGCATGCCCGCTAACAGAGCGACTCGGCGACGCAGTGACTCGGCATATTCAATCTCTCCGTTCATGGCCGCTTCGGTAATCTCCGACACCTCGTCGGCGCAACCGCACGCATCGCCCAACAGGTCAATCACCTCGTCTTGGAGCAGCGTCGAGTCCGCGTCCATGACGACCAAGTGCTTGGCCCGTCGATGAAGGCCCGCGCGTTGGACCGCGAGATCGAGTCCACACTGCTCGGCCACTGCCGTCACTCCCTCGCGCAGCGCCCCGTGATCCGATCCCAGCACCACCAGCTCGTAACAGTCAACCGGATAACTCGCGAGGTGCACAATCCGCTCACACGTGGAACCGCTCGCGGCGATTGCACGAAAAACCTTCTCCAGCTGTTCGGCACTGATATTGGGAGCAAGCAACGTCACCAACAGACGTCGCCCTTCTCCCGATTCAACCGGCAGCACTGTCTCCACGGTCGCTGTAATCCCGCGGGCCTCGATGTCACGGTGCGCGAGCGCAGCTCTAATTACCTCTGGTCCAATATCACTGCCCACGGTGAGTTCGGCACAGAGCACCAAGGCACCGCGGATCGTGATCTGGGCCACGTCAGTGATGTGGCCTCCCTGTTCGGCCAACACACTCAATGCCGCAAAGAGCTCCGCACCGACACCGACCCGGTCCGGTCCGCTCACCGTGACAAGATAAGTCGTTCTTTCCATGTCACGAGCGTACGGCCTCTAGTTAGGACGTCTTGACCTATGAAGTGACGAACACGTTAAATCGTGAAGCTGAGAAAACTGCGCGAACTACTTTTCCGCCGCGCCGGACTGCCAGCCGCCCTCGACGCTGTAATGACGCAAGACCTTGGCGGGCACACCACCGAGCACCACGTGATCGGGGAACTCACCGCGCACGACTGCACCCGCGGCCACCGTTGTGTTGCGACCCAATACGGTGCCGGGCAGTATCACGACATTGGCGCCTAACCAACTCCCCGAACCAATGCGTACCGCCGCTTCGCTCGGGGTCTGCCAGCCAATAGGTTCCTTGGGGTTCTCGTACGAGTGATTCTCGTCCGTGATGTACACGTAGGGCCCCGTCTGGATCTCGTCACCCAACACGATTGACCAGTGGCCAATGATGTGCGATCCACGGCCAATAATGCACTTCTTGCCAATGGCAACGGTCGGCGTGACGAGCATCTCCTGCTCGCCGCTGATGCCGGCGGTCAGGCACACATTGGGACCGATCAGGGTGCCGTCGCCGATTGACAGATATCGCTCGTTGTAGACGACACCCTGGGGGGCCATCAACGCCGCGCCCTTGCCGAAGTAATGAAACTCACGCGCGTACGGATCGTCAGGCCCAACGGTCGCGACTTCGTTCATGTAACGACGTGTTCGTCGAATGAGCGCACCGAGATATTGGCGAAAGCGAAGGCGTTGACTCACGCCGACACGCTATGTCACTGGACACGCAGCCGTGACGTTGTCAAAACCACGACGAAAAGTGGCCCAGTCCGAAAGTACTGTCTGGTCCTAGTCGAGCGAAATCGGCACGTCGATGTCGATCTCACTTGAGACACCCACCGCGTCGGGCAACAGTTCGTTCGCCATCCGTTCGCGAACGCGCCCGTCGATTTCGGCCATCATCTGCGGGTTCTCGCGCAAAAACGTCTTGACGTTCTCGCGACCTTGACCCATCTGCTCGCCTTCGTAGGTGAACCACGCGCCCGCCTTCTTCACGAAGCCCAACTCCACGGCCACGTCGAGCACCGAGCCCTCACGGCTGATGCCCTGTCCGTACATGATGTCGAACTCGGCCTGCTTGAAGGGGGAGGCGCACTTGTTCTTCACGACCTTGACGCGGGTGCGGTTGCCGACGATATCCGTGCCATCCTTGATGGACTCGATGCGGCGGATGTCGAGACGGACCGAGGCGTAGAACTTCAGGGCGCGACCACCGGGCGTGACTTCGGGCGAGCCGTAGATCACACCGATCTTTTCGCGCAATTGGTTGATGAAGACCGCCAGGGTGTTCGACTTGGAAAGCCCCCCGGTCAACTTTCGCAGCGCTTGACCCATGAGTCGTGCCTGGAGTCCGACGTGAGTGTCACCCATGTCGCCCTCGATTTCAGCCCGTGGCGTTAAGGCCGCGACCGAGTCAATGATGACGACGTCGAGCGCACCCGAGCGAATCAGCATGTCGGTGATTTCCAGGGCCTGTTCCCCGGTGTCGGGCTGGCTAATAAGCAGGTCGTCAACGTTCACGCCAATGGCGCGCGCGTAGACCGGGTCCATCGCGTGCTCGGCGTCGATGTAGGCGCAGGTCCCGCCATTGCGTTGCGCTTCGGCAACCACGTGCATGGCAAGGGTTGACTTTCCCGAGGATTCGGGACCGTAGAGCTCGACGATGCGTCCACGCGGCAGGCCACCAATGCCCAGCGCCATGTCCAGGGCCAACGCACCGGTCGGGATTGATTCGATATTCATGTGCAGGTTCTCACCCATACGCATGATCGAGCCCTTGCCGAACTGCTTTTCAATCTGGCCGAGTGCGGCTTCTAGGGCCTTGGCGCGGTCGTCGGTTGCCATTACTGTCTCCTTGTTCTTCGTCACTCGAGCACACTATGTACCTACAGTGACATCGGTCGGGCTCCACCCACTTTTACGGTACTACGAACAAGTGTTCGTAGTAGGGATTTCCGACCGATTTCATCAAGCGGCTTCTAGACCTAATTTACCTGTATTTTCCTCAACAAATTGGGGATTAATCGGCGAGAGCCTGATACACCAACTGCTGGAGTTCGCGCCTCAGCGGATAGGTGCTCGGGGGCACCAGCTGGGTAAAAAAACTCACAGTCAAATCTTCCGCCGGATCGACCCAGAACAGTGTCGACGCAGCCCCACCCCAGTAGAACGAACCCTCCGAGATCAGGCTGCGGTTTTTGACCGAGTCGATGACGACCGCAAAGCCAAGTCCGAAGCCAATGCCCGCGCAGTTCAGTTCACTGTACGAATCCACTGCGAACTCTTGAAGGTCGGCGTCATCTAGTAAGTGATTTTGCGTCATCAGTTCCAAGGTCCGGCTCGACACCAGGCGAACGCCGTCAAGCTCGCCGCCTCGAAGCAGCACGGACATAAATCGCTGATAGTCGTGCGCGGTGGAAACCAACCCACTGCCGCCCAAGAGCATCTTGGGCTGCTGCAACGCGGCCTTCGCAAGATCCGTCCACTGATTCACGTCGCCAAAGAGATACACGTAGAGCATGGCGAGGCGGTCCTGCTTGTCTTGCGGGCACCAGAAAGCGGTGTCGTGCATGCCGAGCGGATCGAAGATTCGTTCTTTTAGGAACACGTCGAGCGTCTGACCGCTCCAAATCTCGATGAGTCGGCCCAACACGTCCGTCGCCACCGAATAATTGAAGTGCGTACCAGGCTCAAACAACAATGGTGCGCTGCACCAATCGTGCACGGCCTCGGCGAGATTGACGTCCCTGGCCGTAGCGAAGTCGTAGCCCATGTCTCGGTGCATTTCGTCGACTGGGTGATTGCGTTGAAAACCGTAGGTGAGTCCACTGGTTTGGCTCATGAGATGATGCACACGTACTGGCCCTTGCGCTGGTTCCGTCTCGGGATTGGCGGCTGTTCCACCAACAAAGACGCGGGGCTCCCTAAGCTCTTCAATCCATTGACCAACATCATCATTGAGGTCGAACACGCCTTCTTCGTAGAGCATCATGGCCGCGATGACAACAACCGGCTTCGTCATTGAGTAGATGCGCCAGATGGTGTCGTCGGTCACGTCGAGTTTCTCTTCGCGGTTCCGATAACCCGACTTGCCCACCCATACGAGTTCATCGCCGCGACATACCGTCACGAGCCAACCGGGCAAGCGGCCGTCAGCGACGTAGGCGTCAAAGTGGGTCTGGATGCGTTGGAGCCGGATTGGGTCAAAACCCATCGACTCCGGATCTACGCGAATCTTTAGTTCCGACATTCCAACCTCCGCTAGTTAACTGCGACACAAAACGAGAACAGTTCAGCCCAGTGAGTCCAGTGCGCGGCGCAGTCCGTCGAGTGCGCTGATAGCGCTGTAAGAGCGCACGCGGGGGCGGTCGCCCGGCAAATGCAACGCAACGTGGTCTACTCGCTCACCAATGGCGATGCCCACGAAGACCGTGCCGGCGGGTTGTCCATCCTGTTCTTCTGGCCCCGCAACCCCGGTGACGCTTAAGCCCACGTCCGAGGCCAACAGCGTGCGCACACCCGTCGCCATGGCTTCGGCCGCCGTCGCGCTCACCACTGGTCCACGCGGCACACCCAGCACGTCAAACTTCACGTCCGAGGCGTAACTCACGACACCCCCGCGAAACCACGTGGACGCACCCACAACATTGACGAGTCGGCTGGCGATGAGTCCGCCGGTGACAGATTCGGCCACGGCCAGCGTTAATTCGCGAGTTAACAAGCGGCTCGCGACGGCGTCTTCCATGGTCTCGTCATCCACGCCAAAGATGATGTCGCCGAATCGGTTGACGATCATTGCTCGCACGCGCGTCTCTTCGTCATCGAGCAGCGCGAGCGCGCGTGCTTCGTCGTCGCCCTGGGCCGTCAGGCGCACCTTGATGCCTTCGATGCCCGAGGCCAGGAAGGCAATCGTCACGTGGCCGTCGTGCGCCAACGCGTCAAATCGTTCACTCACTGACTCGGCAAGCGCCGACTCGCTCGCCCCCCACGTGCGCAACACCCGGCTCAAGATGACCGACGTGGTGCCGGTCGCGCGCACCCGTGCGACCAGGTCCAGGAGTATGGCCCGCTCGAACATGTCGGTCATCTCGTAAGGCACGCCGGGCACGGCGTAGACCACCTTCTGTCCCACCGGACAGATGAGTCCCGGTGCCGTGCCGCGCGTCTGCTTGATGAGCGTTGCGCCCCGGGGCACGTCGGCCTGGAGCAGGTTGTTGTCGGGCATCTCACGGCCGCGCGACTTGAACATCGTGCGAATGGTCTCGACGACTTGGTCGTCGCGCACCAGCGGCACGTTCATGACTTCGGCCAACGCCGCGCGGGTGATGTCGTCCTGGGTGGGGCCTAGACCGCCGCAGACAATGACCGCGTCACTGCGCGCGAGCGCCGTGCGAAAAGCGAGCACGATGCGTTCGTGGTTGTCGCCCACGTGCTGGTGGAAGTGCGAGGCAATGCCATTGGCCGCCAGGCGCTCGCCGAGCCACTGCGAATTGGTGTCGGGAATCTGACCCAGCAACAACTCCGTGCCCACGGCGACAATCTCAACGCGCACCGAGCGTCGCCCTTCGTCCGTCGGCGTAGTACTTCCACCCGGTGTAGAGCGTCATCACCGTGGCAATCCAGATCGTGGTGACCCCGAGCCACGTGTGGTGCGCGGTGATGGGCAGGACGCAAAAGGCAATGGCCCAGTCCTGGGTAAAGGTCTTCCACTTGGCGAGCTTGCTCGCGGGGATCGAGATGCCGCGCTTCGCCGCCCGCGCGCGATAGACGCTCATCCAAATCTCGCGCAGCGTGATGAGCACCGCGGGGATGATGAAGGTCTTGAGCCCGTGGGGCCGCGCAATGATGAGCGCGTAGAGCGCGCCCAGCACAATGATCTTGTCCGCCAGAGGATCGAGGAACGCGCCCGAGCGCGTGGTGCCGTGGCGGCGCGCGACAATGCCGTCAAAGTAGTCCGACGCAGCGGCCGACACGCCCACGATCGACGTCCACCACGAGATGCGGTCGAAGACGATGAGGTACACGAAGACCGGCGCGATCACAATGCGGAAGCCCGTCATCATGTTGGCCGGTGTCAGCAGTGCCGACTCTCCGTAGGTGCGGTCATTAGTAGTCATACCAACACCGCCTCCAAGTCCGTGCCGTGGCTCGCCACGATCATGACATCTACCAATGCTCCCACGGCCAGTGACGGGTCAACCATCACGATGCCGTCAATCTCGGGGCATTCACGAACACTACGTCCCACACCCGGAGAATCAATCAACAGTTCTTGGTGAGTGCCCACTAACGCGTCCCGTCGACGAGCAGTGATCGCGTCTTGTACCTCACTGACCTCACGGAGCCGTTCGAGCGCGAGTTCCGGCGCGACCTGGTTGTCGAGGCCATTGGCCAGCGTGCCCTCTTCGGACGAGAACGTGAAGAATCCGGCCCAGTCGAGTTGGGCCTCTTCAATGAAGGCCAACAATTCGCGCTGATCGTCTTCGGTCTCACCGGGATAACCCAAGATGAAGGACGACCTAAACGTAGCGTCGGGATCGGCCGCGCGAATGACGGCGATCCGCTCTAAGAATCGCTCGCCACTGCCCCAGCGACGCATGGCCCGCAACATCCGACGAGAGGCGTGCTGTAAAGAGAGATCGAAATAGGGCACACCGGTCGCCAGAATCGTCTCGATGAGCCCGCTCGTCAGTCCCGACGGGTAGAGGTACAACAAGCGCACGCGTTCAATCTCGCCGCTCAAGACCTGAGTCAGCTCAATGAGCGGCTGCGTGCCGCCCTCGTCGAGAACTTCAACCGCTTCGCCGCGACCCGCGCGTCGCCGGTCGTGACCCCAACTGGCGAGGTCTTGGGCGATCAGGACCAGTTCCTTAACGCCGCCCGCCTGCAGGGCCCGGGCTTCGCTGAGTATCGCCATGGTCGAACGAGAGCGCTGATCGCCGCGAAAACTCGGGATCGCACAGAATCCGCAGCGCCGGTCGCAGCCTTCGGCGATCTTCACGTAGGCCCACGGTGTCGACGTCGCGGGACGAGGGAGATTTAAGAGATCGAATGCCGGCGTCGACCTCTTTCGCAATGCGACGGGCGTCGACGCGAGTTCCGTGAAACTCTCGCCGAAACCGGCAACGAGATCGACCTCGGGAAGTGCAGCCGCGAGTTCGTCGCCGTAACGCTCGGCCATGCAACCCGTTACGACCAGTCGGGCACTACTCAGCTTTCGCTCGGCCAACTCGAGCACCGTCTCGATGGATTCCTCGCGGGCCGCCTCAATGAACGCGCAGGTATTGGCGACGACGAGGTCGGCCTCTTCGGCAGATCCAGCCAGGCGGTAGCCCTGGGATACCAACAGACCCGCCAACTTGTCAGAATCGACGTGGTTCTTGGGGCACCCGAGTGTCTCAATCCAGTACTGCACGTGGTTCTCCTTAAATGAACGGCGGCACCGAACGCACGGCGTTTGGTGCTGGTGGCGGAGAGGGAGGGATTTGAACCCTCGGGCCCACTTTCGCAGGCCGCATTCTTAGCAGGAATGTGGATTAAACCGGACTCTCCCACCTCTCCAAGCAGAGCCATCTTACTGAC